>Ga0209888_1000714_pt1 | contig 13673 bp, 9 predicted proteins | sample OrgsoiDNA_201059_FD_185807 | JGI IMG/M metagenome (GOLD analysis project Ga0209888, IMG submission 185807) | Permafrost soil microbial communities from the Arctic, to analyse light accelerated degradation of dissolved organic matter (DOM) -... | ecosystem: Environmental > Terrestrial > Soil >...
TCAGGAAAAAACCGGCATTACGCCTGAAGCACTCGCACTGGCAGACAGCGACATCATCATTCCAATGATTGGCATGGTGCAGTCGTTAAATGTTTCCGTGGCCTCCGCGCTGATTCTTTATGAAGCCCAGCGCCAGCGCGAAAATGCCGGGATGTATCGTCGCGAAAGCACCGTGTTGAGCGAGAAAGAACAACAGCGTTTGCTGTTTGAAGGCGGCTATCCGGTTCTGTCTAACGTGGCTAAAAGAAAGAAGTTACCGCGCCCGTTCATCGATGAAACAGGTCAGATTATTGCTGATGACGAATGGTGGACAGCGATGCAAATGACGGTCAAAAAAAGATGAAAGGCCGCCTGCTCGACGCCATCCCACTCACGTCACTTTCTGGCGTCGGAGCCAGTCAGGCAGACAAACTCGCTAAGCTCGGCCTTGAAACTATTCAGGATTTACTGCTTCACCTGCCCCTGCGCTATGAAGACCGCACCCGTCTGTACGCCATAAACGATTTACAACCCGGACTGTTTGCCACCATTGAAGGCGAAGTACTGCGCAGTGATATCAGCTTTGGTCGTCGCAGAATGCTGACCTGTCAGATCAGTGACGGCACCGGGCTGGTCACACTGCGCTTCTTCAACTTCAACGCCGCGATGAAAAACAGCCTGGCCGCAGGCCGACGTGTGACCGCATATGGCGAAATCAAACGCGGCACGATTGGCGCGGAAATAATTCATCCCGAATACCGCATTCAGGGCGAAAACAGCGAAGTCGTTTTGCAGGAGTCGCTGACGCCTGTTTATCCAACCACCGAAGGCATTCGTCAGGCGACGCTGCGCAAACTGACCGATCAGGCGCTTGAACTCCTTGATACTGTTCCTATCGTCGAGCTATTGCCGGAAGAGCTAAGCCGCTCGTTGATTTCATTGCCTGAGGCACTGCATCTTCTGCATCGCCCACCTCCGGACATTCAGCTTGCCGACCTCGAGAAAGGTCATCATCCGGCACAGCGCCGTCTGATAATGGAAGAGTTACTGGCGCACAATCTCAGCATGCTGGCCGTGCGCGCTGGTACGCAAAGTTATAAAGCGTTGCCGTTACATCACGACGATCGCCTGAAAAAACAGTTCCTCGCTTCTCTCCCGTTCAGCCCTACCGGTGCACAAGATCGCGTTGTTGCCGAAATTGAGCAGGATCTGGCAAAAAGTTATCCGATGATGCGTCTGGTGCAGGGCGATGTCGGCTCAGGTAAAACGCTGGTCGCTGCTCTCGCCGCACTTTGCGCCATCGCGCAGGGGCAGCAGGTCGGCCTGATGGCACCGACGGAATTACTCGCCGAACAGCACGCCAATAACTTCCGCCAGTGGTTCGAACCGCTGGGAATTCAGGTTGGCTGGCTGGCGGGTAAGCAAAAAGGCAAAGCCCGGCAGGCGCAGCAGGAAGCGATTGCCAGCGGCCAGGTATCTATGGTGGTCGGCACTCATGCCATCTTCCAGGAACAGGTACTTTTCTCCTCGTTATCTCTGGTGATCATTGATGAACAACACCGTTTTGGGGTTCATCAGCGCCTGGCACTGTGGGAGAAAGGGTTGCAGCAAGGCTTTCACCCGCATCAGTTAATTATGACCGCCACTCCCATTCCACGAACGCTGGCGATGACCGCTTACGCCGATCTGGATACCTCGGTGATTGATGAGTTACCGCCGGGACGCACGCCGGTGACCACCGTTGCCATCCCGGATACGCGCCGCAGCGACATAATCAGCCGCGTAAAAAGTGCCTGTGAGCTGGAAAATCGTCAGGCCTATTGGGTCTGTACGCTGATCGAAGAATCTGAAATGCTTGAAGCACAGGCGGCAGAAGCCACATGGGAAGGCCTGAAAGAAGCGCTACCTGCGCTGAATATCGGGTTGGTTCATGGCCGTATGAAGGCGCAGGAAAAACAGGCCGTCATGCAGGCATTCAAAAAAGGCGAAGTGCAGCTGCTGGTGGCAACGACCGTGATTGAAGTGGGAGTCGACGTGCCGAATGCCAGCCTGATGATCATCGAAAACCCCGAGCGGCTGGGTTTAGCGCAGTTGCATCAGTTACGTGGCCGCGTTGGCCGTGGTGCGGTGGCTTCTCACTGTGTACTGTTATACAAAACGCCGCTCAGCAAGACCGCACAGAAACGTTTGCAGGTTTTGCGCGACAGTAACGATGGCTTTGTCATTGCTCAGCAGGATTTAGAAATTCGTGGTCCGGGTGAATTGCTGGGTACGCGTCAGACCGGCAGCGCCGAGTTCAAAGTGGCCGATCTGCTTCGCGATCAGGCGATGATCCCGGATGTGCAGCGCATCGCCCGCTATCTTCAGCAACAATTCCCCGATCATGCCAAAGCGTTGATAGAACGCTGGCTACCAGAAAGAGTACGTTACACCAACGCCTGATCCCTCCTTTTTGGCCAAAACATCATTAAAAATGATGTTTCCTTAATAACTATTCCTCAGACTTTTGTTCAAAAATCGTCCTCAACCTCTTTCTTCCCTGGTTATTTGATGACCTTCACAGACTCGAACAAAGTCTGTAACCGGTTTCACACTCCGCATCTACACTGATGATAATTAAGGCAACCCTGCGTGATTTCTTCACCATAAGGCCAGTATCATTATGAGCATCAGCCAGTCTCTGTTTCAGTTTATCGAACAAAAAATTAGTCCGTTCGCGGCCCGCTTGTCCTCTCAACGTCATGTTATGGCGGTGCGTGACGGCTTTATTTCAGCAATGCCGTTTATGATTGTCGGCTCGTTTCTGCTGGTTTTCGTACATCCGCCTTTTTCGCCGGAATCCTCCTGGGAGTTTGCCCGCAGCTGGTTGGCGTTATCGGCGAAATATGAGCTCCAGATACTGACGCCGTTCAATATGACGATGGGCATCATGTCGATCTACATCGCGGCTTCCATTTCCTACAATCTGGCGAGAAGCTACAAACTTGACCCATTTATGACGGCTATGCTGTCGCTGATGTCTTTCCTGTTAGTCGCTGCGCCGCAGGTTGATAAAAAGATGTCGACGGAGGCGCTGGGCGGTGTGGGTATTTTCACCGCGATATTGGTCGCGATTTATGTCACCGAACTGACGCGGCTGCTGAAGAAATACAACATCGGCATTCGCCTTCCCGAGCAGGTACCCTCAAACATCAAACATTCGTTTGATCTGCTGATCCCGATTATTGCCGTAGTGATTACACTGTTCCCGATCAGTTTGCTGGTGCAGTCAGGCTTTGACATGCTGCTACCACAGGCCATTATGGCACTGTTTGAACCGCTGATTTCCGCCGCAGACTCGCTTCCGGCTATTCTGGTGGCGGTACTGATTTGTCATCTGCTATGGTTTGCCGGGATCCACGGTTCGGCGATTGTCTCGGGGATGTTGCAGGCGTTCTGGCTGACCAATCTCGGGCTGAATCAGACCGCGCTGGCCGCCGGATTGCCGATGACGCACATCATGACTGAGGCGTTCTGGAATTTCCTGATCGTCATTGGCGGTTCTGGCGCCACAATCGGGCTGGTGCTGCTGTTCTGCCGCAGTAAGTCGGCACATCTGCGTACCATGGGGAAACTCAGTCTGGTGCCAAGCTGTTTTAACATCAACGAGCCGGTCATCTTTGGTACCCCAATCGTAATGAATCCGGTATTTTTCATCCCCTTCCTGCTGGCTCCGATGGTCAATGCCGTGATCGCTTATCTGGCCGTTTCCACCGATCTTCTCCCGCACATGATCTCACTGGTTCCGTGGACGTCCCCGGCGCCGATTGGCGCAGCCTGGGCGATGGGCTGGGATTTCAAAGTGTCGATTTTGGTCATCATGCTGATGGCCCTGTCTATGATGATTTACTACCCGTTCTTCAAAGTCTACGAGAAGCAGTTACTGACTCAGGAGAAAGCAGCGGAAGCCGATGAAGTGTTTACTGAGCAAGCTGACGCAGCGAATTAAGCAAATTTGAAGTGATGAATCGGGCACAAAATATTGGTTTTTGTGCCCTTTTTTTTGCTAAGGCCGTTAAGCAATCGCCGGGAAGACCGGCAGCATCAGGAACAATTTAATGACGATGGCATTGGCGATATCAAGGAAGAACGCGCCGACCATAGGAACAACTAAAAATGCCAGATGCGAAGGGCCAAACTGGTTAGTGATCGCCTGCATATTAGCAATCGCCGTTGGCGTTGCGCCCAGACCAAAACCACAGTGGCCTGCCGCCAGCACCGCTGCATCGTAATTTTTGCCCATCACGCGATAGGTAACGAAAATCGCATACAGTGCCATCGCGATAGTCTGCACGAGCAGGATGGCCATCATCGGCAACGCGAGCGACGCCATTTCCCAGAGTTTGAGGCTCATTAGCGCCATCGCCAGAAACAGCGACAGGCTGACATTACCGAGCACCGAGACCGCACGGTCAAATACGCGGTAGAAACCCAGCCATGCCAGAAGATTACTCAGGATCACGCCAACAAACAGAACACAGACAAAGGTCGGAATTTCGAAAGCGGAGCCATGCAGCAATTCGGAAATACGGGTGCCTGCACTCAGACAAATGGCGATCAGGGCAATCGTCTCCACCAGCACCAGCGGGGTTATCATACGGCCAATCGCAGGTTTTTCGAATGCGCTTGGATCGGCTGAATCATCAAGCGAGCCGCCAGGCATTGAAGAGTGGCTCACCAGATAACGCGCCACCGGCCCGCCAATAATACCGCCGAGCACCAGCCCGAATGTCGCACAAGCCATCGCCACTTCAGTGGCATTCTCAAAGCCATAGCGTTCGACGAACACCTTGCTCCACGCCGCGCCAGTGCCGTGACCGCCGGACAGCGTAACGGAACCGGCCAGCAACCCCATCAGTGGATCCATCCCCAGCATTTTAGCCATGCCTATGCCGATAACGTTTTGCAGCAACAACAATCCGACGACGACAAACACCAGCAGCATCAGGCTTTTGCCACCGGAGCGCAGGCTGGCAAGATTCGCGTTAAGACCGATGGTGGCGAAGAATGCCAGCATCAGAGGTTCTTTTAACGAGATATCAAAACCAATTTCCCAGCCAAATATCCGGTTGGCGATCAACAGCATAACGGCAACCAGCAAACCACCCGCGACAGGTTCAGGAATAGTGTATTTTTTAAGGAAGTTGATCGACTGAACGCATTTGCGTCCTAAAAGGAGAACCAGCGTGGCGGCCACCAGCGTGCCGTAGGTATCGAGCTGAATCATTCACGAACTCCATTTTGTAATAAATCCAATAAAATTATTGAGTTATAGCTTTATCAATTGCCTATTTTTTCCCAGAGGATGAATTAGAAGTCAATAGTGCTGAATTACGCAAGAAAAACGGATCTTAACAAACCCATTAACTCAAATTAATGGCGACAAATCCGTGTAAGCAAACGATTGCTTTTATTGTCGATTTCAATAAAAATGCCCGCTTTGCCGCTTATTGGAATGCCACAACATGAGTACGCAAACCGCAGAACAAGAAACACAGCAACCCGACCTTTCCCGCCAGACTAAAAGTGAACTGATTTACAGGCTCGAAGACCGTCCTCCCATTCCTCAGACGTTATTTGCCGCCTGCCAGCATTTGCTGGCGATGTTTGTTGCCGTGATCACCCCGGCATTACTGATTTGTCAGGCATTGGGGCTCCCCGCGCAGGACACCCAGCACATCATCAGCATGTCGCTGTTTGCTTCTGGTCTGGCTTCCATTTTACAAATTAAAACCTGGGGTCCGGTGGGCTCAGGACTGCTTTCCATTCAGGGCACCAGCTTTAACTTTGTGTCTCCGTTGATAATGGGCGGGCTGGCGCTGAAAAATGGTGGTGCCGATGTCCCGACGATGATGGCCGCGCTATTCGGTACACTGATGCTGGCCTCCTGTACTGAAATCATTCTTTCCCGCTTCCTGCATCTTGCCCGCCGCGTGATCACTCCGTTGGTGTCCGGGATTGTCGTGATGATTATCGGCCTGTCGCTGATTCAGGTCGGTCTGACATCCATCGGTGGCGGATATGCCGCGATGAGCGATCACACCTTTGGCGCCCCGAAAAACCTGATGCTGGCCGCTGTGGTTCTGGTGGTGATTATTTTGCTTAACCGTCAGCGTAACCCGTACCTGCGTGTGGCTTCCCTGGTTATTGCGATGGCGGTGGGCTATCTGGCCGCATGGATGATGGGGATGTTGCCGACCGTAACGGCCCCGACGCAAACCAGCTGGATCACCTTCCCGACGCCGCTTTACTATGGTCTGGGAATTGACTGGAATCTTCTGGTCCCGCTGATGCTTATCTTTATGGTTACCTCGCTGGAAACCATCGGTGATATCACCGCGACCTCCGACGTTTCCGAACAACCGGTCAGCGGCCCGCTGTACATGAAGCGCATCAAGGGCGGCGTACTGGCCAACGGCCTGAACTCCATGCTCTCTGCAGTATTCAATACCTTCCCGAATTCCTGCTTCGGCCAAAATAACGGCGTGATCCAACTGACCGGCGTCGCCAGCCGTTATGTAGGGTTTGTCGTGGCGCTGATGCTGATCGTCCTGGGGCTTTTCCCTGCGGTTGCCGGATTCGTTCAGCACATCCCTGAACCGGTTCTTGGCGGCGCGACCATCGTGATGTTCGGTACCATCGCGGCTTCCGGTGTACGTATTGTTTCCCGTGAACGTCTGAACCGCCGCGCGATTATGATCATGGCGCTGTCTCTGGCAGTCGGCATGGGGGTGTCCCAGCAACCATTGATCCTGCAATTCGCGCCAGATTGGATTAAAACCCTGCTCTCCTCCGGCATTGCAGCAGGCGGGATTACAGCGATTGTTCTGAATCTGGTTTTTCCTCACGAAAAGTCATAACCGACTGTAATACGCATGCAACAGCGGCAGGTGGTCTGGAACCCCTGCCGCTTTTTATTGTCTCCAGTCTGCTAAGCTGTTGAGAAAATTCGCTGTTTGCGGCATAAACAGAGAACCTTTATCCCTAATTCACGCTACAGGCCCCAGACGATGAGATTTATCGGTAAAATTTTGCTGACGTTCGTCCTGCTTCTGGTACTGGCGATTGTGCTGGTGTACGTCCTATTACAGACCCGCTGGGCGGCGGGCAAACTCAGTACCTGGGTCACGGATAACAGTGATTACCGGCTCGCCGTCGAAAAAGTGGACCATGACTGGTCAACGCCGGGGCGGGTGACGCTCACCAATGTCATCTTCGGGCAGAAAAATCAGCCAGAAACTCTCAACGCCGGTGAAGTCGATCTCGATTTAAGCTGGCGTCAGATTACTGAACCCCGCTTTTTCGACCGCGTCGTGCTGGTCAACGGGCGACTGAACGTCAGCCCTTCCGCCATGAACCTGCCTTTGCAGGCCAATACGCTGCAACTGAGCAAAATGGCGCTGACCGGCAATGCGGCAGGAATGGAGATCCAAGGTCAGCAGATCAATGCCGGGATTTCGCCATGGCAACCCAAACCCCACCAACTTCTGGGCGATAAAGCAGATTTTCAGTTGAGCGCGGCGAATCTGACCGTCAACGGACTTCCCACTGAAAACGTCCTGATTCAGGGTAACCTGAATAATAAAATTCTCACTCTGGGCAATTTTGGCGGCGATCTGGCGCGCGGTCAGCTCACCGGCAAAGCCACTCAGGCAGCGGACGGCAGCTGGAACATTGAAAATCTGCGTCTGAGCAATGTACGCCTGCAAACATCCAAATCGCTTTCTGAGTTTTTCGATGATTTCCAGACGTTGCCAAAAGTTACCCTCAAACGGCTTGATCTGATCGACGCCCGTTTGCAGGGAACCGACTGGGCATTCAGCGATGTTGATCTTTCCGTACAGGATGTGACGCTGGAAAAAGGCGACTGGCAAAGCGATGATGGCGAAATCTCGCTAAACGCGACTGATATGATTAACGGCAATTTGCATATTCAGGATCCGATCATCAATCTCGACCTGACTGCGCAAGGCATTTCAATCAAGCAGGCTACGGCACGCTGGGAGCGCAGTTTGTTGCGTACCACCGGCAACTGGCTCCGCGCTAATAAACGCCTGCAACTTGATGAGCTTTCTGTCGCCGGGCTGGAATACACGCTGCCGCAAAACTGGAGACAGCTCTGGTTACAGCCACTGCCGGATTCACTGGCTGAAATCTCGATTGGCCGGTTGATTGCCAATAGAAACCTGATTATTGACATCGATCCACAGTTCCCCTTCCAGCTGACAGCGCTGGACGGGCTGGGTAATAATCTGCTGCTGGCGCGTAACCATCAGTGGGGGATCTGGAATGGTAAGCTGAATCTGAACGCCAGCGAAGCGACATTCAACCGCAACGACGTGCGTCGCCCTTCCATTACTCTGGAGGCCAGTGACCGCCAGGTAAATATTTCAGAGCTGAGTGCGTTCACTAAAGAGGGATTGTTGGAAGCCACCGGGACGGTGGATCAGCAGCCACAGCGCCAGTTCTCGGTGAAAATGACCGGGCGCGCCGTGCCCGCTAATCAGCTGGAAAACTGGGGATGGCCGCATCTGCAACTTGACGGTAACGCCAATATGCAGCTCAATCTGCAAGGGCAGATGCCGGCTAACGTGGATTACAAGCCAACGCTGAATGGCACACTTCAGGTAAACGGCGCCAACGGTCAGATTATCAACCAGAGAATGCTGAACGGACTGGTTTCCGGCGCGGCAGCGCCATAACTGCCAGCGCTGTATTCTCAAACGAAAAAGCACCGCCATCGCGGTGCTTTTTTATGCGCTTACAGTGGGCTGAAAATTAGTTAATTGCAGGTTCCAGCGGCGCACCGGGTGCAGCAGGCAGAACAAGATACGTGCCTTCAAACACTGCGCCTTCGGCCTCATCGCCGTATAAATTCACTTCAAGCTGCACACGAGCTTTACGCCCGCGCGCCAGACGGTCCAGATCGCCACTGATTGAACCAAGATCGGCCACCGCACGCGGCCTGCCGGTCACCGGCGAACTGTACCGAATATGCGCATCGGCCAGAACAATAGTCCCGCCAAGGTGACGCTCACGTAGCAGTAACCAAATCAGCCCCCAGCCGGTCAGCGTCGCGAGTGAAAATAAGCTGCCCGCAAAAAGCGTATGGTGCGGATTCTGATTGCCGTTCTCCGGCATCGTGGTAACAAACCGCTGGCCGGTATACTGGCTGATCCGCACGCCCATTTTTTCGCTGAGAGGAATATGATCGTACCAGGCTTGTTGCAGCTGACCGCACCAGTCGGGGCGATGGAGTATGTCATCCAGCGTTTCAACCGGTTTAATCATCAGGAAGTGGCGCACCGGCGTGGTTTGCGGCGTAGTAATTTCCCCCTGGTTGATGAAACCCAGTTTGGCAAAAAACTCTACGGCGTCTTCACGGGCACTACACACCACGCGCTTAACGCCTTCCTGACGCGCCACAGACTCCAGGGTCATCGCCACCAGCGTTCCCAGCCCTTTATCCTGCACATCGGGGTCAACCGCCAGGAAGCGGATAGAGGCCTCATTGTCGGCATTAATATATAAACGGCCTACAGCGACCGGACAGCCCTGCTCATCCACCACCATCTGATGATGCGCAATGGAATCGTAAGCATCACGCTCTGAACCTTCGGGCTGACGCAACGGCTTGCGCAACATTTCCCAGCGAAATCGGTAATAGTCGGCCAGTTCTTTTTCGGTCGTAGGTACTCTCAGGTGATACATAATTGTGTTCTCTCCGGCGTTTATGCCTCTTCGATCAGACTTGTAGCCAGAAGGTCACCGGCCCGTCGTTCACCAGCGCCACTTTCATATCCGCAGCAAAGCGGCCGGTTTCGGTAGCGATACCTTTTTCACGGCACTGCCCGCAGAAATACTGATACAGACGGTCGGCTTCCTGCGGCTCTGCGCCGCGTGAAAAACCGGGGCGCATGCCTTTTTGCGTGTCCGCCGCCAGCGTAAACTGCGATACGACCAGCAGGCTTCCTCCCGCCTGCTGGACGTTTAGATTCATTTTGTCGTTTTCGTCACCGAATATCCGGTACCCGATGACCCGTTCAGACAGGCGTTTGGCTTTTTGCTCATCATCCCCCTGCTCGACACCCAGTAACACCAGCAATCCCGGCCCGATCTCACCGCAGATTTCGCCATCAATGGTGACGCTGGCATTTAACACCCGCTGAATTAACGCAATCATAAAAACCCTTCTGACTGATTATTCTGCTGCCACATCTTGAGCAGACTGCAATTTTCTCAGAGACCGAAACTCGCCGAGCGTCACGGTGATTTCTGCCCCCAAAAGCACGATACACCAGCTGACATAGACCCAAAGAAATAAAATGGGGATCACCGCCAGAACGCCATAAATCAGCTGATATGACGGGAAAAGCTGGATATATAAAGCAAAGATTTTCTTACTTAATTCAAATAATGCACCAGAGAAGAGCGCACCAATCAGCGCATCTTTCGCCGGTACTCTGACCGTCGGTACGACCTGATACAACAGCCAGAAAGATATCCATGAAATCAGCAATGGCAGAATGCGCAGAGCATGGTCGATCAGCGAATGTACGCCGCTGATATTCAGCCAGTTCAGCGATAGCAAATAGGAGCTGATGGCCACGCTGGCGACCAGCAGGATTGGCCCGAGAGTCAGCACCATCCAGTACACGGCGAAGGAGAATACGATTGGGCGTTTCGTTTTGCTGTCCCAGATTTTGTTCAGCACGCTGTCTACCGAGGCTATCAAAAGCAGCGCGGTGACGATTAAGCCGCAGGTGCCCACGGCGGTCATTTTGCTGGAGTTCGCCACAAATTGTTCGAGATAACGCTGAATGGTATTGCCGGTCGCAGGCATGAAGTTAGAGAAAATAAAGGTTTTGAGCTGCGCGCTGATATCCGAAAAAACCGGAAATAAGGCGAACAACGAAAAGACCACTGCGATAAGCGGCACGAGAGAAAGCAAGGAGACATAGGCTAAATGGCCCGCCAGAAGCGTCAGGCCATCCTTATCTGAACGCCGCAGAAGCAGGCGCGTAAATTTCCAGCATGATTTCGGGTAGTGGCTCAGTGCCCGTTTCTGCATCACAACATCCTTCAGGAAAAGTACTTCGGTACTGTCTGATTATCTTCCACCCACACAGATTCAATCCCCACGGCACGCGCCGCTTCGATATTCTCGGTCACATCATCAAAGAATACGGCTTCACCGGCACTGACGCCTTCATGGGCCAGCACATGCTGGAAAATGCCCGGCTCAGGTTTTCTCATGCCGATGTTTTGTGAAAGATAAATGGCGTCGGTGTTGGCTTCAATTTCAGGATAATTTTGCGGCCAGAAATCCAGATGCAGGCGGTTGGTATTCGATAAGACCACCACGCGATGCCCCTGCTGGCGCAGCGTCTTGAAGATCTCAATCACTTCAGGGCGCAAGCCGACAAACACCGACTGCCAGCCAAGGCTGAACTGTTCGAAGCTCAGCGCGATGCCCAATTCATGGCAGAGTTCGGCGGCAAACTCTTCGTCGCTGATTTCACCCCGTTCGTGCTTCTGGAAGACTTCGCCCATTGAGAATCGCTCAGTCAGCGTCGCAAGCGGGGTTCCGCTGAAATTGCTCCACACGCCAAGAACACGTTTGAAATCAATATCAATAATGACGTTTCCCATATCAAAAATGTACAGCATTGCACGCTCCTGATTTCAAAGATGACTGTTAACTTTAGCGGTAAAACGTACAGCTGAACAGTGACAGAATTGCGGGATGGCACGCAGGGGCAGAAAAAAAACATAAAAAAAACAGGGTACCAAAGGCACCCTGTTTCTGTGTAACGGCTTACGTTAAAGAAGATTACGCTTCTTTAGGACCACGCATTGCACGTTTACGATCGTTCTCGGTCAGGTGACGTTTACGGATACGCACAGACAGAGGAGTCACTTCGACCAGTTCGTCATCATCGATGAATTCCAGAGCTTGCTCCAGAGACATTTTGATAGCAGGAACCAGAGTCGTTGCTTCGTCAGTACCAGACGCACGCATGTTGGTCAGTTTCTTACCGGTCAGACAGTTCACAGTCAGGTCGTTAGAACGTGAGTGAATACCGATGATCTGGCCTTCATACACTTCTGCGCCGTGGCCCAGGAACAATTTACCGCGGTCTTGCAGGCTGTACAGTGCGAACGCAACTGCTTTACCCTGACCGTTAGAAATCAGCACGCCGTTCTGACGCTGGCCGATTTCACCCTGACGAACATCATCGTAGTGACTGAATGTTGAGTACAGCAGACCGGTACCTGAAGTCATGGTCATGAATTCAGTACGGAAGCCAATCAGGCCACGTGCTGGGATCAGATAATCAAGACGGATACGACCTTTGCCGTCTGGGATCATGTCTTTGACATCGCCTTTACGCTCACCCATGGCCTGCATAACAGAACCCTGGTGTTGCTCTTCGATATCCAGTGTCACGTTCTCGAATGGCTCTTGCATGCGGCCATCGATTTTACGGTTGATTACTTTAGGACGGGAAACCGCCAGCTCGAAACCTTCGCGACGCATGTTTTCGATCAAAACCGACAGGTGAAGTTCACCACGGCCTGAAACGCGGAATGCATCAGCATCTTCAGTTTCGTCAACGCGCAATGCCACGTTGTGCACCAGCTCTTTGTTCAGACGATCAAGGATCTGACGTGAAGTCACATACTTGCCTTCTTTACCACAGAACGGAGAGGTGTTGACGTTGAAGTACATGGTAACGGTTGGTTCATCAACGCTCAGCGCTGGCAGTGCTTCTACATTTGCCGGGTCACAGATAGTGTCGGAAATGTTCAGCTCACCCAGACCGGTGATTGCGATGATATCGCCCGCTTCAGCAACGGTCGCTTCGATACGCTCAAGGCCCATGTGGGTCAGAACTTTACCGACTTTACCGTTACGGGTTTTGCCTTCGCTGTCGATCACAGTGACCTGTTGGTTAGGCTTAACCGTACCACGTTTGATACGGCCGATGCCGATAACGCCAACGTAGTTGTTGTAATCCAGCTGAGAGATTTGCATCTGGAAAGGTGCTTCCATCTCAACTTGTGGCGGAGATACGTGGTCAACAATCGCCTGATACAGCGGGGTCATGTCTTCGGCCATATCGTTATGGTCAGTACCCGCGATACCCAACAATGCAGATGCATAGATGATTGGGAAATCGAGTTGTTCGTCGGTTGCGTCCAGGTTTACGAACAGGTCGAAGACCTGATCAACAACCCAGTCAGGACGCGCGCCAGGGCGGTCAACCTTGTTGATTACCACGATCGGCTTCAGACCATTAGCGAAGGCTTTTTTAGTCACGAAGCGGGTTTGCGGCATTGGGCCATCCATTGCATCCACAACCAGCAGCACCGAGTCGACCATTGACATCACACGCTCAACCTCACCGCCGAAGTCGGCGTGTCCTGGGGTATCCACGATGTTGATGCGGTAGTCTTTCCAATTAATGGCGGTGTTTTTTGCGAGGATGGTAATCCCACGCTCTTTCTCCAAATCGTTGGAGTCCATTACGCGTTCGGTAGCTTCTGCACGTTCTCCGAAAGTACCGGATTGTTGCAGCAGCTTGTCGACCAGGGTGGTTTTACCATGGTCAACGTGGGCAATAATGGCGATGTTACGCAAATTTTCGATC
>Ga0209888_1000718_pt1 | contig 13554 bp, 15 predicted proteins | sample OrgsoiDNA_201059_FD_185807 | JGI IMG/M metagenome (GOLD analysis project Ga0209888, IMG submission 185807) | Permafrost soil microbial communities from the Arctic, to analyse light accelerated degradation of dissolved organic matter (DOM) -... | ecosystem: Environmental > Terrestrial > Soil >...
CAGTTCGGCTTGTTCTTCTGGGCTGAGGACAATTTCCTGGGCGTTCACTGACGTTCCCCCGAGCGCTGACTGACAGAGGAAGTGTAGCCAAGACCGCAGAAAAGTTATTTCGAGAACAGCACACTAGCATCAGTGTCCTGATCGGCTTTGCTGTCCTGCTGTATGTCTTCTACGTAAAGTCGCTGCTGTTTCCGGACCTGCTGTTGATGACAGCGAAAAAGATCAAGGGACAGTACGTCTTCAGCCGTTGAACTCAGTCTTCGGAATCGGCAAAGCGCTTCAGCACCTCGCCATCCATCCGGTAACGCACCCATTCACTCTGAGGTTGCGCGCCGATGGATTCGTAGAAGCGAATCGCCGACTCGTTCCAGTCCAGCACACTCCACTCCAGGCGCCCGCAATCATTGGCACAGGCGATCTGTGCCAGATGTCGCAACAGCTTCTTGCCGGCGCCCGCACCGCGTTGTTGCGGTGAAACGTAGAGGTCTTCCAGGTACAGGCCATTACGCCCGAGCCAGGTGGAATAGCTGAAGAAAAACACCGCAAAACCGACCGGTTCGCCATCACGCAGGCAGATCAGGCCATGGGCCGTGGCGCCTTCGCCAAACAGGCTGCGCTCGATGTCGACGACATTGGCGATCACTTCATGACGGGCCCGCTCGTACTCGGCCAGTTCAGTGATAAAGGCCAGGATCTGCGGCGCATCGCTGGGCCGGGCTTCGCGTATTTCAAGGGACATGGGCGCTTCCAGAGTCGGTGAAGTCGCCCATGCTATGCGGATTATGCGACGGCTTGAATCACTTCAATGAAAATTCGCCACTAGCAGGCAGGTCAGCAGCGCCAGGCCGAGGATCAGTCCGGCACCGACACCCAGTCCGAGCAGATGGAAGCCCAGGCTCTCCCAATCTCCGCCCCCCTCCTCTTCACGCCCCATGGCGCAGGTGCTCGAGGCCCGGCTGTGCCAGGTACAGCACCTCATAGGCCTGGCCCGCGCGACGGCGGTCAGGTTCGGACGACGACAGGGTGATCCGGATCAACTGCCAGGCCGCGGTATCCAGTGCGAGGAACACCGCCACCGTGTCGTCCTGGCGAACGATGGCCTGGTTACGCTCCACCTCCTCGGCCAGCAACCGCACGCGATCCGCTTGCGGGTCGACCGACACGGTTTCGCGGTACAGCGCCCGGGCCTGCGGCGCACTACCCAGCTGCAAGTCCAGCGGCAACCAGGCCTCGATATCCGGACGACCAAACGAGTCGATCACCCGTTGGAAGCGCTCGTCCATCAGAAAGCTCGCGGCAGCGCTCGGATCGGACCAGAGATACACCGATGAATACAGATTGGTCCGGGCCCCGAAGACTCCGTGCTCTTCAGCGATAAAAGCCTTGAAGACCAGCCCTTGGGTATCGTCCCAGAGCGGCCCCAATTCGCTGGCCCGGCGGCGGATCAAGCCCATGTCATAGTTGGCGGGCAAGCGGTGTGAATACTGTTTGGCAAACATGGCAACACTCCTGTGGGAAAAGGTTATCGAGAACCTGGAGCCAGCTTGCGCAGGATCTATAATTACAACAAGATATCGATAAATATATGTGTGATAAGAGATAGATATGACTGAAACCGTCAAGCCTCTCGATATCGACACCGTCCAGGCCTTTGTGCTGATTGCCGATTTCGCCAGTTTCACCCGCGCGGCCCAGGCCCTGGACACTTCCCAGGCCGCCATCAGCCTGAAGCTCAAGCGCCTGGAAGAACGTCTCGGCTACCGCTTGCTGGAGCGCACACCCCGCCATGTGCGGCTGTCGCCTCCGGGTGAGCAATTTATCCACGCCGCCCGCGCCTTGCTCCAGGCCCACGAGCGGGCGCTGGGGGATATGAGCGCCACGCCGAATCGGCGCCTGATCATCGGCATCAGCGACCATGTCGCAGGGCCCGATTTGCCGACCCTGCTGAGTCGCCTGGCGCACTACGATCCCCTGCTGATCATCGAGGTGCGGATCGCCTCGTCCCGAGACCTCAGCGCGGCCTTCGATCGTGGCGAGCTGGACGCGGCCATCGTGCGCAGCGAAGGCGACCGTCACGACGGCGAGGTGCTGGTGGTGGAACGCTTCGGCTGGTTCGCCGCGCCCACCTGGCAACACACACCCGGTAGCGTCCTGCGCCTGGCGACCCTGGCCGCGCCCTGCGGCGTGCGGCATCTGGCGGTACGGGTGCTGGACGACGCCGGCATCCCCTGGACCGAAGTGTTTATCGGTGGCGGCGTGATGGCGGTGGGCGCGGCGGTCAGCGCCGGGCTCGGTGTGGCGGCGCTGGCCAGGCGGGTGGCACCGGTCGGCGCGATCGAAGTCGGAGAACAACTCGGGCTGCCGGCGCTGCCGATCACCGAAATCGTCCTGCATGCGCGGCCCACGGATGCTCGTTCGCAGGAAACCTTGCGGGCACTGAGTGCGACGTTTCGCGGGGTATTGGAGCGCTAACCGATCATGATATCCAAGCGTCGCGGCAACCTGGGCGATAGCACAAACAAATCGGCCGGGCTCTCATCGAGGGCCCGGCCGAATTCGTCAAGCGACAGCGTGAACTAGATCAGCAGGAACAACGCCAGCAAGCCCCCGAAGATCGCCCACTTCTCCAGGTAGTAACGCGCGCGATTGCGCTTCTTCAATTCCTTGCCGCGCAGGCGAATACCGTAGATCTTGGTGAAGAACCTGTTGATCCCACCGGTCTTGTCGTTCGCATCATTCGGCGAGGCGGCAGCGGACATCACGTTACGGCTGAACCAGCGGTTGAACGCCGTCGCCCAGCGATACTTCAACGGACGCTCGACATCGCAGAACAGGATCACGCGGTTCTGGTCAGTCTTGTTTTCGGCGTAGTGGATAAAGGTCTCGTCGAACATCACCGGCTCGCCATCACGCCAGTGGTAGTCCTGGCCGTCAACATTGATGTAGCAGCCCGGATCGTTCGGCGTCTCCAGGCCCAGGTGATAGCGCAAGGAACCGGCGTAGGGATCGCGGTGGCGAACCAGGCGCGAACCCGGTGGCAACTCGGCGAACATCGCCGCCTTGATGCTGCCGATGCTGTTGAGCAGTTCCGTGGTGCGTGGGCACAGCTCGACGGCGGAAGGATGGTTGTCGCCGTACCACTTGAGGTAGAAGCGCTTCCAGCCGGTCTTGAAGAAGGAGTTGAAGCCCACGTCGTTGGGCGTCTCGGATTTCTTGATCTCACCGGCGCGCAACAGGGCCAGGGCCTCGGTGCGGATTTCCTGCCAGTTGTCCTGCAACGGCTTGAGGTCCGGGAAGTCGGCCGGGTCCAGGTACGGACGGCTCGGCACCTTGGAGAACAGGTACAGGAAGCAGTTGATCGGGGCGAGGAAAGTCGAGTGGTCACTCAGTTGCCGGCCCAGCTTGTGCCGGACCTTGCCGCGCAGGTGTACGTACGCGATGGACAAGACGTAAACAGCGATAATGATGAGTTTCACGGGCGTCGTCACAGAAGTCGAAAGGACACGCTACCTTTCATGCATCTGGTGATCCGGTGCACACGGGCCGGGGTCCAGACATCGCAAAGGTAGCCAACGCACTAGGGTAGAACAGCTGGCGTATGGGTTTCCAGTGTTTCGTCTTCCAGGCGAAAGCAAAACAACCATCTATTACAGGATTTTCTGACAGTTTTACCGGCGTGGCCCCTCTGCGCGGACCTGACACCACCTTGTAGGAGCCGGCTTGCTGGCGATGCGATCTGACAGTCAACATTGTCGTCGCCTGGAAAATCGCCATCGCCAGCAAGCCGGCTCCTACAGGAATAGAGCTCAGCCGTCCGCCAGCATGGCATCCACTTCCTGCGTCCCGGGCGAGGTGGCCGGCCCCCAGCGCGTGACCGCCAGGGCCGCCGCCGCATTGGCACGACGAGCCGCTTCGACAGCATCGAGCCCTGCCGCCAGCCCGGCGAGGAACACCCCGCAATGGGCATCGCCCGCACCGTTGCTGTCCACCGCCTGCACCTTGAAACCGGGCACATGCCGGTGCTCCCCCGCCCGGCTGACCCAACAACCGTTCGGACCGTCGCGCACCACCAGCAGCGCACCCTCGGCCAAACGCCCGGTCAGACTGTCGAGGGAAGCGGCAATATCCGCCGCGCCGGTAAAACGCAGGGATTCGACACTGTTGCTGGTCCAGATATCGATACGCGGCAACAACGCCGCCATCGGCGCTGCGTCCGGCGAATTGACCAACGGCCCCGGATCGAACACCACGGTCACCGCCTTCGGCAAGGCCAACACCCATTCCAGCAACGCCGGCGCCTTGTCCGGGTATTGCAGGCTGTAGCCGCTGACATAGACGTAATCGTCAGGTTGCACCGACACCCGCGCCAGCTCGTCAGCCGACACACCGCCTTCCGCACCGATATAGGAAATAAAGGTGCGTTCGGCACTGGCCTCGGTCAGCGACACGCAAAGCCCGGTGTCCTTTTCGCCATCGCGCTCAAGGGCGATCTCGACCCCCTCCGCCGCCATCGCCTGGCGGGCGATGTCGCCAAAGCGCCCATTACCGTGGCGCCCAAGGTAGACCACCGGCAAGCCGTTGCGCCGGGCTGCGGCCATGACATTGAAGCCCGCGCCAGCTTCGAAGCTGGCGGCATTCGCCAGCACGTCGCCACCGGTCGCCGGCAGTTGGTCGAGGGACATGACCAAGTCAACCATGACCTGGCCGGTATGCAGCAACTTAGCCATTGGCATTCTCTACAAAAGCGGCACGGCGATCCGCCGCACCGCCGAGCACGGCGTAAATACCGCCGGCAACCAGGAAGGTGACAATCCAGCCCAGACCGTTGTGGCCCAGCCAGGAGTCGGAGAGGAAACCGCGGAACCAGGTGGTCTCGGCGGTGGTGCCGATGGTGGTGAAGCTGAAGCCCAGGACAATCGCCACGGCCCAGGCACCGAAAGCACGCCATTCGATGCCGCCGCTATACCAGTAGGCGCTGGTCGGACTGACGTCCAGCAGGTCCTTGGGGCTGTAGTACTGGCGATGCACCAGGTCGACCACGAAGATCCCGACCCAGGCGGTGATCGGTACCGCCAGCAGCGAAATGAAGGTGATGAACGGGCCGTAGAAGCTGTCGGCGATCAACATGAAGTAGATGGAACCGGCAAAGATCGCGACGATATCGACGATCACCGCATGCACGCGCTTGACCTTCAGACCCAGGGTCAAGGTAGTCAGGCCCGCCGAGTACACCGACAGGTTGTTCGACAGCAGCAGCCCGCCGAACGCGGTGATCAGGTACGGCACGGCCATCCAGGTCGGCAGCATGTCGCGGATCGCGATGATCGGGTCAGTCGCCTGGGCCAGATCGTGATTGCCCACCGACAGCAGGCCACCGAGAGTGATCAGCAGCACCAGCGGGATACCCGCGCCGAAAGCCGCAGAAGCCACCAGACGGACCGCCTTGACGCTCTTGTGCTGGTAGCGCGACATGTCGGCGCCGGCGTTGGCCCAACCGATCCCGGTGCCCGCCGCCATGGTGCCGATGCCGATGATCATCGCGCTCATCGGCGCCGGGGTGGCGTTGAACACCGCGCTCCAGTCGATGGTCGCGCAGAGGAAACCGCCCACCAGGATATTCAGGGCACCGAAGACATAGGTCGCCCACTTCTGGATCACCAACAAAGTCGCATGCCCCAGGCCCGAGACCGACAGGGTCAACAGTACGAAGATGGCGATAAACAGCAGCGTCAGCGCCGGCGCGCTCTTGGCCTCCACGGGCGAGTGGAACAGGATCGAACACAAGGACAGCAGCACGAACGCCGCGGTGGTGGTGTTGACCGTTTCCCAGCCCAGGCGCGACATCAGCGAAACGATGGTCGGACCGATATTGCCGCGCACGCCAAAAATCGCCCGCGACAGGGTCAGGCTCGGCGCATGCCCACGACGACCGGCGATGGAGATGATCCCCACCACGGCGAAGGAACCCGCCGCGCCGAGAATCGCGACAATGATCGCCTGCCAGATCGCCAGCCCGCGAAAGGCCACCAGGGTCGCCCCCAGCGGCAGGCCGAGAATACTGATGTTGGCCGCGAACCAGACCCAGAACAGTTGCAGCGGATGGCCATTGCACTCGGCTTCCGGGACCGGTTCTATACCACGGGTTTCCAGTTGGCCGGCACTTTGTCCGGCGTTTGATGAGGTCATGATGTTGCGCTCCTGATGCCAATTGTTGTGGTTGTTGGGCAGTGCGGAAGGTGTAGGAACCCCTGGGCCACTTCCGGGCCCCCTTCGTCTGCAGTCCATTGCGTGTTGTTGTGTGTCAGGCGTTGCGCAGGGCGATCAGCCCCTGAACCAGTGGCACCAGTTCCAGCGCATTGACTTCGATGATTTTCGCGACCATCTCGGCGGGCCAGCAGTCCAGGCCGTCGCAGGCCCCGAGCATGGCGCCGAGGATGCCGGCGATGGTGTCGGTGTCGCCGCCGATGCTGGCGGCGAGGCACAGGGCGTCGAAGGCGTTGAGTTTGCCGAGCGCGACCCGTTGGGCCAGCGCGAAGGCCACCACCACCGACTCCTGGGAGGCGACCGAGGTACCGACCACGTCATACAGCAGGTCGGCCAGCTCGGCGTCCGGGCAATCACGGCTGAGTTCACGGGCCCAGCGAATCCGTGGCCCCAGGCGTCCGCCGGCAACCCAATGGCCATGCCGTTCGGCGGTAAAAGCCATCTCGGTGCCGATATCCAGCGCGTACGCCAGGCTCTGGCGGTTGATCCCGCAGGAAATCACCGCGGCGACGGCAGCGGCGCTGGAGATCCCCAGGCTGGTGTTGTGGGTGACCTGGCAGGCCTGGATCACCGCTTCGAGAAAGCGCTGTGGCTGGGCGATATCGGCCGCGATGCCCACTGGCGTGATGCGCATGGCCGCGCCGTTGGTGGTGCCGTAGCGCCCGGCTTCCTCGGGGCTGTGGCCGGCCAGGATCATTTCAATGGCGCGCTTGGTCGATGGACCGAGCAGGTCCTGCGACCCCTTGGCCTGCATCACCGCTTCCCAGGCGATCAGCCGTTCGGCCAGCAGCGCCGGTTCGATATGGCCGTTACCGTCGATCAGCAACTGGGCAACCAGAATCGCCTGCTCGGTATCGTCGGTGATGGAGCCGGCGGGCATGTTCGGCGCGATCGGCTGGTCGGGACCGGCATCGACCAGCGTGGTGATGCTGCCGAAGCGGGCCTGGATCTGGGCGCGACTCAGGGATTGGGTCGGCATGCCCAGGGCATCGCCCAGGGCGAGGCCGTAGAAGGCGCCGAGGGCGCGATGAATCGGGGTCATGTCGGGTTTCCAAACGCCAGGTGCAGGCGGAAATGCAAAGGGTCGAGCAGGCTTTCGACCTGCTCCATGAAACGTCCCTGCTTGTCGTAGGTGGTGCGCAAGGCCTTGAGAAACACCGTGCCCAGCGGGCGTCCGAGCAGCTCGGCATCTTCCGCGGACAGCGGTTCGGCGCCGATCCACTGATCGCCGCGATCACCGACGTAGCCGTAGGCCGCCAGGGTAATGGTCAGGGAATTGTCGATCAGGCCGACACTGGGCAGGCCTTCCAGACCTCCGCTGGCCGGTATCAGCGAGTGTTCGAGGGAAACCGCGGTGCCTTCGGTATTGCGCCGGCGCCGATCGAGGGCGATGAACTGCTCGGTGCCGTAGCGACTGAACAGGTCCGGCCGCGTCACCGCTTCCAGGCGCAACACCTCGGTGTTGATCAACGCCCCGCTGTCCGCCAGGGCCTGGGCCCAGCCGGCGCGCTGGTCGAGGGGAATGCCATCGTAGGTGACGATGGAGCCCACGCCGCTCTGGGTCGCGATGTAGTTGCGCCGCTTGAGCTCGGCCAGGGCCTCGCGCAGCGTGCCACGGCTCACCGAGAATTCTTCGGCCAACTGATGTTCACCCGGCAACAGCAAGCCGTCTCCAAGGAGACCGCTTTCGATGCGCCGGATAAGCTCATCGACCACCTTTTTTTTCTTATCAAATCGGACATGTCTAATCATGTACAAATTGATAACCGAAACAGGCCTCGGGGTGCAAGGGATTTATGTTTCAGGGAGATGAATGGCGGTGTGATTGAGAACCGCTCAGGGCTCGAGACCGATCGGGAAAAACTCGCCGCCGCTCCACACGCCCAGCCAGGACTGGCCGTCGATTGGCCGGGCCACTGCCAGTTCCACCAGTTGGTAGAACACATTGCGGTGAATCAGTGCTTCAAGATTACTGCGCACATGCACATAAGGCGCCGGTTCCTGGCTGATCGGATCGATCACCACCCGGATCGGATGCTCGGCACCGGCCGTCACCTGTTCATCGACGTAAGTGGTAAACCGTAGTTGCTGTGCCTCACCCTGTCCTTCGACCTCCAGGGTCACCGCGACAAAGGGCGCATCGTCGACCTTGATCCCGACCTTTTCCACCGGTGTGATCAGGAAATAATCATCGCCGTCACGGCGCATGATGGTGGAGAACAACTTGACCATCGGCTTGCGGCCAATCGGCGTGCCCAGGTAATACCAGGTGCCATCACGGGCGATACGCATGTCGATATCGCCGCAGAACGCTGGATTCCACAAGTGGACCGGCGGCAAGCCTTTTTCCGTCTTGGGGATTTGTGCCAACAGGTCGTTGGCCTTGCCCGACTCACTCATGCTCAATCCGACATCCACTGTTCACCGACGCCCAACAGACTACGCGCATATTCGGCCAAGGGGGCGGCGATCAGATCTTCGGGCTTGGTGTTGTGGAACGTCAGCAAGCCGCCACGGCTCTTGATCCGTGCCGTATCGATCAGGTATTGGCTGCCGGTCTCGATCAGCATGATCTGGATCACCCCGCTGTCCACACCCAAACGGTCGACGGACTCCTGGTCGGCCCATTCATCGTAGTTGCCGATGCGGTCGTCAGCCTTGGCAAAGCGCGTGTACAACAGGTAGTGCGCACCGGCGGAACGGGCTTCGGCCATGGCTTGGTCGAGACCGAGGGGCGCACGGGCGCGACGCACCATGGGGAAGTATTCGACGAAGCCGTTGAAGGCTTCCTCAGCCACCACATTGGGTCGCGGGTAGGCACTGCCGGGCGGCGTGAAAGCGCCCTGGGCGATGTAGATAAAGGAGTCCGGCTGGATGCGGAACGAGCGGGTCCGGCGCGTATCGCTATGGTCGAGCAGTCCCGCATCGCTCGCCTCGTAACGAACACCCTCCCCCAGATCACTGACTTTCATGCAGCCGCCCAGCGCCAAAAACGCCAGCAGCACAACCAGGCTACGCATCCTACCCTCCAGAGGCCGGTGACGGAAAACCGGCGATTAGTCGCCTGGATGCAGCTTCCGCGCCAGATCAGCCACCGATGATTTTCATCACCGTCGCGCCACCCGAGAACGCCACTTCCTGCTTGTCGCCCAAGGCCTTGACCAGCAGCCGCTGCAACGCCGGCAATGCCTCGTGGCGCGGCTTGTCGAGCAGGTCACCGACATAATGCCGGTTGCTCGACGACAGGCAACCATGCAGCCAGCCGGTGGACGACAGTCGCAGGCGCGAACAGGTCCGACAGAACGGCACGCTTTCGTTGGCGATCACGCCAAAGTGACCACGGCCCGGAATCGCATAACGCACGGCGGTGGCATCCACCGGGGCATCGGCCTGCAGGTATTCATAGCGCTCGCCGATCAGACCGAGCAACTGCTGAAGACTGACGAACTGCTGGAGAAAGGCGTTGCCGTCGCTGGCCAGGTGGCCCATGCGCATCAGCTCGATAAAACGCAGCTCATAGCCATGCTCAAGGCAGTAATCCAGCAGCGGCATCACCTGGTCCAGGTTCTGCCCGCGCAACGGCACCATATTGACCTTGATCTTCAGTCCCGCCGCCCGTGCCTGCGCCATGCCGTCGAGCACGCTGGCCAGGTCGCCACCGCGGGCGATGGCACGAAAGGCACTGGCATCCAGGGTATCGAGGGAAACGTTGATCCGCTTGATCCCGGCGTCCACCAGCAGCGGCAGTTTGCGTGCGAGCAACTGGCCATTGGTGGTCAGGCTGATATCTTCCAGGCCCATCTGCCCGACCGCGCCCATAAAGGCTTCCAGCTTCGGGCTGACCAGCGGCTCGCCGCCGGTAATGCGCAAGCGCTCGATCCCCGCCGCCTCGATCAGGTAGGCCACGCCACGCGCCATGGCCTGCGCCGACAGCTCGTCCTGGGCAGCCACCAGCCGCTTGCCATTGGGCACACAGTAGGTACAGGCATAGTTGCAGGCGGATGTCAGGCTGATGCGCAGGTTGCGAAAACGCCTGCCTTGACGGTCAACGATCATGGGACACTCCGGCGATGGACTGTGGAACGCGCAAAACTTGACTTAAAAATCAAGTTTTGACAAGCCCTATCCCTGAGTATAGGCCCGGGGCATTGCGCCATATAGGGGAACGTGGCGCAATCACCAAGCCGAATATCTTAGCTGACGGGCGTTTCGGGGTCGCGCTTGCGCTTGTTGCCCATGCGCACGCCGATATCCATCAGGAACTGGAAGAAACCTTCCTGGTCTTCCAGCACATTGCTCCAGAACGGCGAGTGGTACAGCGCGACAGCGCCATGCACCAGGGCCCAGGCGGCGCAATAGTGGAAGTACGGCGGCACGTCCTCGAGCTTGCCTTCGCTGATACGGCCCTTGATCAGCAAGGTCAGGCGTTCGAAGTTGGAGGCGCGGATCTTGTGCAGCTCCTCGACCATCTCCGGTACCTGGTGGCCCTTGACCACTTTTTCTTCCAGGCGGTCGAACAGGCGATAGCGCTGGGGATCGCGCATGCGGAATTCGAAGTAGGCCCGGGACAGGGCTTCCTTGTCCTTGTCGACATCCGCCGAGTGCAGCAGCTCGTTCAAGTCACGCTCGTAGTCGAGCATCAGGCGCAGGTAGATCTCCGCCTTGGATTTGAAATGCTTGTAGATGGTGCCTTTGCCGATACCGACGGCATCCGCGATCATCTCGACGGTGACACTGTCTTCACCTTGTTCGAGGAACAGCTTTAGCGCGGTATCGAGAATTTCCTGCTCGCGGCGACGAAACTCACGGACCTTACGGGGTTCTTTATGCATAAGAAAAGGTCTGTAGGGGCAAAATCGAAGCCAAGTATTATGCCTGACTCGCGCCAAATTGCACGAATCATCCGAGGCTTTTCGTTTTCACTGTCGACGAATCAGGTCGCCTCGGTCAGAAAGGCTTCGCGGCAGTCACGGAACGTCGCCGTCGGCGGCCGCGAAAAAGCGGCCTGGGCCAATGAGAACTCAACAGAAGCGCCTGTATTCCAAATCTGTTTAAAAAATGAGCAATGCTGACTGGACGTCGGGCAATCCTGACCAATACTTGAACTGTCGGCGCGACATCTCCCCCAAGTGACGCGCTGATAAAGGTGCCGAAGGACCGCGTGCCTTTGTTTTACTCCTAATGGTCTTAACCCGGATTCACCCCCCAGAACCCGGGTTTTTTTTGTCTGCGATTTGAGCTCTCATCAAACCTGCAGGAGCACCGCACCGCTGCGAAGAGGGCCTCAAGGACGCTAAAAGCTTCGCGGGCAAGCCCTGCTCCTAGAAGGTAGAGCAGCGTACGTGGGCCAGGGGAAACAGGCGCTTGAAGTTCTCGGTGGTCTGCTCGGCGAACTGCTCGTATGGCACCCCGCGTAGCATCGCCAGGTAATCAGCGACATCGCGCACATACTGCGGCAGGTTCGGCTTGCCGCGATGGGGAATCGGCGCCAGGTACGGCGAATCGGTTTCCACCAACAGGCGATCGGCCGGCACTTGCCGCGCGACATCGCGCAAGGCGTCGGCATTGCGGAAGGTGACGATGCCCGAGAGGGAAATGTAGAAGCCCAGGTCCAACGCGGACTTGGCCATCTCCCAATCTTCGGTGAAGCAATGCAGTACGCCGGCCTGGGGCAGTTGCGCCTCGCGCAGCAACGCCAGGGTATCGGCGCGCGCGCCACGGGTATGGACGATCACCGGTTTGCCGGTCTGCCCGGCCGCTTGCAGGTGCAAGCGAAAGGACGCCTGCTGCAGTTCGGCCGCTTCAGGCTCGTAGTGATAATCCAGGCCGGTTTCACCAATGGCCACGACCTTGGGATGCTCAAGCTCGCGCAGCAACCAGTCGAGCGCCGGCGCGGCGTCGGCCTTGACGTCCAGCGGGTGCACGCCGACCGAACAATCGACATCGGCATAACGCTCGGCCAGGGCCTTCACGTCAGCCGCATTGTCGACACTCACGCCGATGCACAGGAAATGCCCGACCCCGCGCTGACGCGCCGCGTCGAGCGCGGCATCAAGGGAGCCCGCATGTTCGGCGAGATCAAGACGGTCGAGGTGGCAATGGGAATCTACAAGCATAAAAAGGCGACAACTACATCGTATGGGTGGGACGGTCGGACTTCAGGGCGCCGGCCAGGTGGGTTTCGATCTTGCTGCGGGCGGTGTTGTCGCCGTCGTTGAATTGCACGCCGACGCCCGCCGCGCGGTTGCCCTGGGCACCCTTGGGGGTGATCCAGGCGACCTTGCCGGCGACCGGGATCTTTTCCGGCTCGTCCATCAGGTTGAGCAACATGAACACCTCGTCGCCCAGCTTGTAGCTCTTGCTGGTGGGGATGAACAGGCCACCGTTCTTGATAAAAGGCATATAGGCCGCGTACAGCACGGACTTGTCCTTGATGGTCAGGGACAGGATGCCGTTGCGCGGGCCGGGACCAATGGGTTCGTTCATACTCGCTCCGGTCATGCAGATAGCCGATTCTAGGCCCATCGCCTCAGTGTTGGGTAGGTAAAGCTGCCCATTGCACCAACAGCGCTTCGAGCAACAGCACCCGATTGAGGTTGGCCTTGCTCAGGACTTTCTGGCGTTGGGCGAGAATCCAGTCCTGGATCGACAGGACCTTGTCCCGGGCAGTTTTCTGCGCCAGGTATTGCACCACCTTGCGCATGTCCCCCAGACCCAGGCCGGCTTCGTCCTCGGTCAGTTGATAACGCAGGATCAGACTCGACCAGTCGCAGAACCAGTCGAACAGCAACAACAGGGGAATCGCATTCCACCCTTCGGCCAACTGGGTGGCCGATTGCTGTTGCTTGAGCAATTTTTTCACCCCGTCGACCACCTGCGCCCGCTGTTCGCGAACGCCCTGGGCCTGGAGACTGACCGCGGCCAGGGGTGAACCCGCCGCCAGGGTCAACAGCTCGACGCGCTCTTCCGCGCTGCTGTCCGGCAACGCCGTCGCCAGCCATTGCAGGCTCATGGCCTCGCTCGGCAGCGGGCAGGCCTGCTGCACGCAACGGCTGCGGATAGTGGGCAGCAAGCGGCTGGACTGGTGGCTGACCAGCAACAGCACGGTATCGCCGGAAGGTTCTTCAAGGCTCTTGAGCAAGGCGTTGGCGGCGTTGATATTCATCGACTCCACCGGCTCGATCAACACCACCTTGCGCCCGCCCAGTTGCGCGGTCTGGACCACGAAGCTGACCAGATCGCGGACCTGGTCGACCTTGATCGCCTTGTCGGCTTCTTCCGGTTCGAGGA
>Ga0209888_1000720_pt1 | contig 13545 bp, 16 predicted proteins | sample OrgsoiDNA_201059_FD_185807 | JGI IMG/M metagenome (GOLD analysis project Ga0209888, IMG submission 185807) | Permafrost soil microbial communities from the Arctic, to analyse light accelerated degradation of dissolved organic matter (DOM) -... | ecosystem: Environmental > Terrestrial > Soil >...
TGGGCGCCAAGCTGGAACGCTCCTTCGCCACGTCCTACGGCAGCGTCGTGCCTTCGGCGCAACTGACCTGGCGGCATGAGTATCACGACAATGGCCTGCAATCGGTCGCCAACTATGCCGCCGACACTTCGGGCGCCACCAGCTTCACCAGCGCGGGGGCGAAACCGGTCGCCGACACTGGCGTGTTGACTCTGGGCGTCACGCTGCTGCACAGCGAAAACCTCAGCCTGGGGGCGAAGTACACCCTGGAAGCGGCGAACGGTTACACCGCCAATACTGGTGATGTGCAGGTGCGCTGGAACTTCTGATCCGCTTCATTGCGTCTGGTAGAAAGCGCCTGTTGTTCAGTGATGAACAATGGGCGTTTATCCGTCGGTCGACAACAACTGTAAACCAGGATCTATGACCTGGAAGTTGTTGGTGCGCGTGATGGATGCCTCTGAGTGATCACTCACTTGCTTTAAGCGTAATGAGTTGAGCCACCGAAGGAGATTAAGTCACTGGAGGGCTCGCCCATGGTCAGTCAGTACGAACCCAATGGAGCTTGCGGAGCAGTGATAATCCCCCGACATGCCAGGTTGACCGCCGCTATCATGACCGCAGCCAGTTCATCCCAGGTTGCTCCAAGAACCTCGTTTGTTCTGCTCGCGGTCAAAATAGTCAGTTGCATGGCTTTGTAGCTGAGCTCGTCATGCTTACTTATTTCCTTCATGAACGCAGGCATCTCTACCCACGGTAGTGCAGGGTGATCACCGGAGCACGCTAAACCTAGGTCAGATTCAACCCGCCGTCTGACAGGAGTATCTCACCGGTTAAGTAGTCCGACTCGACCAGCATTAAAACAGCTTTTGCGATGTCGTCCGGGCTGGCGGCCCTGCGCATAGGTGCGCGAGTTCGCCACAACTCTTGGGCCTCTGTCCACTCTGCGGTCAGGGGCGTGTCGACCAAGCCAGGTGCCACGGCGTTTACGCGAATTTCCGGCCCAAGCGATACCGCCAGCAAGCGGGTCATGTGATTGAGCGCAGCTTTGCTTACCGCATAGGGAATCGATGCGCCCTTGGGACGGATACCGGCATGCGAACTGATGTTGACGACGCTACCTGCTCGACGGTAACGGGCGGCATCGCGCAATGCCGACTCGGCCAATGCGACCAGGTGGAACGGCGCCACGACATTGATCTCGTTGAGTTCGTGCCACACCGTCGAACTGGCAGAGGCCAGGTCGCCGTGGGGAATGACTCTGCTAATACCGGCGTTATTGACCAATACGTCGAGCTGCCCCCACGCGGCGATCGCCTCGTTAACAAGCCTGACCCTGTCAGCTTCGAAAGCAAGATCAGCTTGCACGTAAATAGCCTGCTTCATTTCGCCAGCCATAGCGCGTCCCGTATCCGCAGAGTTTCGCGAATGGAGCACCACCGCATAGCCTGCCTGGCTTAGTACACGTGCAATGGCTGCGCCGATACCGGAAGTGGATCCTGTAACCAACGCGACGCGTAATACGTTATCGATTGTCGGATCGGGTTTCATATGGATATCTCGAAAGGGTTGCTAGAGAGCCATCACCGTAGAGGCTTCTGTAGCCCTGCTCGGAGATGCTGGCTTCTTTGCAGGTCAACTGGGCGGTCTTGCCGCTGCTCATGGCCACTTAGGCCAGACGCAGTTTTACAATGATTTGTACGGGCTGGAAGCGTTTTGCGTGGCATCTTGTGTTGCGCCTTTCCAGGGTTGAATTCTCTCCTTCAACCTGGACTCGAAACAACCGGTCACGAACGCTGCTCGATCCTCGACCGGCGCGGTCGGTTGCACTCGATGTGAAGCGGACCTTCGATTTTTCGAGTCGACCACAATATTTGCGCTTCTGAAACGTCTTCAGGCGTATTGAGCCACTTGTTGCGCACACGATGACCGAACGATACAGAGACATCACTGCAACCGTGGTGCGTGAGCGCGCCAGGCTCGCCAATTTTATCCGGCGTCGAATACGCGATCCGGGCGACGCCGAGGACATCCTGCAGGATGTATTCCATGAATTCGTGCAGGCGTACCGACTGCCAGCGCCGATCGAGCAGGCGAGTGCGTGGCTGTTTCGCGTCGCGCGAAACCGCATCATCGATAGCTTTCGCAAGAAGAAAGAGCAGCGGCTGTCAGAACTGTCTGGCGATGAGGATGACCCTGACAGTGAGTATCGCTTGGACCTTGCCCTGCCTGCACGAGAGGGTGGTCCCGAGGCCGCCTATGCGCGAGCGCTTTTGCTCAAGGCATTGCAGGATGCGCTCGACGAGTTGCCGCCGAATCAACGTGAGGTATTCATTGCGCACGAGCTGGAGGGGCAGTCCTTCAAGGATATGGCGGTGGAAACCGGCGTCACGCTCAATACGCTGCTTGCCCGTAAACGCTACGCGGTTTTGCATCTGCGCAAGCGGCTGCGGGTTATTTACGACGAACTGGGGTTTTAGAGGAGTTGACGGATGAAATTTCGAATCAGATTTGTGGGTAAGGCGTTACTGGTGCTGCTGGCCATAGCCGTGCTCGGCTGGGTGGTCATGGTTCTATGGAATTGGGTGATGCCGTGGCTATTCGTCGGAGCCCGGGAGATCGACTTCGCACATGCGTTGGGCTTGCTGCTGTTGAGCCGAATTCTGTTTGGCGGATTTCGCGGACACGGCGGCTGGCGCGAACGACGTCACTGGCGCAAATGGGAATCCATGACGCCCGAAGAGCGGGAGCATTTTCAGACGACCTGCCGATCGGGCCGGGGTCGGCACGTGGGAGATTGAACATGACCGAGCAATCAAAGACCAATTGCAAGCAGAAGCCGGGCGTGATTGCGCCCATCGTCGACCTGAAGCGTTGTGAAGGCAAGGGCGATTGCCTCGAGGTCTGTCCCGAGAATGTGTTTGAGATTCGGCGCATCGACGAGGTCGACTACCTTGACCTCGGCTTGATGCACCGTCTCAAACTACGAGTGCATGGAATGAAAGTCGCGTACACGCCTAACGCGGATGCCTGCCGGTCGTGCGGCCTTTGCGTGACGGCATGTCCCGAAAGCGCGATCAAGCTCGCCAGGACAGCATAGCTGTCGCACGTTCATCTCTGATGAAGGAAGGAGAGCTCTGGCCGGTAAATACTCGCGTTCTTTGCATACCAGGCTGATAAACAGGAACATCTCCCGAGCTTATGGATAACGCCGCGACACCATTCGTCGCCTCTAAAAAACTGTCGGGTAATGCACGACCCCCTCTGGCTTGCGGCTTGCAGAGGACGGTCGTAGCGGCCCCAGAGCGACGTAATTCTGACGCGGCAGCAATCCAATCAACGCTTCAGGACTCCAGCGATACGCTTGGTCAGTCACCGGGAGATGTACCGTGTCAACTCTCAATGAAATCGCAGCGAACCACGCGAGAATGGCCAAGGCAAAGGAAGAAGAGTCGACCGGGCTGAGCGAGCTACACCTCCAGATCGTGTGTAGCTTCGAAATCCCATCCAGTGAAGCTCAACAGCATATTCCGCTGCACCTCATCTCTGGCGCGCAGGACAATCAGCTCGGACAGGCAACCAGCTGCTTGCTCTGACTGTGTCGATCTTGCCAACCGGCGCGCCAGTTTCTGGCTTGCCGGTCAAAACAGCTGCCTGCTGGGCTGGCTTTGGGTTGGCCTGCCCATCAATATCGCGGTAGACCTGCTTACCGGTCCAGGGCCTCAGGGGGGTTGGCGACAACCTTGATCTCGACATCGAAGCCATACAGCCAGGTGACGCCGACAGCCGTCAAAGTGGGAAAAGGCGCCTCGCCCCAATACTCCGGCACCACTTTCCACACCTCCTCGAAGATCTTCTGCGGCTCGACCATAAAGACCGTCACGTCCTGAACATCGTCGAAGGTGCAACCGGCTGCGGCCAGTACCGCATTGAGGTTCTCGAAAGCGCGACGAACCTGAGTCTTTAGTTCGGGTTCGGGCGATCCATCTTCACGGCTGCCGACCTGGCCCGAGACAAAGAGCAGGCCACCGGCACGCACCGCAGCTGAATAACGGTTGCGCTCATAGAGGGCCTGGCGGCCGGCGGGAAATACCACATCGCGTTGATTCATCTGAAAATTCCATGGATTGGGAAACGACCTGGCCACTCTATGTCGCTTGCTCGCCCTCGATAAACACGCAATGCTGGTGATGATTGTCAGCGATTACCAAACAATGAGGAGCACCATGGATCGCTTCGATGCCATGCAAGCCTTCGCACGGGTCGTGGAAACCGGCAGTTTTACCCAGGCCGCCCACACCCTGCATATGAGCAAAACCACCGTTAGCCAACTCGTCCAGCAGTTGGAAGCTCGCTTGCGTGTGAAGCTGCTCAATCGCACCACACGCAAGGTGAACGTGACCTCCGATGGCGCGGCCTACTATGAGCGTGTGCAATATCTGCTGGCGGCGCTGGATGATGCCGAAACGGCACTGTCCAGCGCCGCCGCCGTGCCCCGTGGACGCTTGCGGGTGGATGTGCCGAGTCCACTGGCGCGCCTGCTGCTGATCCCCGCGCTGCCAGCGTTTCAAGAGCGTTACCCGGATATCCAGTTGGACCTGGGCGTGAGCGACCGCCATGTCAGCCTTATCGATGAAAGCGTCGATTGTGTGATCCGCGGAGGAGAGATCACCGACACCTCCCTGATTGCGCGACATATCGCCGACTTGCCGCTGGGCGTATACGCAGCGCCCGGCTATCTGGCGCGATATGGCGTGCCGGCGCATCCCTGCGAATTGAAAGAGGGAGGGCATCATGTGGTGGGGTATCGCTGGGCGCGAACGGGCAAGGCGCTTCCTTATGTCTTGAGGCGAATGGGCGAGCAGTTGGAAGTGCGCGGACGGCATATGCTTGCCGTGGACGATGGTAATGCGTACCTGGCCGCCGGGCAGGCGGGCTTGGGGATATTGTGGCTACCGCGCTATATGGCTGCACAATCATTGGCGAGCGGAGAACTGGTAGCACTGTTCGAGGACTGGGACATGACGCCGATGCCGTTATATATGGCCTATGCACCTAACCGTCATGTGAGCCGGAAACTGCGGGTCTTCATGGACTGGGTTGTGGAAGTGATGGTCAGCCATGTGCCGTTGGTGACGTTGCCCAAGCCCCCCAGCGAGCCACGCGAGAATGGTTAAGGCAAAGGAAGAATTTGACCGGACTGAGTGAGCCCCGCCTCTAAACAGCGTGTAGCTTCCAGCGATGCTCGACAGTCGTATTCCACTGCACCTCATCTCTGGAGCGCAGGACAATCAGCTTGGATAAGCTGCTGCGCCAAGCCAAGCCGGGCCAACCGCCGGCTTTGCCGAGCTGATCGTTGAGATTCTCCATCAGACCATTCGCAAGTGGGGTAATGGAGCATTTGTATGAGCATCAATTGAATAATCGTAACTTATCGGACTGATGTGGGTATTGTGGTTCCCCCAGAAGCGATCCAAATCAAGAGAAGATAAAGTCTCTGTGCTCCACCGCAGTACAATGGATGAGCATTGACAGAAAGTGGCCGTCATCGTCGGCGTTCGATGCCAAATGGTGTCGAGGTCTTTGGGCTTAAATCCGGTTTTTTAGAAATGCCTGCGACTAAGGTCGGGAAAATTTAGAGCGAGCCGTTGACGTGTATTGGTGGGATGTGTCTAAATGTGTACGTATGGAGAATTACAGGAATTGCTCGTTGGTTTTATAGCCGTTCATGTGACAGGGAGTTATGAAGTAATGACGTTGTTAAGCTGTAGTTTTTGCGCTTTTAATGCCCTTCTCCCGTGTCCTATTCAAGGCGCTTTGCCTGCCTCAAGTATCGACTGAATTGTTGGTCTGCTGCTGTTGCGCTATTTTATTCGGCTAATATTGTTTGAGTCGGTCGGCGGCTATTCTCGAGTCACTTTCTTTTGTCTGTAGTTTCATGATTTTTAGGTGGCTTATAATAGGGGGGGTATAGAGGCATAATCCTGGCGATCGCTGGTTTATTAGGTAATGTTGGAACGTTGTATTCTTGATTGGCGCGCTAAGCAGGCACCTGTCAGGAGCAATGAATTGAAAAAAACTCACATGAATATAGGGAAATATATGAAGCGTTTATTTTTGCTGCCTCTCGTGGCTTTGCTGCCTCTATCATTTCAAGCGTCGGCCTGCTTGACGATTAAGGATAGCTACTCTGGGACTATTCCCGCTAATGGGACAGTGATTGCTTACGGCCCATTCACGATTGGCTCGACCTGTACTACGGCTAACATAGCCTCTACCGTCGCAGCTGTTGGTACCGGGAGTGCTCCGCAGTTATACATTGATAAATTGGCTGGGGGGAGTTGGGTGCAGGTTGCAGGTAATACAGGCACCACCGCTTCGTATTTGGGGGCGGTAGGTACGTACCGAGTAAGGGAAGTTAATGCCACCGCTGCGGTAAAAACTTATAACGGTACGACTTCTTACGGCCACTGATTTTATTGCGTTTGCAAAGGCGCGTCAGGCTTAAGGTTTGACGCGCCTTTACCATTGATTAGGCATGCTGATTTTTTGAAGAAATACGATGTGGCTAATCAAAAAATCAACAGCGTATGGATTCCGTCGTTTAGCGCGCTACTTCTTTAAGGTAGACAGTGCGGGCAGCAAATGCGTTAGGCGTAAAGTCGGTAAATACCCCGTCGACACCAGCTCGGAAAAAGGCCATGTATTCTGCTGCTGGATCCCCCTTGTAGACACCTGCCAGGTATTTCGCCTCGTTGCGGAAGGTGAATATATGAACGAACAAATTGGCCTTGTGAGCGTCGCTGATCAGGTTGGTTGGCTTGAGGGTGTCGACCTTGTCCAAGCTGGCGTTGGGCGATGAATCTTGAGCAGCCGCGACGGTGAGCGACATTGCCTGTGGTTTCCACGGACCGATGCCGTCGGCGTAGGTTTTGACCTCGGCCAACCCTGCTGGCGTCAGCATCGCACCGAAGGAGCGTGGGTCGCCGGCTACGGTCCAGCTATAGGGGCGGCCGCTGACGAACGTGTTGGGTTTGTCAGTGATGAAAATGGTTTCGCCCGTCTTGAAATTTATGCCGTTTCCATCGACCAACTGAACGGCTTTGGATTTCAGGCCGATAGAGCGCAGGTATTTCAAGCTGGCGGGGTCAAAGCTCTGCACAAAGACCGGGGCTTCCTTGCGATTGAGGTCGTTGTCGTTGAGGGTTTTGAGGAAAGCCTTCTCAAACGGATGGCTGCCCGGTACGCCGCAACCATTGGCAACGGCTTGGGCATTGTTCCAGATCGGGTTTTTGCTTTCTGGGTAGACCGTAATGACGCGACCTGTCGCTGCGCTTTTGGCTTTTGCAATGTCGATCACGTCCTGGAAACTCAAAATCGGCAACTTGCCGTTCAGTTCGGTCGGGCGCTGGTCACGGGCATCGTAAGTGGTGCCGCCTATCCATTGCCTGAGCTCGGCCATGGTGAAGTCGCTGATCGACCAGTCATTGGTATGGTCTTCGCCATCAACGACCAATGACTTCAATACTGATTTTGGATCGTTGGGATCGGTCAAGTCACTCAGGTACTGTGCTGGACCATTTTCTGCCGTGACGGGATATTTGACATTGACCAATACGCCTGGAACGGTGCGCTTACGGCGTGCAACTTCGGCGTTGGTTTTCGCGACTTCGCCGATATTGGTGTTGTCGCTCAGCCAGGGGTTGTGTCGAGCTACCAATACGCAGTCCTTGGTCATGTGCAGATCCAGTTCAAGGGAGTCTGCGCCAGCATCGGCTGCGTTCTCGTAAGAAGCCCGGGTTTCTTCTGGATACAATCCCGGCAGGCCGCGATGCCCGATAATCAAGGGTTGCGTACCGTCGAGGGTCTTGAACGAAGCCGATGCGCTTGACCCGGCGCCAGGTAAGCTCCCGTTGGTACCATCACAAGCGCTCACTAACAGGCTGCATCCGAGAGCGATAAAGCGGGCAAGGGATTTTGTGACAAGGGGCTGACCTGGGCGAGTGTGCATGTGGAGTCCTTCAAGATGGGAAGAGCGATTATCGGCCGATAGTAATCACGAACACATGACAACATCATGGCTTATCGGGTCCGCTTCCGTACAAACCGCCCACAGGCCGCAGGCACACTTATCGGTTTGGGAAAGTTGCCATAAGTGACCGATGCCCATGTGGCCCCAGAGCCAGTCTGTATGCGGTTTCTGGCTAAAGCAGGCAGAAAACAGCTCTTTGTCGCCCCATTTTGGCTGCGATGCTGTATCCATCAAGGTCCGGCCCGACGGACCGTCCTGATCAACGTCTATTTCTTCTTGGCAGCAGCTTCTGCGGCCAGGCACTCAAGGGCAAACTGCTCGGTGTACGTCATCTGAATGGGGGTGGTTTCGCCCTTGACGGTCCTTTCGCCATCCAGGATGTAGCGAATGCGCTTGTCGGTCACGCCGATGCGTTTTGCGATCCAGGAGGGGGTTTGTCCGATGCGCGAAATCAGCTTGTCGGCATATTCGGTGGAGGGTTTGTAGAACTCTGCGTTGGGTGTCATGTGACGTCCAGATATAAGGTGGGTCTGTGATGCATGTGTGGAGTATATGACACGGTGCACCAATTACTGGACGGTGTCGTGGCCTCAATGAAAAAGCCCCGGAATCCGGGGCTCTGTCGTTTCTGCAGTTTATCAGTCCACCCTCAACCCGCTGTTGCTTTATCGCCAATCGCATTGAGTTCAGCCAGCGTGTCCGGCGTCAGTTGCAACTGCCCGGCCTTCAGGTTTTCGCGCAGGTGCGCCACCGAGGACGTGCCCGGAATCAGCAAGATGTTAGGTGAGCGGTGCAGCAACCAGGCCAGCGCCACTTGCATCGGCTGGGCATCCAGGCGGGCGGCGATATCCGACAGCGCCGTGGACTGGATCGGCGTGAACCCGCCCAGGGGGAAGAACGGCACGTAGGCGATACCCTGAGCCGCCAATTCGTCGATCAGCCCATCGTCCTCGCGGTGGACCAGGTTGTACTGGTTCTGCACGCAGACGATATCGGCGATTGCTTGTGCTTCCCTGACCTGCTCGGCGGTGACGTTGCTCAGCCCGATATGACGGATAAGCCCCTCCTGCTGGAGCTGTGCCGTGACCTCGACCAGATGGCCGATACTGTCCTGAGTAAGACCATGGCCAAAGATGCGCAGGTTGACCACGTCCAGGGCGGTCAGGCCAAGATGGCGCAGATTGTCCTCGACGGCGCCGCGCAACTCTTGCGGGCTCTGGGCAGCCAGCCAGTCGCCCTTGTCGTTGCGGCGTGCACCGATCTTGGTGACCAGGGTCAGGTTGTCGGGATACGGATACAGCGCTTCGTGAATGATCTGATTGGTGACGTGCGGACCATAGAAGTCGGAGGTGTCGATATGGTCGACGCCGGCAGCGATGGCTTCGCGCAATACGGAGATGCAGGCGGCTCGATCCTTCGGTGGCCCGAATACGTGCGGCCCGGCCAGTTGCATGGCGCCATAACCCATGCGCCGGACCTTGCGACCGGCGAAGCCGAAATGGGAGTGGAGGGCGGAGGTGCTCATGGGGGTTTTCCTCTATCGGTCGGTTTCGATGCGAGTCGCAGCGCGTTTCGCAGCGGGGTTCGATGGACCGAATATAGTTCCAATTGCACTGTTTGATAATCGGGCATAAAGTTTACGGGCTGTTTTAATTAGTGAACAATTGTCATGAAATTTAACGATATGGCGGCTTTTGTCGCGGTCGCGCAGGCGGGTGGTTTTCGCGAGGCGGCCCGCAGCGGCGACGTTTCCGCCGCCAGCCTGAGCGTAGCGGTGCAGCGTCTTGAGGCGCGGCTGGATTTACGCTTGCTGAACCGCACCACGCGAAGCGTGGCGTTGACCGAAGCCGGGCAACACCTGTTGGCCAGTTTGGAGCCGCTGTTTTCCGAAATGGAAGCGTCATTGGATGTGCTCAATGGCTTTCGCAATAAACCCTCAGGCATGCTGCGGCTCAATGTGCCCACCAGCGCCGCGCGCATCGTGCTGCCCGGGGTCATCGCCGGATTTCTCGGGCGTTATCCGGATATCCGCATCAAGGTCGTGGTGGAGGACGGTTTTGTCGACGTGCTCTCGGCGGGCTGCGATGCCGGCATCCGCTACGATGAACGGCTGGAGCAGGACATGATCGCCATTCCCATCGGTCCCAGGGTGCAGCGCTTCGTCACGGCGGCGTCGCCCGGCTATCTGGACCTGCATGGCCGACCGGCTCATCCACGTGAATTGTTGACGCATGCCTGTCTGCGCTGCCAGTTCTCCGGTGGCAGCAAACCCACCTGGAAATTCGAGTGCGACGGCGAGCAGATCGAGATTGATCCGCCCGAACGTCTGCTGGTGACGCCCAGCGGCGCGCTGGATCTGACGGTCAGCGCTGCCGTTGCCGGCCTGGGCGTGGTGCATCTGTTTGAAGACCTGCTGCGGCCGCAACTGGACAGTGGCGAGCTGGAACCCATCCTGGAGCCTTGGTGGCAGACGTTTTCCGGCCCGTTCCTGTATTACCCCGGACGACGTCATTTACCGGCTCCCTTGCGTGCTTTTGTCGACTATCTGCACGAACTGTCGGCAGCGCTGCCCTCACGAGCCTGAGTCTGATTACAATCGGGGACTCATCAACACCGCCAACAAGAGTGGTTAACACCACCGAGTGATTCAGACCTTGATCGAACGACGCCAATTCAGTGGGGGCATGAAGGGGAAAAACCTCCGCTATCTGAATGAAAACCCCGGTGCGCCCACGCAAATGGCTCGGACGGGCTTTTTGCTGCTCGAGCATTTCTCCCTACCGGCATTCACCCAGGCCCTGGATACGCTGGTCACGGCGAACCTTCTGCGCCCGGGGTTGTTCTCTTCGCGAACCTTCGGCTTGCATGAAGGGGAGGTCATCAGCGACCTGGGCCTGGTGATTCGCCCCGATGCCCGCATCGATTCGGTGGCGATTCAAAACCTCGACCTGCTGGTCATCTGCGGTGGCTACCGGACCGAGCTGAAGGTCGACGATGGACTTATCGGCCTGCTGAGGGGCGCGTCGGACCTGGGTGTCAGCCTGGCCGGGTTGTGGAATGGCGCCTGGTTCCTCGGCAGCGCGGGTTTGCTCGACGGCTACCGTTGTGCGATTCACCCCGAACATCGGCCGGCACTCGCGGAGATCTCCAAGGCGACCCATGTCACCAGCGAAGCCTATGTCATCGATCGCGACCGGCTCACCGCGTCCAGCCCCTCGGGGGCTTTCCATATGGCGTTGGACTGGATCAAGGGCTTGCACGATAAAGCCCTGGTCGAGGGGATCGAGGACATCCTGGCGTTCGAGGAGTCGCGCTATCGGCGCATCAAACCGGCGGAGAATGTGTGCGTGAGCGCACCGCTACGAGAGGTGGTCAAGCTGATGGACGCCAACCTCGAAGAGCCTCTGGAGCTGGAGCAGTTGGCGGCCTACGCTGGCCGGTCCCGCCGCCAGCTTGAGCGCCTGTTCAAGGAGCAATTGGGCACTACACCGCAACGCTATTACCTGGAACTGCGTATCACCGAGGCGCGCCGGCTGCTGCAGCACACCGAGCTGTCCCAGGTCGATGTGCTGGTGGCTTGCGGGTTTGTTTCGCCGAGCCATTTCAGCAAATGCTATAGCGCCTATTTCGGCTACCGGCCTTCCAAGGAAACGCGCCTGGTTAAATAGCGTGGGCGGTTCAGACTCTCGTTCCGAGTAGGAGAGGGCGTGCGCCATGCGTTATGCTTTGCCCGTACCCAGTAGTGTTCTGCCAAAAATAGCTTGGAATGGGAATTCTAGAAGATGGCGCGTGTAACGGATGAAGAGTTCAATGCGGCTTTGCCGGTGATGCAAAAGCTGCTTTGGGCGGATCCGCAGGACAGAGCGCGAGTGCAAGAGCACGGCCTTAATGTGGTGCCTTCCAATTTTTACTCAAGCACGCCATCGCTTTCCGAGATCGCCAGTTCCTACGAATACACCGAGTCAGAACCTCCGTATTTGAACTGCGGCCTGTTCGATCAGGAAAGGCTGCGGGCGGAGATCCTCGAGCTGATTCCGTATGGGGTCGATTTCACGCCGGCTGAAGTCGGCGATAAAGAAACCGCTACTTCGTACTTTTGGAAAAACGGCCAGTTTACCTGCAGTGATGGCATGGCCTATTACGCCTATATCAGGCGCATCCGCCCCAGGACCATCGTTGAAATCGGCAGCGGGTTCTCATCGCTGATTGCCGTGGAAGCCTTGCGTAAGAACGGGTCAGGGACGTTACATTGCATCGAACCTTTTCCACGGCCGTTCATCACCACCCTGGCCCGCGAAGGGGCACTTGAGCTGCAAGCGATGCGCGCCCAGGATCTGACCGCCGAGTGGTTGAATGCCACCCTGGAAGATGGCGATATCCTGTTTATCGATTCCACGCATACGGTAAAAACCGGTAGTGATTGCTTGCATATCTACCTGCGTCTGCTGCCAAAAATCACCAAGAAAATCTTTGTCCACGTGCATGATGTCTTCCTGCCCTTCGGCCTGCCGACGCACTGGTTGATCGATCACCAGATCTACTGGACGGAACAGTATCTGCTGCTGGCGCTGATGACGGATAACCCGCGGACGAAACTGCTGTTTGGCAGCACGTATCACCAACATTTCAATCATGATCTGTTGACCGCACTCATGCACGGTCAATCTGAAAGTCGCGGTGCCAGTTTCTGGTTCGAGTTTGATGGCAGGCGCAATGCCTAGTTTCTTCAGGCCCCAACCCTTGTAGTCAGCCAGCACCAGCCCGTCACCTTGGCGTGCTGGTTTTCCCACGTGCACCGGACGGCCCTCACAGGCCCGCCGAAGTCACTTCAAATACGAGCGCAGCGCCGACACCACGTCATCCACATCCTCGCGACGCTGGGCTGGCGTGACATCGTCCGCGCCCAGGTGCTCGCGGATATGACCTTCCAGCACCTCGGTCATCAAGCCATTGACCGCCCCGCGGATCGCCGCGATCTGTTGCAGCACGGCGGTGCATTCGACTTCCATATTCAGCGCGTTTTCCAGCGCCTCGGCCTGGCCCTTGATGCGCCTGACACGGGTCAGCAGGCGTTTTTTATCCTTGATGGTGTGCGGCATGGAATTGTCCCATTGTGTGTTATCTATACTGGGGTATAGTATATTTCGACCTTGTCATCAGGACTGTAGCCCAATGTCTTCGCCCAATGCTACTCACCAGAACTGCCATTCGAAAATCCTCAACGATGGAAATCCCCTGGCGGAGACCAACACCCGGCGGGCCATGATCCTGACCGCGATCATGATGGTCGCCGAGATCGCCGGCGGCTGGTACTACAACTCGATGGCGCTGTTCGCCGACGGCTGGCACATGAGTTCCCATGCGTTGGCGCTGGGGCTGTCGGTACTGGCCTATGGCGCTGCCCGGCGCCTGTCCAGTGACAACCGTTTTGCCTTCGGCACCTGGAAGATCGAAGTGCTCGGCGGCTACACCAGTGCGTTGTTTCTGGTGATGGTGGCGGGGCTGATGCTGTATCAGTCGGTTGAACGGCTGAT
>Ga0209888_1000721_pt1 | contig 13535 bp, 14 predicted proteins | sample OrgsoiDNA_201059_FD_185807 | JGI IMG/M metagenome (GOLD analysis project Ga0209888, IMG submission 185807) | Permafrost soil microbial communities from the Arctic, to analyse light accelerated degradation of dissolved organic matter (DOM) -... | ecosystem: Environmental > Terrestrial > Soil >...
GGCCAGTACCGCAAGTACGCGACCACCGATGCCGCGGCGCAGTACGACCAGACCTTCTCGGCGCAATGGACCACCGACCTGGACGTGAACTACGCCTTCACCAAGCAGTTGCGGCTGTCGGTGGGTGCCAACAACCTGTTCGACAGCAAGCCGGACACCTTCAACCAGCAACTGCGCCAGACCGCGGGGCAGCAATACAGCTTCCTGTCGCCGGCGGCACCGGAGGGGGCCTTCTATTACACACGGCTGAGCTACGACTTCTGACGGCTATCCATCCCGGGGGGAAATACCTTCCGGGAGCACCACAACAATTGACCATGAAAACCAAACCACCACGAGGTGAACATGAAATCCATCAAGACCCTGTTCGGCGGCTCCATATTGGCCCTGAGCCTGCTGGCCCAGCCGGCACCCGCCGCTGAGAAAAACGCCCCGATCCACTTCGGTGACATCACCTGGGAGAGCGGCAGCCTGATTACCGAAGTCCTGCGGCTGATCGTCGAAAAAGGCTACGGCTACTCCACCGATACCTTGCCCGGCAGCACCGTGAGTCTGGAAGCCGCCCTGGCGAAAAACGATATCCAGGTCATCGGCGAAGAATGGGCCGGACGCAGCCCGGCCTGGGTCAAGGCCGAAAACGAAGGCAAGGTGTTCGGCGTCGGCGACACCGTCAAGGGCGCCACCGAAGGCTGGTGGGTACCCGAATACGTGATCAAGGGCGACCCGGCGCGCGGCATCAAGCCACTGGCTCCGGACCTCAAGTCGGTGGCCGACCTGCCACGCTACAAGGACGTGTTCCGCGACCCGGAAGACCCATCCCGTGGACGCTTCCTCAACAGCCCTACCGGCTGGACCTCGGAGATCGTCAACAGCCAGAAAATCAAGGCCTATGGCCTGAGCGACAGCTTCGTCAACTTCCGCACCGGCTCCGGCGCGGCACTGGACGCGGAGGTAGCGTCCTCGGTCAAACGCGGCAAGCCGGTGCTCTTCTACTACTGGTCGCCGACCCCGCTGCTGGGTCGTTTCAACCTGGTGAAACTGGAAGAACCGCCGTTCGACGCCGAAGCCTGGAAGACCCTGGCCGACGCCAACAACCCGCATCCCCGTGGTACCCGCTCGATGCCGGCACACCTGGCGATCGGCGTGTCCGCGCCGTTCAAGGCGCAGTACCCGGACCTGGTGGCGTTCTTTGCCAAAGTCGACCTGCCCATCGACCTGCTGAACCGTACCCTGGCCGATATGGGCGAGAAACGCCTGCCGCCACGCCAGGTCGCCGAAGCTTTTCTGCGTGAGCAGCCACAGGTCTGGAACGCCTGGGTACCCGCAGCCGTGGCCCAGCGTGTGAGTGGCAGCCTGTGATGCTCAAGCGCTTGTGCCTGCTGCTGGGTTTGGGCCTGGCCAGTGCCGGCCCGGTGCTGGCTGCCGATCCCGCCACCGTGCGGATCGGTTACCAGAAAAGCTCGGTGAGCATGGTCCTGGCCCGCGAGCATCACCTGCTGGAGCAGGCCCTGTCCGGCACCCAGGTGCAATGGATCGAGTTTCCCGGCGGTCCGCAACTGATCGAGGCGCTCAACGGCGGCAGTATCGATATCGGCAACAGCGGTGATATCCCGCCGATCTTCGCCCAGGTCGCCGGCATTGATCTGCTGTATATCGGCGTCGAGCCCAGCGACGGCAAGACCGAGGCGATCATCGTGCCGAAGGACAGCCCGGTGCGGCAACTGGCCGATCTCAAGGGCAAGCGGGTCGCACTGCTCAAGGGTTCCAGCGCCCACAACCTGTTCCTCAAGAGCCTGGTCAAGGCCGGCTTGAGCCTCAGTGACGTGAACCTGGTCTACCTGTCGCCGGCCGATGCCCGTGCCGCGTTCGAGCAGGGCAAACTCGATGCCTGGGTGATCTGGGACCCTTACTACTCGGCCGCGGTGATCGATGGTCGGGCGCGCTTGCTCAGCGACGGCCAGGGGCTCAATTCCGGTGGCAGCTTCTATATCGCCAGCGGTGCCTTTGCTCGTCAGTATCCGCAGGCTATCGACCCGCTGCTCAAGGCCTTCGGCCGGGCCCAGCAACTGTCGTTCGACGAGCCGCAGGCGTCCATCGACAGCATGACCCGGGCCCTCGGCCTGCAACGCGGGGTGATCGAGGGCTACTTCGCCCATCGCACCCATGCACCGCTCAAGGCGGTCGACCCGGCGACGATGCTCGACCAGCAACGTACCGCCGACCGCTTCTACGCCAATGGCCTGATTCCCAAGGCGGTCCAGGTCGATCAGATCGTCTTCAAGGCCCCTTGAACCCGCAGAGGAAACCCCTTCCATGCAATCTGTCTACATCGATTTTCTCAACGGCCTGGCTCGATCACGATCGTCCTGCTGTCTGGGATGTCGAGGCGCTGCCGGGATTGATTGAGGACTCAGGCCGCCAGTTCCACCGCCAATGCGGCGATCACCGCCGGACGCTGATCGATCCGGGCCATAAACCGTTGCAGCGCCGGCCACGGCCCCAGGTCCAGGCCAAGGAAGGCCGTCCAGCGCAGCACGGTGAACAGGTAGGCATCGGCCACGCTGAAGTGCTCGCCCAGCAGGTAGTCGTGCTGCTCCAGCGTCGTGCTCAGCAGGGCAAAACGCTTGTACAGTTTCTCCCGGAAAATCGCCTTCACTTCATCCGGTATCGCGCTGTTGAACAGTGGCCCCATCCCGCCGTGTACTTCGCCGGAGATGAAGTTCAGCGCTTCCTGCAAACGCGAGCGCTCCCAGCTGCCATTGAGCGGCGCCAGTCCGGCCTCGGGCTTGAGGTCGGCAAGAAACTGCACGATGGCCACGCCTTCGGTGAGCACCTGGCCATTGTCCAATTGCAGCGCCGCCACATAACCCTTGGGATTGATCTTGAGGAAGTCCTCGCCGTGTTCGGTGACTTTGCTCTGGTTGTCGACCCGCACCAGTTCGAACGGCAGGCCCAGCTCACGCAGAACAATATGCGGTGACAGCGAGCAGGTGTTGGGGACGTAATACAGCTTCATGACAATGAGACTCCCTGGATAAGAACCGTGTTCAGCCTGGATGGCCTTGGCGAGCGGCAGTGTCATCTTCATGGCTGACCTGGGTAAAATTAATTCTTCAGAAAACACCCATAAGGTCAGCTACTGTCATGATGAATCTGCTGCATTGGCGCCTGCTGGTGGCGGTCCTCGATACCGGCACCCTGACCCGCGCCGCCGAACGGGTCGGCATGACCCAGTCGGCGGCCAGCCAGGCGCTGGCGGCGATGGAGCAGACCCTCGGCGTCCAGCTGTTCACCCGCCATGCCCGCCAGTCATTGCCCACTGCCATCGGCCAGCAGGTCCTCGCCCAGGCGCGGATCATGCTCGCGGCCCTGGAGAACATCCGCCAGCAGGTCGACAGCGACAAGGGGCTGGTCGGCGGCAGTATTCGCCTGGCGAGCTTTCCCATGGTCCTGAGCTCCTTTCTGCCTCCGCTGCTGCGTCAGTTCCGCCAACGCCATCCCGGCATTGAGGTGGTGGCGCTGGAGGTCAGCGACGATGAAGTGCAGGCGATGCTCGCCAATGACACCGTGGATGTCGGCGTGGTGCTCAACCCGGATATTCAAAGCGGCGCCCTGGAGCTGGGGCGAGACACCTGGGTTGCGGTGGTCCCGATGGGCCATCGACTGGCGGCCAGGGGGGCCGATGGCAGCGTGAGCCTGGCCGAGCTGGTGGCGGAACCCTTTGTGCTGGCGACCGGCGGTTGCGCGATCAATGCCCGCAGCATTGCCGCCGAAATCGGCCTGTCACTCCAGGATATTCGTGTCGAGGTCCGCGAGTGGAGCAGCGCCTATACCCTGGTGCGGGAAAACCTTGGCGTGACCCTGGTCCCCGAGCTGGCTTTACCCTCCGAGCGCAAGGGCCTGCGGGTTTTGCGCCTGGAGGTCACGATCGAACGGCGTTTCGGCTTGCTCTCGTCAGCCGCGGGGGCTCGCTCGGTGGCGGTGCAGGCCTTGTTCGAAATGTTGCGTTGATTTGAGGGGGATTGGTTTCGAATAAGCTTGCAACAGTTGGTTACTGGCCACTGGCTTGCATCCAACCCATGGCTGTCTATGCTTTCAGATGGATTTATATGAAGGACGAAATCCAATCGTTCGAAGGTGACAGGGTCACCCCGGCCTATCCATTGACAGCGCTGAAGGGATTTAAGCCATGTTTGATTCGCGTCGCAAATCCGACCAGCTGGAAATTCAACGTTTTTCCGTCGAGTTATCCGAGGCCCATGCCAAGATGGCGGCCATCAGCCGTTCGATGGCCATGATCGAGTTCACTCCCGACGGCCACATCCTCGACGCCAATGCCCAGTTCTGCGCGGCCATGGGTTATCCCATCGACGAGATTCGCGGCAAGCATCACCGGCTGTTTTGCGAAGAGTCCTATGCCAACAGCGAGGACTACGCCAAGTTCTGGCGTGACCTGGCCCGGGGTGAAGCCCTGAGCGGCACCTTCCTGCGCCTGGACAGCCAGGGCCGGGAGGTCTGGCTGGAGGCCAGTTATATGCCGGTGCTGAATGCCGACCGTCAGGTGCGCAGCGTGATCAAGGTGGCGGCGGATATTACCCAGCGTATTCACCACGAGCATGAAAACCAGAGCATCGTGAATGCCTTGAGCCGGTCCATGGCGATGATCGAGTTCACGCCGGACGGCAAGGTGGTCAAGGCCAACGAGAACTTCCTCAAGACCCTGCACTACAGTCTCCCTGAAGTGGTCGGCCATCATCACAGCATGTTCTGCCTTCCCGCCGAGCGGGACTCGCTGGCCTACCGGGAGTTTTGGGCATCGCTCAATCGCGGTGAATATCACTCACGCCGGTTCGAGCGGGTCGACAAGCACGGTCATACGGTTTTTCTCGAAGCCTCCTACAATCCGATCTTCGATTCCAACGGCCGGCTGTACAAGGTGGTGAAGTTCGCCAGCGATATCACCGCCCAGGTCACCAGCCTGCAATCGGCCGCCGAGTCGGCCCACTCCACCTCGGTGCAGAATGACGCCAGCGCCCAGAAGGGCTCGCAGGTGGTGCAGCAGACCGTGGAGATCATCGAGGAGATTTCCCGCGACCTGAACGATGCGGCGCAAAGCATCGACGCGGTCAATCGTCAGTCCGATGTGATCGGCAGCATTGTCCAGACCATTCGCGGGATTGCCGACCAGACCAACCTGTTGGCGCTGAATGCGGCCATCGAGGCGGCGCGGGCCGGCGAGCACGGACGTGGTTTCGCGGTGGTGGCCGATGAGGTTCGCAACCTGGCGGCGCGCACCAGCCAGGCGACCCTGGAGATTGTCGCGGTGGTGGACAAGAACCATGACCTGTCCCACAGCGCGGTGACGAGCATGCAGTCGAGTCTCAGCCGCACCGGGCGCGGGGTCGAACTGGCGAACGAGGCAGGGGAGGCGATCCTGGAAATCCAGCAGGGCTCACGGCATGTGGTGAATGCCATCAGCCAGATCAACGCGACCTTGCAGTTGCCCTGACTTGTGGGAGTCGGCAAGCCGGCTCCCACAGAGTTGGCGAGCCGTGCCGGTCGGTTTACTGGGTGGCGGTGGCCAGGAAAGCCCCGGCCGCCTGCTGGTCGGCAGGGTTGGCCTTGTTGTCCGCAGTCTTCGCGTTGAACTCCATCTTCATGCGCTCGGCAATCTTGTCTTCGATGCCTTTCTGTTTTTCCGGTGACATGCTTTTCAGGTCGGCCTCGGTCAGTCCCTCTTCCTTGAGTATCTGATCGCGGATGCGCTGGGCCACCGGTTTGCTCATGTAGTCCTTGAATGCCTTCATCGCGTCACTGTCGCTGTCATTGCTCGCGACGGCAGGTGGGGCCGTGCGGGTCGTCGGCGCGGTGGCGGTCATGGTCGCCGGCTGCGCGACGGTCGGCACCGCCGCCTGCAACTGCACACGGGTTTTGGCGAAGGCCGCATTGACGTTGTCGGCGATCTGGTCCGCGGCGTTCTGGGTGCCGGGGACGGTGCTGGCCGCACTGGCCGCCTGGGCATTCTGGATAAAACCGCTGGACAACGCGTTGGCGGCGGCGGTGGTTGGATCCTGGTCCGTGCGATGACTGGGCTGAACCACAGGATTATAACGGGCATTGATCAACATGGGATAAACACCTGAGCAAGAGGGCAGTGCCGAATATCAGCAATTTGTATGCCTGTTGGTACAAACCCGGGTTTATCAAGGCCTGGCGGGTACATGCCGGGTAAAAAGGCGGTGGTAGACGGAGACGCCTTGCCGCCTGGGTTGCCGCTCCCGGCAGTGTGCTTCCGGATTCAGTGCAGTGGCAGCCCGAACTCCCGGGACGCGTCGTCCAGGGGGTGATAGCCCAGGATCCGGGTGGTCTCGCTCAGGTCCAGGCGATTGAAGCGGTTGTTGGAGATACCGTAACCCACCAGATGCTGCACACCCTCGACTTCGATTGCCCGCTGGAGCAACTGCACGGCGTCGCGCGGGCTGAGCCAGGTACTCAGGTCGGGGGTGTTGTGCAGGTCATGATCGTCGGGAAACTTGAAGGCGCCCATGCGCAAGACAATGCACGACAAGCCGCGCTGGGCCGAATAGAACGCACACAATGCTTCGCCGTAGCATTTGCTTACCCCGAACAGATTGGCCGGCATCACCGGCATGCCCGGAGTGATCTGCAGGTCCTGGGGGTAGCCCTCGATGGCCTGGGCGCTGCTGGCAAACACCACGCGCCTGCAGTGGGCGTTCGCGGCGGCTTCCAGCAGGTAGGTGGTGGCCAGGATATTGTTCGGCAGCAGCTCCTCGAAGGAGGAGTCGGCAAAAGGAATACCCGCCAGGTGCACCACCACGTCGATACCATCGACCAGGGCCACGAGTTCTTCCTTGTCGGCCATGTCCAGGCGGATGAAACGGTGCTCGCCAATGGCAAAGTTCGGCTGATGGCGGTCTGCGAGGACAAAGTGGTAATGGTGTTGCATCGCCTGGAAAAACGTCTTGCCGATGCGACCGCAGGCCCCGGTCAGCAATACCTTGAGTGGGTTCATTCAGACTTCCATGTAAGTTTTTTTACGCTCGAATGAAGGCTTTGTGACAATTCAAGATAGACCATGGCCGCCAGTCTGCCTGCTCGATAAATCTCTGGCTCAGGGTTCGCGTGTCGTTTTAGGATAGTGGCCTGTCGCTTTCATCCAACCCTCAGAGGTCCCCGCTAGATGCACAAGGCATTGCGTAAGTTCGGTTGCGTGGCCGGGTTGTTGACGCCCTTCTGGTTGCTCGTCGGGCTGGCCCTGGCCGGGGCGCTGTATCCGGGTTACAGCCATCTCAATCAGGCCATGAGTGAACTGGGTGCGCTGGGTGCGCCGACCCACGAGTTGTCGCCATTGATCAACAATCTGCCGTTGGGGCTGTTGTTCTTCGCCTTTGGCGTGACGGTCTTTGCCTGTTTCGAAGGGCGCGGCCTGGCGCAGGTCAGTGGGGTACTGATTGCGCTGCACGGCATCGCCAGTCTGTTCACCGGTTACTTTTCCTGCGATGCCGGTTGCGGGTTGCAGCACCCATCCTTCAGCCAGACCGTGCATAACAGCGCGTGGCTGATGATGTTTCTGACCCTGGTGATCGCCAACGCCCTGTGGGTGTATCTCGCCGCGCGCTTGCTGGGTTCGAAAGCCTTCGCCTGGTTTTCCCTGGCGTGCACCCTGGTGGCTGTGGCGGCATTGCCGTTGATGGGGTTGGCGGCGGCGGCGGGGGAGGGCTTCGGCCTGTACCAGCGTTTGAACTACGGCGCTTCGGTGGTCTGGATCGGGGTGTTTGCCGCACTGCTGCTGGTCAGGGAAAAACGTCGAGCCGATCACGCTTGATCGCCATTCCCCGGTGAAGCGGGGAATGCTCCAGGTCTTGCGAGGGTTCAACTGCTCTCGCGCACCATCAGTTCAAAGCCCATGTCCTGCACCGGCTGGGCCACCGGGTTGCCGGCCATCAAACTCAGCATCTGTTCCGCCGCCCGCCGGCCGATGGCTTCCCGGGGCGTGCGGATGCTGCTCAGGCGCGGGACCATGAAGGCCGAGCCGGGCAGGTCGTTGAAGCCCACCACCGCGACCTGCTCCGGGACCTTGATGCCACAGCGTATGGCCTCCAGCAGGGCGCCCTGGGCCAGGTCGTCGTTGCCGAAGAAGATCCCGTCGACCTGGGGATGGCTCTGCATCAGTTGCAGGAACAGTTCGCCGCCCAGGCCCACCGACGAAGGTCGCGGGGTCAGCAGTTCCAGGTCCGGGTGGTACAGCCCGGCCGCCTGCAGCGCCTGGCGAAAGCCTTCGCCGCGCAGGAGCGTGCGCTGGTCCAGTTGCGCGCCGATATAGGCCAGGTGCCTGCGACCACGGGAGATCAGGTGCTCGGCCACGGTGGCGCCGGCGTTCTGTTGCGAGAAACCGACGCAGTTCACCCCGGCACCGGGGTCCAGGTCCATCATGTAGACGCACGGCACGTTGCTCGCCTCGATCATCCGCCGCGCGCTTTCCGAACGGTCGAAACCGGTCAGCAACAGGCCCCGTGGCTGGTAGGACATGTAGTTGCGCAGCAGGTTTTCTTCTTCGTCACGGGAATAGTGATAGTTGCCGATCAGCACTTCGAAGCCGCGGGGGCGCAGCACCGAATGAATGGCTTCGAGGGTGTCGATAAACAGCAGGTTGGACAGCGAAGGCACCAGCACCACCACCGAATGGCTCTGGGCCGAGGCCAGGGCACGGGCGGCCGGATTGACCACGTAGTTCAATTCATCTGCCGCCTGTCGGACTTTTTCCACCAGGTCCGTGGCCACGCTGCTGATGCCACGCAGGGCCCGCGAGGCGGTGATCGGACTGACGCCGGCCAGGCGCGCGACTTCGCTGAGGGTAGGGCGTCCCGTGGTACGGGTATTCTTGTCGGTTTTGGTGGAGGTCATCGGACGGCTTGCCAAACAAAATTCAAGGCACTAAGGTAGCGCTGTCTCGACGAGCCTGCAATTGTTCGAGCGCGGTTGGCCTGATCGCGTCGAATGCTGTCGTGGATGCTTACCGCATCACCCCATAAAAATGACAAGAAAGCGTCGGCAATCTGTGTTTTGTGCTTTGCTTTCCGGGTAATGGAAGCTCTGACAAAGACAGCGCTGTCTGCGTGTTGAGGTGTTACATGAGTCAACCCATCACTGCCCTGGTCATCATGGGCGTCTCCGGTTGCGGCAAGTCCAGTGTGGGCGAGGCCCTGTGCCGGCTCAACGGCGCGACCCAGATCGAAGGCGACAGCTTTCACCCCGCCGCCAATATCGCCAAGATGAGTGCCGGCATCCCCCTGACCGATGACGACCGTGCCGGCTGGCTCGACAGCCTGTGCGACGAGTTGCGCGCTGTCCTGGCCACGGGCGGCCATCCGGTGCTGACCTGTTCGGCGCTCAAGCACAGCTACCGCGAACGCCTGCGTAGCGCGGCGCCGGGCCTGGGCTTCGTGTTTCTCGAACTGAGCCGTGAAGTTGCCGCCGAGCGGGTGGCCCATCGTCCCGGGCACTTCATGCCCTCGACCCTGATCGACAGCCAGTTCGCCACCCTTGAATCGCCGGTCGGCGAGCCCCTGACCCTGGCCCTCGATGCCTCGACCCAGAGTATCGAGCGCTTGGCCCAGTCGGCCCATCGCTGGTGGCAGGCACACGGGCTGGAACGTTCGGCCTGATTTTCGTTTCGAAAAGATAGCGCTATCCCATTCGGCTATCGTCAAACAACGCAACGCATAAAAACAACAAGCAGGAGACACCTTATGTTCGGACTGTCCCACGAGACCTATCTGTTGCTGGATGCAGTGGTCACGATTATCGGGCTGATCGTGTTGATCACCCGCTTCAAGATTCACCCCTTTATCGGGTTGATCATCGCCTCGGCGTTTCTCGGCCTGACCTCGGGCATGCCCGCGGACAAGATCATCAAGGCCTTCCAGGACGGCTTCGGCGGTGTGCTCGGCTTTGTCGGGATCATCCTCGCGCTGGGGACCATGCTCGGCAAGATGATGTCCGATTCCGGTGGTGCCGATCAGATCGCCCAGACCCTGATCCGCGCCTTCGGCAAGGAGCGGGTGCAGTGGGCGATGATGTGCTCGGCGTTCCTGGTGGGTATCCCACTGTTCTTCGAGATCGGCTTCGTGCTGCTGATTCCGCTGGTGTTCATCGTTGCACGGCGTACCGGCGTGCCGCTGATCAAGATCGGTATTCCGCTGCTGGCCGGGCTCTCGGCGGTGCACGGCCTGGTGCCACCGCATCCGGGGCCGCTACTGGCTATCGGGGTGTTCAACGCGGACATCGGCAAGACCATTTTCTATGGCCTGATCGTTGCCCTGCCGACCGCCATTATTGCCGGGCCGATCTACGGCACTTTCATTGCCAAGTACATCCCGGGCAATCCATCCCAGGAACTGGTCGATCAGTTGGCCCGCGAGCCGGAAGTGAAGGCGCTGCCGAGTTTCGGCGTGACCCTGGTCACCGTGCTGCTGCCGGTGTTCCTGATGCTGCTCAAGACCTTTGCCGATATTGCCCTGCCGGACGGGCATTTCTTCCGCATCTGGATGGACATGATCGGTCACCCGATCAGCGCCTTGCTGCTGGCCCTGCTGTTGGCGCTGTACACCTTCGGCAAGCGTCAGGGCATGGATTCCAAGCGCGTGCTCAAGCTGCTCGATGCCAGCCTGGCGCCGACCGCGGCGATCATCCTGATCATTGGTGCCGGCGGTGGTTTCAAGCAGATGCTGGTGACCAGTGGCGTGGGTGACGTGATCGGGCATATCGCCGTGAATGCGCAGATTTCGCCGATCCTGCTGGCCTGGTTGGTGGCGGCGGTGATCCGCATCGCCACGGGGTCAGCGACGGTGGCGACCATTACCGGGGCCGGCATCGTGATGCCGGTGGTGGACCTGATTCCCGGGGTGAATCGCGAACTGCTGGTGCTGGCGACGGGGGCGGGCTCGTTGATCCTGTCCCACGTCAACGATGCCGGGTTCTGGCTGGTCAAGCAGTACTTCAATATGACCGTGGCCGAGACGTTCAAGACCTGGACGGCCATGGAGACCATTCTGTCGGTGGTGGGGCTGGTGTTTATCCTGCTGCTGTCGCTGGTGGTCTAAACGAATCGGGGCCGACACCTGTGAAGGTGTCGGCCCCGATCATGTGGCAAGCCCGCTTGCCACACAGGTTATTCCGCGGTGGCTTTCTTCAGCAGGCCATCGGTGCGGAACATCCCGCGAATCCCGCGTACCGCCTGGCGGATGCGGTCGAGGTTTTCAATCAGGGCGAACCGCACATGGTCGTCGCCGTACTCGCCAAAGCCGACCCCCGGCGAGACGCAGACCTTGGCTTCGGCCAGTAGTTTCTTGGCGAACTCCAGCGAACCCATATGGGCATATTCCTCGGGAATCTTCGCCCAGACGTACATCGAAGCCTTGGGGTTCTCGACCATCCAGCCCAGTTCATGCAGGCCCTTTACCAACACGTTGCGCCGTTGGCGATACTGCTCGGCGATATCCTTGACGCACTGTTGGTCGCCTTCCAGCGCGGCGATGGCCGCCACCTGCAACGGAGTGAAGGTACCGTAATCGTGGTAGCTCTTGATCCGCGCCAGGGCACTGACCAGTTCCGGATTGCCGACCATGAAGCCGATACGCCAGCCGGCCATGTTGTAGCTCTTGGACAGGGTGAAAAACTCCACCGCGATGTCCTTGGCGCCGGGCACCTGCATGATCGACGGGGCTTTCCAGCCGTCGTAAACGATGTCGGCGTAGGCCAGGTCGTGGATCACCAGTACGTCGTACTGCTTGGCCAGGGCGATCACCCGTTCGAAGAAGTCCAGTTCCACGCACTGCGCGGTGGGGTTCGACGGGAAACCGAGAATCATCATCTTCGGCTTGGGGATGGAACCCCGAATGGCCCGTTCCAACTCGGCGAAGAAGTCCACGCCCGGCACCAGCGGAACCGAACGGACCTGGGCACCGGCGATCACCGCACCGTAGATATGGATCGGGTAGCTGGGGTTGGGCACCAGCACCGTGTCGCCCTGGTCGAGGGTGGCGAGCATCAGGTGGGCCAGGCCCTCTTTCGAGCCGATGGTGACGATGGCTTCGCTTTCCGGGTCGATATCGACCTGGTAGCGATCCTTGTACCAGTGGGAAATCGCCCGGCGCAGCCGTGGGATGCCCTTGGACGTGGAGTAGCCGTGGGTGTCTTCGCGCTGGGCGACGGTGACCAGTTTTTCGACGATATGCGGCGGGGTGGCGCCGTCGGGGTTACCCATGCTCAAGTCGATGATGTCTTCGCCACGACGACGGGCGGCCATCTTCAGCTCGGCAGTGATATTGAATACGTAGGGGGGGAGTCGATCAATGCGCGCAAAGCGGCGCGGCGAACCTTGGTCTGCCATGTAAACCTCTGACACGTAAGCGCCCGGAACCGTCCGAGCGACGTTGGCCACTGCGGTGGCCTGCGAGGCAGACAATAAGGGCGATGCTGGCCATCTGTCCAGATGGGCGGTGGAAAATATTTTCTCCCAGGGGGACAAGCGCCGGGTGGCCAAGCGACATGATTATTTGCTTCTATACTGCCTTTCGGAGTCGTTTCCCATATGGAGTTCTGCACCCATGGACCTAGCACATAACCTTGGCTATACGCAGGCCTTGCCAGCGCCGCGCTTCGAGCACGGTCACTTTCAATTGATCGCCGGCCTGGGCGCACGTTTCACCGCCGAGACCTCTGGCGCCATCCCGGATCTGTGGGACGCCTTCGTGCCGCACATCGGAAAAGTCCCTAGCCAGGTGGGTGAGGTGACGTACGGTATCTGCTGCAATCCGGATGGCCAGGGTGGGTTCGAGTACATCGCCGGGGTGCAGATCAGCAAGCTCGACGACCTGCCCGAGCTGTATCGCTGGGTGGAGCTGCAGGACCAGCGATATGCGGTGTTTGAACATCAGGGCTCCCTCGACACCCTCAAGCACACCTTCGAGGCCATCTGGAACCACTGGTTGCCGCAATCCGGCTACTTGGCGGCCGAAGCGCCGGAGTTCGAACGCTACAGCGCCGATTTCAATCCGGAAAAAGGCACCGGCACCGTGGAAATCTGGTTGCCGATCAAGGCCTGATCCTGCGCGCCACGCGCTCCCCTTCGACACAAGGGGAGCGCGTCTATACGCCATCTTAACGTCCCCCCCGGCAATCAGTGCCCGACCTTAATACCCACGTCCGTACCCTTTGATCTGGCTTGCGGCGCCTTTGCGTGCGCTTGAGCGAGCCGACCGATTTCGCAAGGGGACACCTGTGCTGACACTCAAACTCATCTACCTGATCAGCGGCCTGGGCGCGACCGGCCTGTTCGTCTATCTGGGTTACGCGCTGATCCGCGCCGAAGACTTCTGATCCCTGCGCACGCCTCGCCGCAGGCGCTTTGTGCGGTCCGCAAGGACCCTATCGAACAAGGAAACCAACCATGTACGACCTGATTTTCCTGGGCGCGACCCTGGTGTTTTTCGGCGCGACAGCCTTGTTCATTG
>Ga0209888_1000725_pt1 | contig 13379 bp, 13 predicted proteins | sample OrgsoiDNA_201059_FD_185807 | JGI IMG/M metagenome (GOLD analysis project Ga0209888, IMG submission 185807) | Permafrost soil microbial communities from the Arctic, to analyse light accelerated degradation of dissolved organic matter (DOM) -... | ecosystem: Environmental > Terrestrial > Soil >...
CGGCTGGCCGACTTCCTTGAGGTAATCGAGGATATCGAACGCCCGGTCCAGCCCTTTAGCCCGGCGCTTGATGGTGTCTTCGGTCATGTCAGTGCCATCCCATTGTGAAAATTGCCGGGGAGTTTACCCATTGTCCTGCGGCGACTGTTAGGCCGCTTTCGCGGCGGTGCGGCGATCCGACAAGCCCTGCTCCTACAGATTTTTGTCGAACACTCATTTTGCAAACGACACAACACTGTAGGAGCAGGGCTTGCCCGCGAAGAGGCCATCAGGGCTTTATCACTTCTTCTTGTACGCGATGCAATCGATCTCGACCTTGCAGTCGACCATCATGTTCGCCTGGACACAGGCCCGCGCCGGGGCGTGCTCGGGTGTGAAGTACTCGGAAAACACCTTGTTGAAGCTCCAGAAATCCCGCGGATCTTCCAACCAGACACCGGCGCGCACCACATCCTCCAGGCCATAACCGGCCTCTTCGAGAATCGCGATCAGGTTCTTCATGGTCTGGTGAGTCTGCTCGACGATGCCGCCGACAATGATTTCGCCATTCAGCGCTGGCACCTGGCCGGACACGTGCAACCAACCATCGGCTTCGACGGCCCGGGCGAAAGGACGCGGCTGACCGCCACCCGCGGTGCTGCCGGTGCCATAACGAGTAATGCTCATACTGTTCTCCTTGAATAAAAAATTAAAAACGGGTGTTTTTCAGAAATTCCGCGAGACGCGGCGACTGCGGGCGCTCGAACAGTTCTTTGGGTGGTCCCTGTTCTTCAATACGCCCCTGGTTCATGAATACGATCTTGTCCGAGACCTCAAAGGCAAAGCGCATTTCGTGGGTAACCAGCAACATGGTCATGCCCTCTTCCGCCAGGCCCTTGATCACCGCCAGTACCTCACCGACCAGTTCCGGGTCGAGGGCCGAGGTCACTTCGTCGAACAGCATCAGGCTCGGGTTCATCGCAATGGCTCGGGCAATCGCCACCCGCTGCTGCTGGCCACCGGACAACTGCCCCGGAAAGTGATTGCGCCGCTCCAGCAGGCCGACCCGCTCCAGCCATTTCTCCGCCAGCGCCACGGCCTGGTCCTTGGGCAGCTTCTTGACCTTGAGCAGGCCCAGGGTGACGTTCTGCAAGGCCGTGAGGTGCGGAAACAGGTTGAACTGCTGGAACGCCATGCCGGTCATGGCCCGGTGCTGGGCGATGACTTTTTCCGGGTGGCGGACACGTTTGCCGTTCACTTCGCTGTAGCCGATGGACTCGCCGTCCAGGGTGATCTGGCCGCCCTGGAACTCTTCCAGCAGGTTCACGCAGCGCAGCAGCGTGGTCTTGCCCGAGCCGCTGGAGCCGATCAGCGTGACCACGTTGCCGCGCTGCATGTCCAGGTCGACGCCCTTGAGCACTTCGAGCTTGCCGTATTGTTTGTGCAGCCCGCGAATGCTGAGCAGTGCTTGGGAATCAGTCGTCATGGCAAGGCCACCCGCTTTTCAATATGCCGACCGAGCAACTCGATCGAGTAGTTGATGATGAAGAACAAGAAACCGGCGAACAGGTAGAACTCCAGGGTCATGAAGGTCCGGGCGATCACCTGCTGGGTGCTGAGCAGCAACTCGGCGACACCGATCACCGAAAGCAGGGTCGAAGCCTTGACGATCTCGGTGGACGAGTTGACCCAGGTCGGCAGGATCTGCCGCAGCGCCTGGGGCAGCAGCACATAACCCAGGGCCTGATGGAAGGTCAGGCCGATGGCCTTGCTCGCTTCCATCTGCCCGCGGGGGATGGCTTGCATCGAGCCGCGCACGATCTCCGCCACATGGGAGCCACAGAACAGCGTCAGGCCCAGGGCACCGGCCTGGAAGGCGCTGATCTGCCAGCCCAGGGCCGGCGCCATGTAGAAGCAGGCGAGCACCAGGACGAACACCGGGGTGCCGCGGATCAGGTCGACATACAGGCGAAACGGCGCGCGCATCCAGAACTTGCCGTAGGTCAGCACCAACCCGGCGACAATGCCGATCAGGGTGCCGCAGACAATCGCCAGGGCCGAACAGGCGACGCTGGTCTGGAATCCCTCCCAGAGGGTTTCCCGGGCGATCCACAACTCATGCCACCAACTTTGCGATTCGTACATGAGTGCCTCCTATCGGCGGATCGCCAGACGCTGCTCGAGGTAACGCAGCATCAGGGCAATGAGGTAACAGGCGACCACATAGAGCGCTGTGGTGACCATCCAGGTTTCGATCACCCGGTAGCTTTCCACGTTGATCTTGCGGGCGTGATAGGTCAGCTCCGGCACGGCGATGGCCGCTGCCAGGGAGGTGTCCTTGAACAGGGAAATGAAGTTGTTGGACAGCGCCGGCAGCACGTTGCGCAACATCACCGGCACGGTGACATAGGCGCGCACCTGCCATTCGCCGAGGCCGATGGCCAGCCCGGCTTCGCGCTGGCCCTTGGGAATGCTCAGCAGGCCGGCGCGGAACACCTCGGTCAGATAGGCCCCGGCATACAGCGACAGCGTGACGATAAACGAGGGAATCTTGTCCAGCCGGATACCCAGGCTCGGCATGGCGAAGTAGATCAACAGGATCAACACCAGGATCGGCGTGTTGCGGATCACCGTCACGTACACCGAGGCCAGCACCCGCAATGCGCGATGCTTGCTGAGCAAGGCAAACGCCATCATCAGGCCGATCACACAACCGATGGCGATGGACACCAGGGCCAGTTCCAGGCCCAGGCCCAGTCCCGCCAGCAAGGTGTCGAAATCGCGCCAGACGGCGGCAAAGTTCAACTGATAGTTCATGGTTCGCAGTACCTTCGACGGGGCGCCGAGTGCGGCGCCCTGCCCTTAACGGATCACTTGAATTCGACAGGGAAACCGATTTCCGGGGACGGAAGGTCTACGCCGAACCACTTCTTGAAGGAGGCTGCATAGGTGGGGAACTCGACACCGGTCATGGCTTCATGCAACGCGGTATTGACGAAGTTCAGCCAGTCCTGGTCGCCGCGCTTGACCGCGCAGGCATAGGTCTGTGGGCTCCAGGCAAACGCCGGGCTGCGGTACATGCCGGGTTTCTGCACCATCAGGTACTTGACCGAGGACTGGTCGGTGGCAGCGGCATCGGCGCGACCGGTGCTCATGGCCTGGTACATCAGGTCAACGCTGTCGTACTGGTCGACCTTGGCCTTGGGCAGTGCCTGGTGCACCAGTTCCTCGGCGTAGACGTTCTGCAGCACGGCCACGGTAACGCCGTCGCCGGCGGCGCGCAGACTGTCGATTTCCTTGTACTTGCTATTGGCCGGCAGCAGCAGTGCGACACCCTCGCGGTAGTACGGCAGGGTGAAGGCGACCTGCTGGGCACGGCTGGCGGTGACGGTGATGAACTGGCAGCTGATATCAACCTTGTCGGTCAGCAGGTTGGGAATCCGCGCATCGGACGACTGCACCACGTACTCGACTTTGCTCGCGTCGTTGAACAGGCCCTTGGCGATCATGCCGCCGATATCGATATCGAACCCCTGCAACTTGCCGTCCGCGCCCTGGAAGTGCCACGGCGCGTTGGTGCTGCCAGTGCCTACAATCAAGTGACCGCGTTTGAGCACGCTATCGAGCTTGCTGTCGGCTGCTTGCGCAGCGACTGCCGCCGAAGCCGCCAGAAGAAAAACACAGGCTTTAAACAAGGAAAGTCCACGCTGCATGACGTTGCACTCCGATGATGTGTATTCCGCTACAGCGGAACTTAGTATGTAACAACGGAATAGACAGCAGAAACTGTGCCAGCAGATTCAGCGCGCTGAAATCGAGGCTATAAACTCAATAAAAATCAATAAGATAGAATTTTTCGAAAAAACAATGTCACGAGCAGTAGCACAACAGGGTGCTACGGAAGGCCACGGGGATGTGGGTGCGAAGGCCCCAAAGCAGTGCGGGAGTGGGTGATTTGGGGGCAGACCGCCATCAGGCTGAACAGGGTCGACGCCTACCTGCTATCGACTCACTGAAGCAATAGGGCAAGTTTACGAGCGGCGTTTCTGGCCTGTGCCCGGGTGAGCGCCGCAAAGCCCAATACAATCGCGGGCTCGAGGTGAATCCGATGACACGACTGTCGAAGGGGTTGGAGCAACAGGCCCAACGACTCGGCGGCCTTGATCAGCGCGTTCTCATCCTGATCGGGTGACAACCAGAGGATCAGATGAAAACCCGCGTGCTCGCCACTGATGCGATAGCGGCCCGGCGCTTCAGCCATCAAGGTGTCGAGAACGATGTCGCGCAACGTCTGGTATTCCTGGCGGCTGCGGCGCAGATGCCGCAGGAACGCCGGGCCACGCATGAACTCCGCCAGGCCGAGTTGCTCCGAGACGCCGACACTGCGACCTACCGTGTGCCAGAGTGCGAGGATCCTGCTGTGCAACTCCGGCGGTGCCAGCAGATAACCGAGTCGCAGGTTTGAAAAAAGCGCCTGATTGAAACTGCCGCAGTAGATGACCCGCTGCATCGAATCGATCGATTTCAGGGCCGGCAACGGCGCATTCTGGTAGTTGAACTCGCTGTCGTAATCGTCTTCGATGACCCAGGCGTCTTGACGCTGCGCCCAATCCAGAAGCTCCAGGCGCCGGGTGGCCGACATGATCACGCCAAGCGGCGACTGATGGGCCGGGGTCACATAGGCCAGCCGACATTCAGCCGAGTCGGGTATACCGCGCAGATCGAGCCCTTGCTGATCAATGGGCACGTGCAGCAACCTGGCACCCGCCTCCACGAAGATCCGGTGGACCGCGGCGTACCCGGGGTCTTCTACGCAAACATGATCGCCAAGGCTCAGCAAACAACGTGCAACCAGATCAATGCCATGGCGAATGCCATTGGTGATCAACAATTGCTCTGCGTGGCAATCAATACCGCGATGATGACGCAGATACCGGGCGATCTGCTCACGCAGGGCCAACGCCCCTTGCGGCTCGGCGGTGCACATCTGTTCAGGACTCATCGACGCCATTGCCCGTTGCAGGTGCGCAGCCCATTCAGCCGGCGCGATAAGCAGCGGATTGGCCAAGCGTGCGACGAAAGGCACCCCCACCTGTGCCCGATGCTCAGCCCCTCGCCGTGCAGGTTTTGCTGCTATCCCGGTTGCATTATGGCGGGGTGTAATCGTTCGAGAAGTGCTGACGGCCCTCAAGTAGCTGTCTGGAATGACAGCGCTGACATGGCTGCCCGAGCCCACCTGACGAGTGATGTAGCCCTCAAGCTGCAAACGCTCGAAGACACTTTCCAGCGTACCGCGCGCGATGCCCCAGCGTTGTGCAAGAACGCGTGTTGACGGCAATCGATCAGCCGCGTGCACAAGACCATTCAGGATTGCATCCCGGATGGCCTGGTAAGCCCGGTCGTGCTTGGTGACAGCGGCCCCGAGCGTCGGCAATGGCAGCTCCATCGTCAAGGTGATTTTGCCTTTACCCATAATGGTCCATAGCAGATTCGCTTATATGGCTCTATTGAGTGAGCCACTTTAGCACTAGCGTAGCGACATCTCTCCAGTGGACTCAGCTCAAGGGGCTCGCCATGTCGCTCACCGACTATTTTCTATTCGCGCTTATCGCGGTCGTCCAGGTCGGCTCGCCGGGGCCTTCGACGATCTTTCTGGTCAACAACGCATTGATGTACGGCCCAGGCCGAGCTGTCTGGATACTCACAGGGGACTTGCTGGCCATTGCCGTACTTGCCAGTTGCTCGCTGCTGGGGATCGATGTCTTGCTGATGGCCCACCCGGGTGTGTTCCTCGCCATCAAGCTGGCCGGTGCGACTTATCTGGTGTGGCTGGGTGTCCAGCAGTTTCGCCTGGCGCGGAGCAGTCGCTTGAAAGATATAGCGCCGGTAGCCGCTGAGCGGATGTCAGTACTCTGGGGGAAATCCTTCGTGGTCGGCATCAGCAACCCAAAGGCGATTCTGTTTTTTTCCTCTTTGTTACCTCAGTTCGTGGGCAACCCGCAGGAATCGAACATTGGCGCTTTGCTGAGCCTGATCCTGCTTTTCGTGATGATCAAACTCCTGGTGTCTGGAACCTATGCGCTAACAGCGAAAAAGATGGCCGACCGGTTGGCCAGACCCGGGGCGGCAATCTGGGGCAAGCGGATCACCGGAGGCGTGCTGCTCACGTTTGGGATCGTCATGGGTGCCAATGCTTTTGAGTGAGCAATCCCCATATTCGGGTGGTCCTTCTTCAAGGTTGCGATGTGCTGCGTATCGTCGAGGCCAATTCCGTTAGCAAGCTAATAAAAAGCCCCGCACTTAATTCCGAGTTAATCCTGCAGACGGAAAGTGAAGTTGACCGCGCTCGCGCAGGCTTGCCCTGACGCCCTCCGCGGCATACTCGGCGTCACTCGTGGTGTCGGGATGAAATCTCAAGCCGCTTAGGAGAAACACCATGAAACTGCGTACCCTGCTGGTAACCGGCGCCCTGGCCCTTTCAGCCCTTGCCGGCGTAGCACAGGCCGACACCACCCAACCCGTGCCTTATCAATACGGCATGCCCCTGCATGTCGCCAAAGTCATCTCGATGAGCGAGCGCCCCAGCCGCGCCTGCAAGGTGGTCACGGCCGATATGAAGTTCATCGACACCGCTGGCAAACCCGAAGACATCACCTACAGTAAGATGTCGGATTCCTGCAACTTCAATAACTGATTCCGCCAAGACCGGATCCTGAAAACACCGCCAAACCTGTAGGAGCTGGCTTGCCAGCGATGAGGCCCTTGAGCCTTGCGCCGTCCATTCGGCCGCCTTCGCTGGCAAGCCAGGCTCCTACAAGGACCGAGTCGAATCCGGCTTCTGCATAGGGCCGATAAGCGACGCAAGACAGCAATCCGTCTCTGCCAACACATCACCTCTCCCTCCGCAACAAACCCCGTCGATCCCATCACGATTCAGCAATTACCGATTAAACCTGTTTAGTAATGAGTATCATTATGTTACAAATTACCATCTTCTCTAACAGTGGTGCGTTGTCGAATGCTGGTTCCCTTCCTGATCATGCTGCGCGAAGGCATTGAAGCCGCGCTTATCGTTGGCATTATCGCCAGTTACCTCAAGCAGACTGGCCGGGGTCAGTGGATGCCCGCGGTGTGGATCGGCGTGTTCCTCGCCGCCGCCCTCGCCCTACTGGTGGGTGGTGGCCTGGAGATGGTCAGCGCCGAGTTCCCGCAGAAACAGCAGGAACTCTTCGAAGGCGTGGTCGGGCTGGTCGCCGTCGGCATCCTCAGTTCGATGGTGTTCTGGATGCGCAAGGTCGCCCGCTCCATCAAGCACGCCCTGCATGAATCCCTCGACCACGCACTCGCCGGCTCCAAGCATCAGGTCTGGGCGCTGATTGCCATGGTGTTTTTCGCCGTGGCCCGTGAAGGCCTGGAAACCGTGTTCTTCCTGCTGGCGGTGTTCCAGCAGAGTGAAGGTCCGGGCGCGCCCATCGGTGCCCTGCTCGGCCTGATCCTGGCGATTTTCGTCGGTTTCGCCATCTACAGCGGCAGCATGCGCCTGAACCTTGGCCTGTTCTTCCGCTGGACCGGCTTGTTCATCCTGGTGGTCGCCGCCGGCATCCTCGCCAATTCGGTCCAGGCCCTGCATGAAGCCGGCCTGTGGAACCACCTGCAAACCGTGGTCTTCGACATCAGCGCCACGCTGCCGATGGACGGCCCGGCGGGCTCGGTCCTGGCCGGCATGTTCGGTTATCAGGATGCGCCGACGGTCAGCGTCCTCGGCGCCTACCTGCTGTACCTGGCGTTCACCCTGGTGCTGTTCTTCCTGCCGAGCGCGGCACCGGCGCCCAAGCACACTTCTTCCGTTCCCAACCAGTAAGGTTACCCATGTCCAACCCTGCAACTGGCAAACCGCCCCAGGCCCTGCGCTGGGCGGTAGCCGGCTCGGTGATCGTGATGATCGCGGCCGGTGGACTGTTCTATTACGCCTCGCAACTGGCCGCGAGCAAACGCCAGGCCCATCACAACGAAATCACCGTGACCATCCAGGCCCACGGCTGCGAGCCGAACGCCCTGAGCGTGCCGGCCGGGCAGAACAGCTTCCGTATCCTCAACAGTTCGCAACGCGCGGTCGAGTGGGAAATCCTCGACGGCGTGCTGGTGCTCGAGGAGCGCGAGAACATTGCCCCGGGCCTGAGCCAGGTGATCAACGCCAACCTGCAACCCGGTGACTACGCCATTACCTGCGGCCTGCTGAGCAATCCGCGCGGTACCTTGCACGTCACGCCGACGGCGGCTTCCGAGGCCGCGGCCAAGGCCCGTCCGTCGCTGACCGCCTTTATCGGCCCGCTGTCGGAATTCCGTGTCTACCTGAGCAGTCAGAGCATCGCGCTGATCAAGGCCGTCGATGCCCTGGAACAGGCGATTGCCGCCGGCGACCTGACCCAGGCCCAGGCCCTCTATGCCCCGGCCCGTGCTGCCTACCAACGTCTGGCCCCGGCCGCCCAGCGTCTCGCCGAACTGGATAACGCGATCAACGCCCGCGCCGACTATTACGAAAAGCGCGAGCAGGACCCGGGCTTCGGCGGCTTCCACCGCATCGAGTACGGCCTGTTCCAGCAACGCAACCTCGACGGCCTGGTGCCGGTCGCCCAGCATCTGCAAGCCGATGTCGCCAACCTCAAGCAACAACTGCTGGCCCAATCGCTGCCGCCGGAGCAACTGGTCAGCATTGTCGTACGCAGCTTGCGCAGCATGGCCGATACCCGGGCCAGCGGCGGCGAAGAAGAGCGCTACAGCCATGTCGACCTGGACGGCTTCGCCGCCAACCTGCAAGCCGCGCAAAAGGTCATCGACCTGATGCGGCCGCTGCTGGTCAAGTCGTCCGGCGATCTGTTGGTGAAGGTCGACGATGCCGCCGTGGCACTCGACGCCGAATTCAACGGCCTGCGCAACGCCAACGGCTATGTCACCTACGACACCGTGAGTGCCACGCAACGCCAGCAGATCAGCGACAAGGCCAAGGCCCTGGCCGATGCACTCGATGGAATCGATCCCGCCCTCGGCCTTTCCGGCCTGTAAACAAGCAGACGATACGAACATGAGCGATTCAGAACACAACAACGCCGAATTCTCCGCCCAGCGCCGTCGCGTCCTGCTGGGCATGGGGGTGGCCGGCGCCGCCCTCGCCGGTAGCGCCCTGAGCTGCCCGGCCATGGCCGCCGGCCAGGCGCAAGCCCAGGTCACCGAAGCCCCGAGCAGCGACAAGACCCAGGACCGCCACGACTTCCACGGCAAGCACCAGACCGGGATCGTCACCCCGCGTCCGGCCGCCGGCATGATCGTCTCCTTCGACGTCCTGGCCAGCGACAGCGAGGAACTCGAGCGCCTGTTCCGCACCCTGAACAAGCGCATCGCGTTCCTGATGAGCGGCGGCGCGGTGAAACAGGTCGATGAAAAACTGCCCCCCCTGGATTCCGGGATTCTCGGCCCAGTGGTCACCCCGGACAACCTGACCATCACCGTCGCGGTGGGTGAGTCGCTGTTCGACGAGCGCTACGGCCTGGCCAGCCTCAAACCCAAGCACCTGATCCGCATGGTCGGTTTCCCCAACGACGCACTGCAACCGGAACTGTGCCATGGCGACCTGAGCATCCAGTTCTGCTCGAACACCCCGGACACCAACATTCACGCCCTGCGCGATATCGTCAAGAACACCCCGGATCTGCTGTTGGTGCGCTGGAAACAGGAAGGCACGGTACCGGCCCAGGCGCCGCTCAAGGCCGGTGAACCGGCCCAGAGCGCGCGCAACTTCCTCGGTTTCCGTGACGGTTCGGCCAACCCGGATTCCAACGATGGCAGCGCCATGGACCGTATCGTCTGGGTCCAGCCCGGGGCCAACGAACCGGCCTGGGCCGTGGCCGGCAGCTACCAGGCGGTGCGGATCATCCGCAACCTGGTGGAACGCTGGGACCGTACGCCGCTGCAGGAACAACAAAGCATTATCGGCCGGGTCAAGACCACCGGTGCGCCCATGGACGGCCAGACGGAAACCCAGGTCCCCGACTACGCCAAGGATCCGGAAGGCAAGCTGACCAAGCTCGATGCGCATATCCGCCTGGCCAACCCGCGTACCGCCGAAACCCAGCGCAACCTGATCCTGCGCCGCCCGTTCAACTACTCCAATGGCGTGAGCAAGAACGGCCAGCTGGAAATGGGCCTGCTGTTCATCTGCTACCAGGCGGACCTGGCGCAAGGCTTTATCGCCGTACAAACCCGGCTCAACGGCGAGCCCCTGGAGGAATACCTCAAGCCTATCGGCGGCGGTTATTTCTTCACCTTGCCGGGAGTCACGGGCGATCAGGACTTTATCGGTCGCTCACTGCTTTCAGCTGTAAAACAAAAAACCACCGCTTAATCCTTAACTCACCAGGAAACGTCCCATGAAGAAGTCGCCTCTTGCTTTGTTGTTGGCCCTTGGCCTGTTGCACGCACCGCTTTCGGCTTTCGCGGCCACCGCGCCGCTGGATCTGGTGGGCCCGGTGTCCGACTACAAGATCTATGTGACCGCCGAGATCGATGATCTGGTCAGCAAGACGCAGCAGTTCACCGACGCCGTGAAGAAAGGCGACCTGGCCACCGCCAAGAAGCTCTACGCCCCGACTCGCGTGCACTACGAGAAGATCGAGCCGATCGCCGAGCTGTTCAATGACCTGGACGGTGCCATCGACTCCCGCGTCAATGACCATGAAAAAGGCGTGAAGGCTGAAGACTTCACCGGCTTCCACCGCATCGAATACACCCTGTTCTCGGAAAACACCACCGACGGCCTGGGCGCCCTGGCCGACGGCCTGAACAAGGACGTCAAGGACCTGCAGACCCGCGTTGCCGGCCTGACCTTCCCACCTGAGAAAGTCGTAGGCGGTGCTGCTGCATTGCTGGAAGAAGTCGCCGCGACCAAGATCTCCGGTGAAGAAGACCGTTACAGCCACACCGACCTGTATGACTTCCAGGGCAACATCGACGGCGCGAAGAAAATCGTCGACCTGTTCCGTCCGCAGATCGAGAAGCAGGACAAGGCTTTTGCCGCCAAGGTGGACAAGAACTTCGCCGCCGTGGACAAGATCCTGGCCAAGTACAAGACCAAGGATGGCGGTTTCGAAACCTATGACAAGGTCAAGGACGCCGACCGCAAGGCCCTGGTGGGTCCAGTCACTACCCTGGCTGAAGACCTGTCGACCCTGCGTGGCAAGCTGGGCCTGAACTAAGGCCGCTGGTTATCCCGGGGGATTGCGATCGCCCGGGATGACCTCATCCCTGCTTTACAACATCCGATACAACAACCGCTCGATCCGCACCCGACTGACCCGCCGCAAGAATTTACCCACCGCTTCCGGATAATCCATCAGCGTCTCCAGGCTCTTGAAGCTGTCGATGCGCTGGGTGTTTTCCATGATCAGGGCCAACTCCTTCGCCCGCACCTCGCACAACTCGCGACGTGGATCGTCAATCAGCAAGGCATTCTCCAGATCCAGCCGGAACGCCCGTGGATTGAGGTTGTTCCCCGTCAGCAAGGTATAACGCTCGTCGACCCACATGCCCTTGAGGTGATAGGTGTTGTCGCCGTCACGCCACAGGTGCAGGTTCAACTGCCCGCTGTCGATCACCGGCTGGTGACGCTTGGCGAAACGCCGCAGGCTGATCTCGTAGAGATAAGGCAAGGCCGCGATCACCTTGAACGGCTGGCTCGGCGGGATATAGAAGTCGTTGGCGGTCTTGTCGCCGACGATGATATCGATCTTCACCCCGCGCTCCAGGGCCCGGTTGAGTTCCCGGGTCACCGCCAGCGGCATGTTGAAATATGGCGTGCAGATGGTCAGTTGCTGCTGGCTGGAGGCGATCAGTTCGCAGACCAGGCGGTTCAGTGGATTATTCTTGCCCAGGCCCATCACCGGACTGACCGACAGGCCGAAGGTCGGCTCACTGCCGGCCGTGGTGTCATAGCTGGCTTTCTTCAAACGGCTGCGCAAATCGCCGATGTCGCCGCGCAGGCTGCGGGTCGTCGGCAGTTCCGGCACGTCGAGACGGCGCACCGCCCGGGAGGCCAGCAACTCGTTGCGTATCAGCCCCTGCATCGAGTCGGCCAGGGCCGCGTTGTGCAGCACGTGGTAACGGTCGAAGCGGTATTTGTCGAACTTGTGCAGGTAGACGTTGTTCAGGCTGGCACCGCTGTAGATCACGCAATCGTCGATCACGAAGCCCTTGAGGTGGAGCACGCCGAACAGTTCGCGGGTCTGCACCGGCACCCCGTAGATCGGCACTTCAGTGGTGTGGTCGCGGGTTTGCGCCTGGTACCAGGCGCTGTTGCCCGGCTGCTTGCCGGCGCCGATCAGGCCGCGCTGGGCCCGCAGCCAGTCGACCACAACGACGATCTCCAACTGCGGATGGGCCGATTTGGCCGCATGCAGGGCATCGAGGATTTCCTGGCCGGCTTCGTCTTCCTGCAGGTACAACGCCACCAGCGTGATGCGCTGCCGGGCAGCGGCGATCTTCTCCAGCAGGCAACGCCGGAACTCGGCGGCCGAAGGCAGGATGGTCAAGGCCTCGGCAGCCAGCGGAAAGCTGCGCAGTTTGGGCAACAGGGAGCGTTTGAAGAGCGACGGCATAGGGCTCGCTAGGGTCGAATGCGAAGGATCGCTGAGTCTACACCATGCGCCGCTCTCGGACGTGCCTTCGAAGAGGGCTTTGCTGCCAACCTGGAGCCGTTCCCCGTTGCGCCCCCTGCCCGCACTTCTGTCACCCACACTGGGTTTATTTGAAAAAGACGATTGACCATGGAGAACGATCGTTCTACTCTCTTTCCCATGAACGAAATCACTCCAAACCAGACCCGCGAAAACCTGCTGGATACCGCCGAGCGGTTGATCTATCAAGGTGGCATCCATGCCACCGGCATCGATCTTCTGGTGCGCACCTCCGGTGTGGCGCGCAAAAGCCTCTACAAGTACTTCGGCACCAAGGACGACCTGACCCTGGAAGCCTTGCGCCGCCGGGATATCCGCTGGATGCATTGGTATCGCGGTGAAGTCGACCAGGCCGAAAGCTCCGGCGCCCGCCTGCTGGCCCTGTTCAGCGTGCTCGGCAGCTGGTTCGCCAGCGAGGGCTTTCGCGGCTGCGCCTTTATCAATACCGCCGGCGAAACCGGCGACCCCAAGGACCCGGTGCGGCAACTGGCCCGGGAACACAAACAGAAGTTGCTCGACTATGTGGTCGAGCTCTGTGAAGCACATGGCATCGACGATCCCCAAGCCACTGGCAAACAGTTGCTGATCCTGATCGACGGCGCCATTACCGTTGCACTTGTCATGGGCGACCCCGGTGCAGCCGATAATGCGCAATGCATGGCGCGAACGTTATTG
>Ga0209888_1000732_pt1 | contig 13282 bp, 12 predicted proteins | sample OrgsoiDNA_201059_FD_185807 | JGI IMG/M metagenome (GOLD analysis project Ga0209888, IMG submission 185807) | Permafrost soil microbial communities from the Arctic, to analyse light accelerated degradation of dissolved organic matter (DOM) -... | ecosystem: Environmental > Terrestrial > Soil >...
TTTTGCTGTTAAAAGAAATATGGCGTTTTAGCTTCAAAATCATACCTTTGTGGGCTTAAATTTTACGATTTAAAAAGGATATAAAGATGTTTGAGAATTTATCGGATAAGTTAGACAGGGCGTTTAAGGTATTAAAAGGACAAGGTACCATTACCGAAATAAACGTGGCCGAAACCATGAAGGAGATACGTAAAGCACTCCTTGATGCCGACGTTAACTATAAAACCGCAAAAGCATTTACCGACGATGTTAGGCAAAAGGCTATTGGCCAAAATGTACTGACCTCCATTTCGCCGGGGCAATTGCTTACCAAAATAATGAACGATGAGCTTACCCAGTTAATGGGTGGCTCGACAGCCGAATTAAACTTTCCGGCTACGCCGACAGTAATTTTAATTGCAGGCTTAAACGGTGCTGGTAAAACAACCTTTACCGGCAAGCTGGCCAACTTTTTAAAAACACAAAAAGGCAAAAAACCACTATTGGTTGCAGGCGATGTTTATCGGCCGGCAGCTATTGAGCAGTTAAAGGTTTTAGGCGAGCAAATCGGCGTTGAAGTATATGCTAATCTGGAATCGAAAGACCCAATAGCTATCGCCCGCGAAGGCGTTGCTTTGGCCAAGAAAAACGGGAATAATGTGGTGATTGTAGATACCGCGGGCCGCTTATCGATAGATGAGGCCATGATGGTGGAGATTGAGCAGGTTAAGGCAGCTGTGAACCCGCACGAGATATTGTTTGTGGTTGACTCCATGACCGGACAGGATGCAGTAAATACTGCAAAAGTGTTTAACGACAGACTTGACTTTACCGGCGTTGTATTAACCAAACTGGACGGTGATACCCGTGGCGGTGCTGCATTGTCGATCAAGTCGGTAGTAAATAAACCGATCAAATTTATTGGTACCGGCGAGAAGATGGAAGCGCTGGATGTTTTCCACCCCGACCGTATGGCTTCGCGTATATTGGGCATGGGTGATGTGGTATCGTTGGTTGAACGGGCTCAACAGCAGTTTGACGAAAAAGAGGCCGCCGAACTGCAACGCAAGATCCGCAAAAACAAATTCGACTTTAACGATTTTTACAGCCAGATACAACAGATCAAAAAAATGGGTAACATGAAGGACCTGATGGGGATGATACCTGGCGTTGGTAAAGCGATGAAAGACATTGAAGTTGATGATAATGCCTTTAAAGGGATAGAAGCTATCATCCAATCGATGACCCCGTTTGAAAAAGAGAACCCCGATAGCATTAACCAAAGCCGCCGTAACCGCATAGCCAAAGGATCGGGAACGAACTTAACCGAAGTTAACCGCCTGATCAAACAATTTGATGATATGCGTAAGGTAATGAAGCAAATGAGCAACCCTGCGGCAATGGCCAGCATGATGAAACGTATGCCTAAGATGTAATACGATTTTAGATTAATAGTATACCCGACTGAACACCTTTTATATTTCAATGTATAGAAAAGTGTTCAGTTTTTTTATGCTGAAAAATTTGCCTTGCCTGAATTTCTTACACGGTACTAACTGCGATTGGTTTTTATTATATTATTGATAATCAGAATATTAGCGTATTTTTTGTTATTATCTTAACATGTTTGACAACTAAATTCCATCAGATTGGTAGGGTTTTAGTATATGGTTTTTTAGTATTAACTAATATCAAAGAAACCATGAAAAAGTTATTTAAACCATTATTGTTTGCCGCAGCTTTGTTTGCTACCAGGGCAAGTTTGGCACAGGTTAATATTGGAGCAAGTACGGCTACTAAAGTAGCAACTCAAGCCGTTATCCCAACATCGGCAGCGCAAAAAGCTGTTAGTCAAAGTACCGACGCAAGTAAACAAGCCGCCATACAAGCGCAAGCTGCAGCCCAGGCCGCTGCACAAAAAGCCGCAACAACTAAAGCTACTACCGATGCTGCTGCTAACGCTACATCGAACACTGCGATAAAAACACCAAAAACCAGTGCCGATGCTGCTATCAACACTGCCGCATCAGCATCAAAATCCGGTATCAGCGCAAGCGAAAATGCTAAAACCGATGTTAATGCCAGTGCTGCTAAATCGCTGTCGACTGCAAAAAGCACGTCGGCTGATGTTGCCGCAAATGCCTCTGCTAAAAAAGACGCGGCTATCGGTACATCAAAAGCAAGTGTAAACGCAGCGGCTAATACATCGGCCGCAGCTAAAGCAAATGTTGCTGCCAAGGCAAATCGTTCGGTTACCGCGAGCAAAAAAACAGCTGCTGATATTTCGGCTAATGCTTCTGCAAAAAAAGCAGCGGCAGTTAGCAAAGCTAACGCTACCGTTGCCGCTACAAAAAGCCGGGCAGCCAGCACAAGCAAAAAAGTAGCTGTAAACAACAGTACTACCAGCAATGGTTCGATAAGCGCAAGCGGTTCAGCTAAAAAAGCAAGCGTAAACGCGGCTAACACAACAGCTTCAACAACCAGCATTAAAGCAGGTAAAAAGCAAGCAAGCCTAAGCGGTTCATCAACCGATAACGCAAGTGTAACAGCTACTAAAAATAAGTAAGGAATTGTGTTCAAAAAACAAACTCAGAAAGGCCTTCGGGTCTTTCTGAGTTTAAAATAATTACGGCAATGAAAAAACTTCAACTTATCCTATTAGCTATTAGTACTATTATTGGTATAAGAGCAAAGGCACAAGTCAACAATGCCGACAGTATCCATGTTAAAAGTCTGTTTTTTAACGCGGGGTTGCAATACATATCAAACTTAACTTATGCGGGCCGGCGGGATAATACCAGTGTGCCTATTTTGCTGCCAACCTTTACCGTGGTATCAAAACAAGGCTTTTTTTTGAGTGCGGCCGGTTATTTTGATTTGAACGGTAGCAACTCGGGCACCGAGGGGCTTAGTGTAACACCGGGCTATGTTTTTTCGTTGGATAAAAAGAAAGAGTTTGGCGGATCGGTATCGGCTACCAAGTACTTTATTACAAACAGCAGCCCAATCATCTTATCATCCTTTAACGCCACTGCCGATGCTTCATTATATTATAACCCAGCCAATATTGTAAAAATAACCATCGGCGCAAGCTATCGCTTTGGCAAAGGCAGCAGTAACGATATTATAAATAATGTGGAGTTGAGTAAAGAGATAGCTTTGATAAAAACCGGAGCTGGCAAAACCAATGGCCTAAAGGTTGCGCCAACAATTACGGCATACACGGGTACGCAATCGTTTTACGAAACTTACTACACTACATCGCAGGTACAACGCGCGGTAACTAATCCGGGCGCACCTGGTTCGGCGGGTATATTGGGTGGGCTGATCCCCGGAACGGGAACGGTCGCCACGCCGCCATCGCAAACCATCATTACCGAAACCGATACCCAGCAAAAACAACAACAAGTTAAACAATATACCTTATTGGCGGCAAGTGCTACCCTGCCCATTACCTACACCGTTAATAAAGTGCAGTTTACCTTAACGCCGTATTTTATTAAGCCATTTAACCAGGTTGATTACAACAGTAATACGAGTATGAGCGGGCTTTATTTTTTGTTTACCGGTGGCGTTGGTGTAACTTTTTAATGAGCTATTGTTCGGCCTTGGGCTGTAAAACCTTAAAGTTTTTTAATACGCCTTTCTTAAGCGTAATTTCAATACGTCTTGCTTTTTTAATACGGAAGGTGGCCGCATCTTTTTTAGGTTGGTTAATTGTTTGCATGGGTAATAGATTTTTTATCCGGGGTAAATAAATATCATTATTACTCTAATCTCAGAGTAATACACCGTAATACCAATGTGGAAATCACGTAAAAAGAACGGTGTTTTCACGGTATGGAAATTCAGAATTCATTTAATACCTTAGCCATTAAACTAAACCTTTAATAATAATGGCTCAACACGGACACGGACCTGTTAACAATGACTTGGCGCAAGCATGTGTTAAAAACTATCACGCAATATTTAAAGGCGCAATTGATAAAAAGATAATCGACGCATTTACGGCAGATGTTATTTTTGACAGAGCTCAATTGATTGCCTGGTTAAGTACTTTAAGCACCGATAGTGTTAAAATTTCGATGGGGATATATACTCCTGATTTTGCGGCTAAATATCCAACAGCAAAGGTTGGCAGGCTTACAACATTTATAGCACCGTATAATACGGGCTCGTCAAAAAACCTATCTGCCCCCGATCCAACAGATCCGCCACCAAGCGGTGACCCCGGTAACGGCACATTTAATTTAGGGGAATTATTGCCTTAAAAAAGATATGGTTATACATTATTTCATGTATTTTCAGTTTTTAAGCCTCCTGTTAGCTATTGTATTTTACAGGGGGCTTAAAGCTTTTAAGTTGCTGGGTTTTATCCCATTACTTATTATAGTTTGCTTTACAGAGGTTACTGCTGCAAACCCATCATTTGTGGGGTTGCCCAATAATCATGGTATATACAACTATTACCTTATATTGAGTACGCCGGTTACTTTTTATGTTTTTTTGCAGATGCTTTCTTTTAAAGGCTGGGTAAAATCGTTATACGTAATTACTGCAGCTTTATTGGTTCTGTTTATCGTTATTAATTTTTTTATTGGGCAGGGCTCTCAAAAATTTGATACCTATTCGCTTATCCTGGTAGAGTTTTTAACAGGCTTATTAACTTTGCTTGTGATAGCCAAGCTGTTTCGTGAAGATGATAGTGCGATATTCCTGAATCAACACCCTTATTTTTGGATAGCCGCCTCCACCCTTATTTTTAGCCTGGTTACCCTTATACTATTGGGTATGCAGCAGTTTATCGAGGTAAAAAAGATCCGTATCGGCGATCTGCAAATTTACAGTGTTATTATGCCAATGATAAATGTATTTTTGTACTCATGCTATAGTTATGCATTTTATTTATGCAGGAAGTTAACCAACAGTTTGTCGCAACAATAGTTACAGCCATAATTTTGCTATTGGCTATTGCTATAATTATGTTGCTGTTGGCCGTTTACTATACCAATACCAAAAAAAGGCTCATCAGAGAAAAAGAAATACTGAAAGCCACTTACGAACAAACCATACTAAAAACCCAGCTCGAAATTCAGGAACAGACATTCCATAACGTAAGCCAGGAAATACACGACAATATTGGACAGGTGCTATCGTTTGTTAAGCTAAACCTCAGTACGGTGGCGGGTTTAACAGAGAGCGAAAAGGATGATAAAATAACCGAAAGTAAAGATTTGGTAGCCCAGGCTATTGGCGATTTGCGCGATTTGTCAAAAAGCCTGAGTTTTGATCATATATCTTCAAACGGGTTTATTGAAACCATAAAGACCGAGGTACAACGAATAAACAAAAGTAAACTGGTAAAAATTATATTTAACCTTGACGGGAATTATTATAGTTTGGGTGAGCAGCGCGAGCTGGTTTTGTTCCGGATTATGCAGGAATCAGTTAATAATGCGTTAAAGCATTCCGGCGCTAAATATTTGACAGTCAACTTGCAATATTCTACAGATTTATTTACTTTAACCGTACTTGATGATGGCTCTGGTTTTGACCACAAAGAAGCCATGAGCAGGAATGGCTCTGGGTTAAAAAATATTAAAAACAGGGCCAGTTTAATTGGCGCTGAATATAAGATCAACAGTGTTGTTGGTCAAGGTTCAGAAATAAAAGTTACCCTAAACCCGGTTCAACAAAAATTCTATGTCAACTCAACCCATACAAGTAGCCTTAATTGATGATCACCGGCTTTTTAGAAGCGGTATCAGATCACTGATCAATAACTTTAGTGGTTATCAGGTAATGTTCGAGGCTGCTAATGGTAAGGAGTTTAGTGAGAAGATCAGCAAAAAATTTAAGCCGGATATTGCTCTGATGGATATTAACATGCCCGAAATGGACGGCATTGTTACCACGCAATGGTTAAAACAAAACTATCCCGAAATAAATGTGATCATTTTATCGATGTTTGAAGATGCCGATAAGGTACTTACATTAGTAAAAATGGGCATTAAAGGGTATTTGCTTAAAGACTCTGAACCCGAGGATTTTAAAGAAGCCCTGGATGCGGTATCAAACAGCGAAATTTACTATCCCGCATTTGTTTCGAAACATTTGGTAAATAGCTTGACGACAGCCCCACCAGCGGGTGGCTTTAAATTAAACGATCGTGAAAGTGAGTTTTTAAAGTATGCCGGTACCGAACTTACTTATAAGGAAATTGCCGACAGGATGAATGTAAGCGCCCGCACTGTTGATACCTACCGCGACCAGCTTTTTGAAAAACTACAGGTAAAAAGCCGTGTTGGCCTGGTATTATACGCCATTAAAAATAAACTGATAGAGATATAACTTCATTTTGTTTTTTCGTAATAGCATTACCGCTTTGTTAAAGTATTAATTTACAGATAGGATGGTGGCTTTTGCCGATATTATTTTAACAGGATAATTTTAAACTTTATTATAGGTTTAATTTGGGCAAACGCTTACATTTAGATAATAAAGTTTTTTTATACTAAACCTATGAGATTTAGGCTTTTTGTAATCTATATCCTATTAATTTGGCCATTATTATCATTGTCGCAATCCATACCACTTAAAGAGGTAGCCGGACTACCAACCCGCGAGCTTTATGATTTGATGGTTGACAAAAAAGGGTTTGTATGGATTACACATGATTTAGGCATCACCCGGTTTGACGGTATAAACTTTATAAACTTTTATAATCAAAAACAAACATCATTAAGCGGCACAGGCTTGCTGGAAGACGCACAAGGCCGGATTTGGTTCAATAATTTTACGGGTCAGATATTTTATATCGAAAACGAAAAAATGCACCTGCTAACCGGCTACGATTATAAAAATGAAACTACCTTTCCGCGTATTGCCCTATATAAGGGCCAAATAGTTGCCACCAGTACAAAAGGCCTTTTTTTTTGTGACACCAAAACATTAAAATGCCGGTATGTAAGGTGCAAAACCCACCAGGTTAGCGGTACAACATCATTGGCCGTAATGAGCGATAAAATTATTGCTTACGGTGCAACTAAATGGTTTGTTTATACTGATAAACAGGGGTTGCGGCCGGTTAATATAAGTGGTAAAAACACCGCCATTGTAGCCACAAATTCATCTACATTAAACAATGTTACGTATCGGGATACGGCATTTTTGATTTCAAACCCCGCGGGTATTTTGAGCAAATTGGTTGCCACCGATACGTCAATTATCGTATCCGAACAAAAATCATATCAATATTTTATCAATACCGTTACCGTTGAGCAAAACAATGTTTGGGTTAATACAACGCAAAACAGTTATTCAATTATCAATAATCAGCAAATAGGCGGCTATAATCTTAGCGACGAGGTAACGGATAAAGAAGGCAATATATGGTGTTCGAGCTTAAAGAAGGGCCTTTTTGTACATTATAAACAGTCGGATTGGAGTACCATCGGGATGCCGGCCTCAAACCCCGACGATGTGGTAAAAACTGTTCAGCAAATAAACGGAAAGCTTTTGCTGGGCACGCAAAACGGTAAAATACTAATCTATGATGCAAAAACCGCAGCTATAACCGATCAACTTAATCTGCCATCGCCACAGGCACCGGTAAATATTATTTATCCACTGGGTGGCGATGATTTTTTGATCGGAACATCAGTAAACAGCTATTTGCTGAATGTTAAAGCCAAAACATTTTCTTTACTGAGTGTTGCTGCAATTAAGCAAGTGGTAAGCACTGATCGGTCGATTTTTCTGGCAACGGCTACGGGTTTGATCATTTTTCCTAAAAACTACTCTACCCAATGGGAAGATGAGATCAAAAGTGAATTTAGCGGGGCTGCGATACAACGCTATGTTAAACCCAACTTTTTTACTTACAGGCAGCGATGCCGGGCTGTTTGCTATGACCCGTATTCAAAATCGTTATATGTAGCATTTAAGGATGGTATCTATACCATTAATAGTAAAGGGGTGCTGCCATTTTTGTATAAAAACGCACCCGTATACGCCATCTCCTTAACCTATGCCTACGGTAAGGTTGTTATTGGTACTATTGATAACGGCCTGATCATTATTGATCATGGTATTGTTAAAAATATTGCGGCAGGGCAAGGCCTGTCTGCCAGTGCTGTGATAAAAATGAAAGCTTTTGGTAGCCATTTGTGGGTATTGGGCGCCGGCTCAATACAGGTGATCGATCTTAAAACAATGGGCTTTATCAACAACTATAACCTGCCGTCAATATCGGACGCTAATATTGCCGACTTTGAGGAAATGAACGATACGGCCTACATTGCCACCAGCAGTACGATGTATAAGGTGCCGCTTATAAAGCCCAAAGCAGGTATTACCTATAAAAACTATTTGCTGAGTGTTAAATTAAATAACAAGGATTCGTTGCTTGCCGGTGGCAATAACTTTCATTGGTACGATAACGACCTGCAATTTAACCTTGGTGTTCCGATCTATCATAATGCCAGTTATATTTATTTTAAATACCGGTTAAAAGATGGCAATAACGCGCCGTGGCTGGTTACTAAACCGGGCGAGCGCAGCATCACATTCCCATCGCTAATGCCGGGTAATTATACCTTCGAGGCCATTGCGCAGCATCCGCAAATGGGCCCTGCCGAAAGTATGATAGCGTATAAGTTTTCGATAATGCCACCGTGGTGGCAAACCTGGTGGTTTAGAGCACTCATTATTTTAATGATAACAGGAATTGCTGCCTTTATTGTACGCCTATACTATTTAAACCGCCTGAGCAGGCAAAAGATAGCTTACGAAAAGGAGCTGGCTATACAGGATGAGCGGCACCGAATAAGCAGTGAGATGCACGATGATATTGGTGCCGGCTTATCGGCTATTAAGTTGTTTGCCGGTATGGCCAAAACTAAATCGGACAAAAACAGTGTGCTGGAAGTTGACAAGATATACACCATGCTGAGCGACTTATCGGATAAAATACGCGAGGTAATATGGAGCCTGAACGTTGACAACGATAGCTTAGAGAACCTGTTGTATTACATCCAATTCCAGGCTACAAAGGTTTTTCAATACTCGGATATTGATTTTGATACCGATATGCCCGAAACAGTGCCGGCTGTTGTAATTAACGGCGTAATGCGCCGTAATGTTTATCTGATCATTAAGGAGATGCTGCACAATGCCTTAAAGCATTCGAAAGCGAGTACCGTTACACTCAACTTTGATATACAGAATGATAATTTGATAGTTGCTATTAACGATAACGGCATTGGTATTAAAAATGCCAAAGGCAATCCTGATAGTATGGGGCTAAAAAACATCAATCAACGCATCCAAACCGTTAAAGGTAAAATGACCGTAAACAGCGACAAAGGCACCCATATTACCCTTAGTTTACCCCTGGCCAACTTAAAGGGGATATAAAATTTTATTTGCCGGCAGATTGTGTTTTGCTAAAAAAATTAGCAAATTTGTACTATGTCGCATGAGGAGAATCCCGAATATTTTAAAGGCAGAGGGGCACAGGTTAATACCCATAATAAGTTTCTGAAAAACAAATATGTACAGGAACATATTGAGGGATTGGATGAGCCTATGCTGGAAAACTCGGGCACGCAGGTATTCGAAGAACATGCCAAAAAAATTGTAAGCGAATCAAACAGTCCCGATCTGCACTTTATGCATTCCATTAACCCCTACCAGGGTTGTGAGCATGGCTGTATATATTGCTATGCCCGTAATACGCACGAGTATTTTGGTTTTAGCGCCGGCCTTGATTTTGAACGAAAGATCATCGTGAAGCGCAATGCCGCCGAATTGCTTGAAGCGCATTTTAATAAAAAAAATTATCAACCGGTATCGATACTGCTATCCGGTAATACGGACTGTTACCAGCCGCTGGAGCGAAAATTGAAAATTACCAGGGCATTACTGGAAGTATTTTTGAAGTACAGGCACCCGGTATCTATCATCACCAAAAACAATGTTATACTGCGCGATCTGGATATTTTAACCGAGTTGGGCAAACTTAGTTTGGTACATGTTAACGTATCGATTACATCGCTGGATGAACAATTGCGGCAGAAGCTGGAACCCCGTACCATTACCGCTACTGGCAGACTGGGGGTTATCCAAAAATTATCAGAAAGTGGGATCCCCGTAAGGGTAATGGCTGCGCCGATTATACCGGGCCTGAATAGTAACGAGATACCTAATATTATTAAGGCTGCTGCCGACAGGGGGGCTTTGGCGGCAGGTTTTACCATTGTACGACTAAATGGCAGTATAGGCGAGATATTTAGCGACTGGGTGCATAAGGCCTATCCCGACAGGGCCGAAAAGGTGTTGAACATGATTAAGGCCTGCCATGGCGGACAGCTGAACGACAGTCGTTTTGGTACGCGGATGAGCGGGGAGGGCAATATCGCGCAATCGATACACCAATTGTTTAGGATGAGCTGTAAACGTTTTTTGGCGGGACGTGAGATGCCTGAGTATAACCTGAGCCTGTTTACGCCACGTAATGGTAAGCAAACGGAGTTGTTTTAGTTATTTACCGCCGGAACGTTTGAGGCCGTCTTTTGCTTTTTGCTGCAGGCTATTTTTAAACTGGCTGTTTTTAAAATCAAAAACCATGTTGTAGGCGGCACGTGCGTGGGCAAAGTCCTTACGCTCTTCGTAAATAATGCCTATGCGAATTGCTGAACTGGACGCATAATGGTACGTTGATGTACGGCCAATGGCAATGGCGTTGTTGTAGTATTTGATGGCCTCGTCGTTTTTATCCATCGCATCGTAAATGCGGCCCAGGCGATAGTAGTATTCTATTTTATCACGGGGCAGGCTAAAATCGTTTACTGTTTTATTGCTCAAAGCCGCAATTGCTTTAGTGTAAAAACCCCCATCGCATAATAAACGCGCGCGTAACAGGTTTGCATCGGCAGGGTTATCATTGGCTTCATCCAATGCTTGTTTATCCTTATCGTTGTATAAATAACCTTTGGTTTTTACCAGATCGACGAATGCGTAGTAGCGTTTGGTATCCCCTTCGAGCAGGCATTGCCAGGCCAAATGCAGGTAAGCATCCTTAATAAAATTTACGCCGGTATAGGTTTTTAAAAATTTATTAAAGTAATTATTGGCATCATCATCCTGGCGGTTCATTTTAGCAATTGCCAGCAGGTAATCGAGATAGGCGTATGGCTGATATTCGGAGCCCTGTACCCGGTTTTGCAACAACCCTACCGCATCGTTACTATGGCCGGTGCGCAAGGCCACATAGCCTGTTATATACGATTTTAAAAGACTTGAGCTATCGATATCGTTAACCAGGTGAAGCATTTTGTTGTAAGCCAGCGGATCGTTAACCACATCGGTTTGGATATAAGTTAGATAAAAAACTAATTCATCGTAACTAAAGGCGTACCCCGATTTTTTTAATGTTTCCGATAGCTTTTCGAGCATAACTATGCCGGTTTGCGTATCGCCTTTAATGCCAAAAAATGCCAGGATACTTTTTAATGGGCTGCCTGGTAACGAGCCCAATAAAACATTGACAACGCCGAGTGGAATTTGAGTTGGTAAAAAATTAGGGAACTTTTTATTGTTGCTTTGCAGCAAGCGGTAAGCTTTGTTGATCTCGAAACCGGCGGTGGTATACTCGGCAAAGCGGCTGTGCAGTAACGCCCACTGCAGGTTTACCTGCGCTATGGAGTAATTATAGTACGGCGAGTTTTGATCTTCTTCTTCCAGTTTGTCTATCCGGATAGCTTTGTTTGCTTGCAGCTTTTCAAACTGATCGCGGTTTTCGGTAGTGAGAACGGTAAAAAAGTCGTAGTAGTTATCGAGCAATATGGTTATGGCATTTTTGGGATGCAGTGCCTTTTCTTTATTAATAAGCGCCCTGGCCTCATTTAACCGCAAGCCCATTAAGCTTTTATAAGCTTGTGCGCAGTTGTTATTAAAATCGAAATTGGCGAAAGCATTGGCTTTAACCAGAAACAGCAAGGCGAATAATAAAAAAAAGAATTTTCGAAACATTAGTTAAAAAAAAAGCGCCTAAAACTTAGGCGCTATATATTATGTTAGAAAACGTTACTTAAACAGTCTCGGCTTCTAAGGCCATTTGTTCATCAACCAAAATACGGCCACAATGTTCGCACACGATGATCTTTTTTCTTTGGCGAATGTCAGACTGGCGCTGAGGCGGGATCTGGTTAAAGCAACCCGAGCACGAATCGCGTTGAATGGTTACCACAGCTAAACCGTTTTTTGCATTTTGGCGTAAACGGGTATAAGCGATCAGCAAGCGCTCTTCGATACCGTCTTTAGCTTTTTCGGCCAGGGTAGTCAACTCTTGCTCATCTTTCTGAGTTTCGGCAGTAATGGTATCCAGTTCTGCTTTCTTAACGTCAAGATCGTTTTGGCGGCCTTCCAGATCAGCTACAGCTTTTTCGTAGATCTGTGTTTTGGTCACGATCTCAAAACCGTACTCTTTTATTTTTTTCTCGCTTACTTGTATATCCAAACCTTGAATTTCAATTTCTTTCGAAATCGCATCGTATTCGCGGTTGTTTTTTACTTCGTTAAGCTGGCCTTCGTATTTTTTGATATTGGCCTGAGCCTCTTTGATCAGGTTTTTGCGGGTTACTATCGCATCTTCCAGATCATCAAGTTCACTTTTAATTTTGTCTATGCGAGTTTCTAATCCAGCAACTTCATCCTCCAGATCCGAAACTTCCATCGGAAGTTCACCTCTAACCTGGCGTATTCTGTCAATCTTTGTGTGGATTGTTTGTAGCTCGTATAAAGCTTTAAGCTTTTGTTCTACGGTTTGTTCCATTAAATCAAATATTTGATGGGGTTTGTATTTACTTCTGTTAAACGGACGGCAAAGTTAACAAATTTTTTCCGGATAATTTCAACTATTAAATTCTGCGTAAATTGCTCACTTTCAAAATGTCCTATGTCGGCAATAACCAGCTTTTCTTCGGCATCAAAAAACTCGTGATATTTAAAATCGGCGGTGATAAAAACATCGGCGCCGGCAGCAATAGCCTGCTTTAATAAAAAGCTGCCGGCGCCACCGCAAACCGCTACATTTTTAACGGCTTTACCCCGCAAATTAGTATGGCGGATAACCTGGGCATTCATTTTATATTTCACCATTTGTAAAAACTCGCCCTCGGGCATGGCGGTCTCCAACTCCCCTATCATACCCGAACCAACTTCGTATTGGTTGGTGATGGGGTACAGATCGTAAGCCACTTCTTCGTAAGGGTGCTCCATAAAAAGCGCCATCAGTATTTTA
>Ga0209888_1000741_pt1 | contig 13179 bp, 16 predicted proteins | sample OrgsoiDNA_201059_FD_185807 | JGI IMG/M metagenome (GOLD analysis project Ga0209888, IMG submission 185807) | Permafrost soil microbial communities from the Arctic, to analyse light accelerated degradation of dissolved organic matter (DOM) -... | ecosystem: Environmental > Terrestrial > Soil >...
GGCGGGCAACACGCACTGTCTGGTCTTTGCGGGAAACATTCGCCCCTCCCTGCGCAGCGATGTAAGCAGCAAAATCACCGGCATCAGCCGCAGCACGAACGGCCTCCACTTCGTCGTCAAAGGTGTCAGTCAGACTGATTGAACGGATGCGGCGGCACTCGCGATATGCGCCCATCGCTGGCAGGCCAATCGGACGAAATTGCGGTATGCGCCATGTAGCGGCCCACGCGGTAACAGCAGCGGCAGAGTCGGTAAGTAGCTCGCCGGTTTCGTGGTCTCGCTCGCCTTCCAGCGCATAGCCATCGATATTTTTGGCAATGTATTTAGCGATATAACCCGCAGCACCGCCACGGTTCATGTGTTTGCAGTCAAAGCGATTCTTTGCGGCTCCGCGTTCTTCGCCATCTTCTGCCATTGCGCGCTTGCGCATGATTTCGATAACTTTCTGGCGCTGGGCTGGCTTGGTGAAAAGCATCATATGCCAGTGGGGTGTCGCATCATGGTGCGGCTCAACGACGCGCATACCGTAAACCTGTAAGCCATCGTCTTTGAAGGCGGTACGGATCTTGCTCCAGACCTTACACAGATAGCGCTGGGCGTCTTTCGGCGTATAAACTTCTTTGTCCCACGCACGGTTAAACTGCACGCGTTTATCTTTGTCTTTGCCGACCGTCCGGGTTGGGTGAAATTTGGAAGGTGTAGTGATCGTAATAAACATGCCGACGTCACCAGCCTCAGCCGCGTAGCCTTCAATGCCCGCGATTGTGCTCATGAGTTCCATGCGGCGGATCTCAGGGTTTGAGATGCTCGCCATCACTTTGTCGATCAGGCTGAAACGCTCGCCGGTTTCGACGTTCTCAATATCGCAGCTTTTCAGGTAGTCGAGGTTTGACTGACGGCGCGCTTTCACTTCGCGGATTGCCTGCCTGCTGGCATAGGGGGATTTACCGCGATTAACATTGCCGATAGCGATCAGCAACACCTCACGCCAGCGAGTGCGCTGCGCTTTTAACTGGCGAACCCACCAATCAGGATTAACCAGACGGGACAGGCTGGCGATAGCTGAACGAGCATCAAGCCCACCTTTGCGGTATTTCTGCCAGTGCATCGGGGAAATATTGAAAGCACGCGCCATACCAGCGAGCTGACCATATAGCTCGGCCTGCGTATGGTCTTCAAACAGCACCGAATTATCGCCGTTATATGCAGCGATCAACTCTTCGCACCGTTCCTCATAAATCCCTTTTATTTGCCCGGCAATGTCCTGCGCCAATCGACGCACGCTTTTATCGTTCAGACTTGGCAAGCGGTGATAAGTATCCGCCTCAGCCATAAACTGCAGTGACGCATCACAGTCCATTGAGTGCGCTGCATTCACCGAATCAACACGGGGCAGGATGTTGCGGCCCAGCGTGAAAACGAGGTACTTGTTAGCAGCGTGCAGGCCTTTTTCTTTCAGCAAGTATTTATGACGACTGGTAAAGGCTAGATAGAGATCGGAGGAAAGCGCTTTTACTTTATCTAAAACAACTTGCCCCTGACGGAATTCGTCACGGGTAAGCGGTCTTTCATACTGCCCAGCAATTGCTGGGCGCGGGGCGTTCCATGGGTAAGCCCATTCAGTTACAACAGAGGTCATTCGCAAACGCCTGCGTATACGCTGTTACAAACTGAGTGGTCATTCGCTGACGCGAGCAAGTCAAACTGACTTCCACCGCGAGTTGTTAAGGCCCAGTCACGATAGGTTTCAATCCCATGAGACTCAACCGTGATGCATTCAATTCGGCGCTCTGCCTTTTTTGGGTCTTGAGTTGATGGGAAAAATGTCGAATTCCCACGGCGCGAACATGCTGCAACCAGTTTTTCCCAACGAGCTACGCGGGCTATTTCTTCGGGCCAGCGGCTAAAAATCTCGGCTAACTCAGATTTTCTTGCATGAATGCAAGGTAAGCAACCAACACGGCTACACCCCTGAAGATAAAGCGGATTAGGCTTAATTCCGTAGCGCTTTGCCAAGGCAAATACTTCTTCGTGCGACCACTTGAGAATAGGACGATAGATATTTACGCACTTGCCGATATCAAGGCCGCTCTCCCACTCATGCAGCAATGCACGCTGTGGCGACTCCTGCGCACGTACACCCTGCCAGCTAACGATCTCTTGGTACTCTTCAAGCAATGGCGTGACGATTTGATCCCGGATTGGGAAGTGTTTTAGTTCAAACGTACAGAATCTGGCTTTGGTCGACGGGAAACGACCTTTCCACATGCAAAGGTCAAGGAAAGGGTTTCCAGTCGGGTGAAGTGTTTCAAGGGCCAGAGCGATAGCCTCAGCGGCGCGTTTCGGCGTCAACCCACATTCAGTGACCAATGTAGTAGGCCATTTCTCAGCGATAAACTTACGCTTACCTTCCATTCTCTCGGTGAAATCGGCTTTTACACGACGCACGGGCCCCAGCTTACTTTCTAGATAATCTAGATATTCCATCGTCTGAGGATGCTCGTGACCGGTATCAGCAAAAACGGGAAGGTAATTAACCCCAGCCTCTTTAGCCAAAATCCACTGAGCCAGCGAATCTTTACCACCTGAAACGCTGACAATATTCATGAAGCCCGGAGTAAAACAGCGGCTATCAATCATGCATTCACCTCAACTTCATCTTCACGCATTGGAAAACCCGCCATCAGCAGAGAGTCAACAGCGGGATCGGGCGGCAGGTACTTCGGTTTTTTTGGGGTGAATTTGGCGATGATTTCAGGGGCTGATTTTGCGCAGCCAGCAGAAGCACCAACGGAACGCGGCGCATTCAGTTCGGTGATATTGAAAGCGTTGTAAATTGAGCGGGCAGCAGGAACATCAGCGTTTGATGCAATGACCGGGTAGCTTCGTTCTGACAGGCGCGTGAGAAGCCGGGCAAGGTATTGCTGATCGGCATCATTGAAACCAGCAGTGTGATAATTGGTGAAGTTTTTCTCTTTAGTGCCAGCCAAATATGGCGGGTCGCAATACACCACATCGCCGGGCGCAACCATGCGCAGAGTTTCTTCAAAGGAACAGCAAACAAACGTGGCGCGCTTTGCTTTCTCAGCGAAGGCGCGGATCTCTTCTTGGGGGAAATATGGCGCTTTGTACTTACCATAGGGAACGTTAAAGCCGCCGGATTGGTTATAACGGCAAAGCCCGTTAAAGCAGTGACGATTTAAATAAAGAAACATTGCCGCACGTTCTTCACTGTCAGCTGATAGATTGAAATCTGCGCGCACAATATAGAAGTCTTCCGCACTGTTGCACAGTTCGAAAAACTTTCTTGCATATTTAATAAAGCGCTCTGAATCTGATTTAATATTCTGATAAAGGTTAATTAAATCTGGGTTAATATCTGCAACCAAATAAGCAGGGTAATCAATATTCATCATTACAGCGCAGGAACCAGCAAACGGCTCGACCAGCCGATCACCGGCTGGCAGATGTTGCTTAAGGGTTTCAATAATTCGAGCTTTAGAGCCAGCCCATTTTAAAATTGTTCTCACGTTATTCCCTTAATCGTAATTGCGGTTTTCAGGCCGCTTATGGAAATCTGCGTCACTAATATCAGCAGCAAGAAAACCGCTGGCGATAACTGCCAACACACCGACCAACACGTAAAAGGCCGTCATGCGCGCCCCCGATAATGCTTGTTCCGTTGTTCCATTAGTTCTGCGCAGTGGACGCAACACTCAACACCCGGCAATGCAGCGCGACGCGCTTCGGGTATTGGGCGATTGCAGTCGAGGCAGAACATCGCAGAAACGCCTGTCACGACCTTGCGGGCTGCGTGGATTTGAGATTCAAGAATCTCGGCCTGACGTTCGGTGATTAAATCCAGTAAATCCGGCATTAGTGGATCTCCCATGATTCGTTACGAATGCGCTCAGCTTCCTGCCGCAGAGTTTCAGCAGCACCGCGTCCGGTTGCATTATGCTTAAGGAGATATGCCGCCAGAGCCTCAAGCCGGGAAGCGAATACTGCTGCTAGGTTTTTCCGTTCATCCAGACGCGCATCGCTCAGAGCCATTAATTGCCCCTCGTAATTTCCAGCCGCTTTAACTTTGTCAGTACCCACTTTTATTTCTAACTTTTGAATATTTCGCATAATAATTTCCCGTTTTTAGGCAAAAGAATGCCCGGCGAGTTAAACGCCTTAAATAATTAATTTCTGTTAGTGATTAGTATTTAATGCGCAATCGTCTTCACTGATAAATCTTGGCAGTGAGTCAACAAGGTCAATGAAAGAATTCAGTGCGGCAACCACTTGCTTACGTTCGGCGTATGTCAATTCCGAAAACTTCATCTCAACATGACGAGTTTTTAAACCGGCATGGAAGCAAATAGTTTTCCTCATATGCGGCGGGCTTTGGTCAAATGCTTCCTGCGCTGCATTCTTACGAAAAGGAAACATTTCCTTAATACGCGAAATATGTTTAATTCCGATTTCTCTTTGTTTATCGCTTGCTAATAACATATAAACCTCAACTAAATAAGCGTTTAAAAAGCGGCTTTCTTTTCGCTGCAGTTGATACAGGTTCAAATCCAACCTGACGCGGCGCTGGGTTCCAACGCCCACCACTTGGTAACTCAATCCAACCGTGACCGAAGTGACGGGCCGGTGACTGCCGCTTTAGCAATGGTGCAATTGAAATGACCATATTTAGACCAACCCGTTTGTAGTGACGCTGGCTATTGCACCAACAGCAGAGGCCAAAGCTGGGGAAGCTTGCACCCTGCCCTGAATCAACACGCTGATCAGCGATAGATGACGAATACCGGCGTTAACACTTTCAAGTAATGAACGTTTGCATTGCTGTGTCTGACGTTCTTTAGATACCGCAGTTGCAGCAACGGAACCCACTGCTGCAGTAGCATGCAATGCATAATCGACCATGTTGCCGTCGGCAACCTCATTAACTGGCACTGCAGGCATGCAATTTAATTGAGCCAACAGACCATCAATAATCATCGCGTCTTCGGTCAAATCAGTAAGTGCCAAAAGCTCAACACATGACAGTTGATGCACTTGATCCGGATTAAGTTTGTTTCGAAGAGTTTGCGGATTGATTCCAAGCTGCGCGGCAAGCTTTGCCATGTTGTTCTTTAAGGCAAAGGCTGCACATGCGTCGTTGAAATGGTTTTGTTTGGAAACACGATAATCAAACATGTTCTACCCCAAAAATTCACTTAATGTGAATTAAGCGCCGATTACAATTTCAAAACGGGAATGGCCAAGATTCTTTTTAGCTTCCATTTCTTTGTAGCGGGCATAAAGAATCCTTATCGGGCCACCTGCGCGCTTTTTACCTTTCTTGATAGTGCGCGGTTCGATTGGAATGCGAGGGTTTTCGCCGGTTGTCTGGCGATAGACTGTGCGAACGGATACCCCTTCGAGAGTGGCGAATTCTTCTGGGTGCACCGTTGCACGCGGGATCTTGATTGTAATCAGGGTTGTCATAATGCATCATTCCCATTTAGTTAATTTAATGCCTTTAATGGTCAACGTTTGCCAACTTAAGCCATCAAAGATAACTCACTAATGAGGAAGATACTCAACAAAAGAGTATCAGTCAACATGGAAACTCACATATGAAGATACGCAATTACACTTTTGAGCCGCTCGATATATTAGATCGTGTATGTGAAGCATATGGGTTTAACCAAAAAATCCAGCTTGCTCATCACTTTGGTATCTCCTCAAGCTCCCTTTCTAATCGCTATACGCGCGGAACGCTTTCTTATGACTTTGCTGCTATCTGCTCCCTAGAGACAGGAATTAGTCTGAAATGGTTGCTTACTGGTGAGGGAGAAAAGACGACAGAACAACCCACCACCAGTAAAACGTCCGATTCACAAATTAAACTTGATAAGTTCACACTTAGTGATGGGCAACTCACACAAGAAGAATCAATGATCATAGATCGTCACTTTTTCAGTAAGCCTCCCCTAATGGCTCAAATCATCACTTCTGAAGGCAAAACTTATTTTATTGAAAAAAAGACACCTCTATCTGACGGCACATGGCTAATTGATATTGATGATTCAGTAAGCATTAGGGATCTAGCACTACTACCAGCCCGAAAAGTACACGTTACCGGTGGAAAAATTCCATTTGAATGCGGAATTGACGAACTGACCCCACTAGGCAAAGTTGTAGGGATATATACAGAGGTTAACTGATGGCGATCAGAAAACAGGCTGATGGATGGTGGCTGTGCGAGCTTTATCCCAACGGTGCAAATGGCAAACGTATACGTAAGAAATTCGCTACCAAAGGGGAAGCAATCGCGTTTGAGCAGCACACCATTACCAAGCCATGGCAAGAGGATAAGATTGATAACCGCACTCTGATTGAGGTGCTGAAAATCTGGTACTACGCCCACGGCCTTACGCTCAAAGATGCAGACAGACGACTAGCCGTAATGACGCATGCCTCTGTATGCATGGGTGAACCCCTTGCAAGAGAATTCGATGCCAAGATGTTCTCCCGTTATCGAGAAAAAAGACTCTTAGGGGATTTTTCTCGCGGGAACAGAGTGAAGAAGGTCACCCCTCAAACTATCAATCTTGAACAAGCCTATTTTAGGGCTGTTTTTAATGAGCTTATTCGTCTGGAAGAATGGAAAGGTGAAAACCCGATCAAGAATGTACGCCCTTTCCGTACAGATGAGAGTGAAATGGCTTTTCTTACAAAAGAACAAATTGAACAGCTTTTGACGGAATGCGGCAGTGAAGGTAACAGCGATTTAGTATGCATAGTCAAATTATGCCTCTCAACGGGTGCACGCTGGTCAGAGGCTCAGGGATTACAGAGAAGTCAGGTAACAAAATATAAAGTTACGTACACCAAGACTAAAGGCCGCAAGAATCGAACCATTCCGATCAGCAAGGACCTTCACGACTCATTACCAGCAATAAAGAGCGGCAGGTTGTTTAAGGACTGCTACCGTGAATTTGGCTTCGCCCTGAAACGCACCGATATACAGTTGCCCGCTGGCCAGTTAACGCATGTCCTCCGCCACACATTCGCTTCTCACTTTATGATGAAAGGAGGGAACATTCTCGTTTTGCAGCGCGTTTTAGGCCACACCGATATCAAAATGACAATGCGTTATGCCCATTTTGCACCTGAACACCTTGAAGAAGCACTGAGGCTAAATCCGCTAGTTTAAGTGGCGATAAAATGGCGGTGCAAATGGTGCATACTGGCAATTAAAGGGCAAATGTGGCAAATCTTGTCAGTAGTCACTTTCTTCTTAAACCCGCATATACTCTACAAACTGGCTCTCAGCCTAGGTTTTCAGTCACATTTATTCTATTTCAGGAAAGTATGGCTTATAGCTAATTTGTACTGGCAACGAGCTGGTTAAGCTGACGCAGGCGGCAGCTTATGCTTAAGTGTGACGTCAGTCGCATAGCTTAATTTATTGCATTAAAGGAGCACGTCATGATGATCTACAACGTATTCGGCCGCCTGTTGGCTGTGAAGAAAACCGGGGATCAATGGCAGGTGCTGAATGTCACGTTACCGGAAAGAAAGTTCTCGCCGAATCATCAGGTAGTGATCCCTGACTTTATCGAAGAGCATGAGATCGCCACCTATCTGGGGGATATCCTTCATGAGGCCGCCACGGAGAAACACCCGGATGTACTAAAGGTGGAATAATTTCCTGCCCCTACCCAGTGAGTGCTCACTAACTTTCAAGCCCAATAGAAATGGGGAACGGTTATCACCAGAACGGCGTGACAACGTTGTTATTAGGCAAAAATAAGGTGGCATTGCAATGCGGAGCCGTTGAGTGCCCCGCGCAGGAAGATTATTTGGCGCTGACTTTTTTGCTGCGGATGCTGACTTCAGCCAGGACTTCTTTTTGTTTATTCTTATCTCCGATCACCTTATACCACCCTGCCAGCTTACGGAGATCAGGCAGCGTCGCTTTATCATCTGCATCATAAGCGGTTAATTTAATTCGGTAATCTTCGAAGATGGCGATACAACGGCGTGCCCAGTCTCCTTCGAGCTGAGAACCTGCCACCGCACGCGGTCGGCGTGGCAGACGCGGCCGTAAAGGCTTGCTGGCCTCAGGCGCTGACTCATCGACGTAGGCAAACTTAATCGATACCACCGTTCTGCCCTGCTTCACCGGCTCCCACACCACAGAAATGTCCGTATTGGCATTAATTCGGTTTATCGTAGGCTCCAGCAGCTTCTGGCGGAAGTCTCGGTAATCTTCATACTTACCTGCCAGCCCGGCCTTTTCACGCATCCAGTTGAGATCCAGCGTCACCTCAATGGCCTTTCCACTGCGCCGCCCGTACAAATTCTTGGCTTTGATCAGCCAGCCATAGAGACGGACGGAGAATGGCGTATCCAGTTTAGCGATGTTAGCAAAGTTAAGTTTGGTGAAAGATTCTTTTAATTCATAGAGATAAGGCGCCACATCCTGACCGAAACGTAACACTACCGCGCTGTGATCGTCGCTACTCACGTATTCAAGACGTGAGAACCACGAAAGCTGGACAGTACGAACCTTGCCGGTTTTGGTATCAGGCTTGTAGATGGTCACCGGCTTTTTCATCAGGCTTTCAGCGGCTTCGCGCAGCTGCCGGTGGCTGCTGGTTGGATTGACACCGTAGATCCGCTGATAATCCTGAGGGAAAAGTCGATAAAGGGTGTCGGGTTGAGGTTTCCTGCTGTCAATTTGAGCTAATGCCAAATTGAGTAACCGCATCTCATCCAGTGTGACGCTATACGCGCCTTCCAGGAGGTCGTTTCCCTGAACAACGGTCAGTTTGTTGAGTTCCATGTCGCAGGATCCATAGGTGGAATGTAGATAAATTATTCCACATATAAATTAGTGGCGTAAAGCAAAAAGATTCACTATTTAATAATTAAAAATCAAAGTCTTAAATTAACTCGCCAAAAGTTAGATCAGGAAAAAACTCCACATAACCTCTTTCAACAGAGTATTCGGGAAAGGATCCTCGCTGCCAGCAAGGTGTCATTGAACAGGAAAAACCTCCACATAACGCTGGCCTACCCCCTTCTCTAATTTAGCGGCACCCGCTGTGCTCCTCCTCATCCCTGTGACGTCTAAATTCAGGAAATCTTTCCACATAGAGAGATTACAACCTGAAGTCGGGGTTTCGTGATCAGGCTCGCAAATATTATTTGCACGATTATGTGTGCCCGAATCGTTGCGCGACGGCCGTTTTACAGAAAATATCTCCACATAGCAGCACCGTCTTGCAGGAAAAGTTTCCACATAAGGCTTCACTCATTGTTAACAGGTAATCTTTCCACATAAGAAGGAACCCCGGCAGATGACAGGTAATCTTTCCACATAAGCGTGTCTCAGGTCGCTAAATCTGAGGATCCGGCGATCAAATACGCTTACGAGCAGGAAAAATCTCCACGTTAAATCTTCGTAACCCGATCAGATAATCTTTCCACATATAAAAATGTGACAGCGTCACAAACAAGATAAGTGGATGATTTCGCCACAAATACGCACGTTCTCATGACACACCCGCACTGCGAGTCTTCATCAGGAAAAAGTTCCACATAAGCCTTGTAATCTGGATACAGGAAATCCTTCCACTTAACTCCTTCTTCAGGAGTGTTAAAATTTCGGGCATGCGCGGTGACGCTGTAACCTGAAATAACTCCACGCTGAATGGTCTCCCCTTCAATACAGGAAATCTTTCCACCTTTATGACTCAGCTAAGCGCGCCCTGCCTGATTACGGGAGCCTCTTACGCTGTTAATTAACGGAGGATCTGGTAGAGTTATGCAGGCCGTGCCGAGGTGAGCGTAACTTATCAACAGAAAATCCTTCCACGCAGATAAGCAACTGATCGCTCAGGAATTTATCCACAGGAAAAAGCTCTACATTGATCATGAAAAGGATCCACATTCAGCAGGAATGATCTCCACGCGTCGCAGGAAAAGACTCCACATAAATCATCGTAATCTCATGATTAATAAAGTAAAAAAACCCATCTAAAGAGAAAGATCTAAACTTAAAAAGAAACAAAAGAGTTATTGGATCTTGCGATCCTAAAGGAATAACAGCAGATCGGGGGAAGCAGCCGAAGTCTCGTCGCCAGCGAGAAAGTGTGTAAACAAGGCATGCCGGTCACGGTAGTCACCGGCATTGAAGCGCACAAGGACGTCTTAACCACGCTCATTATGAACTAACCAGCCTTCGATAAGCTCGGTCAGTACGTCTTTCATTTCACGATCCTGCAAGAAGCAGCTGGTTTTAAAGCGTTTATGCAGATCTTCATCAATATTGGTTTGCAACTTTTTAACACCGACAGGCGGTTTGCTCACGGCTTCCAGTGCGGTATTCAACTGACGATGTTGGCCTAATTTCATTTTCATTTCAGCAGCTCCGTGATCTCTTTCGTCATGATTTCAATCTCCCCTTTTGCATTCCCATCAGTGGTATCAAATACCGTTCCACCATCCATCATGGTCCGAACATAAACCTGACGTTGCGTTGTACCTGTGCGCAGAGCAGGAACTCCTGTATCGGCAATGGACGCTTTCAACACTTCAAGCATCTTGGCGGAAGCCACTTTCTTTGTAATAAGAAAGCGCGCAATCACAGGCTGCAGATTTTCACGAGCTTCGACAACGGCCAAAATGGCACCACACGCCGCGAAATCCAACGGAGAAGGCGTTACAGGGATGAGAACCAGGTCGCTGACCATCACGGCTGCCGCTGATATGGCGGAAATCGCTGCCGCGCCGTCAATCACCACATAGTCATACTCTTTCAGATGCTTTCTTACGGTATACACTTCTTTTTCTGAGGCCGCCTCTGTCAGATCGAACTGACATTTGCTTTCGTCGTACCAGTTGCTGATGCTTCCCTGTGGGTCAGTATCCACCATCACCACTTTGTGTCCTTGTCTTGCGAGACAGGTTGCAATGTTAATGGACGTTGTGGTTTTCCCTACCCCGCCCTTCCCGTTCAGGAAGGAAATAATTTTCGCTGCCATAACAACCTCTTGGTGATGAATCTTTGGATTATATGATTCAGTAATTTTTGCATCCTAAGATTACAAGATTTGGTGATTTTCTATACCCTAATATCTCAGGATTTTGTGATTATCGCATCCATAAATCTCATGATAAGTTGCTACTATAATATTAGCCTCTTAGGATTTCAATATCATTGGATTTAAGGATTTTGCAATCTCAGGATTCTGTAATCTTTTGCCACTCCGTTGTTCCTCATACGCCAACGAGAAGATGCAATGATTATGAGATTCAGTGATTTCATAATCACTGAATTCTGAGCTGCCATTTGGGGTTATATATCCTGTTGACACATCCAATGTGTGTAGGTGTTAGAGATTATAGGATTCAATGATTTCGAGATTCCAGGTGTGTAGGATTGTCACTTTAAGTTGTATAGGTGCGTAGCATCCAGGGATTCTATAATCTCCGAATACTATCCTTCTATTATCTCTGAATCCCGGAATACAGAGAGCATCAAAGAGTGGAGGGCTATGATTTTGGGATTTCATAATCCCGAGATTTCGTGAGGTTCGGATATTTGGATTGCTCTTCTCTATAACTTAATGGGATTTGGTGATTTTAGAATCCTATAATCTTGAAATCCCAGTGGAATCCTGTGATTCCAGGATTTATGCATGATGCAGTCCGTGGATATAACGCAGGAAAGGATTCTGGGATTTGATGATTATGGGCTATATCTCAATGAGTTAGGCCAATATATAGGTATGCAGCCAAAGGCAGGGGAGGGGGCATAGCATGAACAGTTTGTGATTATTAAATCCCCTGATTCTGTAATCCTTGTAAGGTTTCGCTCATGCGTTGTAAAAAGATATGTATATCTCAGGATTCCGAGATTTTTGAATTCTGTGGTGAGTATAACTGCTTGAATCCCGTAATCCAAGCATCTCACAATCTCACAATCCTGAAATCCGGCAATTTTATCGCAGTGGGATCCTGTTATTCTTACGCCAGTATCTTGTGTTAATCATTACCAGATCTAAGAATTATGGAATCCTATGATTCTTGAATCTCGAAATCTCAGGAGTGCGAATCCTAAGGGGTCCATCACTATAAGCATTCCTGGATGCAGACCTTATAGGCTGGTGAGATTTCAGGATTTCAGGATTTCAGGATTTATAGAGGAGACAAGAATTTTCCTCGCAAAACGCAGCTCTTAATGTCGTCTTAAGGCTTTGAGAATACGCTGAGGATAACTTTTTCTACAGAGCTCATCATGCGCACGAAATACGCTTCCCCTCAAATTCTCCTTCACTGGTTGGTTTTTTTTCTGGTGGTGGGTACCTACGCTTCTATGTTGCTAAAAGGCGCGGTGCCTAAAGGGACCCTTGGTCGTGAGTATTTTAATCTGGTCCATTACAGCCTGGGTTTTAGCGTACTGGTGCTGATGATTGTACGTTTACTCGTCAAAGCGATGTATGTCACGCCGGCTATCGCGCCACCCGAACCGCGTTGGCAGCATCTGGCGGCCCATGCTGCCCATGGCTTAATTTACCTGATGTTTATCAGCTTGCCGGTGCTGGGGGTGTTATCGATGTACTACAGCGGAAATCAGTGGTTATTATTTGGTATGAATATGCCGCAGAGCGTGGTGCCGGATATTGCCCTGCAAAAGCAGCTTAAGGGCTTGCATGAGCTTATTGCAAACACGGGATACTATCTGATTGGGCTGCATGCCGCGGCAGCGCTGTTTCATCACTATGTACTTCAGGACAATGCGCTGTTACGCATATTACCGGGCCATAAAAAGCGTGGTTCAGGCGGTCCGGCGTAGCAATAATTGTCGGGCCTGTTGGGCAACATGAAGAGGAATATCGGCACTTTCTCCATCTTCTAAAAACCAGGCTGACGAAAGGGCAGCCCAGGAGAATATCCATGCCAGCAGGCGCTGGCTGTCTAATGCAGCAGCTTCACAAACGAGCGCTACCTGCCTGTCCATCCGCTCATGACTTCCCACCGGACGCGGGCGAGGATTACAAAAGAGATTGGCGAAATCGAAGGTACGTTCTCCCTGATATCCTTTGGGATCGATTGCCAGCCAGCCCCTTACACCGCCATCAAGGATATTTTCATGATGCAGGTCGCCGTGCAGAACATGAATAT
>Ga0209888_1000747_pt1 | contig 13044 bp, 10 predicted proteins | sample OrgsoiDNA_201059_FD_185807 | JGI IMG/M metagenome (GOLD analysis project Ga0209888, IMG submission 185807) | Permafrost soil microbial communities from the Arctic, to analyse light accelerated degradation of dissolved organic matter (DOM) -... | ecosystem: Environmental > Terrestrial > Soil >...
TCAGTGGGACGGGGCATGGTTTTCCTTGAAGATCATCTTTGACTACCTGTGTTCATTCCAGCACCCATTGCGCCAGCTGTCCTGCCACCTGCTCCATCAGTACATGTTCCACATCCCGCGCGCCGGCGGTACTGCAACGGGCCAGCACGGCCTTGACGATGCCGTCGTCGTAGTCGAAACGTTTGCCGGTGGCCGCCAGGTAACGCGCGCGCAGTTTCTCCAACTTGGCCAGGACAATCCCTTCCAGGGTGATCTCATCCAGGGCGCGATACGGTACCACGGTCATGCGTGCCAGAAAGGCCGGGCGAAAGGCCTGCAACAGCACGTTGTGCAACTGCTGATTGAAGGCTTCGGCGGTTTGTTGCTCGGCGGCGCTGTCGAGGATCAGTTCGGCCCCGACATTGCTGGTTGCCAGCATCACGGTGTTCTTGAAGTCGACCACCAGGCCACTGCCGTCTTCCATAAGGCCTTTGTCGAACACGTTGTAGAAGGCTTCGAGCACGTCCGGATGGGCTTTTTCGATTTCGTCGAGCAAGACCACGCTATAAGGCTTGCGCCTCACCGCTTCGGTCAATACGCCACCGCTGCCATAACCGACGTATCCCGGCGGCGCGCCCTTGAGTTGGCTGACGGTATGGGCTTCCTGGTATTCGGAGAGGTTGATGCTGATCAGGTTGCGCTCGCCACCGTACAGCGCATCGGCCAGGGCATAGGCGGTCTCGGTCTTGCCCACGCCGGTGGGTCCCAGCAGCAGGAACACCCCAACCGGTTTTTGCGGATCGGTGAGCCCGGCGCGATAAGCTTGCAGCCGCTGGGCAATGGCGCCGAGGGCGGGCCCCTGCCCCATCACCCGTTGGCCGAGGCGCTCGGCCAGGGTGCGCAAGGCAAAGGCTTCGTCGGCGAGTACCTTGCCTTGTGGTATGCCGGTCCAGGCGGCAATCACCGCGGCAATCACTTTCGAGTCGACCTGTTCCGGCACCAGCGGATCGTCTTCGCGAATCGCGTTCAGGCCGCTTTCCAGGCGCACGAGCTCGTTCGCCAGCTGTTCGAGACGGTTGTCCAGCTCCTCGTCATCGCGGTTCGGATCGACACGTTCGTTAAGCGTGAGCATCTCGCGACGGGCCCTGAGCAGTTCGGTCACCGCCTCCCGCTCCTTGTGCCAACGGGTTTCCAGTTCGACGATGGCCTGGCGGTCTTCCTGCTCCTGAAGTTCGAGCGGCCGGATACGCAGGTCATGGTCATGCCCGATGGCCTGTTCGCGGCGCAGGCGTTGCAGTTCGTCGTGGGTCGCCGCCTGACGATGCCGCAGGCTTTCCAGGGCCGGCGGCACGTCGTGCTGGGCCAGTGCCACTCGGGCACAGGCGGTGTCGAGCACGCTGATGGCCTTGTCCGGCAGCTGTCGTCCGGAGATATAGCGCTGGCTGAGTTTCACCGCATCCTGGATCGCCGCGTCGAGCACTTCGACGCCATGGTGCTGCTCCAGCTTGCCGGCCACGGCGCGTAACATCTGCACGGCGGTCTGTTCATCCGGCTCTTCGACCTGGACCAGCTGGAAGCGTCGCGTCAGCGCCGGGTCTTTCTCGAAATATTTCTTGTACTCAAGCCAGGTGGTGGCGGCCAGGGTCCGCAGTTCACCACGGGCCAATGCCGGCTTGAGCAGATTGGCCGCATCGTTCTGCCCTTCGGCGGCGCCGGCACCGACCAGCGTGTGGGCCTCGTCGATAAACAGGATGACCTTGCCGGCGGCGTTACGCACACCTTCGATCACCCCCTTGAGTCGCTGTTCGAATTCACCTTTGACCCCGGCTCCGGCTTGCAGCAGTCCGAGATCCAGTACCCGCAGGCTGACCTCCTGCAATGGCGGCGGTACATCACCCTGGGCAATGCGCAGGGCCAGACCCTCGACCACCGCGGTCTTGCCGACCCCGGGAGCCCCCACCAGGATCGGGTTGTTCTGCCGACGGCGCAGGAGGATGTCGATGCACTGACGAATCTCGGCATCACGGCCGATGATCGGGTCGATGCGCCCTTGGCGGGCGTCTTCCGTCAGATCCTGGGTGTATTGCTCGAGCAATGAAGCGTCAGCACCGCCGGCTCGCGACGAGGCTTTTCCGGGGCGGGCTGGCAAGCCGGTTTCGCAGGAGTGCTCGGTCAAGGCCATGAACTGAGTACGCAACGGGTCGCGGGCAATACCGAGCAATGACGGAATGCTGCCTTGCAACAGCGCCCGGTATTCGTCACGGTCGAGCAGCGCCAGCAGCAACAGTCCGGAGCGCACACCGGTGGCACCGAACACGCTGGCCTGGACCACGGCGTCCTCGATCAGCGCCAGTAACTGCTTGGACAGGGTCGGTGTGCGGGTGTTGCCGGTCTTGAACAGCTCCAGGGCGAGATTGATTTCGCTTGCCAGGCGATCGCGCTCCAACCCCAGCGCCGGCAGCAGGCAAGCCAGGTCGCCGCCTTCGATCTCCAGCAGTTCCAGCATCAGATGTTCGATTTCGACAAAGTGCTGGTTGCGCTGCCAACTGCGCTGGGCGGCCCGCTCCATGGCATCCCGGCACTGGTGGTTCAAGCGTGAAATCAGCACGGCGATTTCCATCTCAGGTACTTCCCTCTTCGCGCAAACGCAGGTCGATCCGGAAATCCCCAGTGCGTGTTGCACGGTTCAACCAGGTCCCCTGACCCAGCGCGACAGGCTGCTCGTGGCCAATCGTCAGAATCGCGCTACTGGTCACGTGCACGGACAGCGTACAGCGCAGCTGCGCGCCAAAATAGAAGGCCACCAGCGCCGCCAACTGCCGATGGGCCTCCTGGTCCGGCATAAAGCGTTCGGCCGCCGTGGGCTCCAGCGGGCCGAGACGGATATGAATACCGGCATGCTCATCCCAGACCCGTGTCCCGCACAAGGCGTTGCGACCCAGGGTCAGGTTACGGCCCTTGCGACCCAGCACGCTCTGGTCGCTGGAGGCAATCTGTTGCCAGGCGCCCTGGTAGCCGTGCAGTTGCACAGGCAGATCGAAGTAGTGCTTGAGCAAGTTCTGAAACCCGGCCAGGGACCGCCGCCGGTTGGCCAGCAACCCGGCTCGGGCAATCAGGGCTCTTTCCGGCAGCACAGTCGTCGGTTCCACCGAACTGGACGACAGCCCGCACAAGGCGCGCAGCTGTTGGTACACCGGGCTGAGCGTCGGCTGGCGGTAAGGCAGGGCCACCCGCTGGCGCTGTTGTACCCGATACATCAGGCTCAGCAGACGGTGCTGGAACAGGTCGAGAAAGGCCACGGTGCCGTGATCGCGGTTGCGCGCCCTCTGCTGCAACCATTCCTGATAGGCATAGGGCAACGGACCGTCCGGGCCGCCGAGGCCGAATACCTGGGTGTGCAAGGTCAGCCGGGACCCGGGCGCGACGATGTTGGGGACCTGGCGCAGGCTGCTGATCTCATTTGGCGCGAACTCCGGCAACAGCGGCCCGCGCAGGCGCACCACCTCTCGCTCGGGATCACTGCCGGTCCCCAATGAGTCGACAGCCTGCTGCGCGCGCAGGCGCGCCAACTCTTCTTCGAGGTCACTGCCAGTCCCCGGCGAATCGTTGGTCTGCTGCTCGCGCTCCAGAATCAGCAACGCCTGCAACAATTCGAAACGCTGGGGGACCTGACGCAGCAGCGCGCCTAGAGAGCCAGGATTGGGTTGCTGCTCGGACTCCATTGCTTGATCTCCTTATCGCCCTCTACCAGCACGGTGCGAACAAAACAGTTGGCATTGGCATACAGCGCGAAAAAATGCGCCAGTACGCCGGAGAACAGTACCCGGCTGCTGCCGGAGAATTTGCTGGGGTCCAGTTCCAGATGAACCTCCAGGCCGTTGCGCCAGCCGCGCCAGGCATCCTTGCCGACACGGCCGACAACCCGTTCGGTTTTCAGCGAGAGAATGCCATTGATCTGCAAGCGAGCCGAGGGCTCGTCGCGCAGGTTATGCAGAATCAGCATTTCCTTGAGGGCCTCCAGCGCATGGGGACCTTCCGTCAACGACAGGTGGTTGAGGTTGAGTTGCGAGATCAGACGCCAGCGTGAAGCCCCCTCAAGGTCAGGCAGCGACTGCGGCGTGGGGCTTCTCAGCAAGGTAATGCTGGCCACCGGACCGCTGCGTTCGAACTTCAAGGCGCTACCAGTCAACAGGTTTTGCGCCATGTGCCGGTTAGTGCACCAGACCTGCGCGGTAAAGGTTTCGTCAGGTGACGCAGAGCGCGGCTGGAACTGGCTGTCCACCAGGCTCAGGATCATGTCGGTACCGGCCCGCGAGTGACCGGGGGCGCTGATCCGCCTGGCGTGCCAGAACAGGCCATCCAGCCCTTGTCCATGCTGGTAGCCATAGTACGGCGGCACGGTCTGGTAGCCGTTGGCGGTACCGGCCACCAGCTTGCGGATGCTGTGGATTTCGACACTGTTGTCACGGTGTGAATCGGCCACCAGGCGATATTCGCTTTGCGTGCCGTCCGGGCGCAGGGTTTCGGCGGTGCGGGAAAACAGATTGATGACCGGCGTGCAGCCCAGGGCGATATCTTCGCGCTGCAGGCTGATACGACTGTCAGGGGCACGGTCGAAGGCAACGTAGACCTCGAGCAGATCCGTGGCCTGCGGCGGGATCTTCAGCGCGAGATCGAAAAAGGCGAACTTCTCCGGGAAGGCAAAATATTCCACCAACAGGTGCAGCCCGGGGTGCACACCGTCCTCCTCCGGCAACAGCCGTTGGTTATCGTCATAGCCGGCGGGCAAAGGCCGGGCATTGAGTGGCTCCCCGAGGCTGCCGGGCAGGCCGCAGACAATGTCCAGGCTATGGGCGGCCAGCAGATCATAGAGTTGTGATCGATTGCCCGCAGGCCCCGCCAGGTGAATGCGCAAGGTCTGGATCGGCAATTCGGTCCAGGGCTTTCCATTGTTGCATTTCAACACCAGACGCAATGCTGCCTCGGCATTGACGATCCCGGTGACCGACTGCGCGGCGATGCCTTCGATCAGGCTGGCGTCGTGGACCTCCAGGGGCCATAGGGTGACATCGGCGCAGGTGCGGAAATACAGGCTGTCGAGTTGCTCCTTCGCCGGGGCCTTGAACACCTGTGTACCACGCGGCAGATGATAACCGGCGGCCAGGCTGCCTTTGCTCGGGTCCGGCCCGAACTGCACGATGGCGCAGGACGGCATCGGCCTCAACGCCATCGGATACAGCTGTTCCAGCAACGCGTCGCTGAATTCGGAGTAACCGTCGTCGAGCCGGCGTTGCAAACGCGCCGCGAGCAAGGCGAAGCTTTCGATCAGGCGTTCGACATGGGGGTCCTGGGAGCCGCTGGACGACAGCTTCAGGCTGCTGGCCAGGCTCGGATGGTTCGTGACGAAGTCACTGCCGGCGCGATGCAGCCAGGTCAGCTCACGCTGGTAGTAATCCAGCAGTCGGGCATCAATCGAATCACTCATGCCTGACCTCGAAGCCGCTTTCACCCAGCTCCAGGACGAACGACATGTTCGGAGCCGCTTCCAGGCCCCGGACATGCCCCATCACGCGGACCGTCATGCGTGTACGTTGCCCCGGCAGCGCCTGTACATCGACGTCTTCCAGCGCCAGGCGCGGCTCGAAACGGATAATGGCACTCCGTATATCGCGAATCAGGATCCGATGATCCTCTTCGCGGTCGGCATACAGGGTGCTCCAGTCGCTCATCCCGTAGTCGATGATGGTCGGGGCGAACCCATGAACCCGTTCGGTGCGCCGGGTATTGAGCAGGCGCTCCAGCTCGAGACGAATGGACTCGACGATCCGCAGCGGATCACGGGCATCGAAGTAGCCCTCCATGTCCCCCGCCAGGAGGTCGAACAGCGCAACACGCATGAAAATCTCCAGCAGGATGAAAACAGGCGATCAACCCTTGATGAGTTTGTTCGCTGCCAGGTCCCAGGTGGAGGCTGCGGTGCCTTCCTTGGTGCCGTCGTCTTTCTGGGCGGTCAGTTCCCACTTGATCTTGGTGAAGTTCAGCGACAGGGTTTCCACTGGCTTGCCACCGGCGCCGCCGCTGACACTGACGTTGGAGACCACCACGTTGGTCAGGGTGTAGATGATGAACGGCATCAGCTGGCCGTTGCTCTCGGCGGCGTTACGGCCGACGGTGACCTTGACCTCGGCGATCGGCTTGCCGCCGCAGCAGTACTCGTTGATGCTCGGGGTGGCGGAGTCGACGAATTTGGTCAGGGTGAACTCACCGATATGCGGCTTGCCGGAGGTACGTTCCGAGTTGCTGACGTCGTTGGTGACTTGCATGGCCACGTTGTGGCTGTAGGACATGACTTCGATCTTGTCGGCATAGCCTTCCAGCAGGGAGTCGCCTTTGATCGTGGTGCCCAGGTCGAGAATAATTGCATCCATGGGGTGTTGTTCCTTGCACGACTAGCAGAAATGGAGGGCCCGCCGGGTTACGGCGGGCTGCATGGCATGGATCAGGCCGCGGCAGGCGCCGGCAGCGCGGCGACCAGGCGGATCGAAGCGGTCAGCTCTTCGAGCTGGAAGTGCGGCCGCAAGAACACCGTGGCGGTGTAGCTGCCGGGACGTCCAGGCACATCGCTGACATCGACCCGGGCTTCACGCAGCGGGTACTGCGCCTTGATTTCCTGGGGGGCGTTGTCGTTGATCAGCACGTAGTCGGCGATCCAGTTGTTGAGGTAGGTCTGCACGTTGTCGCGGGTGGCGAAGCTGCCGACCTTGTCGCGCAAGATCACCTTCAGGTAATGGGCAAAGCGCGAGGCGGCCAGGATGTACGGCAGCATGCCGGAGATCCGTGCGTTCGCGTTGGCCTCGAAGGTGTTGTAGAGCGGCGGCTTATTGGTGGTCTGACCACCGAAAAATACCGCGACATTGCTGTTCTTGCGATGGCACAAGGCGATGAAACCCAGCGAGTCGAGTTCCTTTTCCCTGCGATCGGTGATTGCCACTTCGGTCGGGCACTTGATCGCCAGGTCACCGACCTGGGTATTGAACTGGTACACCGGCAAATCGCTGACCGTACCGCCGCCTTCCGTTCCGCGAATCGCGGCACACCAACGGTACTGCGCAAAGGCGTTGGTGATACGTTGGGTCAGCAGCCAGGCAGCGTTGCCCCAGAGGAACTTCGCCGAATCGGGCTCGACCATTTTTTGCGCATCGACATCGGCGCTCTCAGGCTGTGCGCCAGAGGCGGTGGCCGCCGCAACGGCGGCAGCGGCGGCTGCCGCTGCCGTCGCCCCGGCGGTGGTGTTGACGTCCTCGACGAAGGTCGACATTCCCGGTACCGGATTGTTCAGCGGATCGTACGGCAGGCGTGACAGGTAATGCGGCAGGACCATGGCCACATAACGCGAGTCCTCGGTCTTGCGGAACGCGTTCCACTCGATCAGTGCGCCGCTTTCGAAGACCTTGCTCAGGTCACGGGGCACGCCCAGGTCGGCAAAAGTCTTGAGGTCGAACAGGGTCGGACTGGCCGCCGTGATCAGCGGCGCATGGGCCGCCGCGGCGACGCCCGACAGGTTGGTGAGCATCTTGACGTCGACACTGTTGCGACCAAATTCGTAGTCGCCCATCAGCAGGCTGAACGGGCTGCCACCGAGGGTGCCGTACTCTTCCTCGTAGACCTTCTTGAACAGCACGCTCTGGTCGAAATCGATGGCTTTCTCCAGGTCCTGCTGCAGTTCGCTCTTGGTGACGTTGAACAGGCGCAACTTCAGGGACTCGCCGGTTTCAGTGTTCATCACCAACTGGTGCAGACCACGCCAGGATGCTTCCAGGGCCTGGAACGACGGATCGTGCAGCACCAGGTTGAGCTGGGCGTTGATCAGCGTGTCGAGATCGGCGATGCGCTTGCTGATGGTGGTCAGCATGTTCTCGTCGGCCTGGACGTTCTTTTCGCCCACTTCGTCGGCGAAGACGCTGAGCATCTGCTCGGCATACTTCTTCTGGACGCCATCCTGGGCCCCCAGAATCATCGCCTGGACGATGCTCTCAAGCAGTGGGGTTGGAGCTGTTTGATCGGCGCTGGCCGTGGGTGCGTCCGCTGCCGGTGTAGTGGCGGGCGTCAAAGCTGGGTCATTGTTAGGCATCGCGATTCCTCCATGGAGGGGAGCTGATCAACTAGGATTTGGTAGGGTCGACAACCGGCGTGGGGGGCACGGGATTGTTCGGGTCCACAGGAGCCGTGGCGGGATCAGCCTTGACAGGATCGACAACCGCCGCCGGGTCGGTCTTGGCAGGATCAACAATCGCTGCCGGGTCCGTTGCTGGCGGCGCGAGAGCCTTTTGCAGGTCGGCCTTGAAGGCCAGAACCGCGGCATCATCGTGCAGCCTGGCAATCAGGCTCTGGTCCAGATCGTCATTGCCATCGAGCTTGATCAGCAGGTCCTGCAGCTTCTGGCGTTTGTTGTAGAGGTCCTTGAGTCCATCGATCTGGGAAACGATGTTTTCCGGGCTGAAATCTTCGATGGTCTTGAAGGACAGCTCGGCCCACAGGCCGTCGTTTGCTTTTTTGGGATCGATCAGGTTCGCGACTTTGAACTTTTGCTGCGGGTTGATCCGGCTCAGCACCGTATCGAAGCTGTCCCGGTCAATGTCGACAAATCCCCGCGAAGACAGCGGGTCGGGCTTGTTTGGCTGGTTGTTGCCGGAGAGGTCGGACAGGATGCCCACTACCAGCGGCAGTTCCTCTTTGGTGAAGGCGTCGCCGATCTCGACGTCATAAGTGATTTGTACACGCGGGGGGCGGTTACGACCCAAGTACTTCTGCTTGCTTTCCTGATTAGCGGCCATGCCCTTCTCCTTCTGGCGCGCCTACCGAACGGCAACGCGCTCCTGGTGGTATAAACCTTTTCCGACAGCTTGAGTGCGAATTTTCTGTAGGAAAATCGACTGTGCAAAACCTTAGAAGAGGTCTATAAGACAAGCAAGAAATATCTGGCAAAACCTATATTTGAATCCTATGAAGCGAATTAAGTTCCTCGGTAGCAGCTGCGCGCTAGCTTTTTTCATGATATTTCAGATAAGTGGTTGCAGCCTGTTCGCGCCCAAGGTCGCGCTGCAAAAAGTCATAGTCGATGTCGAGCCAAGGGCCAACAACGACACGCCACTGCCCCTGGATTTTGTCGCCGTCGCCGATCCGCAATTGCTGGAGCGTCTCAAGGGCACGCCGGCCAATCAGTGGTTCGCCCAGCGTGAGCAGCTACGTCGCGATTTCCCCCAGGGGTTCAATGTCTGGAGCCTGGAGGTGGTCCCCGGGAAACTGATGACGTTCGCGAGCAATCCCCTGCAAGGTGAAAAGGCTGAAGGCGTGTTGTTGTTCGCTGGCTACAGTACACCGGGCGCACACCGATTGCTGCTCGACAAACAACCGGATATTTGGCTCAAGGTCGGCGCCCGCGAGATGCGCCTGCTCGATGCCCAAGGCCAGTGAAAACCGTATTCCAGGAAGGCTAGGAGTGAAGGATGCGCGCTATACCGGATGCTATACCGGATGCGATCTGCTGGAGTGAGGGCATGCATCTGCTGCCACAACATTTCCAGCTGCAGAACCTGCGTGCCGAGGGCGTGAGCGCCCGGCTCGCGGCCAATGCCAGGCCCTGGTACTGGGGAGTGCAGTACGTTGAATTACAAGTGGAGGGCAGCGGCACAATCACCGTCAAGGCACTCGAGGCCGTGATGCCCGACGGTCTGATAGTCGACCTGGACTCCCACAAGGACGAGGGGTACTACCCACTCGTACTCAAACTGACTGCCGATGCTTTCCAGAAGCAGAGCACCGTCATGGTTTATCTGGCGGTCGAGCCGCTCTGGCGTTCCGGGCGGCTGGGTAACGTCAGTGACCGGCTGCATTCACTCAATATCGACGCCGTGGACCTGAACGGCAGCGACACCTCGACGTCTGACAATGTCTGCGTCTGGCGTCCCATCGTACGGCTGGTCACAGAAGATCAACTCTCTGACTTGATCCGCCTGCCACTGCTGCGTATCAGCCATTCGGGCGGTGTGTTCAGCCAAGTCGACTACGTGGCGCCCTGCCCTGTGCTGACCCCTGACTCGATGATCGGCGAAAGGATCAGCACGGCGTGCCTGCTGGCCCGAAACAAGTGCGACTTCCTCAAAGGTCGCTGGCGCCTGGCGCAGGACGCCGGCAAGACCCTGGAGGCTGCCGAACTGCGCGGGCAACTGGTGGCGATCGGCTCCCGGCTGCCGGAATTGCAGGCCACGCTGGATACCGGTGTTGCTTCGCCGATGGCGCTTTACTTGCAATTGACCGGACTGGTGGGTGTTCTATACGGATTGCAGCCGGAAGAGACGCTGCCCCGTTTCAGCCCGTTGCGGTTCGACGATATGCTGGCTGGCTTCGCCCAGGTGCTGGACTGGATCGAAGGCCAGCTCAACAACATTCGCACGAACTACACTCGGCGCAGTTTCGACTACAAGGACAAGCATTTCTCCATTGCCCTGCTGGACCGGCAGACGCCGATCCAACAGTTGGTCATCGGCCTGCGCATGCCTTCCGGGGCCACGCCACAGGCGGCAGGGGATTGGCTGCAAAACGCATTCAGGGCCTCGCGGGCACAGCTGCCACCGCTGATCCAGCAACGTTCCCATGGGCTGGCGTTCAACGTGCTGGGGCGCAATGAGCAGGTCGCCTACGGCGTTGCCGAGGATATTCGCCTGTTCACCTTGCAGGCCTCGGGTGACGGCTTCTCACCTGATGCCGACCTGTGCCTCTACATGCCACCAGGCAGCGCCAGGGTCGAGCCGGTTGAAATCATGATATTCGACGCCACGCGGGACTGACCTGATCAGGGATTGATGAGCGATGCTGGATAACGACGCACTGCCGACGCTCGACACCTTCGAGGCGGCGCCCCTGAGCAGCGCCTTCAACCGGGCCTGGAATGAATGGCTGGTGTTCTGGCAGGCCCTGCCACATACCACCGAGGCCAAGGTCCAGGTCGTGCAAGTGGCCGAGCAAGTCAGTCAGATTGCCCGGCGGCTATGGCGCAGCACCTTCGCCGCCGTCGGTGATGCCCAGGGCCAGCAAGCCAAGGCGACGCTTTTCGCCTTCGTCGGGCTGGTCGACGAACATCTGTTGTTCGAAGACTGGCCGGGGCAACCCATCTGGCAGGACCTGCCGATGGAAACCCGCATGTTCGGCACACGTTCGGCCGGCGACCGGATTCCGGTCGCCATCAAGAAACTCCTGGAAACCCGCGACCCGGCCCTGCGCGACCTGGGCAGTGTCTACCTGTACTGCCTGATCCTCGGTTTCCAGGGTCGGCTGCGCAACGGTAGCGGCCCGGCGTTGCACGAAAAATGGCGGCGCAGCTTGTTTGCTTTCATACGCCAGCGCAGCGCTACACCCAACGATATTGCCCAGCAACTGCAACGCCCGAGCGCCATCGCACCGCAACAACTACCGGTGCGCCGCAGTCTGCCCGACGGTTACCGGCTGGGCCTGGCATTGGGGTTGGGATTTTTGCTGTTGCTCGCCATCAGCCAGGGGTTCTGGTTGAACATTCAATACCGGGTGCAGCCTGCTCTTGAGCAGGATCGGCAAACACTGGTCACGGAGCTCAAGCGCTGATGGCTTACCTGGGTGAAATACTCGCGGCCCTGCTCCTGCTGGTGGTGGTCGCGGCACTGTTGTGGAAGTACTCCGCGCGACTGAACGGCGCCAACCGCAGCTTTTATGCAGCGGTGAGCGAGTGGGAACAGGCGCTCGGCGTGCACGACCGTTATGAGACGCCGTGGGTGCTGATGCTCGGCGATGCGCCGCAGATCGAGGCACTGCTCAGCGGCTGGGGGCTGACCGTCACGGCGCAACCGGCCTGGTTCGGACGTTGGTGGTATGGTCCCGATGGCGCAGTCCTGGTGGTGCCCGCGCCCCTGTTCAGCCATGGCGAACGCGCCAGTGTGCAGCTCAAGCTCTGGCGCCAGCTCCTGGAGTTGCTGCTGCAAGCCCGGGCCAATCGGCCGGCGGACGGCATCATCTGGCTCTGCGACCTGGAACAGTTGACACCCGATAAGGATACCGCCGCGACCGGCTTGGCGGTACGGCGCAAGTTCATCGATCTGCAACAGCGCCTCGGTTTGAGCCTGCCGGTGTATATGCTCCTGAGTGGTTTCGAGAGCCTACCCGGTACCAGCAAACTGCTGGAGGTTCTGCCGGCGGCGGCGAAAGATGCACCGTTTGGCTGGACCTCGCCCTACACGGCGCAAACCCCTTGGCACCCGGACTGGATCAACCAGGGCCTGGGTCTGATCGAACAAACCCTGGCCGACCTGCTGGTGGAAATCGGCACGCTGCGTGGCCAGGTGGACGCAGAGCTGTACTTGCTGCCCCGGCAATTACAAGCCTTGCATGATCCACTGCGCTCCTTGTGCGACCCGATATTCCAGGGCAATGCCATGGGCGAAGCGCCGCGTTTGCGCGGCATCTACTTCAGTGCCCAGACCAGTCCGGCCGCACCCGCGGCCGATGCCGACCCCTTTGCCGAAGGCCCGGCGGCGCCCCCAGCGCCGCCACTGTTCACCGCACGGCTGTGGCGGCAACGGATCATCGCCGAACAAGGGCTGGCCCAACCAATCACGCGCATCCTGCAATTGCGTCAACGCTGGCAGCGCCTGGCGGCCCTGGCCGTAGGCGTGATCGGGCTGGTCTGGGTGATCGGCATGCTCTGGGCCTGGCATGGCCGTAGCGATGCCGCGACGCAACTGAACAGCCTGCTGCACAAGGACCAGGCGCACAACCCGGTGACCGTCGATGACGACGCCGCGCGCGAACGCATCGCCAGTTTCTGGCGCCTGCTCCAGGCCGCCCCGCGTTGGCATATGCGCACCTCGCTCCTGCCTGGCTCGTGGTTCTCCTCGCTGGACCAACAACTGGCGCAGGAACTGCGCACCCGGGCCCGGGTGCAATTGTTCACGCCGCTCAAGGGTAAACTGCAGGACGAGATCAATACCCTGATTGCGCCTCGCGTGGCGACGCGTCCCAGGGTCGGTAGCAGCAGCA
>Ga0209888_1000749_pt1 | contig 13017 bp, 7 predicted proteins | sample OrgsoiDNA_201059_FD_185807 | JGI IMG/M metagenome (GOLD analysis project Ga0209888, IMG submission 185807) | Permafrost soil microbial communities from the Arctic, to analyse light accelerated degradation of dissolved organic matter (DOM) -... | ecosystem: Environmental > Terrestrial > Soil >...
TTGCGTAATCAGCTAAAGGAAGTAATACCGGTCGAACGCGATACTGGGCCCGACGACAGCGAACGTTATATCTACGGCGCCGACGGCATGCGCGTACGCAAGATCCGCTCGCTACAAACCAACGCCCAAATCAACCTCATCGAAACCCTTTACTTGCCAGGCCTGGAAATTCGTACCCACAGTGGCACTGGTGAAGAGTTGCACGTCATTGAAGTCAAAACCGGGCGCGGCAACGTGCGGGTATTGCACTGGGAGGCGGAACGCCCGTCGCAAATCGCCAACAATCAGCAACGCTACAGCCTGACCGATCATCTGGGTTCCAGCACCCTGGAACTGGATCAGCACGCCAACCTCATCACGCAGGAACACTATTATCCGTTCGGCGGTACAGCCTGGTCGAACGGTGATGCCATACAAATCAGTTACAAAGCCGTGTGCTATTCGGGTAAGGAGCGGGATGCGACGGGGCTTTATTATTATGGGTTCAGGTATTACGTGCCGTGGTTGCAGCTGTGGTTGAACCCGGATCCTGCGGAAGGCATTGATGGGCTTAACCGTTTTAGGGGGATGCGCAATAACCTGCTGCGTTATCGGGATATGGATGGTTTGGTCCCTACTGACACTTCATCTGAAACTATGCCAGACAGCATGAATACTCATTCTGTTCAGCCGCCAGTTTCTTTTCCAACCGCGGTAGGGGCGAGCTTGCCGGCACTCGATGATCAAATGATAGGCCACAAAGCTGTACCTATTGAGCAAAATCACAAAAACTCCTTCGAAATCAATAATTTATTTTCAATAAGCAGAAGGAGAGGGAATTATCTCCAAGATCGAAACGCATTAACCTCAAAGGTTAAAGGGATATCTGTTGAGGCTCAGAACAACCTATTAGTAATGGAAGAAAACCGTCAGTTCGCCGGCGTCATGTCCGTAAAAAATCAGAGAGTGGATATTGCAATTTCTTCTCAGTTCGGTGTGCCAGGGTCAGACGTAGAGAGGCCGTTACCTAGAGGAGTTACTTATAAAGTAGGACCCAAAAGCCCAGATTTTTCATTTGCGCTTGATGCGTTGCATTCTGTTGGCAAGAGGGCAGATGGCTCCGAACTTGATTTCACCGGGCATGCAATGATGGTCAAAATGCTGTCGGGGAAAGAAGAGAACTACATTGGGTTCTCAGGTGTAAAACGATCTGATGGAGTCATTCGCTTGAAATGGACGTCAAGAACACTCAACCCTGAACACGCTTCTTTTATTTCGAAGTATCACTTGGGAAATCCTGGTGTAGAGCAGCGTGACTATGTTCTTTCAAAAAAATATCAGGCTATTGTTGTCAGACGCTTCGAAAGGTCTGGTTATACAGTTATCAGCGATTGATCACTCAATTTAACAACCTCGAGTTGATTGTAAAAAAACCCCGACCAACCCACTGCGGATAGGGAACGCAGCGGGCTGGACGAGGGCTTCTTGTGTTACCGGTTAATCACTGCGCGATGGTTTTCACCGACACGCCGCGTTCGATCGGGGTGGAGCGACCGTAGATATCTTCAAACCGCTCGATATCGTCTTCGCCTAAATAGCTGCCCGATTGCACTTCGATGATCTCGAGTGGAATCTTGCCCGGGTTGCGCAGGCGGTGGACCGAAGCAATTGGAATGTAGGTCGACTGGTTTTCACAGAGCAGGAACACGTTTTCGTCGCAGGTCACTTCAGCGGTGCCGCTGACCACGATCCAGTGTTCGGCGCGGTGGTGGTGCATTTGCAGCGACAGGCATGCGCCCGGCTTGACCGAGATGTGCTTGACCTGGAAACGCCCGCCCATGTCCACCGAGTCGTAGGAGCCCCACGGACGATAGACTTCGCAGTGGTTCTGGGTTTCGCTGCGGCCCTGTTCGTTGAGAGTGTTGACCATTTGTTTCACGCCTTGGACCGAGTCCTTGTGGGCGATCATCATGGCGTCCTTGGTTTCGACGACCACGATGTTTTCCAGGCCGATCACCGACACCAGTTTACCGTTGCCGTGGATCATGCAGTTTCTGCTGTCCTGGATAACCACGTCACCTTTGGAGACGTTGCCGTTGGCGTCTTTTTCATTCACTTCCCACAGCGACGCCCAGCACCCGACATCACTCCAGCCGGCGGTCAGCGGCACGACGCAGGCACGCTGGGTTTTTTCCATCACTGCGTAATCGATGGAGTTGTCCGGGCAGCAGGCGAAGGTGGCTTCGTCGAAGGTGATGGTGTCGGCATCTTGCTCGCTGCGCTCAAGGGTCAGCAGGCAGGTGTCGTAGATGTCCGGGTCGTGCTTTTTCAGCTCTTCGAGGAAGCGGCTGGCGCGGAACAGGAACATGCCGCTGTTCCAGAAATAACCGCCGGACTCAACGTATTCGGTGGCGCGTTTGACGTCGGGTTTTTCAACGAAATGCGACACGCGGCTGACGCCTTCGGGCAGCAGCGAATCATTGGTCGACTTGATGTAGCCGTAACCGGTTTCCGGTTTGGTAGCCGGTACGCCGAACAGCACCATTTCGCCGTTTTCGGCAGCGACGGTGGCCAGGGCCAACGCACGTTGCAGGGCTTTCTGGTCTTCCAGCACGTGGTCGGCCGGGAGCACCAGCATCAACTCGTCGCGACCTTCATTGACCAGCATCATCGCGGTCAGGGCTACCGCCGGTGCGGTGTTGCGACCGAACGGTTCCATCAGGATGCGCTGCACTTGCAGCTTACGGGTGCTCAGTTGCTCGTTGACGATAAAGCGGTGGTCCTTGTTACAGACCACGATCGGGGTGTCCATGCCCTCGAACACCAGGCGCTCCAAGGTTTGCTGGAACAGCGTGTGCTCGCCGGTCAAGGCCAGGAACTGTTTGGGGAACTGTTTACGCGAAAGCGGCCAAAGACGTGAGCCGCTACCACCTGACAAGATTACCGGAATCATGTTGTTACTCCTTAAAATCGATTGGTTAGAGCTACTGCGTTCTGTCGTTTCACTCTTGTTCTTATTCCGCATCTGGATTGGCACCTCGGTCCTGGGTGGGAGCGGGCTTGCTCGCGAAAGCGGTGTGTCAGGCAACATCAACGTCGACTGACACGCCCTCTTCGCGAGCAAGCCCGCCCCCACAGGGGAATGGGCCAATCCGAAAAATCTTTAGCGCGTCGAAACCGGGCGTTTTACCCAGACTGGCGACAGGCTGCTGCCGCTGCCGGTGACGTACAGCACGGCCGCTTCACCGCGTTCCAGGGCAACCGGTTTTACGTCGCCGACTTTGTTCGCGCCGTCATACAGGGCTAGGCTGACTTTCACCGGGTTGATTTCACGCTCGCCACGCCCCTTGGCCGCGACCGACGGAACCACTTCAGTCTTGCCGTCGGCGGTTTTCAGGGTCAGGGCCTTGTCGCTCAGGTTCTGCACGCGAACCAGGGATTTTTGCTTGTTCTTGAACGGCGGCTCTTCGATCAGTTGTGGCGCGCCGCTGGCGTTGTTGACCAGGGTGTAATAGTGGTCACCGGCGAGTTTCACCGGCAGGCTCTGACTGCCGACCTTGGCGCTGTAATCGCCGCCCGGCATGAAGCTGAAATCGCTGCTGGCCAGTGGCGCAACATCGTTCAGCGCGGTGGTGCCGACGCTGGCGCTGACCTCCGCGTTACTGGCGTTGTAGATCCGCACGAAGGTCGAACCTTTCGGTGCGGTCGGGCCGTAGAGTGCGGCGTCGCCAGCGAAGGCGGACATCGACAACACGCTCATGCCAGCGACGAGAGCAAAGGTCTTGGCGAGACGGCGAGGAGTAGTAGTGAAAGTCATGGGTGTACCTCTCTTTCAGTTTTGCGCCCGGTCGGGCGTCTCGGATTTAGTGGTTGCAGCTACGTTTTGTTGGCGAACGCCGGCTTCTTTAAGCTCTGCGACCCACTGCGGGTCGGCGTCACCGATTTCGTTGTTCACAGGCAGATAACGTTCAGGAAACTCCCAGATCAGCACCTGTGGCGGGCTGTTCTTGAAAGCATCGCTTTCCAGGTAGGTGAGCATCGGCAGGATCGGGCCGTGGCCGTCTTCGGAGTAATTGACCACGTCGCTGTGCAGCGCTTGTTTCAGCGCACCGACGAAGTTCCAGTTCGGGTTGGCGCTGTAGCTGGTGCCGATCAGGGCCACCGGCACTTCGTTGTTGGCGAACAGGGCGTCATCACCGGCAGGCGGGTTGTCAGCGGCCACGGTGTTGCGCTTCTGCAACGGCTCGGTGGCCGGCATCAGGTTTTCGAACAGCGGGTCCAGCGGCAGGAACAGTCGCAGGTCGCCTTTGTGGGTGACTTTTTCCGCAGGTGTGGTGACGAACTTTTGCGGTTCGCCGCTGAGCGGGGTTTTCGCGGAAATAGTCTTGGCCAGGGTTTCGGCGGCGATTTGCGCGCCTTCCGGGGTCCAGTGAGTGTCGGTGCGCAGGAACACTTGCTGACCGCTTTGCTTGGCCTGTTGGAACGGGCCGAGCAGGTCGGGGGCGAGGATCTTGTCGGCCGCTACACGCGCATGGAAGTCCTGATAAAGGTTGGCGTGGATGCTCGCCGGTTTCACTTCACCCAGGTGTTCCGGGTACAGGCGAACCTTGGCCGGGACAATCGCCATCACCAGTTTTATGCCTTTGGCTTTCAGGGTTTGGCGCACGCCTTCGACCAGCGCGTAGTTGCCTTGCAGGTTCAGCTCTTCGTTGACGATCGGGTTGAACTCTTCATCGCTGTACAACCATTGATCGCGACCGAGCACCACGCCCGGACGACCTTCATTGAACAGTTTGAAATCCAGCGCAGCCCAGAGGTTGGTGCCCAGGCGCTTGATCGGGAACTCGGCGTCGTAGTGCGTCTCCACGGCTTTGGTCCAGCGACCGTTGAGCACCGTGGTTTCGGCACTGGTGTTGAAGCCGAAGAAGCTGCGCGTCGACCAAACGCCCAAGGCGAACAGCGTCAACAGGAACAGGGCGATGTAGAGGATGCGTAATGAGCGGGTCATGGTCAGATCCCTCAGAACTGGAAGTAAAGGAACGGCGAGAAGCTTTGCGCCGAGAGTTTGAAAATCGAGGCGATGAACAACACCAGTACCAGCGTGCGCATCACGTAGCGCGACCAGTCAGCGGTCCAGTAAGCCGGTTGCACGGTGGCTTCAACGCCGACGGTGTAGCCCGGTTCGTGGATGCTGGCCGGGTTGTCGCCCGGTACGGCTTTGATCATTCCAGGCGTGGCGCTCGCCGGGCCATCGGCCTCGACATTCACGGCAGGCTTGGTCTTTTCCGGCGGACGATTGGTGTAGAAGTCACGAATGCCGAAGAACGCCAGGGTCATGTAAGCCACGATCAGCGTCGCGACTTGCAGGCCGGTGAGGCTGGCCTGGTTGAGTTCCGACAGTGACCATTCGCCGAAGCTGAACATCGCGCCGTACATGCGACCGGCGACGTGCAGGTTTTCCGAGCGGAAGATCACCCAGCCCATCACCACCAGCAGGAAAGTCAGCGCCCAGCGGATCGGGTTGATGCTGCGCGGCGAGGTGTTCAGGCCCAGGGCCTTTTCAATCGCCAGCCACATGCCGTGCCAGGCACCCCAGACGATGTAGGTGATGTTCGCGCCGTGCCACAGACCACCGAGGAGCATGGTCAGGAACAGGTTGCGATAGGTCATCAACGTACCTTTACGGTTACCGCCGAGGGTGATGTACAAGTAGTCACGCAGCCAGGTGGACAGGCTGATGTGCCAGCGCCGCCAGAACTCGGTGATCGACTGGCTGATGTATGGCTGCTTGAAGTTTTCCATGAAGCGGAAACCCATCATCAAGCCCAGGCCGATGGCCATGTCGCTGTAGCCGGAGAAGTCGAAATACAGTTGCGCGGTGTAGGCCAGGGCGCCGAGCCAGGCATCACCCGTGGTCGGGGCTTGCAAGGCGAAGCAATGGTCGGCCACCACCGCGAGGGTGTCGGCGATAAAGACCTTCTTGATGAAACCCTGCATGAACCGCGTGCAGCCCTCGGAGAACTTGTCGAGGGTGTGGGTGCGGTTGTTGAACTGGTCGGCGAGGTCGCGGAAACGCAACACCGGGCCGGCAATCAAGTGCGGGAAGATCGCCACGAACGCCGCGAAGTCGATCAGGTTACGGGTCGCCGGGGTGTCACCACGGTAGACGTCGATGATGTAGCTGATGGACTCGAAGATGTAGAACGAGATCCCGATCGGCAACAGCACGTGGGTCAGGATGAACGGCGATAGCCCAACCGAGGTCATCATCGCGTTGATGCTGTCGACGCCGAAGTTGGCGTACTTGAAGTAGCCAAGAATGCACAAGTCGACGGCCACGCCCAGGAGCAACCAGCGCTGGGCCGGTTTGGTCCGCACGCCAGCGGCACCGACCTTGAGGCCGATCCAGTAATTCCATAGCGTGACGGCGGCGAACAACGCGAGGAAGTCCACGCGCCACCAGGCATAGAACACGTAGCTGGCGATCAGCAGCAGCAAGTTGCGATAGCGAATCCCGCTTAGGTAGTACAAGCCGAGAAAGATCGGCAAGAACAAAAACAGGAACACATTGGACGAAAATACCATCCCGATCTCTCCATGTTTAACCAACAGTCAAGGGCCAACGGCCCCCCCAAACCCCCCACCAAAAGCCGGGGGACACATCACACAAAAAACTGGGCCTCACACTTACCCTGTGGCGAGGCGGCTTGCCCCCGTTCGGCTGCGAAGCAGTCGTAAACCGGTCAACGCGTTTTGCCTGTTTCACCGCGTTGTCGGGTTTTGGGGGCGCTGCGCACCCCAACGGGGGCAAGCCCCCTCGCCACAGTGGATAGTGCTAAGGCTTATGAGCCCTTGTTACCTTTTTCATTGGCCGGGTCGTAGACCTTGGTCAAATCCCCACCCAAACGGAACGTCTTGAACGGCTGCATCTTGTGCTTCTGTGCCAGCACATCCGGCGAGCAGGTGTAGAGCGAGCAGAACGGTTCGAGCCAGGCGAATTTCGAGTCGACCTTGAGGTCTTTCATGTCCTGTTCCTTGCCGTTCTTTTTCTCGAACTCTTGCGGATCTTTCACACCGGAAAGCACGCGATCCCCCAGGCGTTTAAGCGCGCCGTTGTTTTCCTGACGCAAATCCACCCCGTTGACCAAGGCAAAACTGGCGATCATCGACAGCGGCGGCAGGGCGTAGTTGTGATAGGAGAGGGCGCGTTGCTGGCGCTTGAGTTCGTTCGGCAGGAAGCCATCGGCGTCGATCTGATTGGCGCCGATTTTGTATTCCTTCACCGACCAGTCGAACAGGTCGCGGCGGTTGGTGGCGATGGACGTTGCCATCACCGACCAGGCGGACCAGTACGAATGGTTGTTGGTTTTGTCGAGCGGCAGGTTGTCCCAATCGCTGACCACCTGGTCGGCCATTTTGCTGAACCAGGCTTCGATCAACTGCGACTCTTGCTGGTGGTTGGCCAACGGATGCGAGTCGGAGAACTTCAGGCGAATGTACGAAGAGGCCATGCTGCCCAACGCCCATTTGCGCATCGACTTGCCGGTGTGGTTGAAGTCCTTGGACATCAACGCATCAGCCTTGGCCCAGGCGGTCAACCAGTTGAGCGTGCACTCGAGTTGTTCCGGGCGACCGTCACGCATGAACTGCATCACGCGCTTGCTGGTGCCGCGTTCCAGTTTGGTGATGTCGGACGTGGTGTCACGGAAGGCTTTTTCCGACTGCACGTTCAGGGTCGAACGGGCCTTGTCGGAACCTTCGTATTTGCTGCGAAATTGCAGCGGGCCGGTGTACGGCGTCGGCATCGGATCGCAGCCTTCGCTGTTGTCGCCGGTCTTCATCTTTTCAATCGGCGCGAAGTAACCCTGTGGCGGGCGCAATGGCGCGGCGGCCTGGGTGGCGCCGGCGAACATCGCCAGTGTCAGCAGGGATGGGGCGAGTAACTTTTTCAGCATTCGGGTTTGCATGCATGTCATAAGAGGTAGCCTCATTGTCCGGCTTGAGCGGTGTGTTGCTCAGCGCCAGGGAACACGTTGCGTTTGCAGATTTTCGCTTCGACTTTTTGTGGCGCGGCACCCGGTTCTTCAGGGCCTTGGACTTCGACGGCCAGCAAGTTCTGCGAGGCCCAGTCTTCGTCGGTGCGCAACTCAAAGGCGAAACGCCCGTCAGTGTCGGAGGTTTCCGGTTTTTCGATTTTGATGTCCTCGTGGCGACCGTTCATGTACCAGAGGGTGGCGTGCAGGACTTTCACCGACGCGTCGGCAAACTGGATGTCGACCTGATGCCCGCTGTTTTGCAGGTTCAGGTTCTTGCTGTTGACCATCAATTCATTTTTGCCCGGCTTCAGTGTGGTGCTGCCGGTCATCTGGGTTTCCTTGCCTTCGCAACCGTTGTCCAGCAGCGCCATCATCTGGCGGTAGATGGTTTGCTGGTCGAGGCGATAGAGCGGCGAGAATTCCCAGATCAGGATTTTCGGCGGTTTTTTCTGGAACTCTTCGCTGCCCAGGTACTGCAGCATCGAACCTTCCAGACCGCCGCCAGGGAACGCCACGTTGAGGATGTCGGCGCCGATGGCCTCTTCGAGGAAACCGGCGAAGTTGTAGTTCTTGCCACTGTGGCTGGTGCCGACCAGGGTGATCTCCGGATTGCCGGAGTCACCGAACAGATCGCCATCCGCCGCTTCGCCCTTGGGCTCCGTGGTGAACTGATCCATGTACTGGATCGCGTAGCTGGTGCCACAGAGTTGACCGGCCATGTTGTGCAATGTTCCGGTCTTACCCATGCGACCCGACTTATGGCTCTCGAATTCGCGTTTCGGCACGTCAGCGAAGGCCGGCATTTTCTTGATTTGCTCACCGACGATTTTCGCCGTGCGCTGGGCGCCATACGGCGTCCAGTGTTGGTCGCCGCGGAAGTAGAAATCATGGGCCGGCAGGGTGTCGGGCAGCGTTTCGTTGGTCAGTGGCGACAGGTCCGGCACGGTATAGCCCATGGCGGCGAAACGGCCGAGCATGGTCTTGTAATTCTTCAGGGCCTTGTCGAAATCGTACTTGGCCTTGTCTTCCGGATTGAGTTTGTTGCGGTTCACCAGGCCTCGGGTCGGCTGGTAGACGACCACCAGTTCCACGCCTTTGCTCTTGAACGCATCGTGCAGTTCTTTCATGCGTTTGTAGCCGGCCGGGGAGGTGTCGAACTCGGTGCGCAAGTCTTCTTGCGTACGGAACAACCAGTCGCCCTGGGCCTGTACCAGCGTGGTGAAGTTCTGCTGATAACGGGTGGTGTAGTTCTTCGCGTCGTGGGCTTCCGGGCACAGGTTGCAGCACGGGTCGGCGGTGAACTTCGGCGCCGTTGCGCTGGCGGCGGCATCGTCGGCACGGGCGCCGGCGCTGGCCGCGAGAATGCCGGCGGTCAGGGCCGACAGGCTGAGTAATTTGATCAAGTGTGGGTGCATAAAATTATCCTCAGTCCCGCATTTCGGTCTGGCGTTCGACAGGGTCGATCAGCACGGCTTTCTGCTGGCGCACCAGCAGGTCGAGAATTTCATCCTGACGGTCGCCAAGAATCCCGTTGAAGCTGATGCCGCTGGATTTGGTCGGCGCGAGCATGGACACGCGATACAACTCGACGCTCAGCGGCGAGTCGATGGACAGCGGTCCACTGCCATTACCGGCCAGTTCGCCGCCGACCACGATCAGCGACACTTGCGCGTCGAACGGGTCGAGCTTGATGTCCCGGTCGGTGTCGCTCAGGTCCTTGATGTGGCCGTAGACACCGGTCAGGCCGTTGGCCAGGGCGAGGTTTTCGTAGAGGCGAATGTTCACGCTGTTACGAATCCGGATGCCGTGGCGCTTGTTGCTGATCACCTTGTTGCCCCACAACAGGTTGTCGCCACTCTCGTAGAGGGTGATGCCGTCGGTGTGGTTCTTGTAGATCTCGTTGTAGGCGATCAGGTTGTTCACGCTGTTACGGTCGATCACCAGCCCCGAAAGGTGGTTGTCGTAGCTGCGGTTGTTGAAGATGAAGCTGTTGTTGACCTCGCGGGAAATGATGATCCCGTGCTTCTTCTTGGTCCCGTGAACGGTGTTGTCGGCAATGATCAAACCGTGGGAACGGTCATGCGGGTCAATGCCGTAGACGATGTTGTCTTTGTAGGTGTTGCCCTTGACCACGAAGTCGCGGGTTTCGTAGCAGTAGAAGCCGTACCACATGTCCGAGAACTCGGAGCCGACGATCCAGCCAGTCGGTTCAGGACGCTTGAGCACCTTGGCCATGTTCGGCGTGTATTGGGAAATACTCACGCCGTAGGACTTACTGTTGGCGTAGCCGAAACTGGCGATCTTGCTGTTGGCGATGTAGGTTTCGGTGCCGCCCCAGGACAGCAGGAACGGACGGAATTCCTTCGGCGTCTTGAAAAGCGCCGGGCCATTGTTTTTCTCGCTCCACCCAGTGATTTTGGTATCACGCACAAACAACTGGCCGTCGTTGACCAGAAACGAACCGGCCTCTTGGGACAGGCGCAATTCCTGGGTTTGTTTATCGATTTCGAGGATGCCCTTGCGGCCGACCACGATCGGCAACTTCGCCAGGAACACACCCGGCGAGGTTTCGCTGAAATACTTCGGCTCTTTCTTGGCCAGGTCCTTGAGGTTCATGTAACCGTCGTCGACGAAGATCGCCTGCGGGATGCCGTGCTGACGCACCACCCACTCGGCCATCTTGTTGTCGCCGCCGATGAAGTCCTTCAAGGCGTCTTCTTGCATCATCCGGCGCACGCTGATCTTGCCCGGTTTGGTGCGGACGATTTTTGCGGCAATGGCCTCCGCGGTGTAGCCGGACAGGTCTGGCAGTTTCGGTGCGGCCAGGTCCAGCGGCGCGGTCGGTGCGCTGCTGACGGTGTAGGTCTTGGCTTGCTGCAAGCCCTTGGCCAGGGTCGCCGGTTGGCCTTTTTGCACAGGCGCAGTCGGTTCCGCATTGGCGAAGGCCACCGAGCTGGCCAGCAACATCGCGCCGGCCAGCAAGGTGATCGAGCCTCTCTTCGGATGGGTCATGTCGGGGACTCCCTTCGCGGTTCGCATCAGAAGCGCCAGATCACGTCGATGAACGCGCGGTGCATGTACGAATCAACTTGTTTGCCATAGGCATCGCCGGGCTTGAACACGCCGCCGCGGAAACGCACCAGGGCCGAAGGCTCATCGATCGACTGGCTCAAAGCGGCGGGCAACAGCCCTTGCTTGAAGTACTTGGTGACCACCAGGTCCATTTCCTGACCGAGGTCTTTGTTGCCATCTTCCAAGGGCAGCGAGGTGCTGGAGAGGATCGCTCCGGTGGCGTCGTCGGTGTTGTTCTGGACGGCGTTGATGCCGTTGCTGCCCACCGGTTTGTTGCCGTCCACGCGCCAGAATTTGTGGTAGATCAGGCTGGCGTCGTATTCGTCGTTGAGCATCCACGAGCCGAACAGGGTCGCGGTTTGCATGTTGTTCATTTCGCCACGGAAGGCTTCGCCGAAACGGTGAACCCGCGAGCGAGTACCGGTGTAGTTCGAGCGGTTGCTTTCCAGGCCGTTCTGTTCGTAATCGGCGCTGGCGCGGGCATACGCTGCACCGACTTGCCATTGCGGATCGAGGCGCAGGCGCACGCCGATATCGGTGGCCCAGCCATTGAGGTCTTCACCACGCTTGGCTTCGGCCGGGCGGGTGCCATCGGCGTTGAGCGCGTTGACCGTGTCGGTGTCGCCGCTCATGCCGGTGATGCTGCCCCAGTAATTAACCGTATTGGTGTTGCGCCAGTTGTAGGCGTCGCTGTCGGCGGTGAGGCCAAGCCAGGTGAGGTCGCCGTTCTGTTTCTTGTCCAGCGAGTCGCCGGCTACGCCCGGTTCCGGGTAGTCGAGCTTGCCGTCATCGTGGGTGTGATGACCGCGAATGCCGACCCAGTTGCCCGGCGTCCACTGGTACGCCGCATCGGCGTAGGTGTGCAGGCGATCCTTGTCTTTTGGCGCCAGCTCTTTCAAGTCGGTGCGGTATTCGCTGAAGCGTTCGGCGACACCGGCGTTGGCGCGCAACAGGGTGGTGTCGAAGGTCCAGTTCAGGGCTTCGATGTTGGTGTCGCGCCATTGGCCGTCGTCATTGCGCAGGCGTTGGCGACCGAACTTGAGCATCTCGCCGGGGTAAGGCGTGAGGCCGCTGTAGCCGACCCAGAACTCGCGCATGGCCAGGTAGTTTCTCTTCGACGTGCGATCACCGCTGTTGGTGGTCTGGTTGACGTCGTCGGCCTGTTGCAGGGTGTCGGTTTCGATGATGTCGGTGGACGTCACGGCTTGACCCATGGCGTAGGCGCTCCACGCACCGCGTTCACCGTAGACCCATGGACGCAGGTCGAGGCCGATGCCATTGACGTCGCCGCCGGGCGCGGTGCCGAGGTCGGCGTCATCTTCGGACTGGCCGGTGATCTTCACTTCCAGGCCGTAGTTCTTGGCTTCGGTCATGGCTGCCAGGGTCGGACACGACCACAGCAGGGCGAATGTCAGGCCAATACCGGCCTGTACAAATGGATTCAACTTCATAGGGATTCCTCGCCGTCTTCTTCTTGCAGGGCATGCAAATCCAGCTTGTTCTGGCTCGAGGCACCCCGAACGGCCTGTTCTTGTTTCAACAGGCGTTGGGCCTCGGCGAGCTGGGCAGGCGGCAGTTGGGCTTCTAATGTTGTCGCGAGCTCATTGGCTTGCGGGGTGTCCTGAGCCTTGGCCAACTGGCTGAAGACGTAAGCGTTGAGCGGGTTGGGCTTGGTGCCCTTGCCTTGGGAAAACAGTTGGGCGATGGCGAAGTCGGCGCTGTTCTGGCCGTTGCGCGCAGCGGTCAGCAGGTGGTCCAGGGCTTTCTGCGAATAGACTTTGCCCAGGTAACCACGGCGGTAAATCTGGCCGAGGTAGTAATCGGCGGCGACTTCGCGGCCGACGGCTTTCTGGAAATGTTCTTCGGCGACCTTGGCGTCCGCCGGCACCCATTTGCCTTCGTAGTAGAGCTTGCCCAGCAATAGTTCGGC
>Ga0209888_1000750_pt1 | contig 13007 bp, 7 predicted proteins | sample OrgsoiDNA_201059_FD_185807 | JGI IMG/M metagenome (GOLD analysis project Ga0209888, IMG submission 185807) | Permafrost soil microbial communities from the Arctic, to analyse light accelerated degradation of dissolved organic matter (DOM) -... | ecosystem: Environmental > Terrestrial > Soil >...
AGCGAGCTTTGCTTGGCCGTCTGGCTGTCATACTCGCTGGTGCTGGTGGTGTGGGTGCTCGCCAGCTCGGTGCCGATCTTGATCAACGAACCATTGCTGTTAGCACTGCCCGTCTTGTTGGAATAGCCCGATCGACCATCGTAGGCATCCGACGATGCCCCTCCCAGGTTGTAACCGGCCAAGGCCGCCTGCGCCCACTTCACCGCCTTGAGTCGAGGATCGTCCGCACTGTTCGCGGCTTGTATCGCGCTGCGAATGGTGTTGTAGCTATCGACCACCATGCCGCCCAGCACTCGCCCCACCGCCAGGCTGCGGGTCTCGTCGGTACTGCTCTGGTTCGCACTTTCCATACCGGCGGCAATGGTTACATTGGCGCCGGTCAGGCTCATGCTCTGGGTGCTGACCAGATCGCTGGCGGTCACGCTGAGGGAGCGACCGGCATTGAGCGACACATTGCCGGCACTGGAGCCGAGAGTGCTGCCGGTCAAGGTGGTTTCCGAGGACTGACCGGTATGGTTCTGGCTACTGATGGACAGATGCTGGTTGCCAGTCATGTCATCAATGCCCAGCTTGTTCCCCGTCAGCACACCGGTGAAGTCGTGGCTCTTTTCCTTGTGCAGTTCGTTGCGGGTGAAGGTGTTCTGCGCCGCATCGATCTGCAGATCGCGCCCCGCGCTCACCGTGATGTCGGCCGTGCTCACCAGCGACGATCCACGAACCAATCCATCCTGTCCCGCCTGTACATCGACGCTGTTACCGGAGACCAGGCTGCCAACCGCCGTGGTCCGGTTTTCGCTGACCTTGTCGGTCACTTTGCTGGCCTTGAATCCGCCCAGGCTACGGCTGTTGCTATCCTTGTCATGACGCACCTGAGTGCTGTCGACAGCGGCGACAATCGAAATATCGTTGCCGGCCAGAAGTTGCGCCGCACCTTTTTCCGCGATCACCTCACTGCCCTGAACCACCAGGTTGCGTCCGGCCTGGACCGCCAGTTGCTGCGCATCGAGGTGCGAACCCTGGGCCGTGGTTTCAGTGACGGAGTCGCGGGTAGTCGTGGTTTTGCTGGAGAGGAAACCATTGCTGCCGGTGACCTTGTGCGCCTCATCAGCGCTGAGCATGTTCTCGCCAGAGGTCAGGTTCACGTCCCGCACGGCCTGGGCAATAACGGCACCCGCGGTGCTGCTGAGGCTGGCGGCACGCACATTGAGATCGTTGCCGGCACGAAGCCCCAGGTCGCCCTGGGTCTGAAGGCTGCTGCCACTTTCGCTGCGGCTCGCTTCGGTACGCCAGTTGTCCGCGTCCCAGTGATTGCTCTGCTCGCGGGTCTCGATCACCGTCGTCAGGTTCAGGTCACGACCGGCGGACAGGCTGGTAACGCCCGCACTGCCGGCATTCACCACCTGCGCTCCCTGCAGGTTGATATCACGGCCGGCGGTGGCCAACAGGGTGGCCGCCGGATCGGAAACGAACAGACCGGCAACCCGCGACAGGTTGGTCTGGCTGCCCTGCGCACTCTGGGTGCTGATGGTGCTGGACTGCACATTCAGATCACGCCCGGCGCTGACCATCAGGCTCTTGTCGGCCTTGATCTGGCCACCGAGATTGTTCACATCCTGCGTCGCGGTCAGGCCGACGGTACTGCCTTGAATACGCCCTTCCAGGTTATTGAGCGTGTCGGCCTTGATGGAAACCACCTGACGACCCGACAAGCTCGCACTGTTGACCAGATTGCCCGTCAGGTTCAGGTCCAGTTGCTGCCCGGCCATCAACCCGCCCGCGCCATTGATGTCTCCATCACGTACCCGCACGTACACCTGCGGCACCAGCACACTGCGCACCTCACCACTGGCCAGGGTGACATCCTTGGCCACCAACCAGACGATATCGCTGGTCAACTGGGCCATTTGTTGCGCGGTCAGGGCGACACCGGGAATCAGCTTCCAGCTATTCGCGTAGGTGACGGCATTGTCGATCAAGCCTCGGTACTGCGCTTCGTCACTGGCATAACCGTCGACGAAACGGCGGCCGGTCAGTTGCGCCACCTGCTCGCGAATCAATTTCTGCTCATAGAAACCGTCACCCATGCGTTGCTGGGTCGTCGCCGGGTCCAGGTTGAGCCGGCCAAGCATGTAATCCGAAGACAGCCATTTGCCGTAATTGGTGAACCGCGGATCGGTTTCGATCAGATAACCGGAGGTACTGCCGGGGACCGCATGAAATAGCGCGTTGTCCGGCAGGGCACTGTTCACGCCACCCGTGAGAATGCGCTCGGGCACGCCTCCGACGTTATTGGTGGAATTGGACAGTACCTCGCTGATCGGCGTGAGGCTTGGCTCATGAATGGTGCGATTGGACACCTCGGTAGCGCCCACAGCCACCACGCTCAGCTTCGCCAACTGAGTACCACTGCCTTGAGGCGCGGTGTTCTGTTCATAGACCGTCGGCTGCAGGGAAATCGACTGCACACTGGCCGCCGGGTTGTAAGCGGCAGAGTCGACCCCCTGACGGTCGCGGCCTTTGCGCTGGATGCGGTAGAAGTGCGTGAGTACGCCGTTCTCCGTGGTCACCTGCTGCCCTGCGACCTCGGTGTTGGTCAGGCTGTTGGCGTTGGTTTGCAGCAGACCACCGGCAATGATCCGACTCTTGTCGTTGAGGACCTGGTCGGCATTGATACGCAAATTGGTGCCGGCAAGTATTTGCCCGGGATCGGAACTGGCAATCTGGGTTTGGGTCACGACGCGGGTCAGGTCGTAGCGATTCCACTCGTCGTTGCTGCCTTCCGGCGTCACCAGAATGTCGACTTCGTTGTTATAGATCGAAATCTGATTGGGATCGTAGCGATTGGCCGAGCCCGTCAATTGATACTGTTGCAGCGACTGGCGCGAGAGCTCGACCTCGCGGGTCGAGAAGTGTTCGTTGGTGTTGCGCACCGAGGCCGCGTTCAACGTCAGGGCACCGAGGGCCTCGATGGTCGCACTCGCGTTATTGAGTTCGAGCGCCTGGCCGGTCGCGTGGTAGGCGCCATCCAGCGCCCCGCCGATGGCCATGTCACCGGTGCTGAAGATCAAGCCGTGCTCGCTGTTGTTCAGGTATTGCGCGCCGATATCCAGGCTCACGCGAGCGGCGATCACCGCCGCTGTGCCGTTTTCAACGGTATTGGTCAAGGTGCCCGCCGCCAGTGCCAGCGCGTCACCGTAGATGCGCCCGGTGCCCAGGTTGCTCAGGGTGGACGCACTCAGCCGGGTGTACTGGCCATCGATCAGACCGCGGTTGACCAATGACTCGCTGGCACTCAGTTGTACCTGCAAACCACTGATCTCGGCAGCCGCGGCGTTATCGATTTGCCGGGCCGACAGCGTCAATTGGTTACCCGCCTGCAAAACGCCCTGGTTACTCAGCCCACCCGTGGTTGCCAGGGTCAGATTGCCGTTGGCCTGCAACAGACCGGTATTGAGGTAGTCGCCATTGAGCGTGAAGGACAGATCCCCCAGGCTCAATGCCCGGCCACTGCCGGTATAGCCGGCGCTGTTGAGCGTCAACGAACGCCCGGCAACCAAGGTGCCGCCCTGGTTGCTCACGGTTTGGGTTTTAGCCGCCAGGTTGCGGTCGGTCAGCAGAAATTGAGTACCGGCCGAAATCTTCCCGGACTGGTTGTCCAGCATGCCGCTGCCGGTCACGGTCAAGGCCTGATCGGCGATGATCGAGCCGACCTGGTTGCCCAACTGATCGACGCTGAGGCTGAGGGTGCGCCCTTCAATGCCTTGATCCAGGCCTTGGGTGCGGGAGTTATCGACCTGCCCCGCCGCCATCAACAGATCGGCACCGGTGCGAATCAGGCCGGCGCTGTTGTCGAGTTTGCCGTCGATATCGAACCTGAGGTTGCCGAGCGCCTCGATGCGCCCACCGTGATTGTCGAGACTGGCACCCGCGATTGTCGCATCGGTCGGTACGAATCAGGCCGGCGCTGTTGTCGAGTTTGCCGTCGATATCGAACCTGAGGTTGCCGAGCGCCTCGATGCGCCCACCGTGATTGTCGAGGCTGGCACCCGCGATTGTCGCATCGGTACCGCTCTGTAGTTGCCCAGCGTCACCATTGCTGATGACCCCCGCCTTGATGTCCAGGCTCTGCCCGGCCCCGACGAAGCCGGCGTTGTTGAGCAATTGCCCCGAGACCAGCGCGATGGATTGCAGCGCTTCAAGGTGACCGCCACTGTTGTCCAGCACACCGCCCGTGGCCGTCAGTGTCAGGCTCGAACCTGCCGAACCGAGGCTGCCCTGGTGGTTGGTCAGCGAGGCGGCGGTGATATTCAGTGCCCCTTGACTGGCGATCACGCCCTGGCTGTTATCCAGCGCGCCCTGCAATTCAATGCTCGTGGCCGAAGGACCGTTCTGCAGCACTTCGCCTTTCACATTGGACAAGGCACGAGCCTTGAGGCGCATCTGGGCCGCACTGACTTTGGCGCCGTCGGTATGCAACGCGTTTGCGGCGGTTACGGTCAGCGTGTCCTTCGCGGCAACACGGGCCCGGCTGACATCGACATCGCCCTGGCCGCTGGTGAGCGTCAACTGGGCGGAGGAGGTCTGGCTGTCGCTCAAGTCGACGGTCGACGCCTGGGCCTGAAGGCTTTCGGCGGCAATATTCTGCCCCTTGGCGCTGAGCTGGCCGGAAGCATTCAGGCTCAAAGAGCCGGTCTGGCCCAGCTTGCCACTGCTGTCGACCCCGGCGGCCAGGGTCGAGCCAGTGGTGCTGCGCAGGTTCCCGGCCGTCACCCGGGTATTGCCCTGGGCGGCCACGATACCGCTGTTGTCGATATCGGCAGTCGTCTTGACCGTTAGATCGCCCTTGGTGTACAGCGTGCCACTGTTCTCGACGCCGGCCCCCGCCTCGACCTGCGTCGATCCGGCACTACTGATCTGTCCACTGTTTTCCAGACGCCCATCGGCGCGGATCACCACCTCACCGGCACTGGCACCGATCTGTCCGGCATTGCGCACCCCGACACCGGCGCCATTGCCCACCAGGACGATCTTGCCGGCATACATGCCGCCCAGTTGCGCGACATCGATACCGACCACCGGCACAGCCGCAGCGCCAGTGTCGGCGGCGGTCTTGCCAGCCTGGATACTCAAATCCTTGGCCCAGATGCCCGCGTTGACCTCGACGGTGCGCGCGATCACTTCGGTGTAATCGCTGTCACGGGTATCCATCCCGGCACCGTTGATGGAGACCTTGCCGCCAGTCACTTGATAGCCGCGCAATTCGCCGTTCTCGAACTGCGCCTTGCCGGTGGTGAGGGTCGCGCGATTGGCGTTGATGAAGCCACAACCGTCACAGCTGATCCCCGACGGGTTGGCGATCACCACCTGTGCCCGGGAGCCGGCCACTTCGACATAACCGTTGAGCTGGCTTGGATTGCTCGAATTGACTTCGTTGAGGATCACCCGCGCCGTGCCGCTGCCCAACGCCGGATTGCCATCCACCCAGCCGCCCAGTTGGGTCTGACTATTGGTCGCCGAGTTATTGAGGATCACGCCACGCCGATCGACATCGAACTGTTGATAGGTATTACGCGACACGCCGCCCGCGCTGGGCGCAGTGATATTGACCTGGGTGACGCCGTTCCCGGTCACCCCGATGCCCGGTTGCTGCGCGACTGGTGCGCCGGGATCGACGACCACGGCCGCCTGCGCCGACATGGAGCCCAGGGAAATCAGGCCAAGCCCCACCATCAGGGCAAACCGCAACGGTGTCAGGCTCACGACGCAGCCGGAACCAGACGCAGTGCCTGTCACCCCACCGCCGGTTGATTTCGAGCCGCAGCTCACATTTTCGGCCACCACCATCAACAGGCCGCGCGCCTTGTTGAAAATGATCCGATACAGATGCTTGTTAATGTTCAATTCCTTTTGAGCGGCGCCAATCCGTAGAGGCGCCAGGTATCAAGATAAAGAGCTGCGGGCTATGAGCGCTGAAGCAGCGGATGGGTGGCGAACCAGGCACGCGCTTCGGCAGGCAGGACGCCGATGCCCTGCCACGTCTTGATACTCAAGCCGCGTTCATTGCCCCGATGCCCCAGGTGGCGGCCAATGCGTTGCGTCCAGAGCCGGCCCAGCACCACCTTCGACAGTTGCCTGGTATGCCCGAAAGGTGCGACCCAGTCGCTGATCCAAAGACGCTCGCCACTGTTCCAGTCGGCCTCCGGCATGCACACCGGCGGGTTGTGCAGATAGCGCTGTTCGGCCTCGGCACTGAGGTTCATCCACGACATGTAGAACACCGGCCTGCCTTGCTCGCTGGCGAGCATGAACTGGCGCTGCTTGATCGCCGGCAGCAGCAGCGCCGACAAGGTATGCAACGGCGCATCGCGATGGGCCGCCGAGTGCATCCACAGCCAGACGGCGGAGCCGAGCACGCTCGCTTCGTTCCAGGGTTCGTCAAACTGCTGGGGTGCAAGAATTTCAAGACTGCCAAAACGCATACCTGTCTCCGTCAAAATGACCAGCTGAGATTGAAGCCAGCGGTCACATCGGCCGTCTCAAAATTCTTGGGTTTCATAAGCGGTTGGCCGAGGAACAGGTCGTAGGACACCTGCTTGTAGCCACCGCGCATACCCACCACCGCACCGGCGAGTCGATTCCCGGACAGGTACTGGGCGGAGTGTCCGCCGACCTCGCCATAGTCGACGCCGAGATAGAGTTCCTGGCTGTTCCGGAAGACAAACCAGCCCAGGTCATTGCGCAGGGTCCAGCCCCGCTCGGCGGAGAGGATCTGTTCGCCATCGAACCCGCGGACGCTGTAGCGCCCGCCGATGGAGAAGCGATCCTGGGCCACCAGCGGCGAGCGATTCCATTGGCTGCGCCAGGCGCCGATATAGCGGAATTGCTGCGTCCCGATACGGAATGGGGTTTGCAGTTGGGCATTGGCGCTGATGATCTTCGAGCGTGAAGTGCCCTCGTCGAGGTCTTCTTCCGGTGCACGCAAGGCCTGGAACGCCCCGGTACCACGTCGATAGCTCAAGCCCAGATCCAGGGTATTGCTGCCGATGAACTCGCGGTGATCCAGTCCCATCTGCCACCCGGCCATGCGCCGGCGCTGCACTTCAATTTCGGTGTCATCGATGTAGTTGCTGGAGGTCCGCGTCCAGCCACTGACCCAGGCCGACGTCTTGCGCACGGCGTCACGGTAGAGCAGTCGAGAAAGTTTCAGCTCATTGTTGTTACTGCGACCCTGATAGTCATAACTCTGATTGTTCCCGGCCACGGTCTGGTGATAGTCGTACTCGCTGGAGGTCAGCCCCAGTTGCCAGTAGTCGTACGGCAACGAGTAGTACAGGGTGTGCCCTTCGGAACCGCGATCACCGCTTTTGCCGCCGCCGATGTTGTGGCTGAAGCTTGCGTAAAAGAGGTCATTGAGACTCAGCGGATTATCCAGTGACAGCGCGACGTTGCCTTGATATCGACCGGTGTCCTTGCTGCCCGAGTCGTCCATCGACACACTCAGGCGCGCCACGGAAGCCTGCTTCCAGAGGATCACCACATCGCTTTCACCCGGTTTGGCGTCGGCGTCGATTGCCGGCGTAATCTGCACGTCGGCCTCGGCCGTAGGCACCCGTTTGAAGTTCTCCAGGGCTTGCTCGATGTCGCGCAGATTCAACAGCTCGCCGGGTTGGGCGGGCATGGCGTTCCACAGTGTTGCCCGCGACGAGGTGCCGTCGGCAAACCGGATATGTTTGATGCGCCCCGGAATCAGTACCAGGGCAAGCGTCCCCTGACTCAGGTCCTGAGGTGCGGCCAGCACCCGCGTGGTGACGAACCCCCGCGCGATGATCAGGTTCTGTATGCGCTTCATGGTCAGGTTGATGCCCGCGGCCCCCAGGCAACGGCCCAGTGCGGGATCAGACGCCGGGTTGGCGGCACGCAGGGCCCATTGGAAAGCCGCCGAATCCTCGCCTTCGAGCACGATATGGCGAATGGTGAAGCATGGCGCTTCATGGGCCGGCAGCAGACCCTGGCCATCATCGGCGGAAGCCTTGAGGCGTACATTGGGGGAGGATTCGAGCTGCTCGCGCAGGACCCGTTCGCGCTCTTGCTGGCGCAGCAACGGCTGTTCCGGTGCCACTGGTTCGGCCGCCATGACCGTGAGGCTGGCAGACAGGCTGATGATTGCGAAGGGGTACAACGAACGTTGCAAAACTGACCGACCGGTCACGCAGACACGCAACCGGGCACACAAACGAGGCTTGAAAAACACGACACATCCCTGAGAATAGAACTTCCTGCAACGTGCCGTGAGTCAGCGCATTGTCGAACAATTGTAAGTAAAAACAGACAACACCGAAACAATCAGATACATCGACTCGGAAAAGTTCCGAGTCCCAGAGAAACAAAAGAACCGGCTACGACCAACCAGCACAAACCAAAATCCACCCATGTCGTCGCAAAGACCTCCCTCGCCCCTTAGAATGTCGGCATCCCGGTTCAGTCGTTAAGGACAGTGTCGATGTCGAGTTCCTCCCGTGTGCGCACCTATGGCATGCAGCAACGCAGCGACCGCCCGGACTTCTATATCCGTGACAAGCAGGCCCGCCCGGCCATCGTCACCCCGCACCGGCATGACTATTTCCAGATCCAGATCAACCTGGGCGGCGACACCGTGCAGCACATCGGCGGCGCCATCCGCCCTTATCCGCGCCAGGCCCTGGCGTTTATCCTGCCCCATCGCCTGCATCTGATCCCGCACCCGGAAGACGGCAATTTTGTCCTGATCAACTTTTCCCAGGCTTTTTTCCTGCCGCACCTGCACTGCGACCCACTGGACCTGGAAGACCTCTCCATTCACGACCTGCCGGAACTGTCACCCTTCCAGCATCAGGAACACCTGGACTTTATCCTTGCCGACCAGGACTTCGTCGAGGTCCTGGTCCTGCTGGAAAAGATGCGCGAGCTGGATCAGGGCCGCGATCTCGGCACCCGCCAGGCGCTCAAGGGCTGCCTGCTGCAACTGACCGGCAAGATCTGCAGCCTTTATGCAGATGAGTTGCAGGCCCTGTCAGCGAACAAGGCGGCACGACGGGGCCGGCGGGATGCACTGGCGCGGGTCTCAAGTTATCTGCGCGAGCATATCGCCGACCCGGCGCTGAACCTCAAGGACACCGCCGAGGCGGCCTTTCTGTCACCCAACTACCTGACCCACTTGCTGCGCAAGGAAACCGGCAGCACCTTCTCGGAGCTGGTGCTGGAACGCCGCATGCGCCTGGCGCGCACGCACTTGCTCAACAGCGAAAAGCTGGTAAGCCAGATTGCGCAGCTGTGTGGTTTTGCCGACGAGGCCTACTTTTCACGCCGCTTCAAGGCCACCCAGGGCCTGCCACCGGGGCAGTTTCGGCGTCGGCGGCAAGAGCCTGGAAGCGACTGAATCCCAGCCACCGGGTTTATTTCCCAAACTCTGTAACAAAAAGCTACTCGCAGCCCTCCACAGATCAAACTCCGTGCAACCACGGGGGCTGGCGCTTGCGCGTCGGTTCAAAAAGAGCTGGGTGAGGTGGCGAGTTGATCAACACACGATTTTCCTGCGTGGGCTGCGGCAAATGCTGCAATGACCATTACGTTCCGCTGACACTCGAAGAGGCCCGCCAATGGGCGGCGGACGGCGGCACGGTGATCGTCCTGGTAGAAGCGTTCCTGGAAAACGGCCACGGGGTGGCCGAAGCACAATTCGAACACGCCCGGCGCCGTTCGATCCTGGTTCCCAGCGGCACAACCCGGGCCTGGCTGGCCGTCACGTTCGCCGCCTACAACAACGGGCCGTGCCGCAATCTCGATGCCGACAACCGCTGCGGCATCTACGAACGGCGCCCGCTGGTCTGCCGTATCTATCCGGCGGAGATCAATCCGCATATCCCGTTGCGCACGGACCGCAAGGACTGTCCGCCCGAATCCTGGGAGCAAGGACCGGACCTGATCGTCGGTGGGCAGTTGGTCGACCAGGAACTGGCCGGGCTGATCGAGCTCTCGCGCCAGGCCGACCGTGAGGATATCGGCACCAAAGCCACCATCTGTGCCCGCCTCGGTATCAGCACGACTGCGCTCAAGGGCAACGGCTTCGCCACTTACCTGCCCGACATGCAGGCGTTCATGGCGGCCATCGACGAGGTCCGCGAGGATCGGACGCTCAGTTCCACTGAGCAGCCATGGGCGTTTCAACTGGCCGATGAAAACAGCGCCCAGGCATTGCTCGCCCATGGCGCGGCAGTCACTCAATCGGGTGCAGGACACTACCGTTTTATTCCCTTGCGATCGGCCGATTGAGGCGCTTGACTCAGTGAACGGCGGTCATCTGCGGCAAAAGATCGGGCAATGACGTTTTTTCAGCATCTACAGGCCGCTTTCCGCATCGTCTTCGCGGTATCCGTCTACGATTCTGTAAAGGCGCCACGATGGAGTGTGGCCCTCCCAAACAAGAACACTAAGAACAGCAAGAGAGAGCCGTCCATGAAAACCGTCGCAGAGCTGTTGAAACTCAAGGGTAGCCAGCATCAGGGCGTGCATACCATCGCCCACGACCATACTGTGTTCGAAGCCCTGATACTGATGGCCTCGAAAAATGTCGGCGCCCTTCCGGTACTCGAAAACGGCCAGGTCGTGGGCATCATCAGTGAACGCGACTACGCCCGCAAAGTGATCCTGCACGGGCTCAGTTCGGTCACCACCAAGGTCCACGAGATCATGAATGCCCCGGTGATCAGCGTGGATTCACGCCAGAGCGTGGAAACCTGCATGAGCATCATGACCGACAAGCATCTGCGCCATCTTCCGGTGGTCGAGGACGGGCAACTGATCGGCCTGCTGTCCATCGGCGACCTGGTGAAGGAAGCCATTGCCGAACAGGCCGACCTGATCCGGCAACTGGAACAGTATATTCGCGGCGAATAAGGCCCGTCCCGGCCCCTGGAATGACTCACGGCAGGAACGGGAGCGCTCGCTCCTGCCGCCTCAATTGCCGCCCAATAAAGTATGTCAAAATGTTTATGAAACCCAGCTAACACGGGGCTCCTGGCGTTATTTCCGATTTTTTCACAACGCTTTCACTTCACTCCCACCTGTGCCTCTCTACATTCCCCCCTGCCCTCACGCGGCCTTGTCTATCCTTTACAGTTTTAAACATCGAAACCCTGGATCGGGCCATCAAGTCCATGCATTGTGCCTGCCCCGCTCAAACCCTAGCTGCGGCGCTTACCGCTAAGGTCGACCCATGAACCCTCACGTGTTTCCACTTTCCGCCGCGACGCTCAGGCGCTGGTCCGTGCCGCTACTGCTGCTGGCCTTCGCGGTGTTCTACCTGTTGCCCATGATGGGCCACGGCCTGTGGATTCCCGATGAACCGCGCTACGCCCAGATCGGCCAGGAAATGCTGCAGAGCGGCAACTGGACTGCGCCGCATTTCATGGGCCTGCGCTACTTCGAAAAGCCCATTGCCGGCTACTGGATGATCGCCATCGGCCAGGCAATATTTGGCCAGAATTTTTTCGGAGTTCGCGTGGCATCAGCCGTGGCCACCGGCCTCAGCGTGTTATTGACGTACCTGATCGCGCGGCGCCTGTGGAACGACCCGCGCAAGAGCTTCGCCTCGGCCCTGCTGTTCATGAGCTTCGGCCTGATCGCCGGGCAAGCCAGCTACGCCAACCTAGACCCGCAATTCACCCTGTGGTCGAACCTGAGCCTCTTCGCCTTCTGGTTCGCGGTCGACAGCAAGGAGCCGCGCCAGCGCCTGTACGCCTGGGCCGGCCTCGGCCTGGCCTGCGGCATGGGTTTCCTGACCAAGGGTTTCCTCGCCCTGCTGCTGCCGGTACTGATCGCCCTGCCCTACATGATCTGGCAGCGCCGCCTCGGTGAGTTGCTGCGTTATGGTCCGCTGGCCGTGATCGTGGCGGTGATCATCGCGCTGCCCTGGGTGCTGGCGGTCAACGCCCAGGAGCCCGACTACTGGAATTTCTTCTTCTGGCACGAACATATCCAGCGTTTTGCCGGCGACAACGCCCAGCACGCCCGACCGTGGTGGTTCTACCTGCCGCTGCTGGTGGTGTCCTGCCTGCCGTGGTCGGTGCTGCTGATACCGACGTTCAAACAGGCCTGGGAGCAAAAGCGCCAGCCGGGTACCGGCTTCCTGTGGCTGTGGTTCCTCTTGCCCCTGGCCTTTTTCAGCCTGAGCCGAGGCAAACTGCCGACCTACATCATGCCGTGCCTGCTACCGCTGGCGCTGATGATGGGCAATGCGCTGATCGATCGGGTGACCCGCGCCGAAGGCCGGATGCTGCGGCTCAATGGCTGGCTCAACCTGGTCCTCGGCGTGGTGGCCATGGTCGCCCTGATCTACCTGCAAACCAGCCGTTCGATCTACGCCAACAGCCATGCGGAAGTCTTCAATCTCTCGCTGGTGTTCATCATGCTGATGGGCTGGATCATCGCCAACGCCCTGCAAGCGCTACGCCCGCTCACCCTTTGGGCCATGCCGGCGCTGGGGATCGGCTTGCTGGTGGCGCTGCTGCCGGCGGGTATGCCGGCCAGCATCGTCAACAGCCAGATGCCGGACCAATTTATTGCAGAACATGTCAATGAATTGCGCCAGACCAACCGTCTGCTGAGCAATGAGCTGGGCGCCGCGTCCTCCCTGGCCTGGCGCCTGCAACGCCCGCGGGTGGATTTGTTCAACACAGCGGGTGAATTGAAGTACGGTCTCGACTATCCTGATGCCGCCGAGCGGCAGGTCAACGCCGCCAACGTCGAACAATGGATGACTGAAGCCCGTAAACAGGGCTCGGTCGGTGTAGTGCTACGCGTCAAAAGCGTAGACGAAATGCGCGAAGTCGAGCAGCTCCCACTGGACGGCAAGCGTTATCAAAAGGGTAATACCATCATCATGATCTTCCCGCAGACCCAACCATGAATCAGAGTTTCTGGAAAACTGACAAAGGCGCACTGACGCTTCTGCTTATCGTATCGGCCATCCT
>Ga0209888_1000752_pt1 | contig 12992 bp, 8 predicted proteins | sample OrgsoiDNA_201059_FD_185807 | JGI IMG/M metagenome (GOLD analysis project Ga0209888, IMG submission 185807) | Permafrost soil microbial communities from the Arctic, to analyse light accelerated degradation of dissolved organic matter (DOM) -... | ecosystem: Environmental > Terrestrial > Soil >...
GAGGGTTGGCTGAGCATGGTTTAAGGCACTCGCCTGGAAAGCGGGCACAGGTTAATCCCTGTCGCGGGTTCGAATCCCGCACCCTCCTCCATTTTTTACGAGAGCATCCAACTCTCGACGAAGCGCGATAATGGCTTCACGGTTTGCGGTGGAATGGCTGAGTTCGGTTGAAGGCACCCGTCTCGAAAGCGGGCGACTCCCTCAAAAGGGTCCGTGGGTTCGAATCCCACTTCCACCTCCATTTTTTGGCGCTGAATTTGCGCGCCGTTTTTTTTGGAAGCTTGGCCGAGCCGGTTTAAGGCACTGGTCTTGAAAACCAGCGAGGGAGCGATCCCTCCGTGAGTTCGAATCTCACAGCTTCCGCCAATTCACGGTGAGCGCCCTTGATGGCGCTCCCGTTAAAAAAGTTGATTTGCATCACTGATATAGAGGCGTGGATGAGCGGTTGAAATCGCTCCCCTGCTAAGGGAGTATCTGAGCAAAACTCGGATCGAGGGTTCGAATCCCTCCGCCTCTGCCAACGTGAAAGAGTTGCGTCTTTCTTGTATTACGGTTTTTGGAAAAGTGGCTGAGTCGGCCGAAGGCACCTCCCTGCTAAGGAGGCACCTGGGATTAAACCTGGGTCGTGGGTTCGAATCCCACCTTTTCCTCCAATTTACGGCCTGTTGTCTCGTGACGCTTGTACAGCATCAGGCACGCCAATTATTTTTACGCTTCAATATTCATCTTACGTGGTTCCCCCGGGCGATTTCTCGGAAAAATGTGACGAACACTGGTTTTTTTCACTCAAAGACAATGAGGGGATTAAGCCCCTCATTGTCTTTGAGTGATATTTTTGGCGCAGAAACATGATGGTCGTGCATTTTCCGCCACCGCCCACAGGGCGGAATAAACTTCTTGTGGCCTTGGACATCGCCCACTCACCTTCTTAGCCGCCTATGAGGCGGTCTTCGCTGAATTTAAACCAGTGTTTTCCGCATGAGACTTCTTAGCCTCCAAAAAGAGAAATGAAACAATAACAAGAACGGCCGCCCACAGATCGCTCCTCTTGCCATTATAACAAGAAAACTGCTATAAAACAGTGTGTTTTTGCCCCGTTCTTCTATAAAATGTCCAACATGGAGTGGACATGATTCTGATTTTTTAACTGTCCGCAGGGCGAAAAACCGCGACCGACGGGATACTTTGATTTGCCACTTCTTCATAGCTGCCTGTGGGGCGGAACATCGTCTTCTGGCCCCCAAAGAACTTGCAGCGACTTCTACCGCCCACAGGGCGGAACATGTCCAAAGGCCGGTGGCTTTGGCGAACACGCCCTTCTTAGCCGCCCACAGGGCGGAACACATCGCGCTGGCCTCACAGTGGGGTAGCAGTGTCTTCTTAGCCGCCCACAGGGCGGAACACCTGGGCATCCGGCGCAGGCTAGGCAACAACTGCTTCTTAGCCGCCCACAGGGCGGAACACAGCGGCTCGCATTTGATGCTCGATTCGAGGACCTTCTTAGCCGCCTACAGGGCGGAACACATCGGCCTGCGCAAATCCATGTCGGCCACACTCTTCTTAGCCGCCCACAGGGCGGAACACGGATAGAGGCTTTCAGGTTTGTGGCTTCTTGCCTTCTTAGCCGCCCACAGGGCGGAACACGCGATGGTGTCTATGATCTCCCGCGCGGTCCGCTTCTTAGCCGCCCACAGGGCGGAACACAAACCCGCAACAGCCACCCCGCCGTCCGCAGTCTTCTTAGCCGCCCACAGGGCGGAACACTTCGCGCGCGCTTTCAAAAGCTGCTCAACCACCTTCTTAGCCGCCCACAGGGCGGAACACATGAATCAGGAAGACCGGCCAGCGCGGGCTATCTTCTTAGCCGCCCACAGGGCGGAACACTCGCATGAACGAAGCCCTGGGCCTCGATCTGTCTTCTTAGCCGCCCACAGGGCGGAACACAACAATGGTGCAAGCCCGCATTGCGCCAACAACTTCTTAGCCGCCCACAGGGCGGAACACTCGTTCACGCCGGCCTTGACGAGCAGCTCGGCCTTCTTAGCCGCCCACAGGGCGGAACACTTGTCCAAAATGGAGATGCCGGGAATCGAATCCTTCTTAGCCGCCCACAGGGCGAAACACGCACTGGCCGCCAGCTTTCCCAATTTCGCCCACTTCTTAGCCGCCCACAGGGCGGAACACGATCTTGACCAGGCTTTCCTGCATCATTTTCTCTTCTTAGCCGCCCACAGGGCGGAACACCAGTCAGCCATCAATCAATTAACTTGATCTCACTTCTTAGCCGCCCACAGGGCGGAACACCCGCGACAGCCAAAACGAGTTCGGGGCTGGCTCTTCTTAGCCGCCCACAGGGCGGAACACGCTTGCGAGGCGCTGGTGCTCACCGACACATTCTTCTTAGCCGCCCACAGGGCGGAACACACATTGCTCCACGGCCTCTCGCAAATCGCGCACTTCTTAGCCGCCCACAGGGCGGAACACTACGCGGGCTTCTGCGTCCAAGCGGGCTTGCTCTTCTTAGCCGCCCACAGGGCGGAACACGGCCAAAGGCCTGGCAAATAAGCCGCAGGCCACTTCTTAGCCGCCCACAGGGCGGAACACGCATGAACGCTTCATTTGAAAGGCGGCCGGAACTTCTTAGCCGCCCACAGGGCGGAACACTCTCTCGGTTTTGATGGCCGCGAAGCTATGATCTTCTTAGCCGCCCACAGGGCGGAACACCCGCATTGCATGCGGACCATCCCGCACAAAGTCTTCTTAGCCGCCCACAGGGCGGAACACCTACGGCGCTCCAAGCGATCATTGGCCCATCGCTTCTTAGCCGCCCACAGGGCGGAACACCTTGGGGCAAGCCGCAGGCCAGCCCTGGCGTCCTTCTTAGCCGCCCACAGGGCGGAACACTCTTGGGTCTCTCATGCTGTTGTCTCCGGATTCTTCTTAACCGCCCACAGGGCGGAACACGTCCACGTCGGACTGCTTGGCCGTGCCCATCTCTTCTTAGCCGCCCACAGGGCGGAACACGCCTCAAAGCCAGTCTTGCGGGAGCCATTGCCCTTCTTAGCCGCCCACAGGGCGGAACACCCATGGAGTCCGAGCTGGACAAAATTTTCACACTTCTTAGCCGCCCACAGGGCGGAACACAGCTGGCCAAGCCGGAAAAGGAGTTTTGGTTGCTTCTTAGCCGCCCACAGGGCGGAACACCTCATGGGCGAAGTCCAAAAGGCCATCGGCGTCTTCTTAGCCGCCCACAGGGCGGAACACGTCGGGGCCTTCGGTTTGCCGGATCACGTCCTCTTCTTAGCCGCCCACAGGGCGGAACACCATCCAGCCATCCAGCTGGCGCAGGCGGCTCACTTCTTAGCCGCCCACAGGGCGGAACACTCCCGCTAACACCGGGCCGCGCGGATCCACCACTTCTTAGCCGCGCACAGGGCGGAACACGTTGGGCTTTTGACTTTTGGCGGGGGTTCGGGCTTCTTAGCCGCCCACAGGGCGGAACACTGCCCCGCAATGAAAAAATATCTCTGCGTTTTCTTCTTAGCCGCCCACAGGGCGGAACACTTCACGCGGTTGGCAAGCGGCCGAAACGATTTCTTCTTAGCCGCCCACAGGGCGGAACACCCTGGCCGACCTGCTCGACGCCATCGGCTCCTCTTCTTAGCCGCCCACAGGGCGGAACACCATATCAGATAACAGCGCCCTGAGGAACGATGCTTCTTAGCCGCCCACAGGGCGGAACACGCCGGCGACAAGCGCCGCACGCTCTTCGGCCACTTCTTAGCCGCCCACAGGGCGGAACACAAGAAGCGATTGTCCAGGTCGTGCCATTGGAGCTTCTTAGCCGCCCACAGGGCGGAACACTTTTTCATCCATGGCCACTCGCACCGCGCCTTCTTCTTAGCCGCCCACAGGGCGGAACACAAACGCCTGTAATTGAGCGGCATTGGTATCGACTTCTTAGCCGCCCACAGGGCGGAACACTTTGAGGCTTTGCACGGAAAAACCTTTCTCACCTTCTTAGCCGCCCACAGGGCGGAACACGTTCTCATTTACAAACGCAAGGCCGGCATCATCTTCTTAGCCGCCCACAGGGCGGAACACTGAATGAAAAAGAGGCGGCCCCCTTGCGAAGCAAGGGGTTGTCGCCTCTTTCTCAGGGTATACCCTTTGTTTAACATCGTCGAATTTATCCCTTTGATTATTAAGGATTAATTCTTTGCTTAAAAAACGAAGTTAAAACATGGGTATTGCAGCCCCGCCCAAGCCATAACTGTTCAGAGGCCGCTCTGTTGCGTCTTTTTCCAGACGAATTCGAAGTGCGAATCTCCGCTTTGTGGCCTGCGACGACATTGCAATTTCGAAATAAGCTTTAGGTTTTCTCTCGTTGCGGTCGCGTGCCATTTTCGCGCCATCAGCGTCCCGCGCCCGCACAAAGACTCCGGATATTTTTGCGCCTGCAGGAGCTGGTGAGATGTCTGCTCTAATGACACCTGGCATTCTACGCAACGGCTTGATTCTTTCGTGTTGCAAAAACATGACCAATGCCTGTTGGTCATGCGAAAAAACACGAACGCGGTTTCCGCTGTTTACGGCTTGGTGGTCAGGAAACGCCAGCTGAAAAGCGAAAGGCATTCCCTCCTCTTTTAGCGCCGAGTTGCAAGCGTGCACGGCGGCGACAACTTGCGCGACAATGGCGCTTGCCATGCTTTCTTCTTCTGCGGTCCATTCGGTGTAAAACATTGGCTGCTCCTTTTCAAAAGAGGGGTAAACCCCCTCTGTATTCACTCCGCTTTCGCGCCGAAAACACCGCCCATGACGAACATGGCCGTCAAATAGACCCAGTCCTCATCCATGACATTCTTCGGGTCGCTCATTTCTGCGGTGATCTTGTCGATCTTGGCGAACAACGAATAAAAATCATTTTTTTGTGTCCCCAATCGATACGCCGCCGCGGATCGCGTCACGGTTCCGTAAGCGCTGACGGCAATTGGGGCGTATTCCGAACCGCGCACATAATCGATCGTTCGAATGGCGTTGCCCACTTTTTGGGGATGCAAGGCTGCTTGCCGTGTTCCGTCTTGCGTCAATAGGCTGAACAACTGTCGGCTTGGGTCATTGTCGCTCTTTCCCATATTGAGTTCTTGCGACGGGTAGACCTCCACGCCTGGCAACACATCGAGGCTTGCGGACACAACAAACGTGGTCGCTGCGCGGCTTTTTTTCGTGAGGGCTTTTTCGATTGCAGCGATAAGCTCTGTGGCGTCAGCCTGAGCCTGCGCTCCGACCAGATGACCAACCTTGTTTGCCCAAATCACATCTGCGTAGCCGTTTGCGTCGAATCGCCACTCTTTCTTTTCGGAAGGCATGGAAATGACAATTTCGATCTGGGACGATTGAAGGCGGTTTCTCCACAGCCACTGCCCCGAAATCAAATTGAGAGCATAGCGAGTCGCGAGCTCTTTAAAAATTCCTCTCGCGAGAGCCGCATCGTAAAATTTTCCATATTGATCGGCGAACTCTGTTGAGTTGCAAGCCGTTGCTCGATCGGCTTCGTTGAAAATTTGAAGAGAGCCTTCGATTTTGAACTTTTCCACACCAACGGGAACGATGGCAATCTCACTCAATTGCGGATTTCCGTTGACTGGGTTGCCCTTTTTCTCCTGGCCTTTGCTGTCCGCCTTTTGTTTGGCAATGGAGTGTTTGATGTAATTTTGAAAAATACCCAAAAAAGCAGCGTTTTGCACTTCGACGGGGACGATCTTTTTCCCGTGTTGGGCATCCAGCTGGGCCGAAAATATAAACACTGACGGGCGAATTGAGCCCGTGAAAGACAGCAGCGAAGGAATTGCGACGGTCATGAGTATCTCCTGAGAAAAGAAAAAATGAAAAAATTAACGACAGAAAAAATCTTGCACAAAAAAACTCAATGTTCAACCGCGGTCATTAGGCCTGCGGGGCGGCCGGCCACAGAGCGCCACTTCCATTCAAACCATGTAGCAGGGGTTGTGGCCTGACCCTCTTGGTCTTCATGAGCCAGGCGGCGCTCGTTGCGAATCGCGGCGCATAGGCGCAAAAACACCACACCATGAACAGGCTCGGCCATGGCGGTTTTTGCGCCCGGAAATCTGGACACACTTTTTTTCTCGGTTGCATCAGTGAGCAGCCGCCAGCCCACCACCAACGGAAGTCGCGTAGGAAGTGTTTGGACGAACGCAAAAGCTTTGTCCTCTGGGTCTTGCTCCGGAGGGGTCATTGTTGCATCGGCATCGGGCTCTGCTGAAACGTCTGCCATTGCGGATTCGGGTTTTTCACTCATCACGTTGCCGCCATTTCCGAGCTGAGCTTCCGCGTCAACTTGCTCTCCATCGGCTTCACCCGTTTTTTCGGTCTCGGCCTTTTTAACCCATTTCGTGAACGCCAGCAAATTGGCGAAACCGCTTTTTTCTTGTCGGAGGGCCAAAAACGTTCTGAAATCGCTTGTTGCGTCTTCGATCATCCAGGCTCCGCCAGGAATCTTGCTAAGGGCCTCGTCGTAGGTTTGCACAATTTCCAGGCCTCTTTTTGCTTGGCGCACCGGCGAAATTGGCATTTCCCCTCCTGCCAGTCGCATAGAGGACCAGACTTTTTCCACAAATCCAATCGCAAGAGGTTCCTCTGAATCGTTTTCGAACCCAAAAATCATATGAAAAACGCCATCCCCCTCGACTTGATCCGCCATCGGGGCGGGTTTGGCGCGCCCACCGTTGGCTTTTCGACTGATAGCTGTCCATGCGTAGGTGGTTTGCCCTTTTCGGAGCTCCACTCTCGAAAAAGCCACACTCAATCCGGTTGGGCGAAGGTGCATTTCTGCTTCTCGGTTTAGCTTGTGAGCTAAAGCACCGTGGAATCCATTAAAAGCGGTCAGTGGCGGCAAACCGGCCACATGCCCTGCCTTTCCATTGAACCCGTGCACGGACTGAAACGTGGCGACCACAAAAAAATTATTCATTTTTATCCTCTTAGTCGATTGTCAGCGCAACAAGCATTGTTTTTGGACGCAACTCTTCAAGCCAACCGGCAATCAACTTTGTTGACCATCGGTTTTCTTCTGCGCTCGGCGTTTTTAACCCTCTCCAAATATGGGCGGCAACCATACCCGCCAACTCTTCAACCTCCTCCCTTTCCAGCTCTCCAATCAACAATTTTTGCCATTTTGTTCGGCTCTTGGCGAATAATTTTTCAATTATTTTTTCGTCCAAAGGCTCATTTTGCAAAAGCATTTGCACTTCGACGACTGCCGCGATGGTGTTTTGGAAATCCCGCTCCAGCACCCTTCTGGACACGGTGTCCCGAATTGATCGAGGCTGAGCCATGACGTCCCCCAGCATTGGATGGGCGGCCAAGACGTCTTTTTCGCGCCAGATTCTCAAAAGAGGCGAGCGGGAGCTCAGGAGCAACCGATCGGCGCGATTTCTTTCTCTGCTTCTGGGTCGCGGCAAATACTGCTCAATGAGATAATGTTTCATCAAGGAGTTCAACATCCCAGCGTTTTGAGGATTGGCTCCGCCGACAAGAAACTCACGAGCTCGACTTGCCACCAGGCTTCCCTTTCGATTTCTTTCGGTGGCAATCGCTCGGCTCAGGTTCACGCTGACGTTGGGAACAATCTGAAGGTCTTGGCCATGCTCATCCAGCACGATTAAAACAGCGCCAAAAGCGTTCGGAGCTTTTTCTTGAAGATCGGGAATTTCAGAAACACCCAGTTTTTCCAAAATTTTTGATGCAATGGGATCGCGCGCAATCAGGGCCAGAGCCAAACTGAATGGCTTTGCGTCCACAATCATTTCCGCCTCTAAAAGCGACGCAGCGGTTTGTGTGTTTGATGAAATTGAAGTCGGAGTGACTCGGCCATCGTCGATGGCGACCGAAGCGCCCACAACATAAGGCTCCCAAGTCTCAACAATATCATTTTGCATCCAACATCCTTGGGAGCTGGCCAGCCGCGCATCGTGGTATTTGTAAGCGTGAGTCACCAAGCCTCGAATCGCATTTTTCATTTCCTCAGCATATGTAAGGACCTTTTTCGGTTTTTTCTCTTCTCCGCCCTCAGAATCGATATTTTCGTCTTCTGAGTCATCGGCCAACAAATCGGCGCCGTCATCGGTGGCTTCTGCGGCCGTAGGGTTGCGGGTTTGCGATTTTTCAGGGGCTTTTTTTGCGGCCTCTTTTTCTTCTCGTTTGAGCTTGTTGGCTGCAGCCTTTGTTCCGCTAGCTTTGGACCATTTGGCGCGGAGAGTCTCAAAAATTTCAATCAATTCGTCTCTCGCCACGACCACCCGATGCTCCGGACGAGCGGCCGCCCCAAAAACATCTTGGAAAAGATTATCAACCTCTTCTTCTTTCTTGTTTGCCTGATCTTGCGTCGCGCAGGGAAATGCCTCCATCGCCGCGCACAGCCGCGGCCAGGATCGATCTTCTGAGCTCGCCTTCCATGCATCCGATAACGTGAGCTTTTTTTCTTTGACAGGCAGGGCTTTTTTTGCCGTGGATTTTGCGGCGATTTGCTTTTTTGCCATTTTTGCTCCATTAATTGGCTTCAATCTGAATTTTGCTGGGAATTCGCCGCGGTTTCGTTGGCTTTTTATCGATAAGGCACTTCAAAATGACCTACTTTTTCGATCATACCCGTGTTTTTTACTCAATTCGAACTTTTTTATGCTCAATCGCTTTTTTCATGCTACATTCTCTTCACCGCCCCCACTGCTCGCTCCATGGCCCTCGCTCATCAAACCCCATTTCTTCCCCCCGTGTTTTCTCTGTTGCTTGAGTTGGCAGCATTGTTTCACGATCTGGGCAAAGCCAATGCTCGGTTTCAGGAAAAGCTTGCCCTTCACTGCCCCCCTGAAAAACCAAAAAAAGGCAAAAAAAAAGGTGATCCTTCCGGGCACAAAGGCGAAAAATGGCGCCATGAGTTGATTTCTGTTTTGGTGGTTTATCGCTGCCTCATTCGCGGTGCGGAAACGCAGAATCAAGACATTTCTGACATTTCTGACTCGGCGGGATTTTTGTCTTTTTCTGAATCCAGGAATTGGGGCTGGCTTGATGATGCCGATTTTTATGATTTGCCCCTTGCTCACGAGTCGCTGGACCTGAGCAGCCACCCGGCCCTTAAGTTCATGGCCGGCCCGGGCATGGCTAAACACCCCTTTCTGTCCACACTCTTGTGGCTCATAGCCAGCCACCACCGCCTCCCCGATGACTATCAAAAAGCGGGAGCCAATCCACAATTCTTTTCTACATTGGCAAATCTCCATTTGGAGGAGGCCAATGAGCGTTCGGTTTCAGTTGGGGAGACGCCATGGCAAAATTCGGGTTGGCTGCAAGAGGTCAACCGCGTGAGCTTGGCGCTGGGGACGCATGAGAGCCTAAATCAAGCATCGAATAGCGCCTCTCGTGTTGAGCCGGGCAGTGGTTTTGCGAACAATTTGGCGCTCTTTTCAGCTCTTTGGCTACGGCCCTTATTGGTTTATGCCGACCACACCGCTTCACGAGCCATCTCCGACGCCCCCCAATCGGTGTGGCCCAAAAAAGGCGCCATTTTCGCGAATTTGACGAGCGAAAATGCCACCGGAGACTTGTTGCATACGCATTTGCTGAGCGTGGCCGCTCATTCGAACACATTTTGGCGTTTGGCGACGGGGGACATTAATGCTCCGATGACCGTTGTCCTTGAAAAAAGCGCGCTGCGGCAGCCGATCGAAGCTCCTCGGTTTGCATGGCAACAAAAAGCGGCGGCCGCCCTAGCTTTGCCGCATCCTGCGAACACCGCTTCAGATCAGCCCACCTTTGTGGCTGTCATCGCTGAAACCGGCACAGGAAAGACCCTGGGAGGAGCCCGAATCGCACAAAGCCTTTGTGGGGGCACATTGCGCGCCACATTTGCTTTTGGCATGCGTTCGCTGACCCTTCAAACCGGAAAAGAGCTTTTTGGAGCCGGTTTTTCACATGATTTGGCCGTCCTGGTCGGCAACCCGGCAAGCCGCATTCTTTTTGAAAAAAACAACGAAAGCGCAGAAAAACACGGGTCTGAATCGGCTGAAATGCCTTTGGAGTTTGAAGTTTCAGTCGATAAATCCGATTCCCTTAGCCCTGAATCAGCTCATGAAGATCAATTTTTAAACTGGCTTCCCTCTGTTTTTCGTGCGCAACCGAGCCCCTCAGAAGGAGACCATGAGAGCTCGGATCTCGACACTCATTCGTCCGCCAATGCGGCGGCAAATTATTTCTTGTTGGATAACAAAGGGGAAAAACTTAACTCACTGCTCAGCGCTCCCTTGTTGGTCTGCACCATTGACCACCTTATCCGTTGCGTGGAGGGGCACCGCGGCGGCCAAATGTCATCATCGCTGCGCGCCATGACCTCCGATCTTGTTTTGGACGAGTTGGATGCTTATTCGCCGGATGACCTGATCAGCATTAGCAAGCTAGTGACGCTTCATGGACTGGCGGGGCGGCACGTCATTGTGATGTCGGCCACAGCATCTCCTATCGTTGTCAACGGCATGTTTGACGCTTGGAATCATGGCATTGCGTTGCGCCGTCAAATGTTGGGGCACAACTGCTCACCGCGGGCCGCCGTTGTGGCGAACTGCACTCCGTTTATTCAAATGGCCACCGACGCCACATCAGCCAAATTCAAAAGTCTTTGGACAGATATGGTCGAGCATACGCTCTCCTCGCTGATTTCTGGACCAAAACGTCGCAATTTTGATATTCTTGAACTGCCTAGTCCAACGGCGACTCTTTTTTCATTCAAAAAGCCGGTTAACCAAGACCCTTTGGCCCCCATTTGGGAGTGTTTAGCCACACAAACTCAAAAGTTGCATGCCGACAACCACATTGATCTTGCCCACAAAAATGGCAACACCCGGGTTTCTATCGGCTTTGTGCGCTTCAGCACCGCGAAGAATGCGGCGCGTTTTGCGCGATGGGCTTTGTGCGCGGATCATCCAGCGCTCAAAAACACGCGAATCCTGTGCTATCACAGCAAATATCCAATGCTTCATTTGTCTCGCATTGAAACCGAACTGAATCGCATGCTCTCGCGGAAGCGCGAAGAATCTGGCTCAACCTCGCTGGCGGACGACCCGCTGATTGCCCGACATCTTGTTGACGAAACGGGTCAGAGCGTTGAAGACGTAATTTTCATTGTGTCCACGACGACCCTTAATGAAACAGGCCGGGACCATGATTATGACTGGTGTATCTTGGAGCCTCGAAGCGTGCGTGGCGAAGTTCAGGCGGTTGGCCGCGTTCGACGCCACCGGCCGTCGCAGTGGAACAAAATTAATGTCAGCTTCATGGATCGTCCGTTAGGCCTTTTCCGTTCTCATTCCTTTTCGCCCTGGGGCTTCCCTGGCATTGAGACGCGTCAGGACGACAATCGGCCAACGTTCTCTGTTTCAACACGCCCTTCCAATAAATTGCGAGAGCTCTTTTTGGAAAGTTTTCCGCCGTCCTTCTCTGACTCACTAAACAACGGAAAAGAAATCCAACAAGGATCAATCAATTTTGCGATCAACGCGCTGCCTTTTCAGGCGTGGGGGGCAGCCGAATACGGGCTTAATGCAGCGCCCTGTTTGAGACTTCCTGACAATTACCAGGCAAATCCTATTGGCAGTCTGGAGATGGCTGAACAATTCGCCTGTTTGTCTTCTTGCCAACCGTGTTTGCCGGGGATTCCAAAATCCAGCGCCGTTTTTCGATCCAATGCACGCCAATATGCTTGGTTTGGTCATCATGCTCGAATTTCGTCTTTTCGACGAGCAACCTCCTACAATTCTCCAACGCAAGACATTCTTTCCCTTCATTCACCAGACCAAACAAACTCTCTTGTTCACATCGTCTCGTCAAAAGATCGAACAAAAACGCTTCAGAAGTCCATCTCCGTGGACTGGTCTGATGACTTTTTTGAGAGTTCTGTTCATCCAGATCGTGTTTTTTTGCGGTCAGCGTCTTTTTCTTTAATCCAGTGGATGTCAGACACTCGCTTTGAATTGAAATCGCTGTATTCGGAAGCCCTTGGCCGATTTTCCGCCCAAGGCCTTCCGGCGTCCGTGGCGCAAGATTTGTTGCTCAGCGTTGACTTTCCGCCACGCAGCAATGCACAAGGGAATAAACCACCAGAAGAATGGGGCTGGTCCTTCCATCCCCTTTTAGGCTTGTGGAAAAACATCTAACCGCGTGTTCGGCGTTTTCTTGCCGATGATTGGTTGCTTTTTCTGGATAAACGACGCCCCGCGATGTGCATTGTTCACTTAGGCTGACACTTCCCTTCCGGAGGTCTCATGCCAATTTTTCGTTTCCTGCGACTTCACGGCCAGATCAGGCCTTTTTCACGCCGACTTCATCGTCCGACCATTCTGTTGCCGACGGTTCTTTTGAGCGCAGCGCTCCTTGCCGCGTGCGGAGGCGGCGGCACATTTTTTTTCTCCATTTCCTTCGGTGGGGGCCCTGGCATTGAGCCGCAGCCCGGCTCTCAACCTCAATTTCGGTTCTTGAACGCCACGCCGGGCGCGGGCTCCTTGGACGCTCAAGTGGACGGCAAAGCCGCCGCGAGCTCGATCGGCTTTGGCCAGGTTTCCGCTTGGGCGCAATTTGACGCGGGCGCACGCTCTCTTTCGCTCTTCCCCTCAGGCTCAACCACCGCGCGCGCTGGCGCTTCTTTCACGGCAGTCAATGGGCATCATTTGAGCGCGTTTTCCTACTATCCGACGACCGCCTACGCGAATGCTTCGCCGACCAGCAATCCTTTAACCCTTCCTTTGTCGGCGTTCGTGCTTGACGATCCCTATTCCGATGGTGTTTTGAGCGCGCAATCGATCTCCTCTGCGACGCAAACGCGGGCGCGGTTTGTGAATGTCGCCTGCCAATCGAGCTCGGTGGACGCCTATCTGTTGCCGGCGGGGTCCACAATCGCAACGGCCCAGCCCACGTTCGCTGCGGTTGGC
>Ga0209888_1000753_pt1 | contig 12958 bp, 8 predicted proteins | sample OrgsoiDNA_201059_FD_185807 | JGI IMG/M metagenome (GOLD analysis project Ga0209888, IMG submission 185807) | Permafrost soil microbial communities from the Arctic, to analyse light accelerated degradation of dissolved organic matter (DOM) -... | ecosystem: Environmental > Terrestrial > Soil >...
CGGGCCAGCCGAGCATCTTCTTCCGCCGCGTCGAGGCGCCGGCGCAAATCGAGCAGCGCGGAATCTTGCGCATCGGTTTTTGGATCATCAAAAGACATGGATCAGGCTGTTCGCGTGAGGAATGCCTTATTCTACCGCACGCCCGTCAAATGAGCAAAGGCGCTTGCTCCTGGATTCTGAGCCTGCGCAAACGACTGGTTTTTCATTCTTTTTTGGACCTTGATCGACGCTGCCAACGGACCGCGTTTAGCGCGTCGGCTGTCGCGATTTGGCCCCAATAAAATCAGCGAAAACGTCTATTTCCTGTTTTCTGTGTTTGATCTGGCCCTTATTTTCGAGCGCCCGCTTAACTTTTTTCTTTTTCACCTATTTTTGCTTCGCCTTTATTGCCCTTCGATTATGTTGGGCCGCGAAAAACCTTCTCCTAGGGCGAAGAGGATGCCAATCCAGCATTGTTTTCATATTTGCGCATTCTGCGATGTGCCCATCAAACGTCAACCGTTCCCTTGCCCCCGCTCTCTGGCTCAAAGGCAACAGGCGTCAGGCATCGGTCGCCTGGCGCGCTCCGTTTGCTTTTCCGCGCTGACGCCCTTAAAATCAAAGAGCCCCTTCTTTTCACGCCGTTTATTGGCTTCTTTTATTGCCTTTTGCCGTTGTTGGACGCCCACTCCCATGCCCGCCACGCCTCCGCTTGATCCCTCTGAGCCGCTCTCCGAATCAGCCACGGCTCTGTCGTTGAGAAACGCCATGGCGGAGCTTGAGCGCAGAGGCGATTTTGGAAAACTGTTTGCCTTGGTCCGAGCTGTGGAGTCCCCAAGCCTCAGTCCAGAAATATGGGAAATGGTCGCAATGGGCGCGCTTTTTGGATATTCGTCCGCCTATTTCGACCTCGCGGAGAAGGCTGCCCTCTCGGCTCCGCTAAACGCCATGCGCGGCCCAGCCATCCTCGGCGTGGCGGGGAAACTCAAACCTCAGTGGGTGGGGCGGGATCCAATGAGCATCGCCATAAGCCGCCCGGGCGATGTACTTCCCGTTCTCCGTTTCCTTGCCCGACATGGATGCGATGGCCGCCCCGACCTCCCCGACGGCTTAACCCCCTTGATGGTTGCCGCAGCAGTCGACGATCCGCAGACCGGACTGGCGCGCATCGAATTTATCGCTCCGCTTTCTGATTTGAACGCTGTCAATTCGCGCGGCCGCAATGCCCTGATGATCGCCGCCGAGGCGCAAAACTGGCCCTGTGTTTCAAAATTGCTGGATATGGGGGGCGACCCCAAAGCGGTTGACCCAGAAGGAAACACTCTTTTTTTGATCGCCCTGCGGCGCGTCAGCGCGACCTATAACAACGGGCCCCTCTCCCAGGACGTCATTGACGTCCTTCTGCGATTGGGTCGCGCTTGCGACTGGCGCGCGGCGAACAGAGCCGGAGAAACTGCGGCAACGGCCATCAACTCCCCTGTTTGGGCTATTTTTGATCAACTGGCGATCGAATCCGGCATCGATGGCGTTCAGTGGGTTCGAGATCAAATCATGAAAAAATTCATGCCTCAGTCCGCGGCAATCGCCAATGCGCACGACGAAGCGCAAAGCTTGCTCGTGTCCATGGCTCAGCACGCACGCCCCGACGCTGACGCGGCCGCTGGCCTCCACGAACAACACCGCGCGCGGCTCGCCCCGCCTCGTTTGTGAAAATCCGCAAAGCAATCCAGGCATCGCTCCGAGTCTTTTTGTCGCCCTTTTTTTGCCTTGCGCCCCTTCGGCCCCTCGCGTAAAATAGGCCAATCCAGCGCCGATCCCTGCCGCTCCACGCCATTCGCCATGCCCGCAAAGAAACCCGCCCCCCCTCCAACGCCCGCCACCGCAGCCCGCCATCTCGCAAAAAAAGTTCTGGGCGACCTGGGGGCCAATGCGCATCGCCACATGCTGGATCAGCAACTCACGGAAGAAGCTCGCGTCGTTCGCGCAGCGATCACCGCTTCCGTCAGCGAATTGGCCCGTGAGCGCTGGTCTCAGTGGTTCGCCGAGGAACGCATTTCTCTTGCCCCCGCGGACTGGAGCGTCTCCGACACCTTGCGCGTCATGAAAGAAGCCCTGGCCCCCGGCTGCGACTGGGACAGCCCGGATTTTTCACGCGCGATCGTCGCTTCCTTTCTGCAAGCCATGACACCCGAAAACGCCGCAGCTGCGCTCGGCGCTTTGGGCCAGGCTTCCGCAGCTCCTCCCGCAACCCTTGCCGCATTCGGTGACTCGGCATCCGAAGCGTTCGCAAAGAGTTTCTCGCGCCCTTCCGGCGCATTGGCCAGATCCTTGCTCTCCTTGCAGGACGATTATGAATTTTCTCCTTCCACTCGCAGCGGAGACTCCATTTTTCACCTCTCGATCGAGCTTCATGACTTGAACGAAACGCACGATCTGGATGAGCGAAAAAAAGGCATGCTTTCCACATGGCGGCCAAAGGGGGTTTTTGAGGATGACCGCTCTCGGGCTCGATTCACCCGCAACAACCGGGGCGAGCCTCTTCGGGCGCCGCAAATCGGCTCGCGTCTTTTGGGTCTTTTCCCCAATGCCTTTTCAGAGTTGACGGCCATTGCGCTCGCCGAAGCACCCAACACCGTCGCGCGCAACCTTTTGGAGCGGGCCAGCGACCTGAGCGTCTCCGAGGTTCGTTGGACAGAGCTTTTCGCTCAAATATTGCGCTCAAGCTCGATTGCGCCGCATCTTCGCGGGCTTTTTCCTTTGGACGCCCGCGCCGACACAAATCCCTTGGTGTCGCGACTGGCCGCTGTCGCCCGCTCGGATTGGGCGCGAAAAATCGCAGCGGCAGCCTTGGCTGGCCGTGAAGAAGGCCTTTTCGCTCGCAACGCCCTCGGTGGCGAAGAGCGTCAGCGCCTTGGCTTGAGCGACTTGCCCGCTGCGGCCCGCAAACGCCTTGATCGACTCACCTTCCGCGACGATGAGGAGGACAATCGCCCCCTGCTTAACGATTTTTTTGACTTTAACGAAATTTCATCTTTTTTCGAAGAAAAACGACGCGAGATCGCAGCTCAACCCAACCCGCTCTCCACCCTGTGCGAAGACGTTTTCCTTGCGGCCTTCACGCAAGCTCGCGCCTCTCACGACTTGGCGCCGCCTCTTCGCGCCGTGTCCCTGTCGCTCTTCACCGCTTTCGTTTCTCACGCCAACTCCACCATTCCCGCCACGCTTTTTGTTGAGCGAGACGGTGATTCGCCACACTCTCTTGAAACAGACACTCGTCAAAAGCCCGCAGCCCTTGGCGGGGCTGGCGTTGACCGCGACAACGATGGTGAGCTCGCCGCAACAAATCGTGTCGGCGCAAATCGCCCTGCGAATCCAGCCCCGCAAGACTCCGCGCTCGCACGGAGCCGATTCGCCCTTCGCCTGTCCGAAGGCGGCTTTTGGCGCGATGAAGATTTCTCGGAGCTCACGCGCTCTTTGTGCGGCATTTGGCGCCAGAATGCGATCGCCAAGCAAACAATGGCCCACGGCGCGGAGCTCTCCCCGGAAATCGCTTTCTCCTGGCTTCGCGGTGAACGTGAAACGACGCAAGCGATTTACGCGCATCATTCCCGCGCCAATTCCGCGGCTCCCTTGCTCCACGATTGGCCACAAGACGCAAAAGGTGATAACGCTTTTCACCTCGCCGCGCGCGTTGCCCAAACCCTTGCGACCGGCGACGCCTCTCCCGCCGGCGAGGCTTCCGCTGGCGCTCTTTGCGCCCGATGGCGAGTTTTGGCCCGAACGCAATTGCACGCTGCTGGAGTCGCCTCGTTTGGCCAGGCCGCGCGAATGATGCTGGGTTTGGAAGGCGATGGCTATCCAGCTGATTTTTTTGTTGGCGGCGCTTGGGCTCGCCCTCTTTTGAACGCTCAGGCAACCCCTGACGGTGGGGCGCGCCTCTTCATTCCTGACGCTTTGGCGGTATTGGCGCGCGATGGGCATTGGCAAGCTGCGCCGTCTGAGGCGCTTCTGGCATCCGTCGAATCCACATCCCCCGCGAACAACACCGAAGCTTCAGCTCCCCGTTCCGCTCCGCCCTTGGCCAATGAGCACAACCGCCTGCCCAAAATGATTTATGGCTGGCGCTCTGCTTTCAGTTCCGCGTGGAGCGAATCCGTCCAAAAAACGCTAGAAACCCCTGACAAGAAAGCCCGTCTTTTGCATTCGAGCGCCACCGCATTGCGTTATTTAACCGCTCACGCAGCTCCTGGCGCCGCGCGCGACATCGCGCCCGATGAGGATCAAGCCAAACAAATGTCCGAATTGGCGACGACGAACCGCCTGGCCAACCTCCCTTTTAAAGCTGCCCTTTTTGACGACACGCACAACGGCCTGCCCGCCGGCCGCGATGTTTACACGGGTCTTTGGATCGGCCTTGCCCAAGCCGTCGATTCCGTGGCGAACGAGTTGACAGGGGTCGCCTCCGCGGCGCCCACCACGCCAATCGCTCAAATTGCATTCTCCATCGCAGGCGATGACGTTCAGAGAAACGTTCATTCACGCTGGCTATCCGCTCTCGACTGGGCCGGACAAAATCCTGAAATCGCGCGAAAACTCCATGCCCAAAATGCCGCAAGCCGATTCTCCCTTGCGTTTGGCTTTCGCTCTGGCGGCATTCTTGACGAACGCATTGAACAACGCGCGAAGGCCCTTTGGGAAAGCGAAGGATTGTCTCCCGCAGCCTGGCGCCTGCTGGCCAAAACGCAAGCCGCAGCCGCAGATTTTTTGATCCCTGATTTGGGAGACGCCCCTTGGAGCATGAACGCGCGCGGCGATTTTGACCTCGAAAACAAAACACTCCCCTGGATGCGCAACCTGGCGGCTCTTTTGAATGCCGCCACCGACGCCAATCTCCCGCCAGAGCACGCACGCGCGCTTCTCGCCTTGTCCCAACACGAAGGCTATAGCATGGACACTCGCTGGTTTGCCTTGGAAACCGCCCTTGCGCTTCCGACGCGTCCGGAAACAGGCCGAGAGTCCGCCGAACGCAAGGCGGAAGAAGAAAAACAAATCGCCAAAATCACCTGTGAATGGCGCAGAAAAATCGATCAAAAAATCACCAGAGCCTTGAAAAAACCGGATATAAAACGCATTCAGGCGCTGCGTGAGGAGCTGGCGGCGGGCGTTCCCAACACTGAAATCGAAGCGAAAAAACCAGAAAGGCCCGCTCCGCGCGTCGAAACGGAAGCCCAACGCTCCATTCGCCTTGAATTGACACGCGCATTGGGCGCCTGGGCGGCCGAGTCTTTTGACCCAAGTAGCCCCCGAGTTTCCGTGGGGCACGGACTGCGCCGAGCTGAGCAAGAGCGTTTTTTCTCCAAGCTCGGCGACTTGAAAGACTGGCTGACTCGCGATCCGGACGCGCGCGAGCGCTTGCCTCGCCGATTTGGCGTCAACGCGCTTTTTGAACGCCAGCGCCGCTGGCACGACGATCTCGCGCGCGAGCAAGCGATGATTGGCGCTGAGCGTCTGGTCGCCCAAGTGCGAAAACACGCCCATGACGCCGTCAAATTCGGCCACGCTCCGGATATCGCCGCGGTCGAAGCCGCCGTCCAAGCCGTTCAGTGGCCGATGGCCATTCCGCGCGTCGAGGGCATTGAGTTGGAAGCTAGCCGACTCACCCAGACAGCCCTCGCCGATCTCGCGCAAGATCGCGCAATCGCCCACTTGGCCCCCGCAGAGCGCGCTCGCCGTGTGGCCGAAAAACAAGCGCATGCCCTGGCCTCAGCCGCCCAAACGCCTCTCGCCGGTTGGGTGGCCGTGGGCCTGGCCACAGAAATTGAACTTAAAAACGAAGGCGTCGCCATGAGCCACTGCGTCGGCAGCTACGTGACCGATTGCGCCACCGCCAAGTCGCGCATTTATCACGTGACGAATCCGGCCGGCCGCTCGGTGGGCACCCTGGAATTGAAAGTGGACGAACACGCCTCCAAACGCGGCGATTGGGTTTGGTCCGTCGCCCAATTCAAGGGCGCCCACAACGCCTTAATCAGCAATCCAACGGCCAAGTTATTCGCCCAAAAGGTCGCTGAGGCTTACGGCGCGGCGGCGCGAGCCAATCGCCTGGGTTTGCGGCCAGCCAGAGAAACGGCAAAAACGGACTCCGGCCGCGCGCTGGACAATAATCCGCGGGAATCAGCGCCTGAAATCGCGTCTGGCATGCCGCGCGACGAAGCTTTGGGGCAACGGCTCACAGCGCGCAGGGCGCAAAACCTGGATTATGTGCCCGGCGATGACTCGCTTGATTTGCGCTTTCCACGCTGATTCTCACGCTCACAGCTCCCTTTTTTGTCGACTTGTGGGGTCTTGACGCGAATGCCGCCAGGGTTTATTTTCTCGCCATTCGCGGAGAATGCGGCCGTGCGAGCCCAATCCGCTTCCCTCCTGATTGCGCCCGAATCCTCCTTGCCCTTGCGGAAGCCGTTTTAATCAAAACGGATTGATATGAAAAAACACAGTTAAAATCGAAAAACTGGCGCGTTAAAAAACAAGCATTCCTTTTGCGCTCCCAATACTGGTTGCGCAACAAATCTGCATGGTTTTGGATTCCCGCTCTTTTTGTGCCCACAATCGCTGTTTTCTGCGCGGTTTATGTTCTTTTTGACGGAACGATCACTGATGGTTGTTTGGGGTCTTGTGAGGTTATGCACGCCCAGATGGCGCGGCTTCACCGCGAGGCCGGACCTGGCTTTCTCGCGTGGCATTGGGGCGCAAACGGTTTGCGATTGGGCGATCCGCCCTATGGAGACGCCACGAGGGAAGGCGTCATCGCTTGGGTGGCTCTTTTCCTTCTCGCGTTGGGCATCATCGTGGTTTTGAAAGTGAGCATTATCTCTTTTTCAAGACAGATCCGGACAATCGCGCTTTCAGATCCAAAAAAATCCGCAATTGAAGATTATATTGCGCAATTGCGCGGCGAAGAGCTCGCTCGCGCGGAACGAGACGCCTTGCGCGAAGCGCTCTCTTCGGTCCCCGTGGCGCAGCTCGAACCGAACGGCCCCGAACCTCTCGAAGGCACGCTCCTCTCAGCTTCCGAACAGCTCGTTCGCCGTGCGCGCAGACTCTGACTACGCGACTGCGTTGTTTCTCTTCGAGCTTCGCTTCGCCTCCTTTCAACCACGAGCTCGTCGCATTCGTCGCCCCGCAAGACGCGACGGTTGTTGACGCGGATCGCATGGAGTGGCACAATCGTCCTATCCGTCGCTCCATCGCTGTCACGTGCTCTTGATCAGCACTCGATCATCGCAATCGGCTAATGGCGCAGGGCGTTTCCCTCGCGGTTTTCCGCGCACGGATAGCGGTGTTGGCGAACGCGGCCAATATCCTTTCTTGACGATTGGCTTCGCGCAAGAATAGTATTGAAGCCAGCCTGACTCCCGCTCGGCGCGGGCGGCTTAACCCGGCAAGAGGCGGGCGCCGATGGCGCGTGGAGGGAGCCAGCCCTCTCCTTGGTGAAATCGTTCGGTGTTCGCCATTGATCCCACCAACCGAAAACTCTTGTGACGCGCGTTCACGCGCCGCGAAATGAAACCCCGAATCGCCAATGCCATCGGGGTTTCATTTCCCTCCCTCCCTCCCTCCCTCCCCTCACGGCGAGTCCAAAAAACATCTATTAAACGAATTAATTAATTAGCGAACAGGATGCGGGCATCGTTGGCGCTGTCGGCGAGTCGCGCAGTTTCACGACACAAGCTGGATGACGCTTGAGTCGGACTCAATAAAATTCGGACTTATCTTGCGCGCTAGCCATCTTGCGAGTCGCGCCAGGGGGCCAAGCCGGCCTATCGCGGCAAAAACGACGAGGCTCCGTGCGGCGCAATCAGAATCGCTATTGACAGCGCCATCCACGCAAATGAGCACACCGCCCAAATTGTGACTTTCATCGCATTCGTTTCTTTCATCCTTTCGGGGCGGGCGGGCGCGCATAAAAAACGTTGCGGTCATCCATCGCATCGGCCGTGACGTGAATCGACGCTTGCGTTTCGCCATCCCACAAACACCCAAATCCAGGCACGAGCCGCTGTCAAACCCTAGGTGAGCGGCGTTTTTCGTATCCGGATTGCCCGGCGTCCGAATCCATTGCCACGCCCGATTTCTCGCTCTTTACCGCCGGCGAAACAGCGGTCTCCAAGGCGTGCGCCTCGATCAATCGAAAAGCCCGGGGCAGCATCGCAAGCGTCACTTGCGCCATCGCGACCACCGCCCCTTTTGGGCTCGTCGCGCCAATCAACGCGTCGATGCACTCCCAGGAACGCCCGCGCATCGCGATGTCCAGAGCCGTGTCCCCCGCCTTGTTGCGCGCGCCAAGGTCGACCTTGGGGGCCAAAGCTTCGATCATTTTCAATCGATCCTCCTCTGCGACTCGGCTCCCGCTCTTCTTCACCGAGCGCGCGACCAGTTCATGCAACAACGTGTCCCCCGCGCTGTTCGATCGGCCCAAATCGCTGTGCGCCATCAAAATCATGAAATGATCCAGCAGGCACATTCGCATCGCGTGCTCAATCGCGCGCGAGTCTTGGCGGTCGAGCGCCTCGACATCAGCCACGGCGACCAAAACTTTCACGCACTCCAGGTATCCAGGCTTGTCTCCACGCTCTGACGCTTTCATCAACGCCGTTCCGTTCGAGCTCTCCCCCACGGTGTCTCGCGCATTGGCCGAACAACCTTGCGCCAGCAGAAAAGACAGCATTTTCGCGTCTCCTGCCCGAGCTGCGGCCATGACAACCGATGTGCTTTCTTTGCCGCCCGCCATGGGTATCCTCAGAGACTCCAATTCGATTTGCGAGCGGTCCAGCGCTTTTTTGAGCAGCCTCAAATTGCCATGAGGCACAGCTCGCTGCGCGATCAAGACCCACTGCTCTTGCGTAGGCTCTATAGCATCCGACAAAAGATCCAAAATTTTTGCGTGAGCTCGCCCTTCGTCATCGGCCCAATCCCCATCCGTTCCAGTCGACAGCGCGATGTCCAGAGCGGACGCCCTTTTTCCGTCCTGCTCTATAGAATGAGACAAATCCACGCCAGAATGCTCGGCGATCGCAAGAGCCACTTCATCGTGTTTTGAAAACAACGCGATCATCAACGCATTTCGCCCATCCGTGGCGCGCACGGCATTGATTGCGCCGACGCCGCTCGCTTGCAGCAACACCCGAACGCACGCCAGCGCCTCCCCCCTCACGGGCCCCGTTCGACCTCGGCCATCCGCCCATGCCATCAAGGGCGTCCAGCCGTCTTTCATCACGCCGGGATTAACCCCTCGACGCAAAACGGCCGCCACGGTTTCGGCTGATCCTGTCGCCAGCTCGTCCCATGCGGCTTCTTGCTCCTTCGCGCGCATGCGCAATTTGTCATTGTTCATTTGGGTTCTCTTTCCCGAATTGGGCGGAGAGCGCCCAATTGCGATCTCCACTCTCGTGTCAAGGCACTATAAATGGATTCGACTCCGAAACCAAGCCGCAGCGATCGTGGCAAACCAACGCAATCGGCCATCGCGACAGACCCGAAAACAAATCATCAGCCCCGCCGCTCTTGCGCCCGCTTGGCGCTTTGGCCCTAAATGCGCGACGCTCTCTTTTTTTGATCCCCGTCGGGCTGGATTCGCGCCCGCCTCTCGCCTGACGCCGCCTCTCTCGCCTCTTCAATCGCCCGCTCCAATTCACGCGCCTCCATCAACCGCGCAGTCTGCGGCAGCATTCTCTCGGTGATTTCGGCCATGGCTTTCGCCGCCTCTTTGGCCGGCATCGAGCCCATTAGTGAATCCATGCATGCCCAAGACGCCCCTTGCGCGGCGATTTCCAACGCGGTTTTTCCCTCAGCGCTCCGACTTCCGAGGTCCGCCTGGCGGGCTAGCAGCCCTATCATTTTCAGCGTTTCCGCCTCTGTGTGCGGGTGGCGTTTCAAAACGACGCGAGCGACCAACTCATGCAGCAAAGTGGAGCCTTTCGCATCTCGACGCTCCGGATCGCTCTTGGCCAGCAACAGGGAAAACGCCGCCGCGTTTCCCGCCTCGGCCGCCACCTCGATGGCTCGCGCCCCCAATCCATTCACCGCCTCCGCTTCCACCAATGGCAACAACGCCTTCACGCAATCCAGCGCCCCTTCTTGCCCCGTGCGCCCCGCGGCCACCATCAGTGGCGTGCACCCTCGATCAGAATTGTCCGGCTCGCTGGGAGAATGGCCCTCGGCGATCAAAAAACACAGCATTTGAGCGTTTCCCGCCCGGGCTGCGGCCATCAAAGGCTTGATCTTGCGCCCCCTCATCCCTTTCTCGAAAACCGTCAAATTTTTAAAATCGCATTTTCCTGCGGATTTTCTGAGCAATTCGAAATCTCCGCTTGCCACAGCCACTTCCGCGATTTGTCTCCACTGTTTTTCATGCGGCTCGGTCGCATTGGCCAAAACACCCAGCATTTTCGCATGCCTGCGCCCATTGGCCGAGGCCCACTCATCATTAACGCCCGCGCTTAGCGCGATCTGCAACACATTGACGCCCCCGCGCGCTTTGTGCGCCAAATTCGTCCCGCCAATCAGCATGAACGCGTTTTCTGTTTTTTGCACGGCGAGCGCCCACATCAGGGCGTTTCGCTGCTCCTTCAAACATAAAGCGTTGACGTCGCTGACCGTCAGGAGAGCGCGCAGGCACGCCGGTGGTCCTTTGCGCGCCTGCCAAATCATTGCGGTCAATCCTGTTTCCTCATCCCGCCAGTGAGGGTCGGCCCCCTCCCGCAGAGCTTTCTCCACATCATCGGGGTTGCGGCTTGTCAATGCGGCCCAGTCTTCTTGATGCATTTTTCGCCCTTCGTTTTTCGTGGAGTGTCTCTGCTTTCTCTGTCCTGACGGCCGACTTCGACGCCCAAACGGGATTCCTATATGGAAACGCAAGCCCGATCGTATCCAGAATAGTGTTTGCGAGGCTTCGCGCGCGAATTCCTCCCGTTGATCGACAACGACATTTTACCAAATTGCGCCAGTATGATGGCGAAAAAACTGGGCACCTGCGTTGTGTGGCCCAAAAACCACCACCCGCGAACGGAGCCGCTTTTTTTAGATGAAAAGACCTGCGTGTCGCGGATTTTTCACGGGCTCAATTGCCCTCCTTGCGCCGTCGCACTCTGTGCGGAGAGACGATTTTCGTTGTTCCTGCGAACGTCTGGAGCAATAACACTTTTGGTCTTTTGACCCCGTTTGTTTCTCGGCGGCGGCGCGAGCTTCGAAAAAAAGGGTCGGATCAATGACCACCCCGGTTGAGCGCGGCAAGAGCGGGGCGCGAAAAATCTATAGTTGCAAACCATCTCCTTCCCTCTTCTGGCCGATCGGAGCTCCCCGGCTCAACAGCACTCTCGTTTGGTGGGATGTGGCCATGGCGATCCTCGCTGCTCGTTTTTTTTCGAGATATTTTTTCATGGACCAAGCGATCAAGCAAAAAGGCCTTTTTTTCCAAAATTTGGTGACAATTTCTTTTTTCCAATTTTTGGCGCTATTGTTTTTGGCGCCAAACCCTTCTTGATTCCACTTCCAGCCCCAAAGCGCACGCCTCTATTCGCGAAACCAACCTTTTGGCCATATCCATCATCGCCTCAGCAGCCGCCTCTGGTGTCATTTCATCCATCAAAATATCCCGCCACGTCTCCGTCCGAATAGCGGCGCGCTGCGCAATATCCATCACGGTCTCCCCTCATTGTTTTTTTTGCATTTAAATTTCCACCCGAGCCAGTTCCGAAATGCTTTGCTCATGTCTTCCCTCCGCCGCCATCATCAATGCCGTTCGCCTTTTTCAATCCAGCTTCTCCGGATCGCTTCTTTGCGCAATTTTCATCTAGATACTTTCTTTCTTGCAAAAAATAGCGGCGATCATTAAGGGGGCGCTCGTTTTTGCTCCGTGCCTTCATGAGAGGTTTTCCGTGCTGTTGCGCGACGCCTTCCGGGCTCGCTCTCCTCATGAACGCCGCCGCCTCAGTTTTCAATTTTATTTTTTCCATTTCAAAATTATTTCTCCTCCCTGCCCATCCTCAGCAATCTTTTTCGCGCCTTAATTTTTTCTCTTTTTCATCTAGCGCGCCAAAATTTTCATTTTCAAATTTTGATTCCTCTATCCTTAAAGTTACTGGATATCCATTGTGCGCTTTTTGCCCCTGGCCGCCCGGCCGCTCCCGCGCGGCAGCCATGCATGAGAGTTCCAATTTTTCGACCCAGCCATTGCTTGATTTTTCTTTTTTCAAACTTTCCGCCCCTTCCCTATTTTCTTTCTTTCGTTTCCACCCCGATTTCTCTGGGCCGTTTAAAAAAATGACTTTAATGGGTGTCCGACAATGCCCCCTCCTTCTTCTTCCGCCCCGCCCTTTTTTCCTCTCGCTTTTTTGACCGCCTGCCACGCTTTTGGAGCGACCTGCGCTTCTCAATCTCACCGCCTGCTTTATGACTATTTCATGCTTTTCGCCCGCCCCCCCCCGATCCTCCCCGCCTGGGCGCTCCCACGGATTCGCCGCCCCGCCCCAGCGCAAAATCAAAAACATCATTTTTTTGTTGTCCCCCAATTATCTTTTTCAATCCACCAAACCTTCCCGCCCTGGCGCTCCCGCGGACTTTTTGCGACCGACGTAAACACACAACAGGGAAAAACATTGTCTTTTTGTTGTTGCTCTAATCTCCATTTTCATCTCTCCGATGCCACTTAGACATGACATCGTTGATCATCATTTTTTTTCTTGCATTCTTTGGCAAAAAAATGTCACTTCGAGGCGCCTTCTGGTGGTATCCGCATACTTGACCTCTTCTTCCCCTTCGTGAAGTTTCCGGAAGGTCTAATTTTTTTGCCCCTCCCTGTGAAATGCCCGGCCATTTCTCGATATTCATTCTCACGCCCTTTATGGGTTTGAATGCTTTCGGTTTGACGTTCTGTGTATATTTTCTTTTTTTCTTTCCGACTTCCACCCTTCTACCCTTT
>Ga0209888_1000760_pt1 | contig 12874 bp, 12 predicted proteins | sample OrgsoiDNA_201059_FD_185807 | JGI IMG/M metagenome (GOLD analysis project Ga0209888, IMG submission 185807) | Permafrost soil microbial communities from the Arctic, to analyse light accelerated degradation of dissolved organic matter (DOM) -... | ecosystem: Environmental > Terrestrial > Soil >...
TCCTCCACCGAGGCCCGCAGCAACGCGCTGCGCATTTGCTGGGCGATGGCCATCGCCTGTTGATCGATACGGTTGTTGAATGCGTGGTCCCCCGCCAGCGGCGTGCCGTCGGTGCGAATCAGCCGCAGGTATTCACCGCCCTCGGGCGACTGGGAAAATACATCGCACCCCGGCGGAACAAACGCCAGGCCGTTGGGTGTGGCAACGAATGGACGGATCCGGTCGCTGCCAATCGCGTGCTGGCCTCGCTGGCTGTCGAAGGCAAAACCGATGGCGGCCTGGGTCGCTATATAGCGGGTTTCGTAGCCGGTCGCCGGCAGCAATTCGATCGCCCACGGCCCGGCCTCGGCACGACGGACGGGTTCGCGGAGGGGCGGTGGCGGCAAGCTGTTTCGACGGTTCATAAGCACCATCTTACTGAAGGGCACGCCTGAAGGTCAGGTCAATTTTCTGAAAGCCCGCGGCTTGTTCGCCTGCCTAGACTGGGCAAAACCTCAGAGAGCTTAGCCATGCACGGACTGACCCGCGACGACATCGAAAACGCTGCCCGCCAGGTGTACCAGGTGATGCCTGCCACCGCCCAATACGCCTGGCCCTTGCTGGCCGAACGCTTGGGCTGCACGGTGTGGGTCAAGCACGAAAACCACACCCCCACCGGGGCTTTCAAGGTGCGCGGCGGCATTACCTTCATGCACTGGCTCAAGCGTACCCACCCGGACACCCGAGGCGTTGTCACCGCCACTCGCGGCAACCACGGCCAGAGCATCGCCCTGGCGGCCCGGGCGCTGGGCTTGAGGGCACTGATCGTGGTGCCGCGGGGCAATTCCGTGGAGAAGAACAACGCCATGCGCGGTTTTGGTGGCGAGGTCGTCGAGTTTGGCTGGGACTTCGACGAGGCCCGTGAGGAGGCCGCGCGCCTGGCTGAGGCGCAAGGCCTCTATCTGGTGCCGCCGTACCATCCTGAGTTGATCAAGGGGGTTTCCACTTACGCGCTGGAGTTGTTCACGGCGGTACCCGACCTGGACACCGTCTATGTGCCCATCGGTTGTGGCTCAGGGGTGTGTGGGGTGATCGCCGCCCGTGATGCGCTGGGTCTCAAGACCCAGGTGGTGGGTGTGGTATCGACCGAGGCGGATGCCGCGAAGTTATCCTTCGAGGCCGGAAAGATACTGGAAACCGCCTCGGCGAATACCCTGGCCGACGGCATGGCCGTGCGCAAGCCGATCCCCGAGGCGTTTGCGGTCTATGCGGCCGGTGCGGCGAGGATCGTGTCCGTAACGGACGAGGAGGTCAGCGAGGCCATGCGCGTGTATTACAGCGACACCCACAACCTGGCCGAAGGGGCAGGGGCGGCGGCACTGGCGGCGTTGATGCAGGAGCGTGAGGCCATGGAGGGGAAGAAGGTGGGGATCATTCTGACCGGTGGGAATGTCGACCGGCCGGTGTTTGCGCGGGTGATTGGCTGATCTGCTGATTTAGCTGCCCTGGTCGACAGGCTAGCTGTCGCCCAGGGCAGCATCCCTCCTGCATGTCCTCAGGCAATATAGCCGCAGACACCGTCCCACAAGAGCTTCATGGCCGTGACGACGAGCAGGCCGTAGCAGGCGCGGTACATCTGGCGCTGGTCCAGCCTTGAGTGCAACCGCCAGCCAAGCCAGACGCCACAAGGGACCGCGAGCAGGCAGATGAGCGTCAGACTCAGTACATTGCCGGTTGGTCTGGCCAGGAGCAGCCAGGGTACGGCCTTGAGCAGATTGCCGACGGTGAAGAACAGGCTGGTTGTTCCGGCATAGACCTGCTTGCTCAGGCCAAGCGGCAGTAGGTATATCGCCAGCGGTGGCCCGCCTGAATGCGCGACCATGGTCGTGATGCCCGATGTAATGCCCGCGGCCACCGCCTTGGGCGCTGAGCGCGGTCGTACCCTGACTTCTCCACCGGCTTTGAACCAGAGGCCGACAAAAACCAGTGTGACCGCCGCCATCACAATCGCGATTGCGCGGTGGTCCATTAATCGAAAGAGCAGATAGCCGGTACCGACTCCGACGACAAGGGCGGGTACCAGCAGATTCAAGTCCGGTTTTGACCAGGTGGATGGCTTCCAGTAGCGCAGGCCGAACAGATCCATGGCGATGAACAACGGCGCGAGCAGGCCGCCGGCGGTGATCGGGTCCATCACCAGCGACAGGATCGGAATACCGACAATGGCAAAGCCACCGCCGAATGCGCCCTTCATGAAGCAGATCAGAAAGACACCGGCAAACGTGACAAGGACCGTGGTGGCCGTCAGTTCGAATTCCAAGGTGCTGGCTCCTTGTTCTGATTGAGCTTGCGCTTGCATTCGATGCGTGGCGGTTCGATCTCGATGCCGACGATACCGGTTTCACCCCGTGTCACGAGGATCCCCAACGGATTCTCACGGATGATTCTGTGCAGCTGTTCGGGACGGTGCTCCGCAAAGTGTTCGGGAATGTACATGGGGGATTTCATTTCAGACTGATGAGAACCCATAATCTCGATCATGACCTGCACAATAAAAAGTGCCAGTTTTGAGGTTTTTCCATGGGCCAGTTTTCAACGCGTTCCAATGCCCCCACCCGTGGTACGGAGCGTCGTATCTACGCCAAGCTGCGTAAGCAGATAGAAGACGGCACGCTTGCAGAAGGTGCGAAGCTGGTATCGACGCGAGCACTGGCGGCCGAACTTGGCGTCTCGCGAACCACGGTGACAGCGGCCTATGAGCAACTGGCCGCCGAGGGCTTTGTTGTGACCGCGACGGGAAAAACCGCCAGGGTAGGGCGCGTGACGGGAGCCATGCCCGGGCACGTCAAGGCGGATCCGGCGCGGAATTGGCCGCCTGCGCTTTCTCTGTACGGGCAGCGTGTTGCCGCCATGAAACCGTACAGCGTGACCTCTCCGGCGGCCCGTATCGATTTCAAGTATGGTTCGCTCGCCTCCAGCGATTTTCCAGCCCTGGGTTGGCAACGCGCCTACCGCGCCGAACTGCTCAAGCGTCAGGCAAACCTCTATTACGGCCAGCCCGAAGGGGAAGAGCGCTTGCGCAGCGCGTTGCAAGGGTATCTGCGACGCGCACGAGGTCTGGATTGCGATGCGCAGCAGATTCTCGTCGTGCATGGCTCGCAGCAGGGACTTGACCTGTGCGCCCGGCTTCTGCTGAACCCAGGTGATGCATTCGTCTTCGAAGAGCCGGGCTACCGCATGGCCAGATATTGCTTCGAGGCCACGGGCGCGACAGCCTTGCCAACGCCTGTCGACGGCTCTGGACTGGATACCAGCGACCTGCCCGAAGATGATCGGGTGCGACTGGCCTATGTGACGCCGTCGCACCAATTCCCCATGGGGGCGGTGATTTCCATCGCACGTCGCCTGGAACTGCTGAGGTGGGCGAGTCGGCAGCGCGCCTGGATTATCGAAGATGATTACGGCGGTGAGTTCCGTTACGGCCAGCGTCCCATCGATGCGTTGCAATCCATGGATACGGACGCCCGCGTCATTTATGTCGGAACCTTCTCCAAGGCACTTTCACCGCAGCTCAGGCTGGGGTATCTGGTTCTTCCGCGGGAGCTGGTTCAGGTTTTCCGGGAAGCCAAACGGATGACGGATCGTCACTCGGCGCGATGGGAACAGAACGTGCTCGCTTCGTTGATCGAAAGCGGGACCTATGAGCGCCACGTTCGCCGCTTGCGCCGGGAGAACGAACGACGGCGAAGAGCGCTTATGGCGGCGGTTGAGCAACATCTGGCGGGGCTCGGGCGTTTGGTCGGCATGGCTGCGGGGCTGCATGGCGTGCTGCTGCTGCCCGCACTTCGCGCTCAGGATGAGTGCTTTTTGCAAGCGGCCTCGCTCGAGCGTGGGGTTGGCGTCTATCCGCTTTCGCCGCTCTTTGCTGTCCCCGTATCGCCAGCGTGTGAGCAACCCGCAGGGCTCATTTTGGGTTATGCAGGCCTGACGACGCAGGAGATTCACGAAGGAGTGCGTATTCTCGCCGCAGTGATTCGGGACCTTATGGATGATCCTTAGGTGCGATCGACCAGCGCCTTGATTTTTTCGGCGATGCTGTCGTCGACCGGGGTATAGACGATCATGCCCAGATCCGGTCGACCATCGATGGAAAACGCCGAGTGCTCCAGTTCGATGTACCCCAGTTCAGGGTGCAGCAAGCGCTTTACGCTGTCCCCCTCTGTATAACCGTGCACTTCATGATGGCGCCATAACGCTGCGAATTCCGGGCTGACGGTGCACAGCTCGTCCACCAACTCGCTGACTTCGGAGACCAGCCCGGCGCGGGCCACATCCGCTCTGAACGCACCGACCACAAAACGCGCCACACTCTCCCAATCATGCTGTTTGGCGCGAACCGCCGGATTGCAGAACAGGAACCGCAGGATATTGCGTTGTCCAACCGGCAGCTTGCTGTAGTCCGTCAGCACGACAGCGGCGGCCCGGTTCCAGGCAATGATGTCCCAGGTGGCACTCTTGATGATGGCCGGGCAGGCCGGCAGCGAATCGAGCACGCGCTGAAGCCGGGGATTGATCCCCTCCACGGGTCTGTAGCGGACTTCGGGCGGCCGTCCCAGCGCCAGCATGAACAGGTGCTCGCGCTCCGATTCCGTGAGCATCAAGGCGCTGGCCAGCCGATTCAACACAATGGCAGACGGTGCGCCGCCACGCCCTTGTTCCAACCAGGTGTACCAGGTCGGGCTGATATTGGCCCGCTGGGCCACTTCTTCCCGGCGCAGGCCAGGTGTGCGCCTGCGTCCGGCATACCCCAGGCTGGCAGGATCGAGGCGTGCCCGGCGGCTTCTCAGGAAATCCCCGAGGGAGCTGCTGGTATTGGCTGGCATAAGGCGTCCTGTTAGTCATCTTAATAGGATAACGTCACTACTTTAACGGGATAGAGAATGCTCCGATAGTGAATGGGAAACCACCCAGGAGACTCTGTCATGCGAATTTTTCTTACGGGCGCGACCGGTTTTATCGGTTCGGCCATTGTTCCTGAACTTCTCCAGGCCGGGCACGAGGTCATTGGCATGGCCCGTTCGGAGGCGGGCGCACAAGCACTGCTCGACGCGGGCGCGCAGGTGCATCGTGCAACCTTGGAGGATCTTGAGAGCTTGCGCGCCGGTGCCGCGAAAGCAGACGGCGTCATCCACACCGCCTTCGATCATGATTTTTCGAAATTCGTTGCCAACTGCGAGAAGGACAAGCGGGCTATCGAGGCGCTCGGTTCCGCACTCGTCGGTTCCGACCGCCCGCTGATCATTACTTCCGCGACTACAATGGGCAGCCTCGCTCCCGGCCTGATGGCAACCGAGGAGACGTGCAATACCCATCACCCCCATCCGCGGATCGCCTCCGAGCAAGCGGGGAATGCTCTATTGGCGGCGGGCGTCAATGTGTCGGTGGTGCGCTTGCCCCAGGTTCACAACCCCTTCAAACAGGGTCTTATCACACCGCTGATTGCCGTCGCTCGCGAAAAGGGTGTCTCGGCGTACGTGGGGGAAGGCCATAACCGTTGGCCGGCGGGCCATCTCTTCGATACCGCGCGTCTATATCGCCTGGCCCTGGAGAAAGGCGAGCCGGGTGCGCGTTATCACGCCGTCGCTGAAGAGGGGATCAGCAGCCGTGAAATAGCCGAAGCGATTGGTCGGGGTCTGAAGGTGCCGGTGGTTTCGATCACGGCTCAGGAGGCCGTGGCGCATTTTGGCTGGCTGGAGATGTTCGTCGGCCTGGATATGCCGGCTTCCAGCGCCCTGACACAAGCACGTCTGGGTTGGCATCCGGCGGGGCCGCTGCTGATCGCCGATCTTGACGAGGCACGTTTTTAAGACACGCAGGACCTGTCGCGGGACCAGTGGATACACCCTGACGCTGAAACACAGGCTACGCGACAGTCAACCCATGCAATGAAATTGCGATTCGGCGCCATTATCGACTAATATACGATTCATATATATTTCATATTGGATAAGTCGATGGGCATCGTAAAAATTTCAGAGGGTATGCATGAGCACTTGCGCGTCGCCAGCGATGCGTTGAGTCGTTCGATCAATGCCCAGGCCGAGCACTGGATGCGCATCGGCATGCTGGCGGAGTTGTATCCCGACCTGGATCACCGTGATATCAGCCGCTTGCTGATTCGTGCCGAACTGGCTGGCGGCCTCGATTTGAAACAGCTGTGCGCGCTCGCCGATCTTTCCCAAGGCTCCCAGGTCCATGCGGCATCAGGAGCCCAGCAATGAAAACCAACGTCAAGATCAATACCCAGGCGGAAATAGCCCTGTCCGGCACGGCGGGCAAACTGGCCGCCGAGGTGCTGGCCATGATCACGCCCCACGTCAAGCCGGGGGTCACCACCGACGAGCTGGATCAGCTTTGCCACGATTACATCGTCAACGTGCAGAAGGCCATTCCCGGTAATGTCGGTTATCACGGCTTCCCGAAAACCGTGTGTGCCTCTGTCAACGAGGTGGTTTGCCACGGCATTCCTTCGGCCAAGGCGCTGAAGGACGGCGATATCGTCAATATCGACATTGCCGTGGTCAAGGATGGCTGGTACGGCGACACCAGCCGCATGTACTTCGTCGGCGAACCGAGCCCGCAGGCTCGACGTCTGGTCAAGACCACGTATGAAGCCATGTGCGCCGGTATTCGCGTGGTCCGTCCCGGCGCGACGCTGGGTGACATTGGTCACGCGATTCAGAGCGTTGCCGAGCGCGACGGCTTCAGTGTGGTCCGTGAGTACTGCGGCCATGGTATCGGCAAGATCTATCACGATGAACCACAGGTCCTGCATTACGGCTATCCGGGTCAGGGGCTGACACTGAAAGCCGGGATGATTTTCACCATTGAACCTATGCTCAACGCCGGGAAGCGCCATGTGAAAACCCTGAGCGACGGCTGGACCGTGGTCACCAAGGATCAAACCCTCTCGGCCCAGTGGGAGCATATGGTGGCGGTCACTGACGACGGTTTCCAGGTGTTGACGCCTTGGCCTGACAGGGTCGACGAATATCCTGCCATCGTTCAGGTACCACGTTTGAACCGTTGAACGCCACCAGGCGTAACGGCTTGGGCCTGTCCTGAAGGGGGTCTGGCACTGTAAGTGAATCCCATTGCCAGAAATATGAGGTATTCGTGAAAATCGCATAAGCTATAGGTCATCATTTCAACCACAGGGAAGGGTTTCATGATCACAAAAGCGACCTCGTTTCTTAAGGCCGAGTGGGCGGATGCCAAGCTCAAGCTCGGTCATGTGGTGCTTTTTGTGGCAGCGGTCTGTATCTCATTGATCGCAATCAGCATCTGGGGGATGTTCAACTCTTTGGAGTATCACCTGCATGACAAAGAGATACAGATGTCAAACCTTTCCAAGGCCTTGTCATCCAGTATCGCGGCGACCCTCACGCAAGCCGACACGGTGATATTGGGCATTCAGGGACAAGTGGAAGTTGAGGGCACCGGGGCGCAGACCCTGGAAAGGTTGGGGGGGATACTGAAAAACCAACAAAAAAGCCTGCCGCAAGTCCATGGCTTTTTTATTTATGACGAGCAGGGACGCTGGTTATTCAACTCAAATGGCGTCACCCCGCTCGGCGTTAACAATTCGGATCGCGACTATTTTATCTACCACCGTGATCATGCCAGCTCGGCACCCTATATCGGCCCCTCCATACGCAGTCGCTCAACAAATGAATGGGTCATGACCATCTCGCGGAGGCTCAATCACCCTGACGGCAGTTTTGCCGGAGTGACCATCGCCACGATCTATCTTAAATATTTTATCGGTCTCTATGACGGTATCGACATGGGGGCAAATGGCCTTATCAATCTGGCCTCCTCCACAGGGCATATCGTCGTACGCAAACCTTTTCACGACGCTGATATCGGTACCGATATTTCAAAAGGTGAAGTCTTTGCGTTGCTAAGGCCCGAAATCAGTTCGGGCACCGCTACCATCAGGTCATTTATTGACAACGTTGAGCGGGTCATCAGCTTTCAGCGGGTCAACGGCTACCCGCTGGTCGTGATCGCGGCCTTTGACAGGAATGAAGTACTGGCCGATTGGCGTAGTGAATCCTTTGCCAGCTTTCTTATTTCATCGGTATTGCTGATTGTGCTCAGCTTTCTTGGCTATCGGCTGATCAAACTCATGAGCCAGCAGATTCAGGCGCAAAAAGACCTGCAGCGTTCTGAAAAAAACTATATCGAGGCCAACAAGGCCCTCGGGCAACTGGCGCTCGAGGACAGCTTAACGGGGCTGCCGAATCGTCGTAAGTTCGACTTGTTTATCAGTGCGGAAGTCAACAAGGCAAGACGAAGACCCGATGACGTTGCCCTGATCATGATCGACGTGGATCTGTTTAAAAAATACAACGATCATTACGGTCATGTACAAGGCGATGAGTGTTTGAAGGTGGTAAGCGCCATTATCAAGAAAAACATCACTCGAGAAGGCGATCTGGCTGCCCGGTATGGAGGAGAGGAGTTTGCCATCGTCCTCCTGAATACAGACTACGTGGGCGCCTTCATTATCGCCGAGAGAATTCGAACTGAATTGGAGAACCGTTCAATTCAACATGATGACTCACCGGCCCAAGTCGTCACCATCAGTGTCGGCATCAGTGCATTGTCAGGCTCAAAAATGGACACACCCGAGAACTTGATCGACATCGCTGACAAGGCACTGTATGTCGCCAAGACCAGTGGTAGAAATCGGACCGTTATTTCCAATCATCTATCGGATGCGACGGCTTAAGCTGAAACGCCCAGCCAGCGGCGGTGCTCATGTGCCCGCCAACCATGCCTGCTGGCGAGCCCGAACCGAATCCGCGGATTCACCCACCAGTTCGGCGTAGACGCCGGGTGCCGTAGCGCCTTCGGTACTGATCAGCAGGATACGCGACTGGGGGTCGATACCGACCTCAGTGGCCAGGCCCGGCGATGCGGCAACGCTTATCAGGCCTGCAAGCCCAGCCACGGCCGACTCACCGGCTTCCACCGGGATATCGTTCCGGCTGCCCGCAGCGAGGCGCCCCATGGCACTCACCGCTTCGTTGTCCTGGAGGGTCATGAAGAAGTCGACGCCGGGTTGCAGGAACTTCCAGGCCAGGGGCGAGGTTTCGCCACAGGCGAGGCCGGCCATCACCGAGTCTACCGAGCCGGTGGCTTTTGCGGCTTTTCCGCTCATCGCACTCTGGTACAGGCAGTCCGCTTGATCCGGCTCGACGACGATGAAGCAGGGACGCTGCTCGCCCTGCAACTCCCAGAAGTAGCTGACGATACCGGCCGCCAGGCCGCCGACGCCACCTTGCAGGAACACATGGGTGAATGCGCTGCCATTGAGGGTTTCGATGACTTCGGCGGCAAGGGTCCCGTAACCCTGCATCACATCGCGAGGAATCTCCTCGTAACCTTCGTAGGAGGTGTCGGAAACCACCCACCATCCGTTGTCTTGTGCGAGCGCGGCCGCTTCCGTCACCGACTCGTCGTAATGGCCGCCGATGCGGACGATCTCGGCACCGTAGGCGGCAATCGCCTGCTCACGTTCAAGGCTGACGTTGGCATGGAGGACGATGACGCAACGACAACCGACACTCTGCGCCGCCGCGGCCAAGGCGCGACCGTGGTTGCCATCGGTGGCACTGATCACCGTGAAATCGCGGAGTGCCGGACGGTAGTGCCCCGATAGCAATCCTCGGGGTTCGAAGTGCTGCTCCGGGAACTGGCGCAGAATCAGGCGTAGCAGGGCAATCGGCGCTCCGAGGGCCTTGAAGCTGCCCAGTTCCGAGCGCTTCGATTCATCCTTGAGCAGAATCTGCGCGACCCCGAGCTCCGTGGCCAGATCAGGGAGTGAATAGAGTGGCGTGGCGCTGTGATTCAGTCGCGACCAGCGGGACAGCCAGGCACGACTTTCAGCAGCCCTCTCGACACTCATGATGCTTTTCAGGGCATCGGGGTAGGTCTCACGGGTGGCGTTTGGATTGGCGAACAACATAACGGACTCCTTCAGGCAAAGCGGGGCCATCACCACCGGTTTTTCCGGTGGCCTGTGGTTTTCGGAGGGAGGGGCGCTACAACTGGACGTTCAGACGGTGAATGACCACATCCAGGAGCACCTCGGCGCCCTTGATCAACTGATCGTCATCGGTGTACTCGCGCGGGTTGTGGCTGACGCCGCCACGGCTGGGCACGAAGATCATCGCTGACGGGGCGATCCTCGCGATCATCTGTGCGTCATGGCCCGCGCCCGAGGTCATGCGCTTGTGGCTGAAACCCAGGCTTTGGGCGGACGCCTCGATTTCGTCGGCCAGGCCGGCGTCGAATATCACCGGTTGGAAGCGCACCAGTTGTGTGCTGCTGATCTGCACGCCCTCGACCTCCGAAATTTTGGCAAGGAACCGGGAAAGTCGTCGTTCAGCGGCGGCCAGCCGTGTTTCATCGGGGTCACGCAGGTCCACGGTGAAGCTGGCCTTGCGCGGTATGACGTTGATCACATTCGGCTCGAAATGCATGCAACCGACGGTGGCCAGGGTGGTGTCGTCCGAGTCCATGGCGATCTTGCGCAGTTCGGCCACCACCGCGCTGGCGACGTAGCCGGCGTCATGACGCAAGCGGGTAGGGGTGGTGCCCGCGTGGTTGGCATTGCCTTGCACGATGACCTGTTGCCAGGAGATCCCCTGGAGATTTTCCACCACGCCGATCAAGGTGTTCTCCGCCTCGAGGATCGGCCCCTGCTCGATATGCAGCTCCAGGTATTCGTGGGGGACGATGGTGCCCGGTTGCAGGTCGCCGGCATAGCCGATGCGCTCCAGCTCTTGGGCGAGGCGCGTGCCGTCCGTGCCGAGGGTGGCCAGGGCCTCTTCAACCGACAGTCCCCCGGCATACACCAGTGAGCCCATCATGTCCGGCTGGTAGCGAACACCTTCTTCATTGGTAAACGCACCGATGACAATAGAACGCGCCGGCAGCCCCCCGGCCTCGCGGAAGGCGCGCGCCACGGCCAGGCCGGCCAACACCCCATAACAGCCGTCCAACGCCCCGGCATTGGTCACCGTGTCGATGTGCGAGCCGATCATCAGCGGGGGCTGCTTGCCTTGATCAGCAATGGAACGGAGTGTGCCGAAGATGTTGCCAATGCGATCAACCTGGATCTCCAGGTCCAGCTCTTTCATCCAGGCCACCAGTTGGTCGCGCGCGGATTTATCCGCATCGGTCAGCGCAATTCGGGTGCGGCCGCCGTTCAACGGGTCAGCACCCAATTCGCCCAAGGTATGGAGCTGTTGCAGGAGAATCGTGCCGTTCAGGCGAAGGTCGGGAAACGGGCTCATAGGGTTCTCCGGGCGGCTGACAGTCCGGCCTGTTCGTGAGTGGGTAGCGGTTGTGGTGTAAATATTATTTCAAGGCCGCACACTTATTTATTGATTTTCAGTGATTAAATGGATTTTTATTCCATTTTTAGTACCGCTCACGAATGCTCTCGGAGAGCTTGTCAGCCATGAGTCTCGATCATTTCGATTTAGCCCTGCTCGAAGCCCTCCAGCAGGATGCCACCATCTCCCAGCAGGACCTCGGGGCCCGGGTAAATCTGTCGCCCGCGGCGGTGAATCGGCGTTTGAAAAAGTTGAACACGGACGGCGTCGTGCGCAAGACCGTCGCGCTGGTGGATCCGCTGCGCCTGGGTTACGGGCTGACGGTCATCGCGGCGGTGGAGGTGGAGAATGAGCGTCTGGACCTGCTGGATGCCATGAAGCGCACCTTTCTCGCCTGTCCGCAGGTCCAGCAATGCTATTACGTGGCGGGTGAATGCGATTTCGTGCTGATCCTGGCGGTCAGGAACATGGAGCAATACACCGATCTGACCCGGACGCTGTTTTTCGAGAGTAATAACGTCAAGCGCTTCAGGACCTTGGTGTCCATGAGCAATGTGAAGGTGGGGCTCGAGGTCCCGGTGTCCGTCGAGTAAGGGGATCTGGAGCGCTTGATGCGCCCCTACAAACCCTGGCTGCTGCGAATCAGATCATAGGCCCGGCGCACCAGCGGGTTTACCGTATTGGGCCGGATCCACAGGTGATAGGTCACATCCGGCAAACGCGGCAAGCCGTCGTTTTCCCCCAGCACCCGCATATCCGGCCCCAGCAGTTCCATGCTGCGCGGCGTCACGCCGAGCCCGGCACGAATCGCCGCCTTGATGCCGATCAGGTTCGAGGCCAGGTACGCCTGGCGCCAGGCAATCCCCTCACGCTCCAGCGCTTCCATGGCATAACGCCGGTAGATGCTCGGCTCTTCCACCAGGATCAGCGGCAGAGGTTCGCTGGGGACGTGGATGTACTGCGCCGAGCAGATCCACCACACCGGCGAGGTGCGCAGGGCAAAGCCTTGCAGGCGCGAGTCCTCGCGGGTGGAGATGACCATGTCGATCTTGCCCCGGTGCAGGTCTTCCATCAGGTAGGGACTGCGGCCGACATCGATTTCCAGGCGCAGGCGTGGCGCCGAGCGGGCGATATGGCTGAGGATCGGCGGCAGGATGGTGTCGGCGATATCGTGGGGCGAACCGATGCGCAGCACGCCACTCAAGTGGCTTTCCTGCAGGGAATTGAGCGCCTCGTCATTCAGCGACAGCAGTTGCCGGGCATGGCGCAGCAACTGCCGCCCCGGCTCGGTCAGCTGTTTCTGTCGGCCCTGTTTCTGGAACAGGCTGACGCCCACCTGCTGTTCCAGGCGTTGCATCTGCTGGGTCACGGACGATTGCGTGCGGGCCAGGTGCTGGCCGGCTTCGGCAAAACTGTGATGGTCCACCACCGCGACGAAGGTGCGCAGCAGTTCCAGGTCCAGGGTCGGAGAGGGCATGGCGGCT
>Ga0209888_1000761_pt1 | contig 12868 bp, 7 predicted proteins | sample OrgsoiDNA_201059_FD_185807 | JGI IMG/M metagenome (GOLD analysis project Ga0209888, IMG submission 185807) | Permafrost soil microbial communities from the Arctic, to analyse light accelerated degradation of dissolved organic matter (DOM) -... | ecosystem: Environmental > Terrestrial > Soil >...
CCACGGCCGCGGCCGCATAGAGCGGATGATTCGCGTCGAGCGCGAACGAATGAAAATCAACCTTGTTTTTCAATCCATGCCGAATGAACGCCTTCACCGCTTGCTCATCCCCGCTTTTCGCGGCGACACTGAGCCCTACTTTCCAGCCGGCCAGATCGAATGGCGCCTGCGCGTCGCTCGCTGGCGAAGCGGGATTGTTTTGAGCGCTTTTTTGCGAGTTCGGGTGGGGCATGGCGAATCCTTGTTGAGCTGAATCTGTGAAGCGGTTTTTTTGTTCACAATCTTGTTCGCGAACGCGGAACGGCCTTGGCTGCGACGGAGGCCTCGCGTCCGACGCGCAATTGACTTTGCGCAAGCCATTCCCGCCATTGCGACGCCTGGGGGTTTTTGACTCGCCCGCCGGGTCTGATCGATTAACGAAAACGCCCCCTTATGTTTTGGGCAATCGTTGTTGTCAAAGCCTGCGTCGCGCGGGCGCCGCGGGAAGGTTTTTTTTCGTCGCCGCATTCTTTTTCGCAGGCTTTTTCAACGCGATGTTTGAGAGCTCCAGAGCCTCGGCGTGCGACAGCGCCAGATCCAGCGCTTCTGCGGCGCCTTCGTTTTTGCCCTTCACCATCTCGCGCCAGATTTTCAATTGCGCGAAATCTCGCTCCAAGGCGCCCTTGGGCAACCGCTTGGCCGCGCGGATCACTTCGGGCGCCCCCGCCAGCAACGCCAACCCCGCGATTCCCAACGACGCCAGCTCGCTCTTGTGCGGTTCTTTCATCGATGGTGTTTTTTCCGACTCGCGTTGCTGGTTGAGAAGCTCCGCGGGGCGCGGGGTCTGCGCCTTGTCTTTGAACACTCCATTGGAGAGCAACGCCCGAACATCCACCGCCAAGCCCCACGCGTGCCCCATCCGCGGATTGGCGGTGCTTGCGATCCAATCGGCCGTCAGCGCCCCTTTGCCTTGCAGCAGCGCGCACAGCAAAGGGCCATGTCCGGGCATATCGTCTCCGCCGCCCCAATAATTGAGGTTGGGAGCTTTTTTTAGAGCATTGGCGCCGGCCGCAAAACGCGCCGTGTCTTTTTCGGGATAAAACGCCAGGTGCTCCGCGAGCGCCAGCAGGGGCCGTTGGGCGTGTTTCGCGCGATTTTCAGCATACACGAATTCTTCCCGGGGAAAGCACAGGCCGTCGGCGTTGGGCGCGACTTTTGGAGCGAAACCCACCCATGCTTTGGGACCGACCCATTCGCTGAGCCAGGCGCGCGAAATGATTTCAATGATGCATTCTTTGAGCGATTGGGTCGCCGTGGCCGACTCATGGCGCCCCGCCAGCTTAAATGTTCTGTCGTCGCCAAAAGGCGTGATGGCGCGCGCGGTCAAATGGGCGGGGGGCGGACAATTTTTCCCGGCAGCTTCATCCAACCAGCTGATCCATGAGGCCGCGGCGACGGCCTGAGACGTGCCGTCGGCCAGCATTCCGCGCAGTTTGTTTTCACGCGTCAACGCATCACGCCATTTTTCGTGTTCCTTCTTCATTCGATCGATCACTTCGCTTGAAGCGCGCGCCCCTTGCGTCAGTTCCGCGACATTGCGCCAATTGCCTTCGATACTGTTCCCGCGCTCAATCGAGCGAGCAATCTGGCGCCATAATTCGGGCTCTCCGCCGAAGACCGGGGCTAGATTGGCGACGTCGTCCGCGGTCAAAGCGCCTTTGGGCGGTCCGCCCGCGCCCCATCCGGCCCAAAGCCGAGCGGGAGCAAGCTGCGCCAGAGAATCGGCGATCGATTGTTCCAAGGGGTCTTTTGAAGTCGAATTTTTTCCTTTTTCTTTTTCTTTGTCCACGGCTTCTTTTTCAATGGCTGCTTGCGCCGCCAATCTTTCTTGCTTTTCCTGCGCGAGAGTGAATTCCTCGGCCATCCACTCCGCCAGCGCCTTGTAGTCTTCCAAGGGCGCCAACCGAGCGATCACGCCCATTTCCGCGGGCATGGGCGTGAGCCCCGCGTCTTTTAGCCATTCCCAACCCAATCCCTGCAACATCGACAACGCGAAGGGGCCGGCGCGCAGAGCGGCTCCCGTTTCCACCACTCGCGGATTTTTGCTTCCAAAAACACCGTCTATGGCTTTTGCGGAAGGGTTTCGAATGCCCGGCTTGCTCACGATGCCATTTCCCCCGTCGTTTCTTGGATCAATTTCGATGTTCCACAACGCCTGGTCCAGCCATTCCGTTTCTTGGCCGCCAAACCGGCGTCGTTGTTCACGTTCGCTTTCGCCCTGTTTTTCTGGCCATTCCAGCTGATCGTCTTTGTGGTTCCAGCTGTGCCGGCGTCCAGCGCCATAATTGCGCCCCTCATGCAAGCCAAACCCGGGTTCGCGCGGAATTGATTGCGTTTTTATGGTTTCGGCCACAACGCGCGCCACGGCCGGCCGCTTGGCGGCCAATGCTTCCCGAAGCCAGAGCTCCAAGTCTTCCAATGAGCGCTTTTCAGTCGAAAAAGACGCCGCTACGGCTCGCCACTCCGCGTAGCGGCGCTTTTGGTCTTGCGTCAACTCTGGCATGGCAAATCGCGCTTTGTTTTGGCTGTTTTTCTCCCGAGCGATGTCCCAAGCCTTGTCTCGCGACGCTTGCTCCTGCTTGGACGCCGGCTCTTCGATCAACGGCACCTGCTTGGGAGCCGCTTTTCCCGCTGACGCCACAACACGCAAAAACGCCATGCAATCACCCTCGGAAAAGGGCCCGCGCAACACCTCGACCGCCACGTCCCGCAAAGCGTCCATGACGGCGGCGTCCTGTTCATGCAGGTTTTTCGCGCGTCCAGAGCTGCGCCGCCCTGCATTTTTGCGTTCTTCGCGAGAAAGGGCCCGCAAGCCCAAACGAAACGCAGCGCGCGACCCAAAGCCGTTTTTCACGCTGGCTTGCGCCAAAGCGCGCCCATTCGCGTCCAAGCTTTTTTCTTTCAATACCAACCCCGCCTCGGAAGACGGGTTCAACGCGGTTTTCGCGCTGATTGCGATCCAACTGCCCGCCAGAGGAGATTCTTCGCGATAGCGCGATGAACGACGGCTCTCACGCTCCGCCCTTAATTCTTCCGCTGTCTCTTTTTGGCTGGCGTCGGCCTCGTCGCTGTGATACTTCGACAGCATTCCGTGCAGCGCCCACGCCAATCGCGGATTAGTCTCTATCAGTGAATTGCGCGCGATGGCCGCGGCCTCCGGGGCGCTCTTGACCAGGGCCCTGAACATTTCGATCATCGGCCGATTGAGCGCCGTCGCTTGCCTTTCGCGCGAAATCCGCGCCATGGGGGATTCTGGCGGTTGGGGCGACAGAGGCACGGCGGGTTTGGACGAAGCCATGGGCGATCTCAAGAATGCGAAAAAGGGATGGCTTATTATCGCTCGGACAATCCATGGTGTCCATCATGGCGCGCGGTTCTTTTCCCGGGCAGGCCGTCTCGGCGCCAAGCGGTTGGCGGGTGACGGGTGGATGCTCGCATTCGCGACGCTGGCGCCTACCACGCTTTTGGCTTCCGCGAGACACAACCTTCAGGCAACCCGCCCCTCAATGCGGCTTGCTGCGCCAACGCCCAATGTCGGCCCAGTTTTCGCGCGCGGCCCGCGGCTTCGGCCTCGATGGCCCGCATTCCTGACGCCGTGTCGTCAGAAGGCGCTGGAATCGCCTGCATGACGGTCCAAAGGCATGAGGACGGCAGGGAGCCGTCCATTCTGAAACCTCTGTGAAATCCGCCGCTCTTTTTCGGACGGAAAGCGCTCAAAAGAATGGGCCTGTTTTTGGCGCCGGAATAAAGGTGAAAATCGCGTAAGCCGAGACAAAAGCGCTTGACTTCACGATCCGGAGGAGCCGGGACCAGGCGAAAAGACCCCTCGCAAATTTCAAAACCCTTCAACAAGCGGCCGGAATGAACCCGGCCTTGGCTCGCCGCCGAGGCGCGCCACGCGCCCTCAGCTTGTAAAATCCCCCTCGGTCGCTGAACATCCAGACGTCGTGCTTTTTCGACACTTGGTCGCCGCACTGAAATCGGCTGCCCTTGCGGAGGATGTTCCCGCCGGCCTGCCCGTCTGAATGGACTTGTGAGCGCCCATAAGGGTTCGAATCCAGGCAGAACCAGTCTCGGCTCTTCGCTTCCGGATCCTGTGCGGCTTTGAGCCGCGAGGAGTCGCCCCGCCGGCCCGAGAACTTGATGTTCTTCTGGCTCGGGCCGGGCGCGGCTTGCGCGCCCGAATTCTCCGTGGATGACGCTTGTCGCTGCTTTTCTGCTTTTTCTTCGGCTTGCCTTGCTGTTTCCGCGGACTCGGTCGTGGCCAACTCCGTCTTCGACGAAACCGACAAAATTGCCGCGGATTCGCTTTTTCCCGCCGCCTTAACGATCTGCGCGGCTTGTTTCTTTTCAGCCCTTGCCTTTTTCGCGGCCAGCGACGCCAATTGGTCTTTTGCTTCTTTTTCCGCCTTCGCGAGCGCCGCGGCGTCGCGCTTGGCTTTTTCCAGCGGCCGCAGGCTGGCCTTCAACAGGGGCATTTCTTTCGCGATCAGCGCGTCTTCCTCGGCCGTCAAGGGCTTGACGACAAGAGGAGCCGCCGCCGGGGCGTCGGCTTTTTTCACCTTGTGCGGCTTGGCCGCGCCGCCCGGGCGCTCGTTATGCTTGCCCGTGACGCGCGCGGCGATTGACGGCATCGGGTCGTTGTGCAGAAAGCTCGCCGCGCTCGTGTAGCTTTCGTCGATCTCGATGACGGCGATGCCCATCGCCTCCGCTTTGTAGCGCAGAAGGTCGATGATCCGCGCATGCGGCATCCGATGGAATCGTCGATTCTCCTCTCGCCCCAATTTGGAGCTTGTTTTCCAGCCGTTGTTCTTGCCGACATAAATCACGCCCACGCCCTTTTGGACGGCTTGGCGGAGGATTTCGGCGGAAATGCGATGCGCCTTGTCGTTGAGCCAGCGGGCGCGTTTCGCCGCGAGCGCGCGCAGCTCGGGGTTTTTCCACACCAAGGCTTCCAGCTTGAGTTGTTCGGAGCGCTCCGCCTTGGAGAGCCGCTCGGGCGGGTCCAAGTTGGCCAAAAGCGCCGACTTGCTGTTGAGCTCGCTCAGGCGGCCCTGGCTCAACCCCATTTGCGCCTCGGCGATGTCCGTGTCCATTTGGCCCAGGGCTCGGTCAAACGGGTCTCCGGAGAGAACCGTCATGCGCGAGCCGTTGGTCCAGCAGACGCTCGCGATGTTGTTGACGCCAAAATCCACGCCCGCGGCGTGAAAATGGCGTGAAATCCAGTCGCTCCCCACGTGTTTGTTCGCCCGGCGCCATTGGGCCCCTTTGGCCCAGCATTGCTCCATGGCCAACCCGGCGATCCATTCGTTGAAGCCGCGCAGATTCTTGGCTTTATAACGCTTGGCTTCCCACTCCGTCGGATGGAGCTCGGCCAACCGGTCGAAGAACGAGCCCTTGGGCACTTCTTTGGGCGTTCTGACGACGATCTTCATCTTCACCCGGTCGCCGCTGGGGACAAAATAAACGGTGGAGACGTCCATATAAGTCGGCAGGCGCAGCCAATGCTCCGGCGCGTTCTTGTAGCGTTGCGCCAGCATCCGCTCGACTTCGGCCTTGACGTCGAAGCCCGAATAGGCCGCTAGCTGAGCCGGCGTCAGCGGAATGGCACGCTCGGGGTCGGAAAACAAGCCGGTTTCGTCCAAAGCCGGCAGATTGCCGTGTTTGCTCCAATCGAGCTCCACCACGCAGCCATCGCCTTTTTGCGCGTAGTGGGGCATTTTCGGAAACCCGGCCCCGGATTGGGCGCTCCACGCCGCGCACGAGGCGAACCAGGCTTGGAAGCTTTGGACCGCCAGATCCGCGCAGCCGCGGGCGTAATTGAACGGCAAGGCGTTGAAGGCGCTCGCGACCGCATTGGCGGGGCGTGGTTTGCGGCCGCGGGGTTTCTTTGCGCCGCCCTTCTTTGAACGGGTTTTTGAGTCTTCCGCGGTGCTCGAAGCCGGATCTCCGACAGGAGCGGCAAAGGGTTGGGCAACGAGAAAGAGCTCGCTTTGCGTTTGGGGATCAGTTTGGGAGTCAGCTTGCGGCGCGCCGGCGGCCTTCGGAGCCTTGGCGAACGCGTCCGGCCAGTTTTTCAGGACCGCCTCCAGCACCTGCTGGTCCAGCAGCGCGCTCCACAACCCCTCGACCCGGTCCGTCAGCAAGGGGCGGAGCTTGGGCTCGGCGATTTCTTTGTCTTCGCGGAGGATGTTTTTCTCTTTGGCCAGGGCGCGCTCAGCCTCTTCCTCTTCCACGGCTTTGGCGTGGGCGGCCTGGCGCAGGGCGTTGACCGCGGGGATTTCCGCGTTGAAGGCGTTGCGGGCGATCGTGAACGCCGCCAGGAGCTCGGGTTTTAGCGAGTGGTCGGGCCGGCGGACATAGACGCTTTTTTTCTGTTTCGCGGCCGAATCCGGTTTTTCGGTCGCGTCTTTTTGGCTGGCCGTCGTTTCCTGCGACGGCTTTTCCTTGTCGTAGGCGAAGGCGATTTGCCGCAAAAGATACAGGACCGCGTTGAAAATGTCTTGCCCATGAAAAACCAACGCCCACAGCGCGGGAATCAAATTCCTCGGCATCGTGCGCGTGAGGCTGCGCGGCGGCATTTTGTCCTTCTCCGCCTTGCTGGTTTTGGCTTTCGGGGCTTGGGCTTTGCTCATGGCCCGATCATACCCCCGTTTTTTTTTGGAGGTCAACTATTTTGCGTTTTGTCAAACTTCTTACGCGATTTTGGCCTCAATCATGGCGTTGTCATCGCTTTCATCGATCACGGTGATTCCCTTGATAGCTTTGATCGCTTGGACGTCCGCCGTGGCGCTTTTTGCCTTTTCCGACATACAACAGCACGAATCGAGTCATGTTTTTCCTTTGAATTTGGCAATGCCGTCCATCAAAATCCGGCGATTTCACATCGAATTCAAGAATGGTACCCGGCCCCTCCCCCGGCGTGAATCGCTCTTCGCGGCCATTTTTTCAACACCCTACTTCTGGCAGCATTTGTCTCATTGAGGGCCATATGAGCGTCTTTTCTGCGCCACACCGTCAATGCGGCCGTTTTCTTTGACGGACGGCCATCGCCCATTCGCGATACAATGAAGGACTTCCCCACCAATTGCTCATCGCTTGAACCACTGCCAAGAGGCCTCCATGGCAAGTCAATCACCAAAACAAAAATCAGTTTCCTCCGTGCAAACTCCACAGCGCAAATCCAGCGAACGAATCTTGGCGGAGGCGATTCATGCCGCGGAAGAACTTGGCGAGCCGGCGCTTCTTCACGAGCTTGCGGCGAAACTCGATCCTGACGACCTGACTCATGAGCAGTGGCGCCTGGTCGCGACGACCGCCATTGAAAACAGAAACATCACGGCGCTCTGGCGAGCGGGCAAAGAAATCGATTTCACGGAGACTCTGCCAATCAGCTATGCCGGACAGGGCGACTCTTTGGTCAGTCCCGAAGACGGTTGGCTGGCTTTGGCGCTTTCGAGCGACGCGGACATTTTCGAATATTTGCGCGCGGCCGGCAGCCCAACCCAGCCCGAGGACGGCGAGCCCCTGCTCATCGTCGCCTGCAAATTCAATGCGGACCCCGCCGTTTTTGACGCCGCTCTGGATATTTCCGACGTCAACGCCGTGGATGAAAACGGGCGCACGCCCCTCATGTGGCTGGCGCTGTCGGGCTCCACCAAAAACGCCAGAGCGCTTTTGAGGGCCGGCGTCGACGCCAACCTGCTCGACGACGAAAAGCGCTCGGCGTTATTTTACGCGCTGCATTTGGACCATCGCGCCCCAGAAGATGTCCGAATTTTTGTGTCTGACGTGGCGCGATCGTCCAATCCGGCCCTTCTTTGCGGCGATGGCATGACGGCGATTGAAGTCGCGGCGGCCAAAGCCCGTTGGGCCATGATCGATGTCCTTTGCTCTGTTTGGGGAGTGGCAGCCGCAGAAGAAGCGGCGCGAGCGACCATGAAAACGCTCATGCCGCACGCCGCGCAATTGTTGGCCGTGAGCGAGGAACAGGATGATTTGCGACACGCGATGCGGGCCGACACGTCGGCGCAGCCCTCAGCGACTATCGAGGCCGGCGCCCCCAGCGCAACAAAAACACACCACGCGCAAAAGGCTAAAGACGCGCTCCGCATTTGACCGGCCGGATGCGATCGACTGCCGCCATTTTCGGCCAGCCGCGCCAGGCTCCATCCTCAGCCACGGTTGAGCGCCCAAAACCCTGCGCGACGGCCGGGCAAGCGTGTCGCTCGCCGTGGCTATTTTGCGCGGATTTGATTTGCCACTGAAAATCTTCCCGCTTTAAGCACGCGAATGTTCGCTCCCAAAACTCGCGAACGCCTTGCCGCAGCCCGGTTTTGGAAATATCGTTTTTTCTGTTTTTTCCCTGGCCGGCCTAAATCCTACGGGCAATCCGCGCTGGCGCGGCGAGGGTCTGATTTTCTGCGCCTTCGCTTTCCGAGGGGAGAATGTCCGCTTGCAAATCGGCGTGCTCCAACCGCGCGAATATCTTTTCCCAAAAAGCGGTTTCCTTTCGGGCGTTGTCCGAGGGGGTCGAGGCCAGTCCGACTTGCGCCGAGGACAATCCGCCTTGCGCCAAATCCATCGCGGTCTCGCCGTTTCGGCCCGGGGTCGAGGGCGTGTGTCCCGCCGCCCGCAAGGCGCGGCACAGTTCCTCGTCCAAAGGCTTTTTCTCAAAGGCTCGCATGGCCAACACAAAAAACGGATTGTTTTCGTTGGAGCTCGCAGCGGGGGCCCGCGCGGCTCGCAACTGGCCCAAAAGAGCCGTCCTCTCTTCCTGCGCAAACGGCCGCCCAGCCATCAAGCAAATCGCTGAAAGCGGAGTGTGGTCGACGCAGTCCACCCAAAGGGCTGGGTCGCGCTTTGCCTCTTCAAACAAGGATTGGCGGATGGAAAACGGCACCAAAACCAAGCTCTCCCACGGCAAACGAGCCTCGATAAGCTCTCTCAGAGAAAACTCCGGCAGAACGCGCTCGACGACGCGTTCCCACTGTTCACGGGCCGAAAAAAACGCTTGCGCCTCTTTGGCCCATCCGATCAAACGGTCAACGTCTCGACCCTCTTCGCGCAGCCTTCTTGCTATATCTCGATTTGCCGGGCTGTCCAATCCTTCGCCGGCCAGCTGGCGGCAAGCCTTGGCGTTGTCGCCTATCAGCTTCGCGAACAACTTTTCGCCCGCTTGCCGCTCCTCAGGAGAGTCGCCCAACCCAGTGGCCAAAGCCGCCAGCTTCGCTTTTTTTGAGACCGCGGCGTTATTCACCAACGTTTCAAACTCAATGCGCGTGGCGTCGTTCGTCTCTTTGGCCTCGTCTTTCAGAAATAAAAGAGCCAGCAAAGAGTTTCTGTTGACGCCTTCCGATCCATGCTGTCGATGGCTCGCCTGGCCCATGCGAGCCGTGAAATCGACGCCCGCGCGGCGAGACGCCAAGATGTCATCGGCCAGAGATTCGTCGATCACGCGCGCCCTGATTTTCAACGCCAACGCCTCTGCGCTCAACGGTTCTTTTTTCTCGACACTCGACGCGCTGGCTGGCGACACCGAGCGCGCGGGCAGGCTCGCTATTTTTGGCGTGAAAGGAGGTTGTTGTTGTCTCATGATTGGATGGCGCAGCAAATTGGATTACGGATTGAATGGGACGATCAGCCTTTCGGCTTCACGTCAGATTCGATGAGTTCTTTTTTTCGGCGCTGGCTCTGGCTTCTTGGGCTTTTCGCCTTCTGGCGCGGAGCCTGTCGCGTCGCCGCTGATCTTGGCGGCCGACGCGGCTTTCACTTCTTTGGCGATTTTTTTGCCAATCAACGAAGCATTGGCCGCCATCAAGGCGCTCACGCATTTTTCCTTGTTCCCGTAAATCCATGCCCGCGGGGATCCTTCGCCCCCACTTTTTGCCAACTCGCCCTTTCCGGCAGGCATTCCTGCGCGCGCCAAAAACGGCAACGCCCATTGCGCCACGGGCTTTTCCAGTATCCAGCCTATATCTGCCAGGTCTCCTCGGGCGGACATGCCTTTGTTGACTGCGAGCGCCGGCAAAAAGGCCTCGCTCACGCCGGGCAGCGCGGTCTCCAGGGCTTCGATCTCTTTTCGATCCAGGCTGATCCAGGCTTGCGCGCACAAATCCTGCGCGATTTCGCCGCGGGGATTCTTTTTCGCGGCTTCGCGCAGATGGCTCAGCGTCCAGCGGCCGAGCTTGGATTGCGCGCCGACTTCGCCCTTCACGCCCACCCAAAAATCCGGATCAAACCAATCAAACAGCGGGTCCCAGGCCGGTCCCACGCTTGCGAACGAGCGCTTCATGTCAGACGCGACCCGTTCTCCCAGAATTGTCCAGTCGCAGTCCCCCGCGGTGTTTCCTGGATTGAGGACGCTCAGCGTTCTCTGAATCAAGGGCTTCGCGATCTCCATTTTCCCGCCCACGCGAGTCGTTCCCGCCAAAATGTCGGCGATGCAACCGCCCAGACGTTGCAAAAGGTCGGCGCGGCGAAAATTCAATTTTTGCCGTTCGCTTTCTTCGCGCGCGGCCCATGTTTCAAAGAACGCAATCACCGCCGGCTCATCAGACGCCAAATAAGCCAACTTCGCGGCTTTGTTTTTTGAATTGGCCTCCTGTTCGTATTTAAACCCTCCACGGTTCACTGCGTGCCGCATCACCATCTCGCCGGGCTTGTCGGTCGCAAACTCAAATTTTTTCATCAAAAAGGCCAGATTCTCCACGCATTCGCGCTGAAAGCCCGCTGACAGGGCGTCAATCACCAAATCCGTGATCTCTGAGTCCCATGCCCGGCTTTTTTGCCGAGCGTCGGCGTGAGCCTCTCGCACGCTCTCGCGCCCTTCTTCAGCGCCATTGAGGAGCGCGCTGTCGAGCGCGGCGAGCCGCGTGAACTCCGCGCTCGCGCGCTCCACCACAGCCGCCAAAGCTTCGGGCCACAACGCGGCCAAATCAGGAGCCGCTTTCGCGCGCTCGGCGGCCTTTATCCATCTTGGCGACCCGCCCCATTTTGAGGGCTCCATCGCCTTTTGTTTTTCCGCCCGCCAACTGGCCACCTGCGCAAGCGCCGCGGCCTCAGCGCTCACTCTGGCGATGGCGATTTCATTTTTCTTTTGGCGTTGCGCGATCTCGGTTTCTTGGTCTTGGTTTGGCATGGACAGGACTGGGCAAAGAGGGCGTGAAAAAAATGGATGCGCTGAGCGCGCGCTGGCGTGAATGAACCGATCTGGCGATTGGCCGCCCGGGGCGGCGCAATTTCTCAGCCTCGCTTATTTTACCTCCTTTTCGCCTTTTTCGGGGGGCTGGCCAACCCGCGGAGCCGCCACTGGTCGCAAAGAGTTCGGGTTTCAAAATAACCAAAATTCTCTTCCTGGGTCTTGCAGGTTGGCGGGGCTTTACGCGTTTCTTCTTGCTGCCGGAAGAAATGGTCTCATTCCTGATTGCTGATGCGGCCGTTGGGCGCCATCCGGAAAGAGCGCCCTCATGTTCGGCTTGGACTCTGAACGCAACTTTAAACGATAGCCCACGAATTGCCATCACAACGATTTTGGCCGTCTTTTAACGGTGGATTCGTTTTCGCTTTCTTTCTCAGAGCCTTTTTGATGGAAAGGCGCCTTCTTCACAACGATCTTGGCCAATTGCTCCGCCTCGATCAGCGCGGCCCATCGCGGCATATTCGTTTCCCCCGCGTTTTTGAAGGCTTTTTGCACGGCTTTCCGCGGGGAGCCGAGCGACAACAAATCAGCAGCCTCCCAAGCCTTGTGCCGCACCGCCAAGTCAAAGGCGGTTCGTCCTTTCGCCCCAGGCTTGGACAAATCGCTGACCGCCGCCAAATCGCGCGTTGCGTGGTGCACTGCGAAAAACACGGCCCACATCAACGCGGTGAAGCCGGATTGATCCAGCGCATCCGGATCGACCCGCCCGAACAGCTGCCGGTAAACCGCCGGGGTTGAGCGACCGCGAATGGCTTTTATGAGCGCCGTTTCTCCCTTGGCGTCGCCCGTATCTAAATTGGCTGTGGCGTCCAGCAGCGCTGCGACGGTTTGCGCATGCTTCTCTTCTGCCTCATAACACGCGATCATCAAAGCGTTTTCGCCATTCTTGTTGACCGCATTGGGATCGCTAAGGGGCAACAAAATTTGAACGCATTCGAAAGCTGCGTTTGCCGCGGCTTCCATCAACGCGGTTCTTCCCATTTTGTCCGACAGAACCGGATCTGCTCCGGCTTTCAGCAACATCCGGACGAGATTGGCCTTGCCGCCGCTTGCCGCGCGCATCAAAGCCGTCGCGTTCAAATGGTTGTCTCGCGCATTCACGGCGCTTGCCGGCAAAAGAATCTCAACGATTTCCTCAAGTCCCAAATAAGTCGCGAAAATCAGCGGCGTCAATCCTTCCATCAAAAATCCGCCGACGCCCGTGTCTGAAATCGCGTTTTTTGGCGCCACAAGCAAAGCACTGGCTCCCGCCGCGAGCGCTGTTCGCACACTCTCTGGGTCGGCGCTCGCTATGGCGTCCGCCAGTTGCGATAGCAATCGGCGCTCAACTTTTTTCTCGGCCGGCGTCAGTGGCGCGCTCGAGCCGCTCTTTTTGTTGGTCCCGTCAGCGCCGCGCACAGATTCATTGGCCATGGCTGAGGCTCCTGGATTGGCGGTCTTCATGGCGCGTTGAGACACGTGCGTTTTTCATGGTGGCCGCTCTCTTCACAAACGGCGTTTTGCGCGCGGGTTTTCGGCTTCATCGCCGCCACTGGCCTTCGCCACCGGTTGCCCCTCAATCTTGCCCGCCAAGGTGAGAGTCTCCACGATGCCTTTTTTCGAAACTCGCGCCTTTTTCTCGGAGGCTTT
>Ga0209888_1000763_pt1 | contig 12863 bp, 12 predicted proteins | sample OrgsoiDNA_201059_FD_185807 | JGI IMG/M metagenome (GOLD analysis project Ga0209888, IMG submission 185807) | Permafrost soil microbial communities from the Arctic, to analyse light accelerated degradation of dissolved organic matter (DOM) -... | ecosystem: Environmental > Terrestrial > Soil >...
GGCCAACCCCACGCAAAAAGAAAGGGCAAAGAGAGCATGTTTCATGGATATCTCCCAGGAAGGAACCTGCGAAAAAGAGAGCAAACCTCGTCCGAGGACTGCTGAGTCGAATATAGCGTGAAGCAAAACAAGGGCAAACCCTTGTTTTGCGTTTTTTTGTTTCTTCCGATGACAAGGGCAATCGAACAAGCAGTCGGCGATGTTCCTTGCGGAAGGCCAACAAAAAGTCGCTCAATGAGTGCGCGCGGCGCATTTCTCCGAAGAAAGGCCATGCGCCGATTGCCATTGAGAGAGCAAAACCATAAAATAAAGGAATGAGTGAAAACGATGTCGAACCAAGACGCAGATCGCCATCAAGCAAACAGCGCTGCCGCATGAGCCCCTCCTTGCAAAACTAGATTGAGATTTTCAATGCCTTCGCAAACAACGCCCCCGCAGCTTGGCCCGTTCTCTGGCGATTGGAGCTTATGGCTCCGGCACGCCCTGAGCGGCCAGCCAGAAACCGCGAGAATCGAAGTCGGAAAATGGTTGAAGGAGCATGCGGCCTCGGACGCAGAAGTCTCGTTGAGCCGACTGTTGGCCGAGGGGAAAATCACGGCGGTCGACCAATTGGTGGGCGGATTGCTCAATTGCGGCGCCAATCCAATGGAGCCAAGCGCCGAAGGGACAACGCCTTTGATGGCGGCGGCGGCCCGGGGCGACTTAAAGTCTGTGGAATTGCTGCTGCCCGCGAGCGACGCAAAAGCGGTGGACAACAAGGGATTCACCGCCCTGATTCACGCTGCGCGGTTCGGACAGGACGACTGCGCGCGCGCATTGATCCCGAGCAGCGACACGCGCGCGAAGGACAACCTTGGAAATGTCGCATTGGTGTGGGCGGCGCGGTTTGGATCCGCCGAATGCGTGACAGCGCTGTTGCCCTCGCTGTCAGATTGGGCCGCCGAAGAGGCCAAGGAGCGCGTCGGGCAAGCCATGGGCTGGGCCGCAAGCCTTGGTTATGGAGCTTGCGTCGAGTTGCTGCTGCCGCACGGCGGCGCTCGCTGGGTGGACAGCGCTGGAAAAACACCGTTGATGATGGCCGCGCAAGCTTCGGACGCTGAGAGCGTGAAGCTGCTTATTCCACAAAGCGACGCGCAAGCGGTGGATCAAGACGGGCGCAACGCGCTCAGCTGGGCCACGGAGATAGCCAACTCGACCCTGTGCTTTGAGGCGTTGCTGCCCGTGTGCGACGCGATGGCTCTGGACCGGGAGGGCCGTGATGTGTTTGCCATGGCCATGGAGTGTGATGCGTTAGGGCACGCGGACTTGCTGGCCGACCGGGTGCCGATTGAGCGACTCCAAGAGGCCGTTTTTCACGCCCCGGACACCGCAATGCCGCGCGCGCGGGCGCTGATTGAGCGCGCTGAATTGACTGTAGCGGTCGAAAGCCGCGAGGAGGCTGGTTTCGCTCCCCCACATGAGAGAAGGCGCGCGTCGCGCCTCTGAGAGGTGCCTGCAAAAAAAGAGACTTTCGGCCGATGCCCGCGAAAAACAAGGAAAAATCATGAAAAGCACAAAAACCGCGCTGCCCGCCCCCTGGACCCACTGGTTGCGCCGGGCAATGGAGGACCGGCAAAACACATTAGGGGCCGAGGCCCTGGATTGGTTGTCGGAAAACGCGCAGTCTGACTCCGAAAAAAGATTGCTCGAAATGCTCGCGCGCAAAACAGTCAATGAAAATTTGCCGGCGGCGGAGTTGGCTCGCGTCCTGCTGGATTGCGGAGCCGATCCAAAGGAAATCGATTGCGATTTCGACGATGGAACGGAAAAAACGGCGTTGATGGCAGCAGCCGAATCGGGCCACGCAGATTGCGTGGCGCTGCTGCTCCCTTTGAGCGACGCCGGCGCGGCGGACGAGCATGGACAAACGGCGTTGATGGCGGCGGCCAAAAACGAAAATCACGAGTGCGCGAGGCTTTTGATCCCCCAGAGCGACGCCAATGCGCGTGACTTCGCGGGCCGCACCGCTCTGAGCTGGGCGGCGGAGAAGAAAAACGGCGTTGAATGCGTGAAGGCGTTGATGCCGGCAAGCGACTTCGCGGTGGCGGACAACGCGGGGTTGGACGCCTTTTGGTGGGCTCTGGAAATGGGCGCCATAAAATGCGCGGACGCGCTGTCTCCTCTTGTCGGCTCGGAGAGGCTCGCGGAGCAGCTGTCCCGGATGCCCGCAGACGCGATGCCCGCGGCCCACGCGCGGTTAGAGCGAGAAGCCTTGGCTGCCGTGGTGAAAAAAGCCGGCGCGAGCGCTTTTGAGGAGCCCTCTTTGAGCGCGGCCGAGAGAAAACCTGCGTCAAGGATTTGAACGGCCGCTCGCTGTGAGGCGCATGCCTCGTTTCGCACGAGCTCCATTGACGCATGCCCCTGAGGGCTGCTGCCCTCTGTTCCAATGGAGGCGACGAGGCGACGCCTGGCCGGGCAACGCTGTGGCCAGGACGCGCCCTGCGGCGCTTGACCCGCCGGCCGTGATTGGCGAAAATGGTTGGAGTCGCGAGTGAGCGCCTTTTGCCTTTTTGGTTTTAAATCGATTTCAATTTTTCTGTCATTCTGGGTCCCGCATGTCAAAATCCATCGTCAGTGTTTTGCGCGCGATCGAGCAGTCTGACGCCGAACAGATTCGGCAAGAGCTCGCCGCGGGCGGCTTGCCGGCGGACGGGACGCCGGAGTGCCGTTTCTTGCACTACGCGATCATCCGCGGCCTGCACGGCCCGGCGTGCGCTTTGTTGGACAGTGGCGCAGATCCGAGGCTGCTGGATGAGGAAACCGGGTTGACGCCCTTGATGCAGGCCGCCGCGCACGGACGCGCGCAGCTGGTCGAGCGGCTGTTGCCGCTGTCCGATCCTTTGCAAACCGACGCAAAGCGGGGCTGGAGCGCTCTGTTTCACGCGGCGGCAAACGCCCATGACCGAAACGGCGCATGCGTGTGGTTGCTGGCGCCGGTCAGCGATTTGACGCTGATCGACAACCAGGGGCTCAACGCGCTGCATGTGGCGGCGCGCGCGGGGAGCCACGAGGCATTGCCGGTGTTGGTTGAAAAAATCGATTTGTCCTTGCGCGACAACCACGGAAAAACGGCTCTGCACTGGGCAGCGCGCGCTGTTTTGGCTCCCAAAGCCGACTCAAAAGCTCGAATGGGGCTGATTTGTTTGGAAAAAAAGATGTCGGCGCAAGTGGCCAACATTCAAGACAAAACCGGGCGGACCGCGGCCATGGCGCTGGCCGAAGGGGGAGAGTTGGCGCTGGCTGAAAGCATGGCGCGCGAAGCCGACTTGTCGTTGGAAACGGAAGAGGGCAAAACATTGTTGATGATCGTGGCGAAAAGAGCTCCCCATCACTTCGCGCGCGATGGATCGGCCGACACGCCTTATCTGGCGCAGCAACGCTGGCGCGTGTTGGAGCGCCTCGCGATGCGGGCGACGGACGAGCAAATCGAGAGAATCGCCGGGTTCCCATTGCGCGAGCGGCACGCTCCGCGGCTGCGCTCCCGGCTCGAAGGCTTGGAATTGCGCAAGGCAATGGCCCTGGCGGCGCACGCGTCGGAGCCCTCCTCATCTGGCGAGCCGCCACGCGCGGCGACTCGGCGCATTTGAGGCGTCGCGTCGGACGGTCCGCGGCCCGTTGAGTCGAAGCGATTGGTTTTGGCGAGCCCAAAGCGCCGCCAGAAAAGAGGGAACAGCCGTGGGCGCAAAGGCGCGCGGCCCGGTTGTTGTCGAAAGGACGGGAAAAGCGTAAAATTCAAAGGAGGCGCGTTTTGCTCGCAAACAGCCTCATTTCGCAACCAAAATTCTCAACGCCCAAGGCCTCGCATGCTTCCGCGACAAAAACCCTCTTCGCCAGGACAGCCCGCATGGGGCCTATGGCTAGCCAAAGAAGCCAGCGCCGACGCCGGCTTGCGAAGCGAGAGAGCGCACGCATTGGAGTGGTTGGCGGAGAATGCCGCGTCCCCGGCAAAAAAAGCGTTGCGAGACGCTCTTTTGGGAGATGAAGGCTTGATTGACGCCGCGCTCATGGTGGAGCTGCTGCTCGAGTGCGGAGCGAATCCGCTCGAAAACCGCCTGGGCATGAAAGGACGGAACGCGTTGATGCACGCCGCGGCCGCCGGGCAGGCCGCTTGCGTGGGGATTTTGGCGCGTCACTGCGACGCCAAAGCCATCGATTGGAACGGGCAAACCGCCCTTATGATCGCGGCGCAAAACAAAAACGGCGCCGATTGCGTGAAGGCCATTCTGCCCTTGAGCGACGCGGCGGCGACGGACGCCATGGGCTCGACCGCGTTTCGGTTGGCGGTGGAGAGCGGCGCATGGGATTGCGTCGATTTGTTGGCCCATGCGGCGGACATCGAATGGCTCCCGAGCTTGGTCCATGGCGCGCCGGCCGGGAAGCTGCCGATCGCGCGCGCGTTGTTGGAGCGCCACCGGCTGGCTGAATCGGTCAAAGCCGCCACAGCCGAGGCTGTCTTCGAGCCTTGCGAGCGCCGCTCCGCAGAGCCAGTCGCCGGCGGCCCAGGCTCTGCGGGCGCCGCCTGCGTGGTTCGAAAATCCTCTTCCAGGCTCTGATAGACATGACGCAAAAACACACGCCTTCCGCCCCTTCTGAGCCGCCCGTGGCGCAGCCCATTCCGCAACGCTCAACGCCGCCGCTTTGGAACCCGTGGCTTAGCCTCGCGACGATTGGCGGGAATTTTGAGCGCGCAAAAACCACGGTGGCCGAATGGCTGGAGAAAAACGCCGCCACGCCAGAAGAGACGGCGCTGCGCGAACTTTTGTCAGGGCCGCGGGACAAAGCGGACGAGGTCGCGTTCGTGAAGGGGCTCATCGACTGCGGCGCAAATGCGGCGGCGCGCAGGGGCAATGAAACCACGGCCTTGATGAACGCGGCGCACAGGGGGAACCCTCTGCTGGTCGAACTTTTTCTTTCTCATGGGAAACTGGGCGCAAAAGACGGGAGTGGCCGCCAAGCATTAAGAATTGCGGCGGAGCGCGGACACGCGGAATGCGTGAAACTGCTTCTGCCTCACAGCGATGCGCGCGCCGAGGATGCCCGGGGGCAGACTGCGCTGGAGGCCGCCACGGTCAACGGGCACGCCGAGTGCGTGGCGCTTTTGCTGCCGGCAAGCGACGCGCGGCGCGTGTCAGAAACCGGGGGCACAGTGTTGATGCAGGCGGCGCTTCGCGGGCGAGCCGAATGCATCGAGTTGCTCCTGCCGCACAGCGACGTTCAGGCCAAGGACAACCGAGGCGTCAACGCGTTGTTGTGCGCCGCAAGCCAAAGAGGGGCCGTGGGCTGCGTGCCGCGGCTTTTGCCCGGCAGCGACGCGAAGGCCGCGGACAACAAAGGCTGGACGCCGTTGATGCGCGCGGCCGCGCACGCCACGCCCGAAGGGTTGGCGGCTCTGCGCGCGCTGGCGCCGCTCAGCGATGTCGAGGCCCGCAACAATCGCGGCGCGAACGCGTTGGATGTGGCCCTGGGGCAAAACTGCTTGGAGAATGCTGATTTGTTGATGGGGTTCGCGAACTTCGAGCGGGTGGCGGAGATATTTGCGGGGCTTCAAGACTGGCAACGAGAGCAAATGCCGGCCACGTGCGCGCGGATGGAGCGCGAGGAGCTGGCGCAAACGATAAAAGAGCCAGGAAGCGTGGGCCCCAAAACAGTTTCGGAAGCCCGAAAAGTCGCTCCGCGGTTGTGACTGATGAACGAACAAGGGACGGGAGCAGCCAATGGATCAAACGAACGCGTTAGCCGCTCCTGAGTGGAATCAGTGGCTGGTGATGGCGATGAGCGTGGGAGAAATAGAAACCGCCAAAAAGAGCGCCGCTCAGTGGTTGAGCCAAAATGCGCGATCTGATGAGGAGCGTGCGTTGAAGACGCTTTTGTCTGGCTGGATCAGCGAAGTGGGCCACGACGCGTTCGCGCGAGGCCTTTTGGCGTGCGGAGCGGACGGCAAAGCGAAGGGCGAGCAGGGCGAGACCGCCTTGTTGCGAGCCGCTCGCATGGGGCACGCCCCCAGTGTCGCGCTTTTGCTGCCCGCAAGCGACGTCCAAGCGGCGGCCAACTCGGGTTGGACCGCCTTGATGTGGGCCGCGCACAACAATCACATGGAATGCATGGAGATTCTGTTGTCGGCCGGAGACGCCCGCGCGAAAGCAAAAGACGGAGACACCGCGCTCATGTGCGCGGCGCGCCAGGGGCGCCTGGCCGCGATGAGCCTGCTGTTGCCGCGCAGCGATCCGCGAGCGACAGACAACAAGGGGCGCACGGCGTTGATGCATGCGGTCGAATGGGGGGGTGAGGCTCCGATTCGGCTCTTGCTGCCGGTCAGCGACGCGTTGGCGAAAGACGACCGCGGAGAGACCGCATTGATGTGGGCGGTCAATCGGAACGACGCGACATTGGTTCGCCTGTTGATGCCCCACAGCGACTTGGGCGAGAAAAGCCACGCCGGAGACGACGCTTTGGCCCGCGCGATCCGGGCAGGAAACATGGGCGGCGCGGATTTGCTCGCGTGCGCCATGGATATTGAGCGCGCGAGAACCGCGCTGGATGGCGCCCCCAAGGGATCTTTGCCCGCGACCTCGGCCCGTGTGTTTGCGCACGACGAGCGCGAAGCGTTGGCCCAAGCGATTGAGCCCGCAAAAGAAATGGGCTTGAACGCCGACGCAGGGGCTGAAAAAGACGCAGAAGGCCATTCGGCCGAAAATGGCGCCGAAAGGCTCCGCCAAAAAGGCCCTTCTCGCTTGTGATCGCCAAAAAAGCGGATCCGAGCTTATTTCGCGTTCGGCGCGGCGAAGGCCTCGGCCCAAAAATTTCGGCTTGCGAGCGGCGCTTCGCCGAATGCATCGGGCACAAAGGCCGGATTTCCGTCTCTTGCGAAGGAAATCAAGCCACAAGAGGCGTGAATCCGCCTCTTGCGAAAATCAAACACAGCGTTTTCTGATGCGGGGCAGGGCATTGACTTTGTGATAATTGGATGTAAAAGGAGGGTTCGAAAGATCATCGCCTTTTGCAATCGTCCCGCCATGCTGACAAAAATTTCAAACGCAAACGACAAAACGCTCCTGGGCGAAGATTTTGCGCGTCCTTTCGACGCGGTGTCCACGGAAAGCCTGCTGGCGGTCGCCGCGCTGCAACCCCGAGGCGAGGACGACAAGACACCGGTGGTGTTTCAGGATATCTCTATGTCGCCGCCCGTGGCGAGCGAGCCCGAGCAATTGGCGGCGCTTTTGTCGCCCAGGGCGGCTGCTGCGACGCTTGGGGCTCCGCCGTCAAAAGCGCAAGTGGCCCGAGCCGGGAAAAAGGCGCGCAGAGGCTGGCGTTTGGTCGTGGGCGCGGCTGGTGTGGGCGTGGCGGTTGGTTTGGGCGCCATTTTCGCTCCAAGTTGGTTGCCTGACGGCTGGACGACGGGAGGAACGGCGACTTTGGCTTTTTTTCTGAGCGCAGTCGCGTTGTCGCTGCACACGGTCGGACACACCGTCTCGGTGTCCGGCGTTTGCGGCGACATTTTCTGGCCGCGAGTGGCCAAGCCGCTGTCGCGCAAGAAAAAGGCCGCGTTGGCTCAGATTCTCGCGGCTCATCCGCAAGGCGAGAAATACCGCGCCCAATTGCTGTCCATTGAGCGAGAGCCCGTGGGGTTGGACATCATCATCGCGGACTGCGCGCTGCAAAACTGGGTGCAAGAGCAAGCTGACGCAGCAAGACAGCGCGCGCTGGCGCAGCAAGGCCCAAAAAAGCCATTCTGGAAAAACATCACGCTCTGGTGAGGTCCCGGAGCAGGACCTGAGCATGCGTCGATGCGAGATTTTTGGTCCTGGCGCCAAACGGGCGAATAAAGAAAAGCCAAAGGCCGCCGCGCACGCCGCTTGCGCGAAAGGCCCCCCGCCCATAAAATGAACGGGCAAGCGAGAGATGTTCGCGGATTTGTCTCGCAAAAAAACGGGGAGCGCCATGAGCGACAAAAGTTCATCAAAAACCATGTTGGAGCGCTTGGCTCAGCCGAAGCCGATTTTCGCCATGGCGGCGTTCGCGTCACTGGCGATGCTTTACGCCGGGCACCGAGACGCGGCGTTTGTGGCCGAGCGTCCGGCGCAGCTGGCGAAAGCCTGGCCCAATTTGGCCGGAACGCCCGCGCAGGCTCCCGCCTCCGGCAGCGAGTGGCAAACCCTGAATTGGTCGGGCATGGACAGCTCGGCGGCTTTCGCTTCAATTCGGGCGCAAAATGCCGCGAAAGACGGCGAAACGGACATCGCGTCGCCGCTCTCGCTGGTGCGAATCGGGCGTCCCGGAGAGCCCGTGGAGCTCGACGTCCGTGGCTTGGCGGGCACGACGCCCACCCACATTGGCGTGGAGAGCTATGCGAGAACGGACGCGGAAGGGAAACTCACGCTGAGCGATCGCAGCTACACTGCGGAAGTCTCAGGATTGAGGCCCGCAAGGATCGAAGGGCAAATTTACGCAACCACGCTTTTGGCCGCCGATAAAGGAAGCCTGCAAGACCGCTCGCAATCCTTGCCGCCCGTGGTGGCGCCCATGACCGCCTGGGTCAAACCCGCCAAGCAACAAATGGGGCTTTTGCAAAGAATCTTCAATCCAATGCCTTCCGAAGACGAAGCGACAAAAATTGAGCCGGAGAGCGCCGAGGGCCCAGGAGTGGCGAAAATCAGCGCGCAAGCATTGCCGGGAGAGGCCCAAGTGGTGTGGGCCTGGACCAAAAAGACCGTTCAGGAAGGCAACCCGGGCGCTGCGCGCACCGTGGTGATTGGAGCGGGCTCCGCGCCTCTGAGCGTGTACAACGAAGCGCGCGAACAGTGGGCCGAAGTGGAGTCCGCCCGCGAGAGCGCGGACAACTTGACCACTTGGGGCCAAATTCTATTGACGCCGGTTCTCCTTTGGGCGGCTTTGGTCGCGGCGGTCAATTTGCCGGGCGAGCCAGGGCGCGTCGTCAGGAGCCGGTTGGGACTCGCGGAGCGGCCAGAGGGCGGCGAGCCTTCACAAAACAATGAGCCCGCCGCGGCGCTGACCGCTGCGTCGCGCCGCGAAGAGGAGGCGGCAGAAACGCCTGAACAGACGCTGGCAAGGGAGCGGTTGTCGAGGCTTGCGCATCGGACGACATTGCACGAACAAAATCGCGTTGCCCAACAACAAACGGAGTCTGCCGCCAATCCGCAAGCCAAACGGCCAGCCCGAAACGCGATGTGATGGCGCCGCGGGGCCCCGTCCGTGATTGACACGTGAAATGGCCGCGATAAAATGAGCATCATGCGTTGAGCGCGCCATCTCTCGGCGTTAAAATATCCGGGTGACTCGCTTTTTTCCTATTGCCCGCACATTCAGGCTGCCCCCCATGTCCACGATCGAACAAAAAACAAGCCGCCCGAATTGGAGCCAAGTCGCCGATGATTTGAGCGCGAAAACCAGTCCGTCGCCTGTGTCGGCGGACAAAGGCGTCAGCGTGCACAAACGCCATGACAAATTTGTCGCGAAATTGGTCGTGATCCCCGCCGTGAGTTGAGCTGTCGTGGGAACGGTGAGCGCGCAAGCGGGGCTGCATGGAATGGCGGACTTGGCGCATCACGGCGCGTCGTCCTGGCTTGCGGCGGCCCCGTTGGGCCTTGTCGCGGGATCCGCGATGCGCCGCGCGACGCAATTCAGCGCGCACGCGATCAGCCAAGCGGTGAAGGGCAAGGCGGAGTGGAGCAAGCTTGGGAATCTCGCTGTGGCGCACGTCAGCGCCTCAGCCGGCCTGTATGCGGAGTCCATTGGTTGGTTTTTCGTCCGATTCACGCCGACGGCGCTGTTGATCATGAGCGCGCTGGGAGTCGAGCGCATGCGTCATTGGAGCAAGGCGGTGTCGGCGTTCGCGGACAAGGGCCTTTTGGATGTGGCTTCGCTGGGAAGCGCCCGCGGCTCATGGGATTATGCGGAGCGCACTCTGTTCAAAGACCCCGCGTCCGCCGCTCGCGCTTTTTTGGCAAATCCATTTGACCCGCGATGGGCGGTGGGGCCGGCGCATTTGCCGCTGGATCGAGCGCTTGAGCGCGCGAAAACGTCGTGGCAAGCCACTGTCAAGCGCGAAGACATCCCCGTGATCGACGAAGCCATCAGCGCCGCGCGCGCTTTGGGAGAAGCGTTGGAATTGAGGGAAGCGACAAAAAGCCGCGCCCGCTCCGGCGACACAATCTCAAACAAACCGCTCGCCGTGAAAACCGCGAAGAACGGCGTCTCGCCATTCGCGAGAACCGATTCAGAAGCCCCGAAAAAGACGCCGCGTCTTTAGCATTTTCGAAAAATAGGGTGTGGCGCGGGTTGTCCAAAACGTCGAGTCGGCCTCGCGCCACACGGCCGTTCGCCGAGAAGTTTGGAGGGGGGGAGGGGGCGATTGCGAATCAATTTTGTTTGCGAGATAATCTTGGAGGGGGGCGAAGCGTCATTCAGGATCGCCTTGGGGCCCTCTCTTATTCTATTCAGCAAGCTTCACAAACCACCGCTTTCACCCGGAGTTCTCATGCGCCAACCTTTGCGAGCCGCGGCTCACCTGATCGATTCAGCCATCTCGGCGGTCTCCTGGACGCCCTTGCGTTGGCCGCGCCTGAGTCCAGGCGCTGAATTAGCGAAGCCGGCTCCCGTGGTCGCGCCGTATGCTCCGGAAGGAATTTCGGAAGAGGCTCGCCGATATTTCATCCGCCCCTTCGCGATGGAGTCGCTGGAGCTCGCGCACGCGGCCGCCGCGTTGCTGAGCCAACCGATGTCTCATGCGGAGACCGTCGAGTCAAAAGCCGCCATGGAGGCGTTGTCGCGCGTGAACGGGCCGCTGCCGCTGGATGACGGAGAGCGGATCATCGGAATGGCCTTGAACGCGCACCGCGAGGATCTGGCGATCGCGTGCTCGGACAAGGGGATGTATTATCCATGGCGCAAGGGCGTTGAGAATCTGCGGGCTGTGCGACAAGACTTGGAGGACGAATCGGCGGACAAGCCAGCAGAATTCAGGTGGTGGGCAGAGGAGTTCGCGGCTTTGGACAAGCTCATCGAACACGCCAATCAGCCCGCGCTGTGGGATCGAGACGAGAACGCTTTGCGTGAGCGGAATGAAACGATCAAAATGGCTGCGATTGACACAGCCGAAGCCAAATACAGCGCTGAAATGGCGACAATGGCCGCGAGCAAGGCGGCGGCAAAGCCCCCTCGTTTTTTCGGCCGCTGAGAGTGGCGGCGCTCACGCGCGCCGGAAAGCCAGCAAGAAGCCCATGCGCGTGAAAAAGCCTCCCGAATCAAATCGGGGGGGGCTTTTTTCTCCTGCCGGGACGCATGGCGGCGCGGTGATTGGATGGGAAGGCGGACTTGCCAATTGCCCTTGAAAACACGAGGTTTGTCGCGTACAATTGGCTGTTGTCGCCCGTGCGGCAAAAATTGAAAAAAGGGGCTTCGCCATGAACCAAGAAATTCGCCAAACGCCTGACTGGATTGCCGCTACCGCGGAGTACGAACGAGAGCGCGCGATCGCCAGCCGAAACTGGATGAAGGCTCCGCGAATCACCGCTTGGATGAAGAGGGCGGTGTTTGGAGTTTTCGCGCTGCCGGTGGCCGCAGGCTTGGCGAAGATGGCAGGAGCGCCGTTGGCGTGGGTGGATCGCTTGGGCGATGCTCAGAGCTGGGTTTGGGCTCTTTGCCTGGCGATCGTCGTCTCGCAAATCACTCGCGGGATTTTTCTGGAAATCAAGCATCATCGCGCGCTGGCTCGCGCGGTGAGGGCGATTCACCCGTTGGCGGGAACGCGGGAAGCCTTGCGCGCGACAGCCATCGATGAGCAAGAAGACGATTTCGCTCGCCTGGTGGCGATCAAAGCGCTGCGCAAAGACGCTCGCGAGCGCCTTGCGGACGTGAGCGGCGTGAGCGAAAAAGAATTCGCGGCCTACAAAAACGCGTTGAAGGAAGCCTACAAAGCCATTGATCGGCGAATTGACCAACAAGTGGACCAAGCTTATCGGGCAGGATTGCCCTCGCCGTTCTCCAATGAACAAGCGCTGCGTGAACAAAGCATTCCCGTCTTGCGCTCGCGCCGAGCAGGCGTGTGAACGATTGAACAGAAAGAAAAATCCGCGCGAACGATGTCCTCGTTTAGCGCGGCTTTTTTGTCAAGGGCTGAATTCGCAAGCCGACCAGATGGATTCAAAATTCGAAGACTCGATCCGGGTTCGGGGGGGCGCCTCCAAAAGCGGAACCCACAGGGTGCGCGGAATTTGAATTTGAGCTGGTTTTAAAAACCGGTCCGGCCGGTCAGCGACGAACAGCGCTGGAAGAATTGTCTCATGAAAAATAATGGCTATCCGGATAGCCAAAATAATGTTTAGGGGCCCGCTGCCAGAAACCATCCAGCATTTGCTTGTCCGGGTGAATTTTGGGAGAATGGAGCGAGCCAATAATTGAAGCGGCTCACATATTTAACTGAAAATTGAAATATAAAATGCCCAACAATTCAATGAACGACCTAACCGTCGATTTGTTCAGGCTCGCGAGCATGGACAACGCGCGCGAACTGTCGGTTTTGTTGGAGAACCCCGAGACTGATCCAAACGCCGCATGGATTGCTGGCTGCGCGCCGCAGGACGCGGACAAGAAAAGAAAGGCGATGGAGAGAGAAATCTCCGAGGGCCAGCTCGCGGTGGGCTACGCGGCGATCAGGGGGAAGGCGGCGGCCGTCGCGGTTTTGGCGCCGATATCCGATTTGTCCGTCATTGACGCGAACGGCAACACCGCTCTGACAGCGGGCGCTTATTATGGGGATGCCGGCTGCGCCAAGGCGATCTTGGCTCATGTTCGGGACGGCGAGACGG
>Ga0209888_1000764_pt1 | contig 12839 bp, 8 predicted proteins | sample OrgsoiDNA_201059_FD_185807 | JGI IMG/M metagenome (GOLD analysis project Ga0209888, IMG submission 185807) | Permafrost soil microbial communities from the Arctic, to analyse light accelerated degradation of dissolved organic matter (DOM) -... | ecosystem: Environmental > Terrestrial > Soil >...
AACCTAAAGGTAGAAGCCGAAGTGGTAAACGAAACCAGCGACTATGCCTCTATTACGCTTTCGGCAATCGTAGTTGATAACGATGGTATTGTTCGCGCCAAATTGGATGGTAATACATCCGACCTGGTTGCCGGCCAATCCGAAATATTTACAGCTACAGGCGTATTAAACGCTGCCCGTTTTTGGGATGTTACCGACCCATACCTATACCATGTATATTCTGTTTTAACTGTGAATGGCAAAGTGTCGGATGTGGTGGATACTAAAACCGGCTTCCGCCAAACCGAATTTAAAGGCGGCGCAGGCACCGGCGGCGTTTGGCTTAACGGAAAGTTTGTTTGGCTAACCGGCTATTCGCAGCGTGCGGCTGATGACTGGGCTGGTTTAGGCGGTGCTTATCCCAACTGGATGCACGATTATACCCTATCTATGCTGCGCGAAAGTAATGGCAATTACCTGCGCTGGATGCACGTTTCGCCCGAAAAAGCCGACGTTGAAGCTTGCGACAAGTTTGGTATTGTTGAGGTTTGCCCTGCCGGCGATAAAGAACGTTTGGTAACCGGCACACAATGGGACCAGCGCGCAGCGGTGATGAAGGCATCAATGATCTTCTATCGTAACAACCCAAGCATACTTTTTTGGGAGGCAGGTAATACCATTGTAACTCCCGAGCAGATGGTGCAAATGGTGGCCATGCGTAAAGAACTCGATCCGTTTGGTGGCCGTGTAATGGGTACAAGGGATAACGACCAGGCGGAAGCAAACTCCGCGCTTACCCCGGTATCGGAGTTTTATGGTGTGATGATAGGCCAGGATGCAAAAACCGATAAGGTTACAGGGAACGATATTTTCCGCGGTTACAGCATAGCCCGCCGCGATAAAGCGCCATTGATTGAAACCGAGGATTTCCGCGATGAAGCGGGCCGTAACATATGGGATAACTACTCACCACCGCATTTTGGTTTTAAAGCGCATATTGTTGAAGGCGCAGGCGGGCGCCCGGGTCCGGGTAGCGATAGCTACCACTGGAACTCGGAAAGCTTTTGCTTAGCCGCGGCCGTACGTTACAATGCTTACGTCACCAACCGTATTGATAACAAAGATCCTAACCATTCAAAATGGTCGGGCTATAGCTCCATTTATTTTTCCGATTCGGATGCCGACGGACGCCAGGGCGGCAGCTATGTGCTCCGTGTAAGCGGTAAAGTTGATGGCGTACGCTTACCCAAACAGCTTTTCTATGTTTCGCGTGTGATGCAGAACGAGAAAGCCGACGCGCACATCATCGGCCATTGGACTTACCCTGCCGGCACCAAAAAAACCATGTACGTTGCTGCATCGCATGGCGATAAAGTGGAACTATTTTTAAATGGAAAATCGTTAGGTGTACAAACCAAACCGATGAACTTTAAAGATACCACCGGTCGCAGCGATCGTACCACTACTCCAGCCGAAGGCGAAAATACAGGGTTTATTTATGCTTTCCCTGATGTTACGTTTATACCCGGCACTATTAAAGCTGTGGTTAGCAAAAGCGGTAAAGTTGTAGCACAGGATGAAATACAGACAGCGGGCGAAGCAAAAGCCATTAAACTTACGCTGCATACCGGCCCGCAAGGCTTACAAGCCGATGGCAGCGATGTTGCCCTGATAGATTTTGAAGTGGTTGATGCGCAGGGCCGCCGTTGCCCAACCGATGAAGCAAAGGTTGACTTTGCGGTAACAGGCCCGGTTGTATGGCGTGGCGGTTTTAATGCTGCTAAATTAAACAGCACCAATAACCTATATCTCGATACCGAATGCGGTATTAACAGGGTAGCTATCCGCTCAACTTTAACAGCAGGAACAATTACTGTTACTGCAAGCCGCGCGGGCTTAACCAGCGCAACGCTAAAGGTTGATAGTAAAGCTGTTGATATTACGGGTGGTTTAACAACGACGATGCCGCAGGCTTTGGCCGGGCCGATTGGGAAGTAATATGGAAGTTGTTGTTTCGTCCAAATATTTATATTAGTAGTATAAAATGGCGGTGAGCCATACTGCTTTGAATTAATGAACAATAACGATTTGGTACCAAAACTGTTAATGGCTATTGGCTGCTTGTTCTTGAGCGTTTTGACTTTTTTATTTACAATAAAAAGTCGTTACGAGGGTGCCGCAAATAGCATCAGATTATATGGCGTTGCATTGGGCTTTTTAATTGTCGGATTGTGTTTTGCACACCAGGTTTGTAAAATTTTGTTTTAGCCTGTCAGGAAGTGCAAATTAAGTTATTATTCCGTGCAGGCCGAACAGTAAAGTTGTTAATCCAATACCTCATCAAAAGAGCTGTCTGCGAGTATCGGACGGCTTTTTTGATTTCAACTCAAATATGTTTAAATACATTATATTAGCTTTATATAATTCATTATGGATATAGCTGGTGTAAAGGAGATTGTTGATCAATCAAATAAAGTTGTTAATTGGTGCCTGTGCTTAACCGGCGGCAGTATCGCAACTTTATTAGGCAGCATCTATGTAAGGCCCGTCGGTAAAAAAATGAAACTCTCTTATCTCCTTTTTTTATTGGGATGGGTGTTTTTAGGGGTAGCACTTAAATATGGGGGCGAGCTAAGTGCCGAAAGCGTTGGTGCCACGGTAGAACAGCATGGCGAATCCAGGTATATCGACATCTTTTTCCAAATGCGTAACGATTATTCATCCCAGTTGTCGTATTTTAACTTAGCGTTATACACTTTTGGCGCGTGGCTTTTTATTTACCTGCTATGGTGGATTTTTGGTAGCTTCAATTCAAAAAAACCTTAACCATCCCTAACGTATTTGTTACCCTTAGCTATACAATACCTTCCTATATTGTTTGTTATATTTGGGTAACATGATGCATCGCCCAAAATACTTGCTGGCTTTTAGCTTACTGCTGATAACCTTATCGGGCAGGGCGGCTTCGATATTGATACCAATGGACGAGGCACAAAAAGATCATCTAAAATCCTACGGCCTTGCTTTCTGGGTATTAAAAAACGGTGGCGAGGTCGACTGGCTGCTCAACTACCGCGGCGGCAGCTTCATGGTTAAATATGAAAAAAAGACTGAAGATGAATGTAAGATAAGGGGCATCAGCGTTGAAGTTATTGCTGATGCCAAAGCAAACGAGATCATTACGCAGATTAGCGATCCATCGGTAAACATGGAGATCGTAAAATTGGAAAAAGCACCACGAATGGCAGTTTACTCGCCCAAAATTGGCGTACTCCCTTCAGACGATGCCGTGATACTGGTACTCAAATACGCCGAAATACCTTTCGATATTATTTACGATGAAGAAGTGCTAAAAGGCGAGCTTAACAAATACGATTGGTTGCACCTGCACCACGAAGACTTTACGGGCCAGTATAGTAAACAATCATTCCGGGGCCGCGGGCAGGCACGTTTTATGGAAGATAAGGCCACTCAGGAGGCCACGGCGCACCGCATGGGTTTTAAAAAAGTATCGAAAATGAAACTGGCCGTTGCCCAACGCATCCGTGATTTTTGTGCCGATGGCGGCTTTTTACTCGCCATGTGCTCGGGGGCCGATAGTTTTGATATTGCGCTGGCAGCAGCCAATACCGACATTTGCGAAGCCATATACGATGGCGACGATGCCGACCCGGATGCACAATCGAAATTAGATTTTAGCCAGACGCTCGCTTTCCAAAACTTTACCGTAAACACCAACGCCTTTGGCCGTCAGTTTAGCGATATTGACGATAGCAATACACGCCACATCCAACAGGAAGATGATTTTTTTACGTTATTCGATTTCTCGGCCAAATGGGATGTTGTGCCCAGCATGCTTACCCAGGATCATGAACGGGTTATCAAAGGCTTTAAGGGCCTGGCTACCGCTTTCAACGAAAGCAAGCTTAAACCCAGCGTTACCATTTTAGGCGAATTTAAACGTGTTAATGAGGCCCGCTATATCCACGGCGAATTTGGCAAAGGGCAATGGACATTTTACGGCGGTCACGACCCGGAAGATTACCAGCACGGCTTTAACGAGCCTCCTACCGATCTGACCTTGCATCCAAACTCACCCGGCTACCGGCTCATTTTAAATAATGTGTTGTTTCCGGCGGCGAAAAAGAAAAAGCAGAAAACCTGATGCATTGCTTGTATTTTACGGTGATTTTCACCTATAACTTAGGTGATATCGCCCTATTTTCAGTAAAAAACCAGGTCTATTTTTGTCACACACTTAGCAATACATGTTTATGTATGTTTAAGGGTAAATAGAAATTTTGAATAAAGTCGTACCGCGAGGGTGGGACTTTATTTTTTTTCATACTACTTAAACAAACATATATTCTAAAAGCCCTCGTCGCACTTCTTTTTAGTGCAGGTTTGGTTACAGGTATGATGCTTTTTAGCAGGTTTATCTGGTGGTAACGACATGATGTATGCCCCCCCGGTTATCATGATAAGTAAGATCAAAATTTTCATAATGGTAGGTTTTATTAGTTATAAGACGCACGAAATCTAAAATCGTTACCGTTTTTTTTCAGATCTGGTTGCTTTTAACATTTTTTATTTTTTATCCCCCTTTTTATCCCCTTTTAATAAGTGTTATTAACATATCCGCTTTAGCAACGGCACCTCATCTTTGTTAAAAAAAACCAACACAATGAAAAACAAATTTTTAGTGGTATGTATGATCATAGGATTATTGGCCACAACCAACAGCAGCTTCTCCAAAACTTATAAAGCACCTACCTACGAAAACGTTATTGACGATTACATCGATAGCTACCTCACATCAAACTTTAAAAAACTTGATAAAGTGCTTAGTGACGATGTACGTGTAAAAATGCCGCGTGCCGAAAAAGTAATTGTACAATACAAGGCCGATTTAATTGAGCGTATGAAAGCCGACGCCACCAAACAGGATTGTACAAGCGAATACGAAGTAATTGCCAAAAGCGATGCTATAATAATAGCCCGTGTTGACTTCCAATACGCTAATTTTAAACAACAGAACTATATTACCATGGAGAAAAACGACAATAACGAGTGGAAGATAACCCAGGTTTGCAAGATATTTAAAAACAATGATACCTCAGGTTCAACACCAAGCGTTGCTTCGTTAACTCATTAAGCTTTTTTGTTCTTTTAAGAATGCCGTAACATAATGCTGTAAAAAGCATCTTATACTTAACAAACCCAATTAACCAATATCCCCCGAAAAGGGGGATATTTTTATTATAAAATAGGCTTTAATTTATGGCGAACAATTGCCTTAACATTAAGGCCTGTTGTTATTATATGTTTCGGCAAGTAAAAAGTAATTTAACTGTACACGGCATAATCAAACTGTTATTGGTAGCAGTATGCCTTTTTAGTTGCCTAACTTTTAGAGCCTTCGCCCAAAAATACACGTTCACTCACTATGATATTGAGGATGGCCTTATCCAATCACAAGTAAATACACTGAGCCAGGATGCATCGCACCGTTTGTGGATGGGTACGCTTGGCGGCGCCTGCCGGTTTGATGGTAAAGATTTTATACCATTTTCAAAAGAGAACGGCCTGCCTAACAACTTTGTATACACCGTTTTATGCGATCAAAAAAACAGGGTATGGTTTGGTACACATATGGGGTTGTCATGCCTTTACAATAAAAAACTTACCAACTATCCCATTCCCAGCAATGTAAAACACAGCTGGGTAACTAACATTGTTGAAGACGGCACCGGAACCATTTGGCTGGTGATGCAGGGGAAACTATTTAAAGTAAACGGGCGGGTTTTACAATATGTGCCAATAACCGGTGCCGAAGATTTCGACATCACAAACATCGTGGTTAACAGGTCGGGCATATTGTGCGCCAGTGTTTTTCAAAAAGGCCTCTATTGCCTAAGCGGCTCAAACTGGGCAAATATCATCCCACTGGAGGGGCAGTATAAAAACCTGGTGATCAGGTGGATACTGTTCGACAGGTTAGACCATAGCAAAGCCTACTTTATTGCTAACAACAAACTATATATATGCACAGGCACAATAGTACGCCCTTACCCCGATGCCGAACTTAACAACGTTAAAACAAGTTTACTATGTGTTGAGCAGGATATGCGTGGCGACCTGTGGATAGGCTCATCAAGTGGTGTATACCGTATAAAAAACAAACAATTAATACACTTTACAGCGCAAAACGGCCTTACCGATACCCCGATACCTGATATTTATTGCGATAGCGATGGCAATTTATGGCTAGCGGCCTGGGGCGGTGGCATTTATAAATACGAGGGCAATACCTATATTGTTTTTGACCAATCGCAGGGGGTGGGTAGCGCTCAAACCATAATGGGATTAACCGTTGACCGTAAAAATAACGTATGGTTAGCTACCGATGGAAGCGGTGTAATGCAGTTCGACGGAAAACAATTTAAAAACGTTAACCTGCCTACAACAAACCCCAATGTAAAAAAAGTGCAGTGTATTTATACCGATAGGGGCAATAACATTTGGATGGGCAGTTCGTTAGGCGGTTTGTGGAAGTTTGATGGGCGCGCTTATACAATGATACCCGGAACCGAAGACCGTATTTTTAATGCTCTTCAGCAAGATGGTGAGGGTACCATGTGGATGGCAGCACCGTACGGTTGCTTTTATTTTGATAACCATACCATAACACGGGTTGATGGTTTCAACGCTTTTACAACTTCGTTGCTGGCACTTGGTAAAGATTCTGTACTAGCCGGAACACAAAACGGTGTAAAATTATTTGTAAATAAAAAACTGGTACCCGGTTTTAAGCTCGATGTGCTCGAAACATCGAATGTATTGTGTATGATGAGGTATCATAACAAAGTAATGATCGGTACCGGCGATTGGGGTTTATTTATTTGGGATACGGCAACCGGAAGCATTAAAAACTATAATGTTAAAAACGGTTTTAACTCCAACAGTATATACAACTTGGTAGCCGATAAAACCGGGATAATTTGGGCAGGTACCGGCCGGGGTGTAAACCGTATTGTACCCGCAGCAAACGGATTTGATTATACAATTATGGGCACCGGCAACTCAAAGGATCTAATAGCCGAAGCCAATGAAAACTCGGTACTTTATTTGGATGATAAGATATGGATGGGTACAACCAAGGGCCTCGTTATTTATAACGCCGCAAAGACAGTTATGCACAGCGCGCCCCCGCATATTATAATCCAATCAGTAAACTTGTTTACGCCCGAGCATGTAAAATCAATGGCTGATACTGTTGATGCACGTATCCCATATAATCAAAACCATTTAGCCATCTCGTTTTTGGGCGTTTATTTAAAAAATCCTCGCGATGTAGCATACCAATACAAACTCATTGGCCATGATGATGAATTTTGCACACCAATAAAAAACACCGTGGTCGATTATCCGTCGCTACCGCCCGGCAGTTACACTTTCCAGGTAAGGGCCGTTACCTCAACGGGGCTGCAGTCAAACAATACTGCGCAGTTTGCCTTCGAGATTATTCCACCTTTTTACCAAACCTGGCTATTTAGGTTATTGCTCACAATGTCGTTTGTTTTGTGCGGCATAAGTATGCAAACCTATATGCACAAACGTAAATTAAGGGCAGTACGCATAGTTGAACAGATAAAGCGCGAAGAAAAACAGAAAATACGACAGCAAACCGCCGAAGATTTTCATGATGACCTGGGCAACAAGTTAACCCGTATAACCGTATTGTCAGATATATTGACAACAAAATTAGATGGCAAAGAAACCGAACAAAGAAAACTTGTAGGGCAAATTAAACAAAACGCTGAAGCGCTATACAATGGCACCAAAGATATTTTATGGGCCCTTGACCCTAAGAGTGATAATTTATACGAGATATTAACCCACATCAGATTATTCGGCATCGAGTTTTTTCATGATACGCCGATAGCCTTTGAGGTTGATGAAATAGATCCATCGTTTAACCGCATTAAACTACCCCTGGAGTATTGCCGAAATATGACGATGATATATAAAGAGCTATTAAACAACGTATTAAAACACGCCTGTGCTACACAGGTACACTTAACGGTAAGCACCGTTAAAAATAACGAGATGGGTATTTTACTGGCCGATAACGGCAAAGGGTTTAACGCCGATCAGGTTACTATGGGCCACGGTATTAAAAACATCAAAAACAGGGCCGCACGGATCGGCGGAGAGGTTACTATACAATCCGATAAGAAAACAGGGACAACCGTTATTCTAAAATTAAAATTGAAAAAAACTTGATAAAACAAAGCTATGTACGAGGTTGACAATATCAGGATAGTAATTATTGAGGATGATCAGATCATTCGCGAAGGGTATACGTTTTTAATCGGGCAAAGCGAAGGCTACGAGGTGATTAATGCCTATGCATCATTTGATGAAGCCGCTAAAAAAATTGTGGCCGACGCTCCCGAAGTAATTTTGCTCGATATTGAACTGCCCGGTACAAACGGTATCGAAGCCATACCTAAGCTAAAAAAGATGCTCCCGCAGGTGCATATATTGATATTAACGGTTTACGAATCTGAAAAGTTGATATTCGATGCCTTATCCAACGGAGCATCAGGATATCTGACAAAAAACACACCTGCAGCAAAAATTGTCGAATCAATCAAAGAGGTAAAACAAGGTGGTGGCCCCATGAGTGTAAACATTGCCCGGGTAGTAATTAATTCTTTTCGCCGCAACCAAAACTCGCCGCTCTCAAAACGCGAAACACAGATATTAGAACTGGTATGTAACGGCAAGAGCCGCACACAGATAGCCAATGAGTTATTTATCGACCTCGAAACCGTTCGAAGCCACATCAAAAACATTTACATTAAGCTTGATGTAAATTCGCGCGCAGATGCTATTAAAACCGCGCGCGATAACAAACTTGTATAAGTAAGCTCATTAAATAATACCAACAACACGCCATCACTCTCACAAAAAATAGTGATAATCCCCTATTTTCCATTATAATAATTAATTATATGCAAAATCCCCCTAAGGGGGTGATACCGGCACCTATACATTTAGTTTAATTTTGACATATACAAGAAGCTCATGCTACTTGTATCATCTGCCTCGATCCGCCTTAATAACTGACCAATCAATTTTTAGAATACTAACAAGTTTTAACCTGTTAATGGTTGCGCAATACAGTTATGAAAATAAAGCACGTAATGGTTTTTGTTAAGGATATGGAAGAAGCTGTAGGTTTTTTTACCGAAAAAGTGGGCTTTAGTGCTGCAAACGGCACCGCTCCTGATGCCCAAACAAACCAGGTATCTATCCGCATTAATAATACCGATCAATATCTTAACCTGATAGTAGATAAAGAAAAAACCGGCTTTAAAACCCGTATTATTTTAAATACCGAAGACTGCCTTAAAGATTATCATCATTTAAAAACACAAGGTATCGACTTTAAAAACCAACCCCAGTACTTATCCGCCGGATTATCCGCCGAGTTTAATGACAACTATGGTAACGAGTTTGTATTGCTGGAAGAAAGAAATTATGACGACCTATAAACCTCGTAGATTATGGATTACGTAAGGACCTTAAAAAACAACAATAAAATTCTGAGCGAAACCCGGGCACACAGGTATCAGACACAGTACACTGCCGACCTTAGCCTGAAATTTGCACTAAGTGGCAGCGAACTGTACCAGATAGGCCGGCGAGATCTTTCTATATATCCCGATTCGTTCCTGATACTAAATAAAGGCACTTATTATACCAGCAAGATCGATTCGGACGTGCCTGTCGAATCATTTTCGATAACATTTGACCAGGACTTTCTACACGATTTTAACAGATCGTACGCCTCAAACCCTACCTTATTGTTAGATGAGCCTAACGGCCCAGGTAATTTTGATATAGATTTTAACGAAACAATTTACCCTTTTGCGGGCGATATGCGTTTTAATATAAGACATTTAAAACATCACCTCGACAGTGGCTTACAAGACGAACTGCTCATAAACGAATATTTGCATCACTGCCTGCTCAATTACCAAAAAGTTTATAACAACGAAGTATATCAAAAAGCCGAAAAGTTAAATTTTGCCAACCAGAGCACCCGAAATGAGATTTTAAAAAGGTTAAACATGGCAAAAGATTACATGTATACCAACTACAATAAAAATATTATGCTCGAGGAATTGAGCAAGCATGCTTGCCTGTCGGTTAACCACCTCCTGCGCACGTTTAAGCAAGCCTTTGGGATATCCCCACATCAATTTTTAATACAATTGCGATTACAGCGTGCACGCATTTTATTAAAAACAACTCACTATTCCATTAACGAAATTGTATGTATGGTAGGTTTCGAGTGCCCAAGTTCATTTATCAGGCTTTTCAAAACCAAATACATCGTTACGCCACAAAAATACAGGCAGGTATCTGCTTAGTAGTGGTTCACCTTTATAAAAAACGGAAAATAACTTTCAAAACAATATATTATTTCCCGTTTTTGCCTTTCTTATTCCTCATCTATCTTACCAGGCGTCCATATTAAAATATGCCCGAATCACCAAATTGGTGATTATCGCATATTCCATGAGAGCTTGATTTCTTACTATTACGGTTTTGTAATCATCATATAACTGACGCTATGAACAATTATGTACTCATCATTAAATCACCACCGTGATTGCTGTTGTAACTTCCCAAGTAATACACAGCAAATTTATGCCTTCACTTATTTAAGGCAACCATCCAATAACATTAATTAAAACAATATGAAACAAAAATTACTCTTTATTTTATTGCTTCTTGCGATAGGAATAGAAGGCGCTTTTGCACAAAGCAGAACGGTTACCGGTAAAGTAACCGGCATCGACGACGGACTCACCCTGCCCGGTGTATCTATTAAAGTTCAGGGTACTTCAAATGGTACCCAAACCAATGCCGAAGGTAAATATTCGGTTACCGTACCCGCCGGCGCCAAAGCGTTGGTGTTTAGCTACCTGGGGTATGCTTCGCAAACGGTTACAATTGGTTCGAAAACAGTAATCGATGTAAAATTAAGTCCTGACACCAAAGCCCTGGCCGAGGTTGTCGTGGTTGGTTATCAAACCATGCAACGTAAAGACGTTACGGGTGCACTATCTTCTGTAGGAAACAAAGATATTGCCCAAAAACCAATTCCTACATTCACTCAGGCTTTGCAGGGTACTGCTCCCGGCTTACAGGTTACCGCATCAAGCGGCAGGCCGGGTAACAACGCGGCTATTCGTATCCGTGGTACCGGTTCGATCACAGCAAGCTCTGAACCTTTGATCGTTGTTGACGGTATTCAGATTTCAACAACGGCTTATAACGGTATAAATCCTGATGATATTGAAGATGTAACGATATTAAAAGACGCACAGGCTACTGCTATCTACGGTTCACGTGGTTCAAACGGTGTGTTAATTGTTACGACTAAACAGGGTAAATCGAACGCGCCTACAGTAGCATACTCATTCCGTATGGGGAAAACTCAGCGCCAGCCATTGAAAAACGTTACTTTGATGAACTCAGCTCAAAAAGAGCAATATGAGTACGAATTAGGCTTCCCAAGTGGTATATTAGATACTATTGCTCAAGCCAGATATGGAGGAACCGCATCAATTTTAACAATTACTCCTGCTCAACGACAAAACGTTTGGGATATCGCTGCAAGCAGAGGTGCCGGCGACTGGAGCAAATATTTGTTTCAGACAGCTACGATGTATGATAATGAATTATCGTTATCTGGTGGCGCCGATAATAATAAGCTGACTTACTACGTATCGGGTGATGTTAACAAAAATCCCGGAGTTGAGAGATTATCTGAATTTAACAGGACCAGCGGCAGGTTAAATGTTACCTATCAGGCTAAAGATTGGTTTAAAATAGGTACTAATTTGGGCGCAACAAGCACACACGAAAAACGCGTTTATGAGAACTACAACTCTCAAAACTCATTTGGTGCTATGTTCTTTTTCAACCCTTATGAGCAGCCGTACTTAAGTGATGGTGTTACACCTAACCCAACAACAGTAGGTTTTTCTCCTATTGAAGGTGCGATGAAAAACCCTATCTATTACGATCGCGTAAACGAATTCGGTTCATTCTATGGTGAAGCCAGGTTCTTTAAGTATTTAACTCTAAAGAGCCAATACGCGCTTAACTATAACACATTGCAATATTCAAGTTACCTGCAACCAGGATCTAACCTTGCAGGTATATTAGGTTACAACCAAAAAAGCGATCAGGTTCAAACAGATTATTTTTATAGCTGGACAAATACTGCCAACTGGCTTGAAACTTTTAAAGGTAAACACACTATTAATGCTTTAATTGGTACAGAGTACGATAAAGATAATTTCTATAACATTACCGCAACGGCCAGAAACTTCCCTTCTGCATCTTATACAACGTTAGAGAATGCTTCTACCCCAACTGCAGCTTCTACATCAGTAACTCAATTTTCATTGATATCTTACTTTGGAAGCTTACAATATGACTATGACAAACGTTACTTTATTAACGTGAGTGGTCGTCGCGACGGTTCATCAAACTTTGGTACCGATGTAAGGTTCGCTAACTTCGGTGCAATTGGTTTGGCCTGGGATTTGAAAAACGAAAAATTCTTTACGTTACCAACCTGGGTATCTGATTTGAAACTACGTGGTTCATTCGGTACCTCGGGTAATAACAATATCGCCAATTACCTGGCTTTAGGCACCTATTCGTTAACAACCAAATATAACGATCAAATTGCTGCTGTGCCACTTAGGTTGGCTAACCCTAACTTAACCTGGGAAACCAGTTACGCTAAAGATCTGGGTTTAACCTAT
>Ga0209888_1000768_pt1 | contig 12766 bp, 11 predicted proteins | sample OrgsoiDNA_201059_FD_185807 | JGI IMG/M metagenome (GOLD analysis project Ga0209888, IMG submission 185807) | Permafrost soil microbial communities from the Arctic, to analyse light accelerated degradation of dissolved organic matter (DOM) -... | ecosystem: Environmental > Terrestrial > Soil >...
GGCGGCATGTACAAGCAGCGCAGCGAAACCCGGGACATGCTGATCGATCAGCACCGCGAGCTGTACCTGGCGATTATCGAAGGGCGTGCCGAAGACGCGCGAGCCGTGTCCAGCCGGCACATTCTGTATGTGCAGGAGGTGCTGGAGGAAGTGCGCCAGGAAGTGCAGCGGGTGGCACGGGCGGAGCGGCGCAAAGGTTTGTAGCCGATTGCCGGGCATGAATATGACGCAAGACCTGTAGGAGCCGGCTTGCCGGCGATGAGGCCCTCAAGCCTTGCCGCGTCCACAGGGACGCCATCGCCAGCAAGCCGGCTCCTACAATGACCGCGGCGGTCGTGCTTCGGGTTTAGTCTTCCTTGCCCTTGTTGCGCACGGCGCGCTGCAAGTCCCGGTTGGCATCGCGCTCGCGCTCGGTATCGCGCTTGTCGTATTCCTTCTTGCCCTTGCCCAGGGCAATCTCGCACTTGACCAGGTGCTTGCTCCAGTACAGCGACAGGCAGACACAAGCATGGCCCTTCTGCTGCACGGCCGCGTGTATCTTTTCCAGCTCGCGCTGGTTGAGCAGCAGCTTGCGCGTGCGCGTCGGGTCGGCAATGACGTGGGTGCTGGCGGTCGTCAACGGCGTGAAGTGGCTGCCAAACAGCCAGGCTTCACCGTTCTTGAGCAGCACATAACTGTCGACCAGCTGTGCCTTGCCTGCACGCAGACTCTTTACTTCCCAGCCGGCCAGGACCAGACCAGCCTCGAACCGTTGTTCGACGAAGTAATCGTGGCGCGCCTTTTTATTTTGCGCGATGGTCCCTGTGGGGTGTTTCTTCTGTTTAGCCATAGGGGCGGCATTATAGGGAGTTGCGCGTCACTCGGCTACGGTGAAGCTGCGTGCTTGAGCGCGTAGGATGAATCCCGGACAATGCGCGCACTTTTGTTTGCCGCCCAGCTGTGGAATCAACGCTGACATGACGACCCATATTCAACGTTCGGCCTTGCTGCCTTACCCGGCACAGGCGCTTTATGACCTGGTGAACGACGTGGCGCGTTACCCGGAGTTCCTGCCGTGGTGCTCGACGGCCCAGGTGCTGGAAAGCTCTGATACGCATATGCGTGCCACGCTGGGGGTGGCCAAGGCGGGCTTGAGCCAGCAGTTCGTCACCCGTAATACGCTGGTGCCGGGGCAATCGATTGAAATGAACCTGGAAGAAGGACCGTTCACTCAGCTGCACGGTGTCTGGGTGTTCAAGCCCCTCGGGGAGAAGGCCTGCAAGATCAGCCTGGACATGACGTTTGATTACGCCGGGCCCCTCGTGCGGGCAACCCTGGGGCCGCTGTTCAATCAGGCGGCCAATACCCTGGTGGATGCCTTCTGTCAGCGGGCCAAGCAGCTCCATGGTTGAGTCCATGATTGCGATAGAGGTGGTTTACGCTGATATCGGGCGTCAGTGCCTGCTGGCGCTTTCAGTGCCGGCTGGAACGACCTTGCGGGCGGCGGTGCGCCTGTCGGGGATTGCCGAGCAGTTTCCCGGGCTGGATGTAGTGGGCTGTCCGCTGGGGATTTTCGGCAAGGCGATTAGCGATGCCGATACCCGCACACTGGAGGAGGGCGATCGCATCGAAATCTATCGTCCCTTGCTGGCCGATCCCAAGGAGGTCCGGCGCCTACGTGCGGAAAAAGCGGCCAAGGCCAAGGCGCAAAATCTGTAGGCAAAAAGAAGCCCGGACATGCCGGGCTTTTTTTGTACCGCCGTTTTACTGCGGTGTGGTGTCCAACGGTTCCGGGGCAGGGACCGGTACGGCTTTTACGCCGTCGACATCTTTCTGGATCTGGTCCAGCAGCGAACCCGGCTTGACCGGCTTCTCAGGCTGCGGCTTCTCGGTATTCTGCACCGGAGCGTTCACTTGTGTGCCGTCCTTGCCCAGGATCGCTTCATCGCGGCTTACGCCGGGCTTGAAGTCGCCGGACAGGCTGGCGAGTTGATCATTGGCGTTGAATATCAGGCTGACACGTTCCTGCTGGCGTTCACCGCCGCCTGGCTGCAGGCTATACAGGTAATCCCAGCGATTGGCGTGGAATGTGTCGGTCAACAGGGGGTTGCCCATGATAAACCTTACTTGCTTGCGGGTCATTCCCGGGCGCAACTGGTCTATCATGTCCTGCGTGACGACATTGCCCTGTTGGATGTCGATTTTGTAAACCCCGGGGAATGAACAACCGGCGAGTGCGAGCAGTCCCACTAAGGTAAAACTGGTTAGCAACAGCTTGGTGTTTTGCATCGGTGGGCGACTTCCACTATCTTGGCTGGGACAACGTAAACCCCGATCATACCCGTATTAAGAGAAGCTGCGAAGCAGCATCGCGAGAAAGCTGACCATGGTTGAAAATAGCGAACTACGTAAAGCCGGCTTAAAAGTGACTCTGCCACGGGTCAAGATTCTGCAAATGCTCGATTCTGCCGAGCAGCGTCACATGAGCGCCGAGGATGTCTACAAGGCGCTGATGGAAGCTGGCGAGGATGTTGGCCTGGCAACGGTCTACCGTGTACTGACCCAGTTTGAAGCGGCCGGGTTGGTGGTTCGCCATAATTTCGATGGCGGCCATGCGGTCTTCGAGCTGGCGGACGGCGGGCACCACGACCATATGGTCAACGTGGATACCAGCGAGGTGATCGAATTCACCAGCCCGGAAATCGAGAAGCTGCAGAAGGCTATCGCCGAAGAGCACGATTTCGAGCTGGTGGATCACAATCTGGTGCTGTACGTACGCAAAAAGAAAAAATAAGTCTGTCGCGGATACCGGTTCGCGAAGCGATCGAAGGCGACCTGATGGTCGCCTTCGTGCTTTTTATTGCCGGATTTTTCTGGGTGCCGATGGCCGGGCTCAGGCTTTGGCCGTGATCACCATCTTTTTCGCGTGGGCCAGGGATTCCTTGGTCAGGTCAATGCCCCCGAGCATGCGCGCGACTTCTTCGATCCGTTCGGTCTTGCTCAGTTTCGAGACCGCCGTGCGGGTGGCGTCGCTGCCGCGCATCTTGTGCACGAATAGATGATGGTGCCCTTGCGCCGCCACTTGCGGCAGGTGCGTGACGGTCAGTACCTGCCCGCGTTCGCCGAGGCGGCGCAGCAGTTGGCCGACGATCTCGGCGGTCGGGCCACCGATACCCACGTCCACTTCGTCGAACACCAGGGTCGGGATGCGCGAGGTCTGTGCGGTGATGACCTGGATCGCCAGGCTGATCCGTGACAGCTCGCCCCCGGAGGCCACCTTGGCCAGTGCCTTGAGCGGTTGACCGGGGTTGGCGCTGACCAGTAATTCGACCAGCTCCAGGCCATAAGGCAGCGGCTCGTTGCTGGTATTGGCGTGCAGTTCGATGCTGAAGCGTCCGCCGGGCATGCCCAGGCGCTGGATTTCCTGTTCCACGGCGGTGGCGAGGCCGGTTGCCGCCTGATGGCGCAGGTCACTGAGCTCCCGCGCCCGTTCCTGGTAATGCCGGGCATAAGCCGCGAGCTCTTCGGTCAGGCGCTCGATGGCTTCGTCATTGGCATTGAGGGTTTCGATTTCATCCAGCAGCTTTTGCTGGAGGGTCGCCACTTCGGTCGGCTGGATCCGGTGCTTGCGCGCCAGGGTGTAGATGGCATCCAGGCGCTCTTCAAGCTGTTGCAGGCGCGCCGGGTCGGCGTCGAAGTGGTCGAGGAAGCGGTTCAGTTCGCCGACGGCTTCCTCGACCTGGATCTGCGCGCTGGCCAGCAGGTTGGTGGCTTCGCCCAGGGAGCCGGAACCGTTGCTGACGCTGGACAGGCGATTGAGGCTTGCGGTCAGGGCATTGAGCACATTGCCCGAGTCGCTTTCGCTGCACTGTTCCACTACCTGGCGGCAGATGCCGAGCAGGGTTTCGGCGTTGGTCAGGTTCTTGTGTTCCTGCTCCAGGTCCCCCAGCTCGTTTTCCCCCAGGCCGAGGTTCTCAAGCTCTTCGAGCTGGTAGCTGAGCAACTGGTGGCGGGCGCGCTGTTCGTCGCCGGAATTGGAGAGACGCTCCAGTTCCTGGCGGGTCTGGCGCCAGCGCTGGGCGGCGAGCTGTACCTGGCGGGCGAGATCGGTGGCGCCGGCGTATTCGTCGAGCAGCCGGCGATGGGTGTCGGTTTTCAGCAGGGACTGGTGTTCGTGCTGGCTGTGGATGTCAATCAGCAGTTCGCCGAGGGCCTTGAGGTCGCCCTGGGGGCAGGGCGAACCGTTGATATAGCCGCGGGAGCGACCTTCGGCGGTAATGACCCGGCGCAGGATGCACGGACCGTCGTTGTCGAGGTCGCGCTCGGCGAGCCAGGCCCGGGCCTCGGGGATGTCTTCGAGGTCGAAGGTGGCGAGGATATCGGCCTTGTCCGCACCGGGACGGACCACGCCGCTGTCGGCGCGATCGCCCAGGGTCAGCCCGAGGGCGTCGAGCATGATCGACTTGCCGGCGCCGGTTTCGCCAGTGATTACGCTCATCCCGCGATCCAGTTCCAGATCGAGATGTTCGACGATTGCGTAGTTATGTACGGACAGGTGCACCAGCATAAAGGCCGCTCCCAGGCTTTAGGTCTGGTTATTTATACAGTGTTTTGATTTGCGCTGACAATGCTTGCCCTTAGTCCGATTGGCTTGAATGTCGGGGTTTCTTAGCGCGAACGGTAATCTTATGTAGGCAGGCTGGCGGGCAATTGCCGCTCGACTGGCCCTTGAACCTGGAAATTGCGACCCCATATATCGGGGCAGAAGCGCGAGTCGAGCTCGCGGACGATATTGAAAGGAGGTTTTTTATGGCTGACGAACAGACTCTGGATTCGCAAAATCAGGAAGCCGGCTCGGCCGCACAGGCTCAGGGCGACGATTTGGCCACCCGCGTCCAGGTGCTTGAAGAGCAACTGGCGGCGGCACAGGATCAAGGGTTGCGTGTCGCAGCCGACCTGCAGAATATCCGCCGGCGTGCCGAGCAGGATGTGGAAAAGGCGCACAAGTTCGCCCTGGAGAAGTTTGCCGGCGACCTGCTGCCGATCATCGACAGCCTGGAGCGTGGTCTGGACCTGTCCAACCCGGACGATGAAAACATCCGGCCGATGCGCGAAGGCATCGAGCTGACCCTGAAGATGTTCCAGGACACCCTCAAGCGTTATCAGTTGGAAGCCATCGACCCCCACGGCGAACCCTTCAACGCCTCCCTGCACCAGGCCATGGCCATGCAGGAAAGCGCTGAGGTCGAGCCCAACAGCGTGCTGAAGGTGTTCCAGAAAGGCTATCAGCTGCACGGTCGCCTGCTGCGCCCGGCGATGGTTGTGGTCAGCAAGGCGGTGGCTCCGGTTTCGCCGACGATCGACGAGCAGGCTTGAAATCGGCCGCAAGACCCCCATCTACAAGTCAAGCGTTTAAGTGCTACCGCAGTTGGCCATAACCGCTGCGGCAAAAAAATCAAAGTTTCGGGAGAGTGAAATGGGCAAAATTATCGGTATCGACCTGGGGACTACCAACTCCTGCGTCTCCATTCTTGAAAACGGCAAGGCCAAAGTGATCGAAAACGCCGAGGGTGCACGCACCACGCCGTCGATCATTGCCTACGCCAACGATGGCGAAATCCTGGTTGGCCAGTCGGCCAAGCGCCAGGCGGTGACCAATCCGCATAACACCCTGTACGCGGTGAAGCGTCTGATCGGTCGCAAGTTCGACGAAGAAGTCGTTCAGAAAGACATCAAGATGGTTCCTTACAAAATCGCCAAGGCTGACAACGGCGACGCTTGGGTTGAAGTGAACGGCCAGAAAATGGCGCCGCCACAGATCTCGGCTGAAATCCTGAAAAAGATGAAGAAAACCGCCGAAGACTACCTCGGCGAAGAAGTCACCGAAGCGGTCATCACCGTTCCGGCCTACTTCAACGACAGCCAGCGCCAGGCCACCAAGGACGCCGGTCGTATCGCCGGTCTGGACGTCAAGCGCATCATCAACGAACCGACCGCGGCTGCTCTGGCCTACGGTATGGACAAAGCCCGGGGCGACCACACCGTCATCGTTTATGACCTGGGTGGCGGTACCTTCGACGTGTCCGTGATCGAAATCGCCGAAGTTGATGGCGAGCACCAGTTCGAAGTGTTGGCCACCAACGGTGACACCTTCCTCGGTGGTGAAGACTTCGACATTCGTCTGATCGACTACCTCGTCGACGAGTTCAAGAAAGAAAGCGGCATGAACCTCAAGGGTGACCCGCTGGCCATGCAGCGCCTGAAAGAAGCCGCTGAAAAAGCCAAGATCGAGCTGTCTTCGGCTCAGTCGACCGACGTCAACCTGCCGTACATCACTGCAGATGCAACCGGTCCCAAGCACCTGAACGTGAAAATCTCCCGCGCCAAGCTGGAAGCGCTGGTGGAAGACCTGGTTCAGCGCACCATCGAACCTTGCCGCATTGCGCTGAAAGACGCCGGTATCGACGTCGGTTCGATCAATGACGTGATCCTGGTCGGCGGTCAGACCCGCATGCCGCTGGTGCAGAAGCTGGTAACCGATTTCTTCGGTAAAGAAGCCCGTAAGGACGTCAACCCGGACGAAGCCGTTGCCATGGGTGCTGCTATCCAGGGCGCCGTTCTGGCCGGTGACGTGAAGGACGTTCTGCTGCTCGACGTCAGCCCGCTGACCCTGGGTATCGAAACCATGGGTGGCGTGATGACCGCGCTGATCGAGAAAAACACCACGATTCCTACCAAGAAATCGCAAGTGTTCTCGACTGCCGACGACAACCAGGGCGCCGTGACCATCCACGTCCTGCAGGGCGAGCGCAAGCAAGCCGCACAGAACAAGTCCCTGGGCAAGTTCGACCTGGCCGAGATTCCGCCAGCGCCACGTGGCGTGCCGCAGATCGAAGTGACCTTCGACATCGACGCCAACGGCATCCTGCACGTCGGCGCGAAAGACAAGGCGACCGGCAAAGAGCAGAAGATCACCATCAAGGCCAACTCCGGCCTGTCGGATGAAGAAATCCAGCAGATGGTTCGCGATGCCGAGCTCAACGCTGAAGAAGACCGCAAGTTCGAAGAGCTGGCCAGCGCCCGCAACCAGGGCGATGCCCTGGTGCACTCGACGCGCAAGATGATCGCCGACGCCGGTGACAAAGTGACCGCCGAAGAGAAAACCGCGATCGAAGCTGCCGTGGTTGCCCTGGAAGCCGCTGTCAAAGGCGACGACAAGGCCGCTATCGAAGCCAAGGTTGAGGAGCTGTCCAAGGTCTCCGCGCCTGTGGCCCAGAAAATGTACGCCGAACAGGGCGCCAAGCCTGAAGCCGGTGCACAGCCTGCCCAGGAAGAAGCGCACCACAAGGACGACGTCGTCGACGCTGAGTTCGAAGAAGTCAAAGACCACAAGTAACCACTTGTAGGACAACCGGTTGACTGCTCTTGAGCGGTGACTGGTAGGATGTCGCCGCGCGGGAGCTTGCTCCCGCGTTGGCGTGTCTGGAATAGACGAATTTTTACAGCATGCGACAGCGTTCGGGTGCTGGTGGTAGGGGCGGGACTGTTCCAGTCGGTTGTCCCGAACATCCTCAAGAGTGCAAAGAATCATGGCAAAGCGTGACTATTACGAGGTTTTGGGGGTCGAGCGCGGCTCCAGCGAGGCGGACCTGAAAAAGGCTTACCGTCGCCTCGCGATGAAACATCACCCGGACCGTAACCCGGATGACAAGGCGTCGGAAGAGCTGTTCAAGGAGGCCAATGAGGCCTACGAAGTGCTGTCCGATTCCAGCAAGCGTGCGGCCTACGACCAGTACGGCCATGCCGGCGTCGACCCGAGCATGGGTGGCGGCGGTGCTGGCTTCGGCGGGCAGAACTTCTCCGATATCTTCGGCGATGTGTTCAGCGATTTCTTCGGTGGCGGTCGCGGCGGTTCCCGTGGCGGCGCACAGCGCGGCAGTGATTTGCGCTACACCCTGGAGCTGAATCTGGAAGAGGCGGTGCGTGGCACGACCGTCAATATCCGAGTGCCGACGCTGGTCAACTGCAAGCCGTGCGACGGTTCTGGGGCCAAGAAAGGTTCCGCGCCGATCACCTGCCCGACCTGTGGCGGTATCGGCCAGGTGCGCATGCAGCAAGGCTTCTTCTCGGTGCAGCAGACCTGCCCGCGTTGCCATGGCCAGGGCAAGATCATTTCCGATCCGTGCGATTCCTGCCATGGTCAGGGCCGCGTGGAAGAGTACAAGACCCTGTCGGTGAAAGTGCCGTCGGGCGTCGATACCGGTGACCGTATTCGCTTGTCCGGCGAAGGCGAGGCGGGTACGCAGGGTGGTCCGACCGGCGACCTGTATGTCGTGATCAATGTTCGCGAGCACGATATTTTCCAGCGCGACGGCAAGCACCTGTTCTGCGAAGTGCCGATCAGCTTCGTCGACGCTGCCCTGGGCGGCGAGCTGGAAGTGCCGACCCTGGACGGTCGCGTCAAGTTGAAGATTCCGGAAGGGACCCAGACCGGCAAGCAGTTCCGTCTGCGCGGCAAGGGCGTTGCGCCCGTGCGTGGCGGCGGTGCGGGTGACCTGATGTGCCGTGTGGCCGTCGAGACCCCGGTGAACCTGAGTCGTCGCCAGCGTGAATTGCTGGAAGAGTTCCGCTCCTCCCTGGCCGGTGACAGCTCCCATTCGCCCAAGGCCAGCGGTTGGTTTGAAGGCATGAAGCGTTTCTTCGGCGACCTGTAAGGAGCGAGGCATGCGACGTATAGCTGTGATGGGCGCCGCCGGGCGCATGGGCAAGATTCTGATCGAGGCGGTGCAGCAACGCGCTCCGCTCACCGGTCTGACGGCGGCGATCGTCCGTCCCGGCAGTTCGCTGGTCGGTGCGGATGCCGGCGAGCTGGCTTCGTTGGGGCGTATCGGCGTGCCGTTGTCCGAGGAGCTGGGCGCGGTGGCGGATGGGTTCGATGTGTTGATCGACTTCACGTTGCCGGAAGTGATGCTGAAAAACTTGGCGTTCTGCCGCAAGGCGGGCAAGGCCATGGTGATCGGTACCACCGGCCTGAGCGCCGAGCAGAAGCAGTTGCTGGTTGAGGCGGGCAAGGATATTCCCATCGTCTTCGCTGCCAATTTCAGCGTCGGGGTCAATCTGTCGCTGAAGTTGCTTGCACTGACCGCCCGGGTGATGGGCGATGAAGCGGATATCGAGATTATCGAGACGCATCATCGGCACAAGGTCGATTCGCCTTCGGGAACAGCCATGCGCATGGGCGAGGTGATTGCCGATACCCTGGGGCGTGATCTGCAGAAGGTCGCGGTCTATGGTCGCGAAGGTCATGTCGGCGCGCGGGCGCGTGACACCATCGGTTTCGCCACGGTGCGCGGCGGTGATGTGGTCGGTGACCACACCGTGCTGTTTGCGACCGAAGGCGAGCGCCTGGAGATCACCCATAAGGCTTCGAGTCGCATGACCTTCGCCAAAGGTGCGGTGCGTGCGGCGTTGTGGCTGGATGGCAAGGCGCCAGGCCTGTACGATATGCAGGATGTGCTCGAGCTGCACTGATGGGCGCAGGGTTTGAATGCGCTACTAAACTGTAGGAGCATGGCTTGCCAGCGAAGCCTTTGGCGATCTCAAGGGCTCCTTCGCGGGTAAACCCTGCTCCTACAGGTTCGGCGTTGAGCCTGTTTCAAGCCACCTGGCGACGCCCTGTCGCATTCCCTGGCCTTTTCGGCTCATTAGCGGTGGATTAAAAAAGCCTTTTTCTGTAAGCTACAGCTTTAGTGTGTCCACTAAAAGCGCGCAGAATAATTCAGTGAACGAGCGGGGTGACGTGTCCATACGTCATTCCGCTTTTTTACAACCTGCGATCGCCCTTTCAGGCTTTATTTACGGGAGGTCTTCTTGACTAAGCCAGCCATACTCGCCCTTGCTGATGGCAGCATTTTTCGCGGCGAAGCCATTGGAGCCGACGGTCAGACCGTTGGTGAGGTGGTGTTCAACACCGCCATGACCGGCTATCAGGAAATCCTTACCGATCCTTCCTATGCCCAGCAAATCGTTACCCTGACCTACCCGCACATCGGCAACACCGGTACCACGCCGGAAGATGCCGAGTCCGATCGTGTCTGGTCCGCCGGCCTGGTCATTCGCGACCTGCCGCTGGTAGCGAGCAACTGGCGCAACACGATGTCGCTGTCCGATTACCTGAAGGCCAACAACGTGGTGGCCATCGCCGGTATCGACACCCGTCGCCTGACCCGCATCCTGCGGGAAAAAGGCTCGCAGAACGGCTGCATCATGGCCGGCGACAATATTTCCGAAGCCGCGGCGATTGCCGCAGCGCAAGGTTTCCCAGGCCTCAAGGGCATGGACCTGGCGAAAGTCGTCAGCACCACCGAGCAATACGAGTGGCGCTCGACGGTCTGGGACTTGAAGACCGACAGCCACGCGACCATCGAAGCCTCCGAGCTGCCTTACCATGTCGTGGCCTACGACTACGGTATCAAGCACAACATCCTGCGCATGCTGGTCGAGCGCGGCTGCCGCGTGACGGTCGTGCCGGCACAAACCCCAGCCAGCGATGTTCTGGCCCTGCAACCGGACGGCGTGTTCCTGTCCAACGGCCCGGGTGACCCGGAGCCTTGCGACTACGCTATCCAGGCGATCACGGAGATTCTGGAAACCGAGATCCCGGTCTTCGGTATCTGCCTGGGTCACCAACTGCTGGCCCTGGCCTCCGGCGCCAAGACCCTGAAAATGGGCCACGGCCATCACGGTGCCAACCACCCGGTCCAGGACCTGGATACCGGCGTTGTCATGATCACCAGCCAGAACCACGGTTTTGCGGTGGATGAAGCGACCCTGCCGGCCAATGTCCGGGCGATTCACAAGTCGCTGTTCGACGGCTCCCTGCAAGGCATCGAGCGCACCGACAAGAGCGCGTTCAGCTTCCAGGGTCACCCTGAAGCCAGCCCGGGCCCGAACGACGTCGCACCGCTGTTCGATCGCTTCATCAATGAGATGGCCAAGCGCCGTTGATCGCCTGAATGCCCAGGGCGGCCCCGCTACGCGGCGGCCCCCTGGGTCTCTTCTAGGATTGTTCAACGGCTTGCCGACTGACCTGCGGATTTGAGTGACAAACCCATGCCAAAACGTACAGACATAAAAAGCATCCTGATTCTCGGTGCCGGCCCGATCGTGATCGGCCAGGCCTGCGAATTCGACTACTCCGGCGCCCAGGCCTGCAAGGCCCTGCGCGAAGAGGGTTACCGCGTCATCCTGGTGAACTCCAACCCGGCCACCATCATGACCGACCCGGCCATGGCCGACGCCACCTACATCGAACCGATCAAGTGGCAGACCGTGGCCAAGATCATCGAGAAGGAGCGTCCGGACGCCCTGCTGCCGACCATGGGTGGCCAGACCGCCCTGAACTGCGCCCTGGATCTGGAGCGCGAAGGCGTGCTCGAGAAGTTCGGCGTGGAAATGATCGGTGCCAACGCCGACACCATCGACAAGGCTGAAGACCGTTCGCGTTTCGACAAGGCGATGAAATCCATCGGCCTGGACTGCCCGCGTTCCGGTATCGCCCACAGCATGGAAGAGGCCAATGCGGTCCTCGAGAAGCTCGGCTTCCCGTGCATCATCCGTCCGTCCTTCACCATGGGTGGCACCGGTGGCGGTATCGCCTACAACCGTGAAGAGTTCGAAGAAATCTGCGCCCGTGGCCTGGACCTGTCGCCGACCAAGGAACTGCTGATCGACGAATCGCTGATCGGCTGGAAAGAGTACGAGATGGAGGTGGTCCGCGACAAAAAGGACAACTGCATCATCGTCTGCTCCATCGAGAACTTCGACCCGATGGGCGTGCACACCGGTGACTCGATCACCGTTGCGCCGGCACAGACCCTGACCGACAAGGAATACCAGATCCTGCGTAACGCCTCCCTGGCGGTGCTGCGCGAGATCGGCGTGGAAACCGGCGGCTCCAACGTTCAGTTCGGTATCTGCCCGGACACCGGCCGCATGGTCGTGATCGAGATGAACCCGCGGGTATCGCGCTCCTCGGCCCTGGCTTCGAAAGCCACCGGCTTCCCGATCGCCAAGGTCGCCGCCAAGCTGGCCGTGGGTTACACCCTGGACGAGCTGTCGAACGACATCACCGGCGGCAAGACCCCGGCGTCCTTCGAACCGTCCATCGACTACGTCGTAACCAAGCTGCCGCGCTTCGCCTTCGAGAAATTCCCGAAAGCCGACGCTCGCCTGACCACCCAGATGAAGTCGGTGGGTGAAGTCATGGCCATCGGCCGGACCTTCCAGGAATCCCTGCAGAAAGCCCTGCGCGGCCTGGAAGTGGGCGTTTGCGGTCTGGACGAGAAGCTCGACCTGAGCAATCCGGAAAGCATGAACGTGCTCAAGCGCGAGCTGACCGTGCCGGGCGCCGAGCGCATCTGGTACGTGGCCGACGCTTTCCGCGCCGGTATGACTGTCGAAGAAATCTTCGGCATGAACATGATCGATCCGTGGTTCCTGGTGCAGATCGAAGATCTGATCAAGGACGAAGAGAAGGTCAAGACCCTGGGTCTGTCGGCCATCGACCGCGACCTGATGTTCCGTCTCAAGCGCAAGGGCTTCTCCGACATGCGTCTGGCCAAGCTGCTGGGCGTGACCGAGAAGAACCTGCGGACCCACCGTCACAAGCTGGAAGTGTTCCCGGTCTACAAGCGCGTCGACACCTGCGCGGCCGAGTTCGCCACCGACACCGCCTACCTGTACTCGACGTATGAAGAAGAGTGCGAGGCCGCGCCATCGGGTCGCG
>Ga0209888_1000770_pt1 | contig 12734 bp, 14 predicted proteins | sample OrgsoiDNA_201059_FD_185807 | JGI IMG/M metagenome (GOLD analysis project Ga0209888, IMG submission 185807) | Permafrost soil microbial communities from the Arctic, to analyse light accelerated degradation of dissolved organic matter (DOM) -... | ecosystem: Environmental > Terrestrial > Soil >...
CTTCGATATCGTGGTCATGACCCAGGCCCTGCAAGCAGTGCACTACCCGGACAAGATCCTCGACGAAATGCTCCGGGTCGGACGCCAGTGCATCATCACCTTCCCCAACTTCGGTCACTGGCGCTGCCGCTGGTACCTGGCGAGCAAGGGCCGGATGCCGGTCTCGGAATTCCTCCCGTACACCTGGTACAACACGCCGAACATCCACTTCTGCACCTTCGAAGACTTCGAGGAACTGTGCCGCGAACGGACCGCCAAGGTCATCAACCGGCTTGCCGTGGATCAACAGCACCGTCACGGGTGGGCCAGTAAGCTATGGCCTAATCTATTAGGTGAGATCGGCATTTATCGCGTCAGCAGCCCAGGTCTCGCCGATCATCAGATCGCGGTGTAAACCGCCCTGTCTCGAGGAGAACGATCATGCTGCGTTCAGTTGTGTTTCTAGTGGCGGCCTGCTTTGGCGTCATGGCCATGGCCGCCGACCCCATCAAGGGTGAGCGCCAGGAAGTGTTCGGCGATATCACCGTGCACTACAACACCTTCAACTCCACCTATATTCAACCGGACACTGCCCAGCGTGCGGAGTTGGTACGCAGCAAGAACCAGGGCGTGATCAACATCTCGGTGGCCAAGGCCGACAAACCGCTGGTCGCCCAGGTCAGCGGCAATGTGAAGGACCTGACCGGCAAGAGCGTCACACTGAACTTCAAGCAGATCACCGAGCAGGGCGCCGTCTACTACCTCGCGCAATACCCGGTCCCGCAGCAGGAAAACCGTGTCTTCGAGATTACCGTCACCACCGGCGGCGATGCCCACACTTTCAGCTTCAATCAGGAACTGTTCCCAGGCGAATGATGAATTTCTCCCAACTGGTACTGGCCAGCCACAACGCCGGCAAACTCAAGGAACTCCAGGCCATGCTCGGCGGGTCGGTGCAACTGCGTTCGATCGGTGAGTTCAGCAGCATCGAGCCGGAAGAAACCGGTCTGTCGTTCGTCGAAAACGCCATCCTCAAGGCCCGCAATGCCGCGCGGATTTCCGGCCTGCCGGCGCTGGCCGACGACTCCGGGCTGGCGGTGGACTTCCTCGGCGGCGCACCGGGTATCTATTCGGCCCGTTATGCCGATGGCCAGGGCGATGCGGCGAACAACGCCAAGCTGCTCGACGCCTTGAAGGACGTCCCGACCGCCGAACGCGGCGCGCAGTTCGTCTGCGTGCTGGCCCTGGTCCGGCATGCCGATGACCCGCTGCCGATCCTCTGCGAAGGCCTGTGGCACGGACGCATCCTCACCGCCGCCAGCGGCGAGCACGGCTTTGGCTACGATCCACTGTTCTGGGTGCCGGAGCGCGACTGCTCCAGCGCCGAACTGGGTCCGGTCGAGAAGAACCAGCTCAGCCACCGCGCCCGTGCCATGGCCCTGTTGCGCCAGCGTCTGGGCCTGAAATGACCCAGCCCCACGTAGCGCCGCCGCTGATCCACGGCAGCGCGCCAATCCCTCGGGCGGCCATGCCGCAGCTGCCGCCCCTGGCGCTGTACATCCATATCCCCTGGTGCGTGCGCAAATGCCCGTATTGCGACTTCAACTCCCATGCCGCCAGCCCGGTGCTGCCGGAAGAGGAGTATGTCGACGCGCTGCTGGCCGACCTCGACCAGGACCTGCACGCGGTGTACGGCCGTGAATTGAGTTCGATCTTCTTCGGTGGCGGTACGCCCAGCCTGTTCAGCGCCCAGGCGCTGGGGCGTCTGCTCAAGGGCGTCGAGGCGCGTATTCCGTTTGCCGGCGATATCGAAATCACCCTGGAAGCCAACCCCGGGACTTTCGAGCAGGAAAAATTCATCGCCTATCGCCAGTTGGGCATCAATCGGCTGTCCATCGGCATCCAGAGTTTCCAGGAAGAGAAGCTCAAGGCCCTCGGCCGTATCCATACCGGCGGCGAAGCCGTGCGGGCGGCGGATATGGCGCGCCAGGCCGGGTTCGACAACTTCAACCTGGATCTGATGCACGGTTTGCCGGATCAGTCCCTGGAGGATGCCCTGGGTGATCTGCGCCAGGCCATCGCCTTGAAGCCCACGCATCTGTCCTGGTATCAGCTCACGCTGGAGCCGAACACGGTGTTCTGGAACCAGCCGCCGACGCTGCCGGAAGACGACACCCTGTGGGATATCCAGGAAGCCGGCCAGGCGCTGTTGGCCGAGCACGGTTACGCCCAGTACGAAGTCTCGGCCTATGCGCAGCCCGGGCGGGCGGCGCGGCACAACCTCAATTACTGGAGCTTCGGTGATTTCATCGGCATCGGTGCCGGCGCCCATGGCAAGCTCAGCCACCCGGACGGGCGCATCGTCCGGACCTGGAAAACCCGCCTGCCGAAGGACTACCTGAACCCGGCCAAGGCCTTCCAGGCCGGGGAGAAAGCCCTGGCCAACGAAGAGCTGCCGTTCGAGTTCCTGATGAATGCCCTGCGCCTGACCGAGGGCGTTGACGCCGTCTTGTTTGCGCAACGTACCGGGCTTAGTCTCGACAGCTTGAACGAAGCACGCGCCGAGGCCGAACAAAGCGGCCTGTTGCAGGTCGAACCGTCACGCTTGGCGGCCACCGACCGCGGGCAGCTGTTTCTCAACGACCTGCTGCAATACTTTTTGACCTAAGGAAACCCCATGGACCTGGTACTCGACCTGCTCGCCACGGTGTCACGCTGGAGCCGCAGCAACCTGTCGGAAATCGCCCTGGCGCTGGTGGGCTGCCTGCTGGTGCTGTTTGGCGCGGATATCAAGGGTTGGATCGATCAACGCCTGGGCAGCATTGCCGGCGCCTTGCGCGTACCGCTGCTGGCCCTGCTGTGCATGATCGGCAGCGGCGCGGCACTGATCTATGCCACGCCCTGGGTGGTGCGCGGCTTGAGCCAGTTCAACAACTACAGCCTGGCGCCGGTGTTGTTGGTGGTGCTGGTGTTGATCGGGGTGGTGGCGGATCGGCGCTGACTCAGAAGGTCAACGCGGTCACTGTAGGAGCTGGCTTGCCAGCGATGACGTCCGCAAGATCAATGCAAGGCTCACTGGCCTCATCGCCGGCAAGCCGGCTCCTACAGGGGATGCGGTGTAAGTGGGCTCACCTCACCGCCATCGGCCTTACGCCAGTTTCTCGAACTTCAGGTCCCACACCCCATGCCCGAGTCGTTCGCCACGGCGTTCGAACTTGGTGATCGGGCGTTCGGTCGGACGCGGCACGCATTTACCGTCTTCGGCCAGGTTGCGATAACCCGGGGCGACGTTCATCACTTCCAGCATGTACTCGGCATACGGCTCCCAGTCGGTGGCCATATGCAGGATCCCGCCGACCTTCAGCTTGCTGCGCACCAGCTCGGCAAAGGACGCCTGGACGATACGCCGCTTGTGATGCCGGCTCTTGTGCCACGGATCCGGGAAAAACAGCATCAGCCGATCCAGGCTGTTATCCGCCACGCAGCGGTTGAGCACTTCGATGGCATCGCAGTCGTAGACCCGCAGGTTTTTCAGGCCCTGGGTCAGCACACCATTGAGCAACGCACCGACACCCGGCCGGTGCACTTCCACACCGATAAAGTCCTGCTCCGGCGCGGCTGCCGCCATCTCCAGCAGGGAATGGCCCATACCGAAGCCGATTTCCAGCGAGCGCGGCGCGGAACGGCCAAACACCTGGTCGAAATCCACCGGCGCATCGGCCAGCGGCAGGACGAACAGAGGCGTGCCCTGCTCCAGGCCCTTCTGCTGGCCTTCGGTCATGCGCCCGGCACGCATCACGAAACTCTTGATACGGCGGTGTTGGCGCTCTTCGCCTTCTTCCGGCTGGATAGGCGTGTCGTTCGATTCAGTCATCAAAGGCTCTTACTTGATCAGACCATCCAGCGGCGAGGAAGCGCTGGCATAGAGTTTTTTCGGCATGCGCCCGGCAAGGTAGGCCAGGCGACCGGCAACGATGGCGTGTTTCATGGCTTCGGCCATCAGGATCGGCTGCTGGGCGTGGGCGATGGCCGAGTTCATCAGCACCGCTTCGCAACCCAGTTCCATGGCAATGGTGGCGTCGGAGGCGGTACCGACACCGGCATCCACCAGCACCGGGATCTTGGCTTCTTCGAGGATGATCTGCAGGTTGTACGGATTGCAGATCCCCAGGCCCGTGCCGATCAGGCCGGCCAGCGGCATGACCGCGATGCAGCCGATTTCCGCCAACTGGCGGGCGATGATCGGGTCATCGCTGGTGTAGACCATCACGTCGAAACCTTCCTTGACCAGCACTTCGGCGGCCTTGAGAGTTTCGATCACGTTGGGGAACAGGGTTTTCTGGTCGGCCAGGACTTCCAGCTTCACCAGGTTGTGGCCGTCCAGCAGCTCACGGGCCAGGCGGCAGGTGCGCACGGCTTCGATGGCGTCGTAGCAACCGGCGGTGTTCGGCAGGATGGTGTAGCGGTCCGGCGGCAGGATATCCAGCAGGTTCGGTTCACCCGGGTTCTGCCCCAGATTGGTCCGGCGCACCGCCACGGTGACGATCTCGGCACCCGAGGCCTCGATGGCCAGGCGGGTTTCTTCCATATCGCGGTATTTGCCGGTGCCCACCAGCAGGCGGGATTGATAGGTACGGCCGGCCAGCACGAAGGGCTTGTCGCTGCGAACAGTGCTCATTCGGAAATCCTCTTGAAAGGTTGAGGGCTTGCAGAGTGGATCAGGGCGCGGGACTGCGGGCGGAATTAACCGCCACCGATGGCGTGCACCACTTCGACCTGATCGCCTTCACGCAGGGCGGTGTCGGCATGCTGGCTGCGCGGGACGATATCCAGGTTCAGCTCCACCGCCACCCGCCGCCCGACCAGGTCGAGCCGGGTCAGCAACGCCGCGACGGTCTCGCCATCGGGCAGTTCAAAGGGTTCACCGTTCAATTGAATGCGCATGCGCCGGGCTGCCATCATTTTTAGGGGTCAGCATTCTAGCCCGATCAGTCCGGGCGACCCAAGCCATTCGTCGACCTGGCGGTCAGCTCAGGCCGCCTGCAAGCGCCAGGCGGCCAGACCGAGGCAGAACCAACCGATCAGGAAGCCCAGGCCGCCGAACGGGGTGATGATGCCCAGCTTGCTCACACCGGTCAGGGTCAACAGGTACAGGCTGCCGGAGAACAGGATAATCCCGAGGGCGAACGACAGGCCGGCCCAGGTGACCAGACGCCCCGGAATATGGGTCGCCAGCAGCGCCACGCCGAACAGCGCCAGGGTGTGTACCAACTGATAGGTCACGCCGGTGTGGAAGATCGCCAGGTATTCCGCGCTCAGGCGGTCTTTCAGGCCGTGGGCGGCAAAGGCACCGAGGGCGACGCCGGTAAAACCGAAAAAGGCGGCCAGCAGCAAAAAACCACGCAACATGACGAACTCCATTCAGGGGGCACAGGGTCTGTATAATGGCCCGCTCCCACGCCCCGGCCAAGCCATCTCTATGCTGCAATTCCTTTTTCGCCGCCTCATCACCGCCCTGAAATGGTTCGCCATCGGCAGTGTCTTGCTGGTGCTGCTGTTTCGCTGGGTGCCGCCGCCCGGGACCGCGCTGATGGTCGAACGCAAGATCGAGTCCTGGACCGATGGCGAGCCCATCGACCTGCAACGCAGCTGGCGCCCGTGGGAGCAGATCTCCGACGAGCTGAAAGTGGCGGTAATGGCCGGTGAAGACCAGAAATTCCCGGAACACTGGGGTTTCGACTTCGATGCGATCCAGGCCGCGTTTGAACACAACGAGCGCGGCGGTTCGATTCGTGGTGCCAGCACTTTGAGCCAGCAGGTGTCGAAGAACCTGTTCCTGTGGTCGGGGCGCAGTTATTTGCGTAAAGGACTGGAAGCCTGGTTTACCGCGTTGATTGAGCTGACCTGGCCCAAGCAGCGGATTCTCGAGGTGTACCTGAACAGCGTAGAGTGGGACGACGGTGTATTCGGCGCGGAAGCAGCGGCGCGGCACCACTTTGGCGTGAGCGCGGCAAATTTGTCGCGCCAGCAGGCCAGCTTGCTGGCGGCAGTGCTGCCCAATCCGCGGGAGTGGAGCGCCAGCCACCCGAGCACCTACGTGGCGCGCCGGGCCGGCTGGATTCGCCAGCAGATGAGCCAGCTGGGTGGGGATGAGTACCTGGTGGGGCTGAACAACTCGCGCAAGGCGCCCTGGGCGCTGTGAGCTGAAACAAAAACGCCCCGATCAGATCGGGGCGTTTTTTATTGCTTCAGCACTTAAGCGGCAATCGACAGCTTCAGCTTGTTCATCGCACTCTTTTCCAGCTGGCGAATCCGCTCGGCCGAAACGTTGTACTTCTGCGCCAGGTCGTGCAGCGTGGCTTTCTCTTCCGCCAACCAGCGCTGGTAGAGAATGTCGCGGCTACGCTCGTCGAGCACTTCCAGGGCTTCATGCAGGTTGCTGTTGGAGTTTTCGCTCCAGTCGGCATCCTCCAGCTGACGCGCCGGGTCATACCGGTGGTCTTCCAGGTAGTTGGCCGGGGACTGGAAGGCGCTGTCGTCGTCGGCTTCCGCCGCCGGGTCGAAGGCCATGTCCTGGCCGGTCAGGCGACTTTCCATCTCGCGCACTTCACGGGGCTCCACACCGAGGCTTTCGGCCACGCGATGGACTTCCTCGTTGTTCAGCCAGGCCAGACGCTTCTTCTGGCTACGCAGGTTGAAGAACAGCTTGCGCTGGGCCTTGGTGGTGGCCACTTTCACGATGCGCCAGTTGCGCAGGATGAACTCGTGGATTTCCGCCTTGATCCAGTGCACGGCGAACGACACCAGGCGCACACCCATTTCCGGGTTGAAGCGCTTCACGGCCTTCATCAGGCCGACGTTGCCTTCCTGGATCAGGTCAGCCTGGGCCAGGCCGTAGCCGGAATAGCTACGGGCGATATGGACGACAAAACGCAGGTGGGCGAGCACCATCTGCCGAGCCGCCCCCAAATCCTGCTCATAATAGAGACTCTCGGCCAGTTCACGCTCCTGCTCCGGCGTCAGCAAGGGAATGCTGTTCACCGTGTTCACGTAGGCTTCCAGGTTCGCACCCGGGACCAACGCGTAGACAGGTTGCAAAGAAGTGGTCATACGAAAAAACCTCCGACTCACATAACTCGTGCAGTGATGCACTGCGAAAATTGACCAGGAACCGTAGGACAAGTTCCCTAAACCACCGACACGGCCAATACAAACGAAACCACATTAATCTGACATTAACTACTTCGGTGCCAGCTCGCGTAAATGCCGTGCGACCGCAATCCAAGCACCGATATACCCCAAGAGCACCGCCCCAAGCAACAATGACAGACCATCGGCAACCGGCACGCCGGCCAGGGCGAAATCGCTGCCGTAGAGACCGGCCAGCCCGACCACCGCGTCATTCAGCCAGTTCAAGCCGTAAGCCAGCACGCCCCAGGACAAAAACCCGGCACCAAAGCCATAAAGCGCGCCCATGTAGAGAAAAGGCCTACGCACATAGCTGTCAGTGCCGCCGACCAGTTTAATCACTTCGATCTCGGTGCGGCGGTTTTCAATATGAAGACGAATGGTATTGCCTATCACCAAAAGTAATGCAGACACCAGCAGCACCGTCAGGCCGAAGACAAAGCGGTCACCCAGCTTGAGAATAGCCGCCAGACGCTCGACCCAGACCAGGTCCAATTGAGCCTGTTGCACCTTGGGCAGCTCGGCCAGGCGCTGGCGCAGGGCCTCCAACGTCGCCTTGTCGACTTCGTTCGGCGTCACCAGCACCACCCCCGGCAAGGGGTTCTGCGGCAATTCCTTGAGGGCTTCGCCCAGGCCCGACTGCTGCTGGAACTCGTCCAGGGCCTTTTCCTTGCTGATGTACTCGGCATCCGCCACGCCGGGCATGGCCTTGATCTGTTCGCCGAGGTGCTCGCCTTCGGTCGGGCTGGCGTCCAGTTGCAGGTACAGGGAAATCTGCGCCGCGCGCTGCCAGGAACCACCCAGGCGCTCGACATTGTTCAGCAGCAGCGACAAGCCCATGGGCAGGCTCAGGGCCACGGCCATCACCAGGCAGGTAAAGAAGCTGCCAATCGGCTGCTTGCCCAGGCGCCGCAGGCTGTCCACCAGGCTGGCGCGATGGCTTTCGATCCAGGCGCTGAGCAGGGTGCCGAAGTCCGGGCCGTCGTCTTCGTCGCGTTTTTTCTTCGGTGGCTGCGGGTCGCTGGCTTTCGGGGCCACGCGTTCGGCTACCTTGGGGCTGCGGGTCGCACTCATTCGCCTGCCTCCCCGTCGCCGATCAATCGGCCGCGTTGCAGGGTCAGCATGCGGTGACGCATGCGCGCGATCAGGGCCAGGTCGTGGCTGGCGATCAGCACGCTGGTACCCAGGCGGTTGATGTCTTCGAACACGCCCATGATTTCCGCCGCCAGGCGTGGGTCGAGGTTACCGGTGGGTTCGTCCGCCAGCAGCAGGGCCGGGCGATGGACGATGGCGCGGGCAATGCCGACGCGCTGTTGCTGGCCGGTGGAAAGGTCGCCGGGGTAGAGGTCGGTCTTGTCCGACAGCGCCACGCGCTCCAGGGCCGAATCCACACGCTTGACGATCTCGGCCTTGGACAGGCCGAGGATCTGCAACGGCAAGGCGACGTTGTTGAACACCGTGCGATCGAACAGCAACTGGTGGTTCTGGAACACCACGCCGATCTGCCGGCGCAGGAACGGAATCTGTGCGTTGCTGATCTGGCCCAGGTCCTGCCCGGCCAGCAGCAGTTTGCCGGTGGTCGGACGCTCCATCGCCAGCAGCAGGCGCAGCAGGGTACTTTTGCCCGCGCCGGAATGCCCGGTCACGAACAGGAACTCTCCACGACGCACCCGAAAGCTCAGTTCATGCAAGCCGACATGACCGTTCGGATAGCGCTTACCGACCTGTTCGAAACGAATCATGAATGCTCCCGCTCAGCAAAAAGGGCCTGGACAAAGGGCTCGGCTTCAAAGGTGCGCAGATCGTCGATCCCCTCGCCGACGCCGATGTAACGAATCGGCAGGCCAAACTGCTTGGCCAGGGCAAAGATCACCCCGCCCTTGGCGGTCCCATCGAGCTTAGTCAATGCCAGGCCGGTCAGTTGGACCGTCTGGTTGAATTGTTTGGCCTGGTTGATGGCGTTCTGCCCAGTACCGGCGTCGAGCACCAGCAGCACTTCGTGGGGCGCCTCTACGTCGAGCTTGGCGATCACCCGGCGAACCTTCTTCAACTCTTCCATCAGGTTGTCTTTGGTGTGCAGGCGACCGGCGGTATCGGCGATCAGCACATCGATACCACGGGCCTTGGCCGCCTGTACCGCGTCGAAGATCACCGAGGCCGAGTCGGCACCGGTGTGCTGGGCGATGACCGGGATCTGGTTACGCTCGCCCCAGACCTGCAATTGCTCCACCGCCGCCGCGCGGAAGGTATCGCCCGCCGCCAGCATGACTTTCTTGCCGTCGAGCTGCAGCTTCTTCGCCAGTTTGCCGATAGTGGTGGTCTTGCCGGCGCCATTGACGCCCACCACCAGGATCACGAAGGGTTTGTGCTGCGAACCGATCTTCAGCGGCTGTTCGACCGGTTTGAGCATCGCGGTCAGCTCGGCCTGCAACGAGGCATAGAGCGCGTCGCTGTCGGTCAACTGCTTGCGCGCGACCTTCTGGGTCAGGCTCTGGATGATCACCGAAGTGGCTTCAACGCCCACGTCGGCGGTCAGCAGACGGGTTTCCAGCTCTTCGAGCAGGTCGTCGTCGATGGCCTTCTTGCCCAGGAACAGGCTGGCCATGCCTTCGCCAATGCTGGCGCTGGTCTTGGACAGGCCCTGCTTGAGGCGGGTGAAGAAACCGGCCTTGGTCTCTTCGGAAACGGGCTTGGCCGGTTCGGCGGCCACGGGTTCAGCCACCGCAACCGGCGCCGGCGCAACCACAGGCACCACGACCGGCGCGGGTGCCAGGACTGGTGCAGGTGCAGGTGCAGAGACTGGAGCCGGAGCTTCGACAATCGGCGCAATGACCGGCGCTGGCACCGGCTCGTCGACGAATGGTTCAGGCGCGGCCACTTCAGCGACCGGCGCAACAGCAGTCAGCGGGATCGGCGGAGTGATATGCGGTGCCTGAACATCCTCGACCAGGGCCACCGGCTCTTCGGCCACGGGCAAGCTCGGCCAGGGCTCATGCACCGGCGTAGCGACAGGCGCTTCAACCACCGGCACGCTGACCGGCAGCGCCTCGGCAGCCACTGGCAACACCTCGCTCACTGGCGCGGGCGTGGCCTCGGGGGTCGCTTGTGGCTGTTCGACGACGGCTTCCTGCGGTTTTTTACGCAGCCAGCCGAACAGGCTTTTTTTCTCGCCAGCCGGGGCTGGGGTCTTCTTGTCGTCGTTGGAACCAAACATGGAGGACGGCTATCTCACGGTAGCGACGCGCCAAGGTGGCGCTTCGGCAAATAATATTCTGATGCGCAACAGACTGCCTTTTGACCAGATTGTTCGCGCGCAACGCAGTATCCTAGCACCTCCTCGCCCGCCGACGCTAAGATCACGCGGGCCGTACTACAGGTTTGAAAACGAATGAATGCTCTAGCCCGCCGTGCCGCTGGCCTGTTGCTCAGCACGCTCTGTCTACCCCTGGCCGCCTTGGCCGCCGACCCGCAACCGACCCACGAATTCACCCTCGACAACGGCCTGAAGGTCGTCGTCCGCGAGGATCACCGCGCCCCCGTGGTGGTCTCGCAGATCTGGTACAAGGTTGGCTCGAGCTACGAGACACCGGGTCAGACCGGCCTGTCCCACGCCCTGGAACACATGATGTTCAAGGGCAGTTCCAAGGTCGGCCCAGGAGAAGCCTCGCTGATCCTGCGGGACCTCGGTGCCGAAGAGAACGCCTTCACCAGCGACGACTACACCGCGTATTACCAGGTCCTGGCCCGCGACCGCCTGAGCGTGGCCCTGGAGCTGGAAGCCGACCGCATGGCCAGCCTGCGCCTGCCGGCCGACGAGTTCAGCCGGGAAATCGAGGTGATCAAGGAGGAGCGCCGCCTGCGCACCGACGACAAGCCCATGGGCAAGGCCTTCGAGCGTTTCAAGGCGATGGCCTACCCGGCCAGCGGCTACCACACGCCGACCATCGGCTGGATGGCCGACCTCGACCGCATGAAGGTCGAAGAGCTGCGCCACTGGTACCAGTCCTGGTATGTGCCGAACAACGCCACCCTGGTGGTGGTCGGCGACGTCACCCCGGATGAAGTCAAAACCCTGGCCCAACGCTATTTCGGCGCCATTCCCCGGCGTGACACGCCGCCGGCGAAGATCCCGCGGGAACTCGACGAGCCCGGCGAACGCCTGATCACCCTGCATGTGAAGACCCAGTTGCCGAGCCTGATGCTCGCCTTCAACGTGCCGAGCTTCGCCACCGCCGAAGACAAGCGTTCGGTCAGCGCCCTGCGCCTGATCGCCGCCCTGCTCGACGGCGGCTACAGCGCGCGCCTGCCGTCGCAACTGGAGCGCGGCGAAGAGCTGATCTCCGGCGGCTCGTCGAGCTACGACGCCTACACCCGTGGCGACACCCTGTTCCTGCTCTCGGCCACCCCCAACAGCCAGAAGAAAAAGACCCTGGCCGACACCGAGGCCGGCCTCTGGCGCCTGCTCGACCAGCTGAAAACCCAGGCACCCAGCGCCGAAGAACTGGAACGCGTACGCGCCCAGGTGATCGCCGGCCTGGTCTACGAACGTGACTCCATCACCAGCCAGGCCAGCGCCATCGGCATCCTGGAAACCGTCGGCCTGTCCTGGAAAATGATGGACACCGAATTGTCCGACCTGCAAAGCGTCACGCCGCAGGATATCCAGAAAGCCGCCCGTACCTATTTCACCCGCGAGCGCCTCAGCGTCGCCCATGTATTGCCCGAGGAGAGCGCCCAATGAGTCAGTCCAAGGGGCCACGTTTCGCCCTGCTCGCCCTGACCCTCGCCGTTGCGGCGGGCGGTATCGGCTTTTATCTGTTCGATGCGCGTAATACCCAGGCCAGCCAGGCCCTGGACGCGGCCAAGTCCGGCCACAAGCTGCAATCGCTGGCCGAGCTGGACGGCAAGGCGCCGGCGCACCGCACCCTGAACGTGCAGACCTGGAAAACCGCCGAAGGCGCCAAGGTGCTGTTCGTCGAAGCCCATGAACTGCCGATGTTCAACCTGAACCTGACCTTCGCCGCCGGTAGCAGCCAGGACGGCAACGCGGCGGGCCTCGCCGCGCTGACCAACGCCATGCTCAACGAAGGCGTGGCCGGCAAGGACGTCGGTGCCATCGCCCAGGGTTTCGAAGGCCTCGGCGCCGACTTCGGCAACGGTTCCTACAAGGACATGGCGATTGCTTCGCTGCGCAGCCTCAGCACCCCGGACAAACGCGAGCCGGCCCTGAAGCTGTTCGCCGAAGTGGTGGGCAAGCCGACCTTCCCCGCCGACTCCCTGGCGCGGATCAAGAACCAGTTGCTGGCCGGCTTCGAATACCAGAAGCAGAACCCCGGCAAGCTGGCGAGCCTGGACTTGTCCAAGCGCCTGTATGGCGATCACCCCTACGCACACCCGAGCGAAGGCACGGCCCAGAGCATCCCGCCAATCACCCTGGAACAGCTGCGCGCCTTCCATGCCAAGGCCTACGCGGCCGGCAACGTGGTGATCGCGCTGGTCGGCGACCTCTCGCGCAGCGAAGCCGAAGGCATCGCCAGCCAGGTCTCCGCCGCCCTGCCCAAGGGCCC
>Ga0209888_1000780_pt1 | contig 12561 bp, 8 predicted proteins | sample OrgsoiDNA_201059_FD_185807 | JGI IMG/M metagenome (GOLD analysis project Ga0209888, IMG submission 185807) | Permafrost soil microbial communities from the Arctic, to analyse light accelerated degradation of dissolved organic matter (DOM) -... | ecosystem: Environmental > Terrestrial > Soil >...
GGCGGACTTGGCGCCGGCTCAGGCCGCGGGGCTCTTGGCCGGCTGCACGCCGAAAATGTGGGCTGCCTATGAAAACGGGACGCTTCCGATGGAAACCAACCACTGGGAGTTGTTCAAGGTGCGCGTGACCTTGATTTTGGGCGCGAAAAAGTCCTCTTTGGCGGGCACGATGGCGGCGGGTTACCTGTCGGCCGCGCCCGCGCCCAAAGTTCGCGTCTCCCAGCGTCGCGCGCGCAAGGCTCCGTCGTTGGCCGCCGGCCGCCAAGGCGAGCTGCGGATTTCTTCGTCGAGCGGCGCTGCGGCCGCGTCGAAAGCCAAGCGCGCAGTGGCTTGATTTTGCGCCGAAATCGGGGGGGGGAATCGTCCATGAGCCTCATTGATTGGCCAAACGGCAAAGAGCCGGATTGGATGGAGTTGTCGAAAGGAATGGCCGAATCTCAAGAAAAGCCGCCTCTCGACGGCCCTCGTCCGCTCACCAAGCGGGAGAGGGGAAATCCATTTCCGAGCCTGTTCAGCCCAAACGGGGCGCGGTGGGCCGCCGTGCATGCGGCCGCGGCCGCGCTCTATTTTGCCGTGAGCCAGGGGCGCCTGTCGCCCTGGGCGTGGCCATGGTGCGTTTTGTGCGCGATTTGCTGCGTCTCCCTGAGCCACTGGTGCGTCCGCACGGGCGAGCAAGCGATTCAGCAAAAGGCGGGGTGGAGGCGCACGGCGACGCTGGCGAGAGCCAATGCGATGATTCCGGGCCGAAAAGTCAAACTGATGGCGCAGGTGGGGATGGCGTTCGCCACGATGCCTATCATCGCCTTTGCTTTTCCGTTCCTGTTCGTGGATAAAAATGCGCGAGTGAGAAGCTGGGTGCGTCGCGTGGATGAGCGCGCCGGTTTCAAGGCAACCATCGATGCGATAGAGCGGGTGTTTCTTTCCAAGATGGACGCTGCGGCAGCGACGGGGCCTCGGGAAACCTGGAAGTTTGCGCATCGCGCATTGAAGAAAAAGTATTACGTGGGAAAGACCGAGCTCGATGCCGTTTTTGCGTTTATCGAGTGCCCCTTCGACCCGCGCTGGCCAATCGGAGACAATTTGAGGCCTTTTGATGGGGCGCTCGAAGAAACGCTCGCATGGGACAGTGTTGTCTTATCCCCAGAAGAACGAGAGTTCGTCTTGGAGGTGATTCAATTGGCGCGCGCCTTGCGTGAATCCATCGAGCTGCGAGTGGCTCAAAAAGCCTGCGAAGTATCGGTTTGGAATGTGCCGCAAGGCAAGCGGGCGGATTCGGAAAATAACGCGCGCCGAAGCCCCGTCAGACTTTAGGAAGCACGCCCCGCACGCAAGGGGCAAGGGCTTGTGCCTGATGGCCAGATGGACCGCGCATTGGGCGGGCGCCGCGGGGGCTGTTGTTTTTGTGCGCGAAGCGTTCCTTTTTGCGGTCCTGAGGCCGTGAATGCCCTATCGCTCTCTCAATCGGTTTAAAATAAAACCTGGTTCAAAAGCACAAAGAAGGACGAACGTCATGGCCAAAGCAAAAAGGATAAAAAATCTCGAAGCGCTGAGCGCGGCATTCCCGAGCTTGGGAAAGATGATGGCCCGCGAGCTGGCTTCCTTGGCGGCGGAAGGGCACGCCGCTGATTCGGCCGTGTGGCCAGAGGCTTTGGTCGCAATTCCGGCTCCGTTGTGCGCAAAAGGCGTCGATTTGTTCGTGGTGGCGCTTCCTTGGGAAACCGGTGTCGCTGAATCGGACGCTGAATGCCGCGTGGTGGGCACGCACAACCTCAAACGGGTTTTGAGCAAAAGCCACGACCACAGCGCAAGCTCCAGCGCGCGCTCGTTGGTCTACGCTCGCAAAGCTCCCGGCGCTTGCGCGGTTTTGGTGGAAGGATTGGATTGCGACGGCAATTCTGTTTGGACGGTTTGCGTCGGCTGACCCCACGCGCTCGCGCCCGTTTGAGAAGGGGCGTTGGGCTCGTTCGGGAAATAGCGCTCTTTTTGGCGCGTTTTCTCAACGGATTCGCGAGTCGGAAAAGGGCGGCGAGATCGAAAATCGCCACGGCTGATTGAGCAAGCGGGATGAGTCGCGCGGGCCCCTTTGGGAAGCGGCAGCAATCCCGAGAGGGATACGACGCCAACCCGTCGAAAGGGCGTGGCGCTTTTGGGCGCGAAGAAGTAAAATGAGGGCGCGCGGGATTCTGTCCTGAGCGCCCTTTTCGCAATTTGCTTCGCCCGCCCCCAAAACTGAATCGTTGAGTTCGACACCGCCATGGCCAAAAAAGAAAAAAGCAACTCAAAACTGTCGCGTTTTTTGGCTCAGAAGAATGCCGGAGCCGCGTTGGAGGAAAAATTCGCGACGAGAGAATTGCGCGATTGGGTGGAGAATTCAGAGCGAGCGGTGTCCCTCGCGGAAAACGCACGAGAAGCGGGCGTCGCGTTGCGTCGCGGATATGATGAGAGCCGGAAAGAACCGCGCGCGGCCGCCGCGGAAAGGGATCTGTTCGAGGCGGTCAATGACGTCGCATTTGGGGCGTGGAGCCGGTGGCTGGCGGATCAGGCAATGGCCGCAGACCCGCGGGATTGGAGCGTTGCGCAAACTTTGCGCGCCATTGCTCGCAATGTGAGCGCGGAAAAAAGCGGGCGAGACGCAAGCCATTCCGTGGAAGAGCGGTTGCGCAACGTTTTGGAGGCTACGGGCTTTTCGGCCATGGAGCGAGAAGCCAAAAAGCAGGGAAAAGCCGCGGGGTTGGAAAAAGGGCAAAAAACAGGCTCAGAGCCCCAAGCCATTGGCGGGCGCGGGACGTTGGCCGCACGGGTTGGTCGTTTCGGGATGAGCGAGAAAATGGCGCGCGCCGAATTGCGAATGCTCGTCGCGGAAGAGTTGAGCGATCAGCGCAATTGGGGCCGGCGCGACGGGGCGGCTCACGCGGCTCAGATGGAGCGCGTCGACGCTTTGGCGCGCGACGCCCTGGATGAAACGATCTCCAACGCAGCGTGGGCGCAAGGATTTTCTCTCGCCATGAAGGAGAAGGGCGGCAGAGCGGATTTCCGGATAACCATGGTCCTGGCGCGCGTCGGGCTAGCGGCGATGGAGAGCGGCGCGTTGCGCGCCGATCCAGAAGCCGAGAAAAAGGTGCTCATGGCCCTGAGCGAAGGCCCCGCGGCCAAGGCGCTCATGAAAATGGGGATGCCGGCGCCGCGCGGAAGCGCCGCCGCCCAGAGAGGCGGCCGAGCAGATGGTTTTGGCCGAGCAGAAAAGGCCGAAAAAGACGAAGGCGACGAGGAATTGGGATTTGATCCATTCGGGGCGGGCGCGGACCGGCACGGCGGCCATCGAGATTTGGTATTCGGCCAAATGAACGCCATGACGCAGGCGACCCCAGAGCTGCTGAGCGGGTTGGCTCCTTTGGCGCGAGATGAATTCCGAGAAGAAATCGCTCGGGAGCGCCAGGTGTGGAAAGCGCTCGGCGCGACCGTCCAAAAATTAGTCCGGAAAACCAGCGACAAAAAAGTCGCGCAAGCGTGGTTGGACGCGCAAATTGCCTTGCGCGCAAGGGCCGCGGGCGACAATCGCGTGGTTCGCGAGCTCCAAGCGCCTTTGTTGAGCGAGGCGTTCACCGAGCAATTGCGGCGCGAGGGGCTGGGCATGGCCCTGGCGGCCCTGGACGGGCCGGCCGTGAGCGCGGGCTCCTCGGGGAGCTGGTCGGTGTTGGCGGAAACGTTGATTGAAAAAAAACGAGATTTTGAATTCGGCGGAGCGATTCGCCGTTTTGATTCGGATGTCGTGGCCGGCGCCGACGACGCGGGCGGCTCGGCTGACGCGTTGCGGCAGTGGCTGGATGCGGACAAATTGGGCGTGCGGTGGAGCGACGATGATTTCTCCGAGTTCACCCAACGCGCGGCCAAGCGCTGGGCCGAGGATTTGTTCGCGCGGCAAACGCAGGCGGCGGAGGCCGGGATGCCCAAAGAAGCCGCGTTCTTGGCTTTGGCGGGCGTCCGGGGCGACACGGGCCGCATGCCGGCGGGCGCCAGCTCGGAATGGGACGAAATGGCGATGCGCGCGGCGACGACGGAAGCCGAGCGCGAGCCAAACGGCTTTTTGGTGAATTCGGTCTTGGAGCGCTTGAAGGCGAAAGGCTGGAAAAGCCTTGCGGAGATTTCGAGCGCGCGATTTGGGTTGGCGCAGGAAAATGGCTTGGAGGAGATCGCGCGGGCCGTGCGAGGCGTCTCGTGGGAGCGTTCGGCCATCGCGGTCCGCAAAAATCCGCAAAACGAGGCGGAAACCCAAATTGCCGTGGCCGGCGCGTTCAGCGTCTCGGTGGACGAGCAAGGGCGGTGCGCCGCGAGCTCGCCGTCGAAAAAGCCGCCCGCGGGCAACAAGGACAAAGACCAACGCTCGGAAACGGAGCGCGCGTCGAAAAAGCTGTGGGACGCAAGCCTCATGGCGACCGAGGCGTTCGCCCAAGGGTGGAGCCAAGAGGGTTCGCGGTTGCTGATGAACGACACCGTCGGGATGCGCGCCCTTGGGCGGTTCGAAAGCCTGGTGAAAAAATTGAAGGACAATGGCCACCGAACGGCTGCGGCGCGCGTTCCGGAGGCCCTTCGAGACGATTTGGAAATAGCCGCCCAAGTCCCGCGAGCGATAGCGGACGTGAAAATGGCGTTTTTGGACAAAAATGGGCAGAGCGCCCAGCGCTGGGAGACGGGGGCCGCGCAAGAAAGCATCGTGGCGAGCCTGGGCGAAGAGCTGGGCCGCCATGGAGCGAAAAACATCGTTTCGGCCGCTCACGCGTTGACCCGATTGGATCAAGGGCACGAAACGCAAGTGGCCGGCAAATTCATGGCGGCGCTCAATTGGATCGGGCAAAGCGCAGAAACGGCCGATCGGATTCTCAATGAAAGCGCTGCGGGCCGCTTGGCCGCCCGCATGGCGTTTTCGCAAGGCTGGCCGCTGGACGAACGCATGGAGCAAAGCGCGAAGTCCGAGTTTGAGAAGCTGGGCTTGACGCCGGGCGGCTGGAAGTTGTTGAGGAAAATGAGCGCAACGGAAGGGGATTCGATCAGCGCCGTTTTCACCGCTCTCCCCGAGAGAATGCCCATCAGCTCACCCAGCGCGACCGCCGCGCGAGTGGAGATGATCGCGATGGCGTGTCTGTTGAGCGCGTGCGCCGAGGCCAATGTGTCGGCGAATGAAGCCGCGGCGTTGCTCGATCGTTCGGCGGACATCGCGTCATGGGCGTTGGACGAAGGCCATTTCGCTCAAAAGAGAACGATCGGATGGGCGAATTTAGGGCGTGTTTTGGCGTTGCCGCAACCGGTGCTGTCCGTGAACGACTGGCAGGCCGCCGAAGAGCGGATGCGCGTCAACAAAAAAAGCCGTGAACGGCGCGCAGAAAAGAAGCTCGCCGAGCTTGAGAAGGCCGGGGGAAAGGCGAATCGAGAAGAAATGGACGCCTTGCGGCAAAAAATCATTGAAAATGCGAAATCGACGGACTTTTTTCCGGAGAAACGGCCGGAGGCGCCGGGCGAGCGCGACACGAGGCTGGAAATGACCCGCGCTTTGGGCAAGTGGGCCTTGGAGTCTCAGGCGCGGGCAGCCGAAGGGGCAATGAAAACCGCGATGGCCACCACTGCGGCCACCAGCGCCGATCGGCGCCGGAGCGTGATCGCGCGCTCCGAAAAAATAAAGGACTTGGGCGATTGGCTGGAGAATGGCCCTGGAGCCCGCGCGGCGCTGCCGCGTCGATTTGGCGCGCAATCGCTCTTTGAGAGGATGCGCCAGTGGCACGACGAGCTTGCGCGCGCCAAAGCCCTCGAAGGCATTGAGGGCCGCATTCGAGAAATCAAGGAACACGCCGGCCGCGCAACCCGCGAAGGGCATGCCCCGAGCGAAGACGCAGTGCGAAGCGCCGCGGAGCAGGGCCGCTGGCCCATGGCGATCGAGCGCGTTTTGGGCGTGGAAGTCGAAGAGAAGAGCCTCGCGCAAGAACGCCTGGCGGCTCTGGAGGCGGAGCAAAGGGAAAATCCAGAAAAATTCGACGGCGTCGACACCGGCGAGTTGGCCCGCGCCTTGCGCGAAGAGGCGCGTCGAGAGGCGAAAACAGCGCCGTTGGCGGGCTGGGTGGCGGTTGGCCTGGCCAATCCGGTCGATCTTCACGCGGAAGGGGCGCAAATGCGCCATTGCGTGGCGAGCTACGCCACCTATTGCGCCCAGGCGGTGTCGCGGATTTTCCGCGTCGAGTCACCGGATGGGGTGGGAGTCGGCACGCTGGAGCTAAAAACCCGAGGCGAGAATGGCTCGGTTCGCCGCGGCGACGCCAAGGGCGGCGCGAGCAAAAGCGCGGAGCTCGACGTGCAGTGGGAAGTCGCGCAATTCCGCGGCGTCCACAATGCGACGATCTATGACACGCGCGCCCTCATGTTCGCCCAGAAAATCGCCGTGGCGTATGGCGAGGCGGCGCAGGCGAACAGGCTCGCGGCGAACGTGAAGGCTGTCGCGGCCGTGAAGGCGGATCAGGTCCAGGAAACGGGCGCGCAGAACGCCCCGGCAGGCCTTTCCGAGCGTTTGCGGGCGCAACGACAAGCGCCGCAAGAGGAATTGCTGGCGGCAATCCGCAAGAGAGCGGGGGCGCGGTTGGGCGGGCGGTGATTTTCTGGGGCCGTGCTGCGGCGAGCGCCATTCGATTGCGGCGCAAAAAAAGTGACTAAAAAGCGATTAAGGCAATTTGCGGGCCAGAGGCGGCAACAACAAAAAGGCTCTGACGCGAACGACCGTCGCGTTTCCACCGCCGGCTAGAAAGGAGGCTAGGAAGCCGCAAAGTCGCGCACGATCTGGCGAAAGCCAGGAGTGGCGGCGTCAAGGCCGTTGGGATATTGGGTCAGAATGAGAATGACCCGACTGGCCCTTTTTCGTTCGGCCGCGACGGTGGGAGACGCCCGATCGCGAGCGGGGAGGCGATCCAGTCGCTGAGCCCAAGCTTGCCAAGCGGGCAATCCGTCCGTCACCGCGGGGCTGTCCAGCGAAAAGGCGCGAACCATTGGAGCTCCATTGTTGAGTCGGAAAGAAGGGTCGCCACAAAAAAGAGACCTAATTGAACGGCGTGAATCATGCCGAGACGGCCAAGTTTTGTCAAGCTGTCAGAGGGCTGGGCGCGGGCCTTTAGGCGACCATGGCGTCAGAAGGGCCGACCTCGCGGTCGGGCCAACCCCAAAAAATCATATGCAATCCTACTGCCGGATGGGCGAGAAGCGTTCAAACGTGCGAGTTTCGCGGTATAATGAGCATGAACCGATGCGATTCGCGTGAAAAAGCGCAAACAACCAAGGACAAAGCATGAGCGGCCAACCGATGGACAAAGAAGCAGAAGAAAGATTTGCCAAAGAGCTGGCCGACAGCATAAGCAGGACCGATCTCGATTCAGTGCGTCGCCTGACAGCGAGCGCGCCGGAAGCCACTCGCCGTTTTTTTGACGGCCCATGGGGGCAAGGCCAGCCATACCAAACCGATGTGATCACGCACATTCCTCACAATGACATCGGCTCGGGAGACGCGTGGTCTAAAAATTTCGCGCAATTGCAAGAAAAGGGCCAAAAGCAAGGGGCTCGCGCCCGACATATTTGGCGCGCAATGGTCGACGCCTTGACAGACGCCGGTTTGACGCTGTCGCAATATCGCCAAAAAATGTGGACCAACGCGGCATTGAGGTGGGCCCTGGACGCAAAAACGATTGTTTGGTTGATGGGAAAAGGCGTTTTTTCGGCCGATGCGCTTGAAGGGCTCACGCCGAAGAGCGGTGGACACTCTTTGGGCCTGGTCGCCTCGCTGGCGCCCGAAGGCGAGGAAGAGATCGCGCTGCTGCGCCAGTTGCATGCCAATGGCCTGCTTAGCGGACCCGACGCTCTTTTTGGCATCACGGAGTTAGCCTGCGAGGGGCTTTGGGAGCAAGCGGGTGTTTTGGCCTCGTTGGGCGAAAAACCAGGCCGCTGCCGCTCAAGCGCCTGGGAGCTCAACAATGGGCTGGGGCCTATCGAGGCTTTTGTTTCGAGCTTGTCGCCGCGCGGCAGTTCATACAAAAGCAATCAGGAAAAATCCCGTGAAAATCGAGAAGAAAAAGCCCGCGAAGCTCTAGCGGGATTGCGTCGGTTGGCGGGGTGGGGAGCGAAGATTGAGTCGCAAAACGACCAAGAATCGGGGACCTCATTCGCATTGGCGGTGCTTTTGGGGTATGGAAAATTAAGCAACGAACGCGCGGTGTCGCGCGAAATGATTGAGCTTTTAGGGACCGAATTGATCGCATTGGGCGCGCGCCCGAATGATGGGCATGCTTTGGCAACTCGCTTGGCGGAAATGGCGGTCTACGAGGGAGAGCAGAACAATTTCAACTCCGATTTCGCAACGCAATGGGCTGTGGCGCAAGGATTGAATTTTTCCGCGCACGCCGCTTGGGTGCAACAAGCGCTGGCTTGGCGCGCTCGCGCTGAAAAATTGTGGCCGTTGGTGGAGAAATTTGACGAAATAGGGGCTTCGATTTCGTTGATTGGCCCGCAAGAGCCTTCGCCAGTGAAAGTTTTGCTGGAGATCGGGGAATACGATTCCATGAAAAAATTGGCCGGCCTGGGAGCTCCGATGCACTATATCGATGAAAAAGGAGAGTGCGCCTTGCATTTCTTGGCGGCCAACGCAACCAAAATCGGATTGACGCAATTGAGCGAGTTGTTGAAAACGCCAAAGGTGCTCGCTTTGATCGGGGCCGGTTCCCAGGAGCCCGGACACGAGGGCGAACAGCCTTTGCACCGCGCGTGCGCCGCGCTCAATCAGAAAGCGATTGAGCAGTTGCTGGACGCAGGGGCCGACGTGAATGCCCAGGACGCGCAAGGATGGACGCCTCTGCGCCATTTGTTGAGAAAAACCGGAGCCAAAGCCCAAGCGAAAGCATTGCCGGCGGTCAAAGCGCTGATCCAGCGTGGGGCCGATCCATCGATTCGCGACGCCAAAGGGCGCACGCCGGCTCAGTCCGCGGCCGCGAAGGCGCCTTTGGCCGCTCTCTCCGAATTGTTGCAGCTGCGCCCAGAGGACATCGCGGGCGAGGCGCCCGCGTCCGACACCGCGAAGGAAAAACTGCGTCGCCGCGGAGGCAATGGGCTGTCGTTGGCGGAAAGCATTGATTTGAAACACGAGATGGCGCGCGCGGCGGAAAACGCGAGCGGTTTCGAAAAAGACGAAAAAGCTGGGGCGAACACCGAAAAATTGGCGCCGAAACGCCGCCCTCGCGCCCTATGAAGATTGGCGCTCTTCCGCATTGAGCAGGGGAGCGTTATGATCAAAAAAAGGGAGGAGGGTGAAATGAAAGAATTAGAAACACGACAAGCTAAGTCTCGCGCTGCCAGCCTGAGTGCCGTGAGCACTTTTCCGGAAATGGTGTTTGGATCGTTTTGGAAATATTTTTTTGTTTTTGAAGCGCGCGGCTTCCTCGAAAGGTTGCCGGCGTTAGTTGCGTTGCTGAATGGTGGCGGAGAAAAGGTCATCGCAGCCGTTGATCAAAAGGAAGTTCAGGCAAGCAAGGATCGCCAGGGCGAATATGGCCGCATCGATTTGAATAAAATAAACGCAATATTCACCCTTGCCGCCACCAGCGATTATAACGGCGCAAATCACGACGGAAGGGAATTGGCCGCCAAATGGCTGCATGAGGAGCAGCGATTGTTCATCGCGGCTGAGAAGGGGCGTTGGTGCATTCATTTGGACAGTGTTTATGGAGTGGGTCTGATCGCGATTGGAAACGAGGACGAGTTGGCAAAAAAATCCATGTTTATTCGCGCGGTGAATGCTTTGGGCGTGGATGAGTGCAAAGAGCAAGAAATGGGTTTGAGCAAAAAAGAGTTTGATGTTTTTATCGCGAATTATGGAGGCGCGCTTTCAAAAAAACATTGGGAAGAAACATCCTGGAAAAATCATCCCGATTTTAGGGCGAAAATTCATCTCTATGAGAAGGGAGAGGCCAAGCGGCCAATTTGTTTTCCACCAGCAGCGATTTTTGGATATCATTTGCGTTTTGAAAGCGGAGCGCCTCCCAAAGATATATACGGATGGGGTTTTTACGCCCGGTGGCACCCCGAACCGGGTTTTTGCCTGCCATTGGGGGGTGATGAAATCGTGAAAATGACATTATTAGACCGTGCGACATGTGAGCCGAGCATGAAAATCGGCCAAAAATGCACGGTGTTTAGCGGGCTAGATTTTGCCCGCGGAGAAATTATCGAGGTTTTTTCTCCGCGAGAAAAACCCGCGAAAAAGCCAGACCCTATGGGGCATTGACAGTGCGCCTTGACGAGGAATGGCCTGCGGTGAGAGAATGAAGGCCTGAATCAAACGAATCATTTCGCCGCTCCAATCCTTTGCGCTCAACGAGCAAAAAGTCAAACGGCGCAAGGCTCAACGCGTTTTAGGCTCACGACCCCATGAACATCAACGAAACCCCCTCCTCGAACGCTCCCGTCGGCGCGCTTGAAGCATTGGAGCAGCTTGAAGGCTGGAACGACTGGGGGCGCGAGCGGTGGATCGCCGCGGCGCTGGGGATGGCTGCGAAAGCCGGCGAGCGCCTGAGCCGGACGCCTGAGGCCGCGGAGAAAATTCTCGCGACTCTTTCTCCCGCGGGCGACTCGCTTTACGTCGCCCTTTGCCTGGCCGCCCGCTGCGGATCCGTTGCGCAAATGCAGCGGTTCATTGATTTGGGGGCCAACCCCTTGCGTCCTTACGAAGAAATCAAGGCGGCCAACGAGAAGGCGCGGGAAGCCGCGAAAAGAGAGGACGCCATTGGCCCTTGCACGTCGGTGGGGATGCCGTTGTGGGAAGCGATTGAGGCTGGCCGGCATCGCGCGGCCCTGTGGCTGATCGAACAAGGGGTGGAACCCGCGCCGAATGCTTTTGCCAAGGCATTGCTGTCGGTTCTCAAATGGCAGGGACCTGGCGAGTCCGACACCGATCGAGAGCGCCTTCGCGAATGGCTTGCGCCGCGCATGGAACCCGCGCAACAGGAGGATTGGGCCAACGGAGCGTGCGTGGCGATCGCCAATGTCTGGGAACAGGGTTATCGGATGGGCGGGAGACCCGGCGAGACCGAGGAAGAGGCGCGGCGCGAGCAGGAGCGAAAAAACCGGGCAAACAAAACAGTGTTGGGTTGGACGCGCCGGGCCATCGAGTGGGGCTCGACAATAAATCCCGCGCCAGAAGAAATGGCCACCCCGATGGGGCTCGCCATTTACGCCGATTCGCTGGCGATGGTCCAAGAGTTTTTCAATTTGGGCGCGCGGTTTGAGGATGCTCGGCTCGGCAAACGCAATTCCTTGCCCGCCGAAATCACAAAAGCGGGCTTTGGGCCCGGAATGTCTCTCTTGCTCGCGTTTGCGCAGCCACCGGTGCTTGAATGGGCATTCGCGCATGGCATGGCCCCCGAGAGCGAGGAAGAATGGGATCGCGTCGCGAGCGTCATGCGCGAAACGTTGAGGCCGTCGTCCTCGGCAAGAGAAATTGACCGCGTTCAATGGATTGAATCTCACATTGAACGTCGGCGCCTCCAGGGCGTCGTGTCGTCAGTCTCCGCGTCCGCCGCCATTGCCAAGGAGGGTGAATCTGGCGTGGCAGACGCAGCCGAAGCGCGGCCATCGGGAGCGCATCGCCTGTGATCCTCTGAGCTTGGACTTGGAGCGGGGGAGGTCCAGAAGGACCCTAAAAAGCTGCTGAAGCCGGGCATATCTGTCCTTCCGCAGGCGCCTGGAGCGCTCCAAGCCACCCGCTAAGGAAATAGCAGGCGATTGAGGAAGGACCCTGGGCCGCGCTCGCTGTTTGGCGTGGCGTTGCTGAGACATAAGAAGAGTGGGTGGGTGATATTCGCGCGCCTAAAACAACTCGTCAAATGCCGCGTTTCTCTCTTCGTCTGCGTTTTCAGAAAGCCATTCGCCGAATGCTTCGATCGCCGCTTCATTGTTGTTGTCGATCAGGTGCTGTTTGGCGTCAGACTCCCAATCCTCAATGTTGGCGCGAATGGATCTTAGGTATCCCTCGTCGTCGCCGTCAAAGCCAATTGGAACAACAATGAAGTTGCTCTCCGTGAGTTTGTTTTTCGCCAAGTCAAGAAAATCGAAATAGACCTCGTAGTGGAACATGACTCGTTCGCCAATGCGATCGAACAGGGCATGCATGTCCAATTGGAGTTTGGCTATTTCCATGGTGAAATCTCGCCGAGAGGGTTTAGGAACATGCCATTGTATCATGGCCCCGAAAACACGCCTCCACTATTGTTTTTTCGCGCGTTGTCCCACAGTCGCACATCCGGTTTGAGGGCGTCCGACAACCGCGTATGTCAGCGTGGAATCCCGCAGCGTTGGCAATTGGTTTGACGAACAGCTCAAGAAAAAAATGAAAGCCTGCCTGGGGCCCTCATTGGGGTCTTCGGTGGTGCGGGGCCGCACAAGGCGCGTGCATGCCATTGAAACCGGTGGCCTGATCTTGTTTTGCTACGGGACGGAGCGTTGGGCCGTGAGGCCTTTGGACGCAAAAGAAGGCGCGAAAATCGAGGC
>Ga0209888_1000781_pt1 | contig 12532 bp, 13 predicted proteins | sample OrgsoiDNA_201059_FD_185807 | JGI IMG/M metagenome (GOLD analysis project Ga0209888, IMG submission 185807) | Permafrost soil microbial communities from the Arctic, to analyse light accelerated degradation of dissolved organic matter (DOM) -... | ecosystem: Environmental > Terrestrial > Soil >...
GCGGTGCAAGTAGCCGCCCATAGAAGTTTGTGGCGCTGGCGAGGTCGTTGGTGCCGATTGTGACATGGCTGAACATGAGGCGCTCCGATGGGATTAGGGTATGCGCCTACCCAACTTACCTTGTGTAAGTTAGGCCGGCACCTATTGATGCGGCAAAAGGTTACCGATTTCACTCGCCCGCTGCGTCGGCAGGCGCGTGAGGACGTCCTTCAAATAAGCATACGGATCATGCCCGTTGAGCCGCGCCGACTGGATCAAACTCATGATCGCCGCCGCGCGTTTACCGCTGCGCAGTGATCCTGCGAAGAGCCAGTTCTTGCGACCTAACGCCCATGGCCGAATCTGGTTCTCGGCCCAGTTATTATCAATGGGCACAGCCCCGTCGTCGAGATAGCGCGACAGCGCCGTCCAGCGTTTGAGGCTGTAATCCAGAGCTTTGCTTATCGCCGAGCCGTCGTGCACGATCTGGCGCTGGGCGATCATCCAGGCATGCAGAGCATCCATCACCGGTACAGCTTTTTCTTGCCGTATTCGGTGGCGTAAATATGGTTCCAGGTCGCGGACTTCGCTCTCGACTTCGTACAGCAACTGGATGTAACGCAAGGCCTGCTCGGCGAGCTGGCTCTTGTTCGTGGCGTGTAATTCAAAGAACTTGCGCCGCGCATGAGCCATGCAGCCGATCTCGGTGACGCCGAGTTCAAAGCTGGCCTTGTAGCCACCAAAATCGTCGCAGACCAGCTTGCCTTTCCAGTCTTGCAGGAAGTTGCGTGCATGCTCTCCGGCGCGGCTGGGGCTGAAGTCGTAAACGACCGCCGCCAAGTCCGAGAACTGGCTGGTGGCGTAGGCCCAGACATACGCGCGATGGGTTTTCTTTGCGACCGGCGTAAGCATCTGCACTGGCGTTTCATCGGCATGGATTACGCCATGTTCGAGAACAGCATCGCGCAGGGCATCCTCTCATTCAATGGCGTGGCGAAACCTTGTATCTCAACCCTGGGAGCGCGAGCCCACGGCGTTTCAAACTGCCGGTGACATTGGCGCTGCTGCAGGCGCGGCCTGGCCAGCGCTCACCGAGACATCTGGAGTAGAGCCGTCATAAACTGAGCGCTCTCTTACGTTGAGGTCACTTCATGAGATGGGTACTCGGCTGCCTGCTGTCTTTCTTTGCCTTCTCGGCTTTTTCAGCCGATCTGCGCATGCTGACCGACAACCATCCACCCCTGCATTTTCAGCAAGGCGATGAACTGGTGGGGTTCGGTGTTGACGTGGTGCACTCTCTCGCAGAGAGAACAGGCGATCATGTGCGTATTGAACAGGCGCCGTTGCTTCGGGCCTTGCAAGTCGCTGGTACCGGCTCAGACACCGCAGTTTTTACCGTACTGCGTACTGCCGAACGCGAGTCTCACTACCAGTGGGTAGGTCCATTGATGGAGGTCGAAACGGCGCTGTATGCGGGATCTGGAAAAACACAGCCTTTGCATAGCCTGCAGGAAGCCAGCACCGTCGGCCGGATCGCGTTGCCGCGCAAATGGCTGGCTTACGATTACCTGAAAAAACAGGGGATGAGAAATTTGTATGGCGTGGAAACCCCAGAACAAATGATGAGGTTGCTACGCCTGGGGCGAGCAGATCTGATCGTCGCGGATACGCTCACCATTGCCACCCTGGCTCATGAGGTCGGGCTCGAACCTGACGAACTGCACTACCAATTGCCACTGATGACGCAGGGCGCCTATATCGCCTTCTCCCCACAGGCAGATGCTCACCTGGTTGCGCGCTGGCAGACGGCGCTCGACGAGATGAGCCGTGATGGACGCCTGCAACAGCTGAAGCAGCGTTGGTTGATTGATCGCGTAACAAAGTAACTCTGGAGTTGGCGAGTATTTTTATGCTGCCGCCTTCCATCGCCGACTTCGATCTGGGTATCGCATTCAACCCATGCTATCGATATCGGGGCTGGCAGGGGCCTCCCACTGTCGTTACTACCTCCTGACCCGTCTCAACTATGCTTATGCCATACCAAACCGGAAGCCGTTCTCCATGATGTTCTCTGCGGACTGTTATACAGAGCAGCCGCAGCGATAACGCAGAGTGGCTGTCGAAACAGAGAGTCAGGCGTCAATCGAAAGGGGGCATGAAAATGACACGCGTCCGAGTTGAGGGTTTTACTCTCTCGCTTGACGGATACGGAGCGGGTCCGAATCAGGACCTGAGTCATCCGCTCGGCGTGGGCGGGACAGATTTACACCAGTGGTTGATCCCAACACGCACGTTCCAACGAGCCCATTTTGGCGCCGACGGCGGCACAACAGGGATCGATGACGACTTCGCTGCGCGGGGTTTCAAGAATGTGGGCGCCTGGATTCTCGGAAGAAACATGTTCGGACCGATTCGCGGCTCATGGCCCGACATGAACTGGAAAGGCTGGTGGGGGGACAATCCACCCTATCACGTTCCAACGTTCATCTTGACTCATCACGCGCGCGCGCCCCTCCACATGGAAGGCGGAACGACGTTCTACTTCGTCACGGGCGGTATTCACGAGGCGCTTGATCAGGCGCGCGATGCCGCCAACGGAATGGATGTGCGCATTGGCGGTGGGCCTGACACTATTCAGCAGTATCTTCGTGCCGGCCTTATCGATGAACTGCATATCGCTATTTCGCCGGTCCTGCTGGGCGGGGGAGAGCGACTGTTCGAGGGGATTGACGCGCGCGCGCTGGGATACGAATGCGTTCAGTTCGTCGCGTCGGAAAAAGCCACCCATGTTGTACTCCGGCGCTCAGTCTGAGAGTCGAGTAACGGAGTCACCTGATCAAGGCTGTCATACCGCAGCGCTCTGATGTTACTGGCCAGGGTCTTCGGCAAGACCCTGGCTCGTGCTCCCAAGGCTCGCCAGAAATCTAGAGCCAGATCGGCACGATGGACGCTACGAGCAGGCCCCCCAGGGTCATGTTTAAAACACGCCATTGTCGTTCGCTTTTCAGCAGGCGCGACAGGGCCAGCCCGGCGCCGCACCACAATGCCAGCGAGCACATGCATGACACGGCAAACACCAGGCCCAATAGCAGCGCCAGTGACGCAGGCCCCTGGGTCAGCGATGCGAATGAGGCGGCGGCACTGAGTGTCATCGCCCAGGCTTTGGGGTTTTGCAGAAGCAGCCAGATGCCAGCCAGAAAACTCGCTGGTTTTTCGCTGACGGCTGCGTTGCCAGGTCTGCCGCGCAGTGCTATCTGCCAGGCGAGCCAGAGCAGATAAAGTGAGCCCACCAGTTTCATCGCCAATTGCAGAGAAGGTGCCGCCAGGATAAGGCTGCCCAGACCGCCGGCCGCCGCTACAGCCACCATTGCCAAGCCAACCGATATGCCCGACAGCAGTGGCAGTGAGCGGACCCAACCGAAGTTTGCTCCGGATGCCGTCGCCAGGGTTGTTGCGCCACCCGGGCTGAAGGTGGCGATCAAAACGAAGAGCAGAAGCGGGAGTAGTGATTCGAACATGACAAGTTTCCTCAAGTGGTCTCGACTTGATACCGAGTTGCCGACTAGCATGGAAGCTAATGTTCTTAATCCTATGCATTACGAGTGCTTATGCTATGCGGACCTTGGATCTTTTGCTTCTGCGCAGTTTTGTCGTGGTTGCAGAACAACGCAGCATGACGGTGGCTGCTCAGCATTTGCATGTGAGCCAAGGCGCAGTCAGCCAACAGATCAGAAGGCTTGAGGAGATACTGGGAGGGACGTTGCTTGTCCGTGACCGACGTGGAATCCGCCTCGCACCACTCGGTGAGCGCTTATTTATCAAGGCCCAGCAAATGCTGGCGCTTAACCAGCAGATTTGGGCTGACGTGACGGAGGGCGCCCTCCAGGGGCGGGTGCGTCTGGGTGTGCCTTATGACCTGGCCGGTGCCTGGATTGCGCCGATGCTCAAGTCGTTTGTCGAGGCGAATGCGCAGGTGGAGCTGTCACTGAAATGTGGTTCGTCGGCAGACCTGAAAAGTGAAGTCAGCAAAGGCTCACTGGATCTGGCCATTATTGAAGAGGCGGTCAACGGCGCCAGCGGTGAATGCCTGTCGATCGAGCGTCTGGTATGGGTGGGGGCCAGTGGCGGTAAAGCCTTCCTGAATACACCATTGGCGATATCCCTGGTCGCGGATACCTGTGCGTTTCGCGAGCCTGTGATTGCCGCTCTGGAACGCCAGGATCGGCAGTGGAAGATGCTCTTTGAAAACGGCAACCTTGAGACAACGGTAGCGGTGGTCAGCAGCGATCTGGCGGTGTCGGCCTGGTTGAAGTCGGCGGTGCCTTCTGGTTTGGAGATTCTGCCCACCGAAGCACAGTTACCTGATTTACCGCCGTTTGTGATTTCACTCCTTCGATCAAAAGGTATCGCGAGTGCAGCCTCTGTCGAGCTTGTTCGCCATATTCATGAGCATCTTGACCGCTCCTGATTCGCCGAGCATCCGACGCAGAAGCGGGCAGTCTGCGTCCCCTACCTGATCCGCCTCGGGCTTACGCCTTGGCGGCGTTCCGTGCCGCCTCGAATACATCGCGTGCGGATGTCGTACCCGCTACCTGTTCCGTACCCTCGACGCCCAGGTCCATCCATCCTGCATTCACAGCTTCAAACATGGCTTCGGCCGGCCCGGTGTGGCCCTTCGGGATGCCGAATTGTTCGAACGCTTGCGCCCACCCTGCACGTGGGACTGCAAAGGCTTTCACGTCGAGATTCAGGACTTCACCCAATTGCGCCGCGACTTCATCCGCGCTGACCATCGAACCCAGTTCGACGACGCGCTGCCCTGGCCACGCCGGCCCGGTTAACAGGGTGGCGACCTGCGCGCCGATGTCCTTCGTCGCGACCATGGTCGATTTCCGGTTTGTCGGACTGTAGTAGACCGGTAGCGTTCCGCCCTGGGCGACCTGCAAGCCGTAGAGGAAGTTTTCGAAGAAGCCACCCGCGCGCACAAAGGCGATGGGCGATATCAGGTCGCGAAAACCTTGCTCCAGCAGCGACAAGGCCGTGATCATTCCAAGCCCGCTGGTCCTGTTTGCACCCATCGATGACAGCACGACCACCCGCGGCGGCGCAGCCTGGGTGAGGGCTTCGACATAGTTCGCAATCACGCCCTTGGCTTCCTTGTAATCGGGCGAGGGCGCCCAGACCGCCGGCAACATGACAAACGCGCCTTCAACGCCTTTGAGCGCCCGCTCGATCGCTGCCGAATCATTCCAATCACCGTCAACCAGCTCCACGCCCTGGTCAGCCCAGCTTGACGCTTTCTCGCGATTGCGGACGAGCGCACGTACTTTCTTGCCGTGGGCCAACAGATGTTCTGCTGTTGCGCCACCGACTTTTCCCGTGATTCCCATGACTAAAAACATGCATTTTCTCCAGGTCTTGAGGGGCAGGGTGCTGCCCCGGTTGGTTCAGCGAATGAGCGGCAGAATCGCCCGGATACGAGCATCGCGCGCGTAGAGGCCACCCCAGGTCATCGCGCCCAGAAGCTGGGAAATGATTTCCGGCGGCGACCCCAGCTCACCAAGGCGGACATGGGCGCAGATGGCACCGCCCAAAAAGCCTGTCACCAGGATCGCGCCGAGGACGGCAGTGGCCGGGATGGCGTAAAGGAGGGCGCAGGCAAGTACGATCGGACCCATCACACGGGTCAGGTCCATCGCGAACCCGGTTTCCTGCAACAGGCTCGCGATCTGTGCCGGCGCGAACATTTGAACGGTGCCGTCTGCCACCAGGGCGATAACGACCAACGCGCTCATTATCCAGCCGACCCACAGGGCGCGATGGGAGGTCATGGTTTCAGGCACCTGATGCAGATTCATGGTTTCGGACACTGGTCGTTCTCCGCTGGGGTTATCCAGTTTTGAAGCTTACTGTGTCTCTATGGTGTTATAAGCACTGGAAAAGTGAACGTACTGTTCTCTATATGGTGAACAATGCCGAGGCCCGAACATGCAGAATCTCGAACCCCTCCTCATCTTCATAACGGTGGCGGAAATGGGCAGCTTCACCCGCGCGGCCGATAGCCTGGGTATCCAGAAGGGCAGGGCCTCAACGGCGGTCCGTAAGCTGGAAGAGGAGATTGGTGTCAGGCTCCTGCACCGGACGACGCGCAGCGTGCAGTTGACGGAGGACGGACGTGCCTTTCATGCCCGTGCCCGCGATCTGCTTGCTGACGTCGATGACTTGCACTCGATGTTTGCAAGCGATCACGTGGCACTTCGCGGGCGTTTACGGGTCGATTTTCCGACCGAGGTCGCGCGCGCCACTATCGTGCCGGCCTTGCCGGCCTTTATGGCGGCTTATCCCGAGTTGGAGCTGGAGGTGTCGAGTACGGATCGGCAAGTCGATCTGGTTCAAGAAGGGTTCGACTGCGTATTGCGGCTTGGACCCATAGGGGACGAGACGCTGATTGCCCGGCCACTGGGCCAGTTGCGCATGGTCAATGCCGCCAGCCCTGCCTATCTGGCGCGCCATGGCGTACCTCGATCGCTGGAAGATCTCCAGCGCCAGGGACATCGGACCATTCATTTTTCGACGATACTGGGGGCGCGGCCCTATGGATGGGAGTATCCAGACGGCGACAGCTACGCGACGCTTCAGTTGCCAGGTGCGCTACACGTCAACAGCGCACAGACCTATGAAGCCGCTGCCCTTGCCGGCCTTGGCCTGATTCAGGCGCCACTCCTGGGGATTGGTCGATACCTGGAGAGTGGAGCGCTGGTCGAGATCCTCCCCGATTTGCGTCGCCGGGCGCTCGCCGTGTCCCTTGTCGTGGCCCATCGGAGCAATCTGTCGCGCCGGGTCCGCGTCTTCATGAAATGGGTCGAAGATGTGCTGACGCCTTATCTGGAATAGCGAGGCGAACCTCTTCCTGGTCTCAGCTTTTCGACTCGCCTCGCTTCACCATCGCGCGCCATTCCTGCACGCTTGATCGCTCGTGCATCCTGGCATGCCAGGCGGCCAATGCTTCACATTCATCAGGGATCGGCAGTTTCACCAGCGAGGCGAAAATCATGCCGCCCAGTACCGCAATGTCGGCCATCGAAAACTCATGACCCGCCACAAAAGGCTGACTCTTCAGGACGCTGTTGAAATAGTGCATCCCCCTGACGGCCTTATCGCGCATCCGCTCACCCCATTCAGGGTTCTGAGACAGCTCGACGTCCGGCCCAAGCCCGGGCGTTGCGTGATGGAAATACACACTGACGGCGTCTAGAAATTCGATTTCCGCACGCTTGGTCATCATATGGATGAGGCCTTTCTCAGTGGGTGTTTTACCCGTGAGCGTAGGGGCGCCCTCCAGAACATCAAGGTACTGGGTGATGGCGGTGCACTCGGCAATGAGCGTGCCGTCGTCCAACTCCAGGACGGGCAGTGTTCCAGAGTAATTGATGGCCAGAAACTCGGGGTTCTTGTGCTCGCCTGTCCAGAGATTGACCGATACAAACTCGACCCGGGACAGCAGCCCTTTCTCGGCTAGCGCGATACGGACACGCGCCGGGTAGGGCCCGTTGTACCAGTCGTAGATTTTCAGCATCGGGTGTTTGGATGCGTCGGTGTGCGGTTGCTGGAAAGTCATGATTTATTTACCTGCCTGTCAAATGGTAGGTAAAAGATTGAGCGCTTGATTCTGCGCTGTCAACAACTACCTGTCAGTTGGCAGGTAGCAAGTTGTGCGAGTAACATCGGGCCAAATGACCCCATGAATCAAAGCATCGAGGAATAAAAACGTGAGCGAAAATGCCCGGGAAGCCATATTGGAAGCGGCCAAAGGGGCGGCTCAAATCCACGGCTACAGTGGGATCAATTTCCGAAGCATTGCTGACGCGGTAGGGATCAAGAACGCAAGCATCTATTACCATTTTTCGAGCAAGGCCGATCTCGGCGCTGCCGTAGCCAGGCGCTACTGGGAAGACACCACCAGTGTTCTGGAGGCCATACGCACTGAAAACTCTGACCCGATCAGCTGCCTGCAGGTCTACCCGTCGATCTTCCGAAGTTCACTCAAGGGTGGAAACAGGCTGTGTTTGTCCAGTTTCATGGCCGCGGAATACCAGGACCTGCCCGAGGAAGTGAAGCGTGAGGTGCTGGTGTTTGCGGACATCAATGTGGCGTGGCTGGCGAACGTACTCGCTGATTTCGGCCTCGCTGGTGTCGAGGTGTGCGAACGACGTGCCCGGGCCATTTACACCGCTGTTGCCGGTGCTCAATTGATTGCCCGCACGCGCGTCGATATCGGTTTGTTCGACGAACTGATTCAGAGCTACCGAGAGGCGGGACTCATTCCGACATAACAGGTTTGACGCCTCAAGGTTGGCTGTTTCCAGCCTGACCGCCAAGGGGGTGCCGGCTGGCGCCGGGTGGTTGGCCGGTGATGCGTTTGAAGGCGCGGCTGAAGGCCGCCTGAGAGGTGTAGCCCAGGCGTTGCGCGACGGTTTCGATAGGCAATCGCTCCAGGCTCAGCCATTGACTGGCGAGGCGCATCCGCAGTTCCGTGGCATAGCGCAGTGGGGGGATGCCGATAGTGGCCTGGAAGCGCTCGGCGAAGACCGAGCGGGAGGTATTACATTGCGCCGCCAGTTCCGCCACGGTCCAGTCATGTGCCGGCTCTCGGTGCAGGGCCAGGAGCGCCCGGGCCAGCCTGGGGTCGCGCAACGCGGCCACCAGGCCAGAGGCGTTGCCGCAGGCGCATTCCACCCAGCCGCGCACGATCATCGCCGCCACTACGTCGGCGAGACGAGCGAGGATGCCTGCAAAACCAACGCGTGCGGAACGCACTTCACGTTCCATGGCGGCAAGAATCGGCATAAGCCCAGGGTAACGCTGTCCCCTGGCATCAATCAGCATCAGATCTGGCATCAGCCCGCCAAGGCCTTGCAGGCTGCCGAGCTCAAACTCCATGCCGCCGCTGAAGATAATGGTGCTGGGGCTGGTATCGGCACCGAGGGACGCATCCACGGCGCAGACCGTGTCGCCGAGAGGGGCAGCGTCGAAGCTGCCGATATCTTGGGCGGGTACGTCCAGGCTTGAGAGAAGCTGATGGGCTTCCCCCTGGGCGATGAACACGGCGTTGCCGGCCGACAACTCGTACCAGGTGCCGTCCTCTGCAAGCAGGACGGCGGTGCCGACGGCGATGAAGTGGAAGTAGGCGTGCCCGGGCTTTGCCGCGAAACCCAGCCCGAAAGAGGGGCCGGCCTGGATGCGACGGTACTCGACGCCCCGCAGGCGCATGCCGCGCAACAGTTCGTTGATGAGGTCGGACGATAAGGCGAACGAATCCAGAGAGGTCATTTCGGGGTTTTGGTCAAAAAATCAAGATTTTGCATCATAGATCATCCTGATCTGCGTCCATAGACTTCTGGTTGAGATTATTTCCAGAGGTTCCTAGTGATGAGTAAGGGTGTGTGTGACGTTGTGGCCCATGCGCGCGTTGGTACCGAGGCTGATGCAGAACCGGCGACGCCGGCCTGGATGGCGGTGTTCTCGCTGGCGATGGGCGTGTTTGGATTGTTGACGGCGGAGTACCTTCCGGCCAGCTTGCTGACACCGATGGCCGTTGAACTTGGGGTGTCGGAAGCCTTGGCAGGGCAGGCGGTGACTGTGACGGCGATGGTGGCGCTGTTCTCCGGGTTACTGGTACCAGGCTTGACACGAGGGATCGACCGGCGAGTGGTACTGCTGTGTTTTTCCACGCTGATGATTGCCTCCAACCTGCTGGTGGCGTTCTCGTCCAGCCTGACGCTGTTGTTGATCATGCGGATCCTGCTCGGCATCGCATTGGGCGGCTTCTGGAGCATGGCGGCGGCAGTGGCGATGCGCCTGGTGCCGGCGGCGCTGCTGCCACGGGCCTTGTCGATTATTTTCAGTGGTATTGCTGTGGGCACCGTGGTGGCGGTGCCGCTCGGCAGCTACCTGGGCGGGCTGTACGGTTGGCGCACGGCTTTTGTGGCGGCCGCCGCCGTCGGGGTAGTAACGCTGGTTTTCCAGCTGTTCACGCTGCCGCCCCTGGCGCCGCGCAAGACGGCGCGGTTGAGAACGGTGCTTGAAGTGCTGCTACGTCCGGGTATCGCCGTGGGCATGCTGGGCTGCGTGTTGGTGCACACAGGGCACTTTGCGTTGTTCACCTATATCCGGCCGTTTCTGGAAAGCACAACGGGCGTAGGGGCTGACGGACTGGCGCTGATGCTGCTGGGGTTCGGCGTGGCCAACTTCGTCGGCACGCTGCTGGCCGGCTGGCTAATTGAACGTAGCCCGCGCGCAACGATGGTACTGATGCCAGCGCTGGTCGGTGTTGCAGCCTTAGCCTTGGTGCTGTTGCCTGCGTCTGTGCCGTGTCAGGCGTTGCTGTTGGCGCTCTGGGGCATGGCTTTCGGCGGCGTGCCAGTGGCGTGGTCGAACTGGGTGGCCCGAGCGGTGCCCGATCAGGCGGAAAGCGCAGGAGGAATGGTGGTGGCCTCGGTGCAATCCGCGATTGCAGCGGGTGCTGCCGCGGGGGGCGCGATGTTCAGCTTCAGTGGCATCGCCGGCGTGTTTGTCGCCGCCGGTATCCTGATGCTGCTCGCCGCGCTGTTGATCGGGCTGCGGGTCAAGGTCGAGGCACCGAGGTACGGAGCAGAGGTGGGGCCGGTGCTGCATCTTTAATGTTCGCGATTTACGGTGATCCCTTACCGCAGACAAATAGTACGTTCACCCTTGGCACTCTCCTTGGCATCCCTATCAACACGACGGTCAGACCGGGTGTCATTTTCTTGTACTCATGTCGGCGTACATTGTGCAGCTTACAGACTGTTGTGATCGTGCTGAATGGTCGCGGCCGGGACGTCCATGGCGCAGGTACGGAGCGGGAAAGGGACTACAAATCCAGCTCCATTACCGGCGTAGGAATTTTCAGGCAGCCCCAGGTCCAGTTCAGGCCCACTCAGCAACTTGAGCGTTCTGCTCTTTCGATCTGCAGTCAGTGAAGGCACAATGTGCATCCTTTTTTGACTGGCCATGTCGGAGGCCTTGAAATGATCAAGACGCCGTACTACCTCATCGACAAACAAAAGCTGCTGGTGAACCTGCAGAAAATCGCTTACGTGCGCGAACAGTCCGGGGCCAAGGCCCTGCTGGCGCTCAAGTGCTTCGCCACCTGGTCGGTGTTTGACCTGATGCAGCAATACATGGACGGCACCACGTCGTCCTCGCTCTACGAGCTCAAGCTCGGTCGGCAGAAGTTCGCTGGCGAGACCCACGCCTACAGCGTGGCCTGGGCCGACGACGAGATCGAGGAGATGCTCGACAACTGCGACAAGATCATCTTCAACTCCATCAGCCAACTGCAGCGCTACACCGAAGCCTCCGCCGGCAAGGTGCGCGGTCTGCGGGTCAACCCGCAGGTGAGCAGCTCGGATTATCTGCTGGCCGACCCGGCGCGCCCGTTCAGCCGCCTGGGCGAGTGGGATCCGGTCAAGATCGAGCAGGTCATCGAGCAGATTTCCGGCTTCATGTTCCACAACAACTGCGAGAACGGCGACTTCGACCTGTTCGACCAGATGCTGTGCACCATCGAAGAGCGCTTTGGCCACCTGCTGCACAAGGTCGAGTGGGTCAGCCTCGGCGGCGGTATCCATTTCACCGGTGAAGGCTACGCGTTGGACGCCTTTTGCGCGCGCCTCAAGGCCTTCTCGGAAAAGTACGGCGTGCAGGTTTACCTGGAGCCGGGCGAAGCGGCCATCACTCAGAGCGCGTCGCTGGAAGTCACCGTGCTCGACACCCTCTACAACGGCAAGCACCTGGCCGTCGTGGACAGCTCCATCGAGGCGCATATGCTCGATCTGTTGATCTATCGCCTGAATGCCAAGCTGGCTCCCAGCGAGGGTGAACACACCTACATGGTGTGCGGCAAATCCTGCCTGGCCGGAGATATTTTCGGCGAGTATCAATTTGATCGTCCGCTGACCATCGGCGATCGGCTGTCGTTTGTTGACGCAGCAGGTTACACAATGGTCAAGAAAAATTGGTTCAACGGCCTGAAAATGCCGTCCATCGTGGTGAAGCAACTCGACGGAAGTGTCGAGGTGGTTCGTGAGTTTGGTTACAACGACTACATGTCCAGCCTTTCCTAAGCTGGCAGAAAAAAGAGAAATAGATAATTGAAGAAGAACGTACTTATCATTGGTGCAGGAGGTGTCGCCAAGGTGGTGGCCCACAAGTGCGCGCAGCACAACGACGAACTCGGTCGTATTGCTATCGCGTCGCGCAACATCTCCAAATGCCAGGCCATCATCGACAGCGTCAAAGCCAAGGGCAGCCTCAAAGTGCCCGCCGATATCCAGGCCTTCTCGTTGAACGCCCTGGATGTCGAAGCGACGAAGGCGTTGATCCGCGAAACCGAATCGCAGATCGTCATCAACGTCGGCTCGTCCTTCCTGAACATGTCGGTGCTGCGTGCCTGCATCGATACCGGCGTGGCCTATCTGGACACCGCCATTCATGAAGAGCCGGGCAAAGTCTGCGAGACGCCGCCCTGGTA
>Ga0209888_1000789_pt1 | contig 12422 bp, 12 predicted proteins | sample OrgsoiDNA_201059_FD_185807 | JGI IMG/M metagenome (GOLD analysis project Ga0209888, IMG submission 185807) | Permafrost soil microbial communities from the Arctic, to analyse light accelerated degradation of dissolved organic matter (DOM) -... | ecosystem: Environmental > Terrestrial > Soil >...
GCGTGACCCGGGCCAACTGGGACAAGCTCGGCATTCTTGCCCTGGTGATCGTGCTGGTGCTGCCGTTTTCCCTCGCCGCCGCGCCGCGCCTGACCTTGCTGCGCATGGGCGAAGACCGCGCCAAGAGTTTTGGCGTCGACGTCCGCCGTTTGCGTTTCGCCTCGTTGCTGCGCATCAGCCTGTTGTCGGCCACGGCGGTGGCCTTTGTCGGCACCATCGGCTTTATCGGCCTGGTCGGGCCGCATATCGCCCGGATCCTGGTAGGCGAGGACCAGCGTTTCCTGCTGCCGGCCAGTGCGTTGGTGGGGGCGTTGCTGCTGTCGCTGTCGTCGATTGCCAGCAAGCTGATCCTGCCCGGAGTGATCGTGCCGGTGGGCATCGTCACTGCCCTGGTGGGGGTACCGATCTTCGTCTTGCTGGTATTCAAACGCGGGAGGCAGCTATGACGGCTCCGTACGATGGCTTGCGAATCGAACACGCGGTGATCGGCTATGGACGACGGGAGGTGGTTCGCGATGTGACGCTGCCCGCCCTGCAACCCGGCACGCTGACGGCATTGATCGGCCCCAATGGAGCCGGCAAATCGACCTTGCTGCGTGGCGTGGCCGGGCTGGAGAACATGCACGGGGCGGTGCACCTGGCCGGCGACGATCTGGCGAAGTTGTCGGTGGCCGAACGGGCGCGCCGGGTGACCTATATGCCGCAGAACCTGCCGCCGGGCCTGAGCCTGAGCGTCATGGAAAGCGTGGTTGCGGCGTTGCGGGTCGGGCAACTGTCCAATGCGCAGTGCCTGGAGGAAGCGTTCAAGGCCTTGCAACGGATCGGTATCACCCACTTGGCGGACCAATGGTTGAGCACCTTGTCCGGCGGGCAACGGCAGCTGGTCAGCCTGGCGCAACTGATTGCCCGCCGGCCCCAGGTCATGTTGCTGGACGAACCCACCAGCGCCCTGGACCTGAACTATCAGTTGAAGGTCATGGAGTGCGTGCGCTCGCTGGTGCGTGAGCACCGCCTGATTGCCGTGGTGGTGCTGCACGATATCAACCTGGCGGCACGGTATGCCGACCAGTTGGCGGTGCTGCGCCAGGGACGCCTGTTTGCCAGCGGCGCACCACAGGCGATTCTCAGCCCGGCGCTGTTTGCCGAGGTGTATGGCGTACAGGCGCGGATCGAGCGCTGTTCACGGGACACGGTGCAGGTCATGGTCGACCACGCCCTATAGCCCGAGCAGCACGCGGCTGGACACCACCGTCGCATACTCGCCGTGCAGATTGCCCAGGGACATGGCATGGACCTCCTGGGCAGTGCGCGGCGTACCAAAGTAGTCGGCCTTGTCGAAGGTGTAGCACGCATCCTCCACCACCCAGGTCTCAAACCCGAGGTTGCCGGCCGTCCGCGCGGTCGCCTCCACGGAGTTATGGGTCGCGACACCGACAATCACCAACTGCTCGATACCGCTCTCGCGCAGCCAAGCCTCCAGCCCGGTCGCACAAAACGCATCCGGCACCCGCTTCTGCACCAGCCGCTCGCCCTCCCCCGGCGCAAAGCGCTGTTGGAATTCGACCCCAGACTGTCCGGGCCAGAACACCGACTCCGGCGAATGGGACAGATGCTGGACATGCACCACCGGACGCGCGGTCTGGCGCCAATGCTGCAGCAACTCAAGCATCCGTGCCTCGGCCTGGGGATTGTTGCGTGGCCCCAGCCGCGGATGCAGGATGCCTTGCTGCTGGTCGATCAGGATCAACGCCGCGTTTACCTGGATATCCCTGTTCATGCCTTTTCCCTTCCGATTTATCGCTCAAAATTCGAAATAAGCCCGCCCGCCGTCTTGCGCGCCTCCCTCCTGCTCACTAACGTAGCGCCTTTACTGACGCTACCCCCCGCAGGAGCCTTGCCATGGCCTCGCCAGCCTTTTCCTTCTCTCTCAAGCAATGTGGCGTTGCCGCCGCCATGGCGGGCCTGCTCGGCCTGACTGGTTGCCAGACCTGGAACTCCCAGGACAGCCTGCCACCGACCTCCGGCGTCCAGCCGATCAAGGGCCTGGCGCAGAACGTCTCAGTGCGCCGCAATAGCCTCGGCATGCCGCTGATCGAAAGCAACACCTTTCACGATGCGCTGTTCACCCTCGGTTACGTCCACGCCAGCGACCGCATCACCCAGATGGTCACCCTGCGCCTGCTCGCCCAGGGCCGGCTCGCCGAAATCAACGGTCCGGAGGCCCTCGACACCGACCGCTTCATGCGCGCCGTCAACCTGAAGAAAAGTGCCGGCGAGCTGTACAACGCCTCGTCGCCACGGCTCAAGCGCTTCTTCGAAGTCTATGCCCGGGGCGTCAACGCCTACCTGTTCCGCTACCGCGACAAGCTGCCGCCGGACCTGGCCAGCAGCGGCTACCAGCCGGAATACTGGAAGCCGGAAGATTCGGCGCTGATCTTCTGCCTGCTCAACTTCAACCTCTCGGCCAACCTGCAGCAGGAGATTGCCAGCCTGGTCCTGGCGCAGAAAGTCGGCGTCGACAAACTCGCCTGGCTGACCCCGGCCGCCCCGGACGAACCGCTGCCCCTGGCCGAAGCCGAGAAACTCAAGGGCATCGCCCTGAGCCAGGTCTCGGGCCTGGGTGCGCTGAACAAGGCCGCCGAGCAAGTCGCCGCGCTGAATATCCTCGGCTCCGGTACCTCGACCAACTGGGCCATCGGCCCGCAGCGCGCCCGTAGCGGCAAGAGCCTGCTGGCCGCCGACCTGCAACAACCGACCAGCGCGCCCGCCGCCTGGAACTACGTGCAGATTTACGCACCGAAGTACCGGGCCGCCGGGACCTCGATCGCCGGCCTGCCGATGCTGCTGTCCGGCTTCAACGGCAAGGTGGCCTGGAGCATGGCCGCCGTGCCGGGGGACAACCAGGACCTGTTCCTGGAAAAACTCAAGCGCCAGGGCAATGCGCTCTATTACGAAGCCGACGGCAAGTGGCTGCCGGCCATCGTGCGCAACGAAACCTACTTCATCAAGGGCCAGCGCTCGATCCGCGAGACGGTGTTCGAAACCCGCCACGGCCCGCTGCTCAACAGTGCACTGGACAACACCGCCTTGACCGGCGGCTACGGCCTGGCCCTGCAGACCGCCTCGTTCAAGGACGACAAGAGCCTGGATGCGTTCTTCGATCTGTCCCGCGCCCAGAGCGCCGAGAAAGCCTCCGATGCCAGCCGGGAAATCCGCGCCATTGCGCTGAACATGGTCTTCGCCGACGCCAGCCATATCGGCTGGCAGGTCACCGGGCGCTTCCCCAACCGCCGCGAAGGCGAAGGCCTGCTGCCGTCGCCGGGCTGGGACAGCCGCTTCGACTGGGACGGCTACGCGGACGCGATGCTCCACCCTTATGACCAGGACCCGGGCCAGGGCTGGCTGGGCACCGCCAACCAGCGCAGCGCAGCGCGCGGTTACGGCATGCAATTGTCCAACGCCTGGTACTACCCGGAACGCGGCGAACGCCTGGCGGAACTGGCCGCAGCCGGCAAGCAGGACAGCCGCAGCACCATCGCCATGCAGTACGACCAGAGCACCACGTTCGCCAACAAGCTGAAGAAGATGTTCGAAGCACCGGGCATGGCCGGACCGCTCAAGCAAGCCATCGACGCCCTGCCTGAAGCCGAACGCGGCAAGGCACGGGAAGCCCTCAGCCGGTTGATGGCGTTCGACGGCAGGCTCAGCGCGACTTCGGCCGATGCCGCGCTGTACGAGCTGTTCCTGCAGGAAAGCATGAAGCAGATCTTCCTCGACAAGCTCGGCCCGGAGAACGGCCCGGTCTGGCAGGCCTTTGTCGCCAACGGCAAGCTGTCCTACTCGGCCCAGGCCGATCACCTGCTGGGCCGCGAAGACAGCCCGTTCTGGGATGACAGCCGCACGCCACAGAAAGAAGACAAGCCGGCGATCCTGGCCCGCAGCCTGGCGGCGGCGATCAGCGCCGGTGACAGCCTGCTGGGCAGCGATCACAAGGCCTGGCAATGGGGCACGTTGCACCGTTACAGCTGGAAGAACGGTGCCGGCCAGGTGATTCGCGGACCGATCCAGGCCGGCGGCGACCACACCACGCTGAACACCTCGGCCTACGCCTGGGGTAGCGGGAACTTCGACGTCACCCAGGTGCCGGGCGTACGCATGATCGTCGACTTCGGCCAGATCGAACCGATGAGCGGCCAGCAGAGCCCCGGGCAGTCCGGCAACCCGGCCAGCCCGAGCTACGCCAGCGGTATCGATGGCTGGCTGAAGGCCCAGTACGTCAGCTTCCCGATGCAGCAGCAGAACTTCGACAAGGCCTACGGCACCACGCGCCTGACCCTGACGCCCGGCAAGTAACACCGTGTAGGAGCCGGCTTGCCGGCGATGGCGCCCGCGAGAACAATACAAGGCTCACCGGCCCTATCGCTGGCAAGCCAGCTCCTACACAAGCCAGTTCCCACCCAGCCCCACCGAGAGCAAGTCGGTTCCTAAAGTTACGGGTGTCACCCTTCCCGCAGCGTAACTGCACTCTTTTCTCACTCGATAACGCACCAATATTGTGCAATTTATTTCAGCCGCCCAATTTCGGGCATGATTAGCTGGCTCGGAGCCATATTCCTGCCTTTTAAAACACTTGTTCGTGACTCTGGTTCGGAAATTGCTACTTTTATCAGGTCATACGCGTTCCAGTAACAGTACTCAGTGCGCCACAAGCGCTCATATTGGTTTTTAGGGAATAAATAATGAAAAAAGCATTGCTGACCCTTTCTGCACTGGCTCTCTGCATGGCCGCCGGCTCCGCTATGGCCAAGGAATACAAGGAACTGCGCTTCGGCGTCGATCCTTCGTACGCGCCATTCGAATCCAAGGCCGCAGACGGTAGCCTGGTCGGCTTCGACATTGATCTGGGCAACGCCATCTGTGCCGAGCTGAAGGTCAAGTGCAAATGGGTCGAAAGTGACTTCGACGGCATGATCCCTGGTCTCAACGCCAACAAGTTCGACGGTGTGATTTCGTCGATGACCGTGACCGAAGCCCGCCAGAAGGCCATCGACTTCTCCAGCGAGCTGTTCTCCGGCCCGACGTCCCTGGTGTTCAAAAAGGGTGCGAACTTCTCCACGCCTGAGTCCCTCAAGGGCAAAACCGTGGGCTACGAGCAAGGCACCATCCAGGAAGCCTACGCCAAGGCCGTACTGGACAAGGCCGGTGTGACCACCAAGGCCTACGCCAACCAGGACCAGGTTTATGCTGACCTGACCTCCGGCCGCCTCGACGCTTCGGTGCAGGATATGCTGCAAGCCGAACTGGGCTTCCTGAAGTCGCCAGCGGGCGCCGGCTACGAAGTCAGCAAGCCGATCGACGATCCGCTGCTGCCGGCTAAAACCGCAGTGGGTATCAAACAAGGTAACAAAGAGCTGAAAGCCCTGTTGGACAAGGGTATTGCAGCATTGCACAAAGATGGCAAGTACGCGGAAATCCAGAAAAAGAACTTTGGTGATCTGAACCTGTACAGCGGGAAGTGATCCCTTGGCGCCCCTCGTCCGAGGGGCGCCTTTTCGACTGCCAAAGGTCTGATTTTTCATGTTCGACAACCTCCTGCAAATTCTGGGGCTTTCGGCCTTCAGCCTGAAGGGCTTTGGCCCGATCCTGCTGCAAGGCACCTGGATGACCGTCCAGCTCTCCATCCTCTCGCTGCTGGTCAGCGTGCTACTGGGCCTGCTCGGCGCCAGTGCCAAATTATCCAGCTTCAGCCTGTTGCGCATTCCGGCCCAGCTCTACACCACGCTGATTCGCGGGGTTCCCGACCTGGTGCTGATGCTGCTGATTTTCTACAGCCTGCAAACCTGGCTCTCGACCCTGACCGACGCCATGGACTGGGACTACATCGAGATTGACCCGTTTGCCGCCGGGGTCATCACCCTGGGTTTTATCTACGGTGCCTATTTCACCGAAACCTTCCGTGGCGCGATTCTCGCCGTGCCGCGCGGACAGCTTGAAGCCGCCACCGCCTATGGCCTGACCCGGGCCCAGCGGTTCCGCTTCGTGACCTTTCCGCAAATGATGCGCTTCGCCCTGCCGGGGATCGGCAACAACTGGATGGTGATCCTCAAGGCCACCGCGCTGGTCTCGATCATCGGCCTGGCCGACCTGGTCAAGGCTGCCCAGGATGCGGGCAAGAGCACTTATCAACTGTTCTATTTCCTGGTACTCGCCGCCTTGATCTACCTGCTCATTACCAGTGCTTCGAACTACGTCCTACGCTGGCTGGAACGCCGCTACGCCGCGGGCGCCCGGGAGGCCGTGCGATGATCGAACTCCTGCAGCAATACTGGCGGCCGTTCCTCTACAGCGACGGCCAGCACATCACTGGCCTGGCCATGACCCTGTGGCTGCTCAGCGCCTCGATCTTCATCGGTTTCCTGGTGTCGATCCCGCTGTCCATCGCCCGGGTCTCGCCCAAGCGCCGCATCCGCTGGCCGGTGGAGTTCTACACCTACCTGTTCCGCGGCACGCCGCTGTATATCCAACTGCTGATCTGCTACACCGGGATCTACAGCCTGGAAGCGGTCCGTGAGCAGCCGCTGCTGAACTCGTTCTTCCGTGATGCGATGAACTGCACCATCCTGGCCTTCGCCCTGAACACCTGCGCCTACACCACGGAGATCTTTTCCGGGGCGATCCGCAGCATGAACCACGGTGAAGTCGAGGCGGCCAAGGCCTATGGCCTGAGCGGCTGGAAGCTCTACGCCTATGTGATCATGCCCTCGGCCCTGCGCCGTTCGTTGCCCTACTACAGCAACGAAGTGATCCTGATGCTGCACTCCACCACCGTGGCGTTCACCGCGACCATCCCGGACATCCTGAAAATCGCCCGGGACGCCAACTCGGCGACCTACATGACCTTCCAGTCGTTCGGTATCGCCGCGATCATCTACCTGACGATCACCTTTACCCTGGTCGGTCTGTTCCGTCTGGCCGAGCGCCGCTGGCTGGCCTTTCTCGGCCCGGCACACTAGGACTCCAGAGCATGCGTCATCTGACTCACGAGCTGCTGGCTCCCCTGCCGGGCACCGCCCGGCAGATCCACAGCTTTCATTTCGGGCCGGAACAGGCCGCGGGCAAGGTCTACATCCAGTCGTCCCTGCACGCCGACGAACTGCCCGGCATGCTGGTGGCCTGGCACCTCAAGCAGCGCCTGGCCGAGCTGGAACAGGCCGGCGCCCTGCGCAGCGAAATCGTGCTGGTGCCGGTGGCCAACCCGATCGGCCTGGAACAGGTGCTGATGGACGTGCCGCTGGGTCGCTACGAGCTGGAAAGCGGGCAAAACTTCAATCGCTGGTTCGTCGATCTCAGTGACGAGATCGGCAACCAGATCGAAGCCCAGCTCAGCGACGATCCGGCGCACAACCTGCAATTGATCCGCAGCCACCTCAAGACCGCCCTGGCGGCGGAGGTGCCGGCGACCCAGTTGCAATCCCAGCGCCTGGTGTTGCAACGGCTGGCCTGCGACGCGGACATGGTCCTGGACCTGCACTGCGATTTCGAAGCCGTGGCCCATCTGTACACCACGCCTGAAGCCTGGCCGCAGGTTGAACCGCTGGCCCGTTATATCGGCTCGCAAGCCAGCCTGCTGGCGACCGATTCCGGCGGCCAGTCGTTCGACGAATGCTTCACCCTGCTCTGGTGGGACCTGCGACAGCGCTTCGGCGAACGGTTCGCGATTCCCCAGGGCAGTTTCTCGGTGACCGTGGAACTGCGCGGCCAGGGTGATGTGAATCATCCTCAGGCACGTCTCGACTGCCAGGCGATCCTCGACTATCTGACGCACTTCGGAGCCATCGCCGGCGAGCCCGCGGCCCTGCCGGAGCTGCCGTACCCGGCAACGCCGCTGGCCGGTGTCGAGCCGGTGAGCACGCCGGTGGGCGGGCTGCTGGTGTTCAGCGCCGTGCCGGGGCAATACCTGGAAGCCGGGCAGTTGATCGCCGAGATCATCGACCCGCTCAGCGACCGCGTCACTCCTGTTCATTGCAGCGCGGCGGGCCTGCTCTACGCCCGTTCGCTGCGCCGCATGGCCACGGCCGGCATGGTGATTGCCCATGTCGCCGGCCGCGAAGCCTATCGCAGCGGCTATCTACTTTCTCCTTGAGGTGCCCATGTACAAACTGACCATTGAAGGCCTGCACAAGAGCTATGGCGAACACCAGGTGCTCAAGGGCGTCTCGCTCAAGGCCAAGACCGGCGACGTGATCAGCCTGATCGGCGCCAGCGGCTCGGGCAAGAGTACCTTCCTGCGCTGCATCAACTTTCTCGAAACGCCCAATGACGGCGCCATGAGCCTCGACGGCCAGGCGATCCGCATGGTCAGCGACAAGCACGGCATGCGTGTCGCCGACGACGCCGAGTTGCAGCGCCTGCGCACCCGCCTGGCCATGGTGTTCCAGCACTTCAACCTGTGGAGCCACATGAGCGTGCTGGAAAACATCACCATGGCCCCGCGTCGGGTGCTGGGGGTGAGCAAGAAAGACGCCGAGGAGCGTGCCCACCGCTATCTGGAAAAAGTCGGCCTGCCGGCGCGGGTGGCCAGTCAGTATCCGGCGTTTCTGTCCGGCGGCCAGCAACAGCGTGTGGCGATTGCCCGGGCGCTGGCGATGGAGCCGGAAGTGATGCTGTTCGACGAACCGACCTCGGCGCTGGACCCGGAACTGGTGGGTGAAGTGCTCAAGGTGATCCAGGGGCTGGCCGAGGAAGGCCGGACCATGATCATGGTGACCCACGAAATGAGCTTCGCCCGCAAGGTTTCCAGCCAGGTGCTGTTCCTGCACCAAGGTCTGGTGGAAGAACAAGGCGCGCCGGAGGATGTGCTGGGCAATCCGCAGAGCGAGCGGCTGCGGCAGTTCCTCAGTGGCAACCTGAAGTAACCCTGACCCGCCTTCAAGATCGCGGCGCTTCAGCCGTGCGCCGCCGGCCATGGATAGGCCAGCCACGTCTCCAGGCGCTTGGCGAAGCGGCCGCTTTCCATATCCTGGTGCAGCCACTGGTCGACATATTGCTTGAGCACGATGTCACGGGGTAGCAACACGGCCTTCTCGGAAAAATCGAAAGGTTGGTCCGGATGCACCGCGCACAGCTCGGGGTGCAGTTTCTGCTGCACCCGGGTTTCCACCGCATCGGTCATCATCAGGTCGGCCTTGCCGTCGACGATCTGCTGGAAAATCGTCACGTTGTCCGGATGCACGAGGATCTGCGCCTGCTTGAGGTTTGCGCGGGCAAATTTCTCATTGGTCCCGCCGGGATTGACGATCGCCCGGACATTCGGCCGGTCGATCTGGACCAGGGTCTGGAAGTCCTGCTGCCGGGAGCAGAGGGTGATCGGCGTCTTGCCGTCACGCTGGTAAGGCTGCGAGAAAAACGCCAGCTTCTGGCGCTCCATGTTCACCGAAATCCCGCTGATCGCCAGGTCGAACTTATCGGCCTGCAGATCACCCATCAGTGTCGGCCAGGTGGTCGGCACGAGTTCCAGCTTGACCCCCAGGGATGCCGCCAGCCCTTCGGCCAGTTCGATATCCAGGCCGATAAAGCCGTCCGTCCCCTTGTAACTGAACGGTTTGTAGTCACCGGTGGTGCCGACGCGCAGCACGCCTTGCAGGGTGATGCGGTCGAGGCGGCTGTGGGTGGCCTCCTGCTGGGAGGCCGCGCTAGCGGTCAACGGCTGCGGCGCGGCAATGGCAGTGCCGGTCAGCAACAGACCGGCGAACAGGCAGCGGGAAAAATACGCGGGAATGGCAAACGTCATGAGTGGCCTTTTTTTCTGGGTCTTGGCCACTGGATTTGTAGCGTAAACGCGATCGAGAGTCGACTACGTCCTTGTAGGAGCATGGCTTGTCGGGACGCCGCATCGTAGCGAAATGGCCCTTGAGGTCGCCAAAAGCTTCGCTGGCAAGCCATGCTCCTACAGAGATCGCGTTCGACCGGAGCCCGGTCGACAGGCCAAAGACCGGGCTCAGGCTTCGGGAGACGGCGTATTGTCGGGAATGAGCGGCTCGCCGGGCGGCTGGGAGGGCGTGGTGGGTTCGGAAGGTTGCGGTGTATCCGGATCAGGCTGCCCCGGGATACCCGGGATGCCGCTGGTCATGCCCTGGGGGTGCGCCAGCAACGACCAGGCCAACAGACCCACTTGATTGGGTTCAAGTTTCGCCAGTTGAGCGCTGATACTTGGATCGTTCTTCATGGGGGTACTCCTGAGCGTGGAAGCCCGGTCTGTCTTGCACAAACCGGGACGGTGCACTCAATAGAGTGCCCCGTCGCCGAGGAATTCCCTGTTTCGACGCGCCCTTCGTCAGGTACGCGGCAGGGTCACGCCACGCTGGCCCTGATACTTGCCGCCACGGTCCTTATAGGACACTTCGCATTCTTCGTCGGACTCCAGGAACAACATCTGCGCCACGCCTTCGTTGGCATAGATCTTCGCCGGCAGCGTGGTGGTGTTGGAGAACTCCAGGGTCACGTGGCCTTCCCATTCCGGTTCCAGCGGCGTGACGTTGACGATGATCCCGCAACGGGCGTAGGTGCTCTTGCCCAGGCAGATGGTCAGCACGTTGCGCGGAATACGGAAATATTCGACGGTGCGGGCCAGGGCGAAGGAGTTGGGCGGAATGATGCAGACGTCGCTCTTCACATCGACGAAGCTGCCCGCGTCGAAGTTTTTCGGATCGACGGTCGCCGAATTGATGTTGGTGAACACCTTGAATTCGTCGGCGCAGCGCACATCGTAGCCATAGCTCGAGACACCGAAGGAAATCACCCGGTTGTCGGCTTCGCCACGCACCTGGCGCTCGACGAAAGGCTCGATCATGCCGTGCTCTTGCGCCATGCGGCGAATCCACTTGTCCGATTTGATGCTCATGGCGGGTGTCCTGATATAGCGAGGTGGAGAAATTCTGTCCGGCATCTTACCGGGGTGCGCCGCCGGGTTAAAGCGCCGACGCCGCTTCTCGCGATGACGCTGTCCCCTGGCCTGACAAATCGGCCATTTGAGCGGGGTTGTCCCCCTGGCCGGCCGCCGTCAGTCACGAAATAGGCGAAACCTTGTTGAAGACCATTGGCACGTCTCGGAAAGTGGGGTATGGTGGCGCCACTGTGCTGCTTGTGTCACTGAGAATCTCTACACGATGTTGAATTTCGATCCAACCATCTCCAAGAATTTTTCCTGCTCTTTGCACTCAGTCTCGGCCAGGGCTTTTCCTGAGTCGCAGTTAACTTTGTCCAAGGAGACATCAAATGTCTAATCGCCAAACCGGTACCGTTAAGTGGTTCAACGATGAAAAAGGCTTCGGCTTCATCACTCCACAATCCGGTGACGACCTGTTCGTACACTTCAAAGCAATCCAATCCGACGGCTTCAAAAGCCTGAAAGAAGGCCAACAGGTTTCTTTCATCGCTACCCGCGGTCAGAAAGGCATGCAAGCTGAAGAAGTTCAAGTTATCTAACTTGTACTGATCCAGTAAAAAAGCCCCGCCCTCAAAAGCGGGGCTTTTTTGTGCCCGGGTGTTTTTGCCAGTTTGTACGCCTATCAACCGTACGACGCGAACCCGTAGGAGCCGGCTTGCTGGCGATGGCGGCGTATCAGGCGACAACGATAACGACTGTCAGATCGCAATCGCCAGCAAGCCGGCTCCTACAGGGACCGTGCTGCGCCTCGATTGAGGCGCAACGGCATCAATCGTCGCTGATGGTGATATTCGGCATCGCCTGGCTGAGCGCTTCCTGCAACACGATCCGCGCCCCCACGTGCCGCGCCAGTTCCTGGTAGACCATGGCGATCTGGCTGTCCGGCTCGGCGATCACCGTCGGCTTGCCACCATCGGCCTGCTCACGGATCAGCATCGACAACGGCAACGAAGCCAGCAGCTCGACGCCATATTGGCTCGCCAGCTTCTCACCGCCCCCCTCACCGAACAGATGCTCGGCATGACCGCAGTTCGAGCAGATATGCACCGCCATGTTTTCCACGACACCCAGCACCGGGATATTCACCTTGCGGAACATCTCCACGCCCTTGCGCGCATCCAGCAAGGCCAGGTCCTGCGGCGTGGTGACGATCACCGCGCCGGCCACCGGGACTTTCTGCGCCAGGGTCAGCTGGATATCGCCAGTTCCCGGTGGCATGTCGATCACCAGGTAGTCCAGATTGCCCCAGTCAGTCTGGGTCACCAGCTGCAACAAGGCCCCGGACACCATCGGACCGCGCCAGACCATCGGCGTGTTGTCGTCGGTGAGGAAAGCCATGGACATCACTTCCACACCATGGGACTCGATGGGCACGAACCACTTCTGGTCCTTGATCTTCGGCCGCGTGCCTTCGGCAACGCCGAACATGATGCCCTGGCTCGGCCCGTAGATATCGGCGTCGAGAATCCCCACCCGA
>Ga0209888_1000790_pt1 | contig 12394 bp, 5 predicted proteins | sample OrgsoiDNA_201059_FD_185807 | JGI IMG/M metagenome (GOLD analysis project Ga0209888, IMG submission 185807) | Permafrost soil microbial communities from the Arctic, to analyse light accelerated degradation of dissolved organic matter (DOM) -... | ecosystem: Environmental > Terrestrial > Soil >...
CATCACCGCGACGGCCGTCACAAGCTCGGGCCTCAATGGGGAAACCGTCGTCTTGACGCCGCAGCTGTCGGGCGGCCGGGTCGATTGGGCATTGTCCGGCACCTGCAAAACGCGAGCCGGCGGCGCTTTGTGCTGAGTGTGCTGAGTCGGAGCTGAAAACGCCTTGCGGCAAGATTGGCTGAAAAGTTAAGTGCTTTTGAACTCAAGCGGCCATGAAGAAGTGCGCTTTTGGGGTTAAAGGCGCAAGAAAAAATATTGTCAGCCAATGGCCAGAAAATAGCCAGAAAACACAGGCGCAGCCAGAGTCAAACAGGGCTGCGTTTTTTTGCTAAAAAAGCCCCCGTCGCGGCCAAAGGGGGCGTGCGCGTCGCTCGGAACCGATCCGAGCATTCCAAGTGGGCGAGCGGGGAATGTATGCGTATCTCAACGCCTGGCTCATTGCGGTCGGAGGCACGGCTCGCGCAAATGGCCAACCACAGATTGAGACGAACGCGAACGCCTTCACGGGCTTCAACCACCGGCGTGCGACAAAAAGCGTGGTGGGCCTCGCGAGTGTTTGCGCCCAAACTTTTTGGACGCCTTCATGGCTGCAATTTTTTGCGCGACAAATATCAAAAATACGATTTATTTTCTGATTTTCGTTTGGATTCCTTTTTTGCCGTGGTTTTTTAGCGCCTTTTATTTTTCATTTATCCGTCGGTCGACCAACCGGTACCCTTTATTCCGCCCGCGCCTTTTAGCGCGTTGACTCTCCTGCATCTCGCGCTGTTTGATGACCCTGCCGCTGCTTTTTTGGCGCGCAAATTGTCCGGCTGCCACGGCATGCCAAATTGCGATTCCACGGAATCAGGAGATCATCATGAAGAACGTCCCTTTGGATGGCGCAGTCTTTGCTCGTCCCTATCCCTCGCTCGACGAAAACGAGCCCTCATATCTGCAGTTTCAGCGGCAGGCCTACGAAGAAACCCTGCGTCTTTTGCTCAATGCCAAAGGCGAAACGGTGATTCATTCTATTCCGGCCGGCGCGGGCTCCGGAAAGACCCGGCTTTTGGTCGCGTTGCTCACCAGCCTTTTGCGCCACGGTGTTCCGGCTGAAGAAATTGAAGCCATTTCCTTCACAAACGCATCCTCCAATGAGATTCGCGCTCGGCACATCGGCGCAGCCCTTTCAGCGCACGACATTCCTGGCGTGGCTCCGATCAACCTTTCTTTTTGCACGATCCATCAGCACGCGATCGACCTGCTCAAAAAACTTCAGCCGCATCTGAGCGGCGTGGGCTACTATTTTGAAGACGCCCAAGGCTCTGCGCCGACGCGCGACCCGGCCGCGGCCCGCGACAAAAAAGCAGACCAGGACCCGGAACGCAAAGCCGCAGTTCAATTGGCTCTCTACTCCTCGCTGGCTTATCCGTCCCAAAGCGCTGCCATGCCGGCGACGCTCGCGGCCCTTTCCTCTGCCGGGCAAACCGGCTTGATGGCGGCCATCGGGAAAAACTTGAAAGATCGAGAAGCCATTTTTGTGCTTGACGATTTGGGCAACGCGACCGCTCACAAAACACAAGCGGACGCCTTCATCAGGCAAGACGCGGCGACGCATTTGGGATTGGGCGCGTTCACGAATGTCGGCGATGGCGGCCCGGATTTCAGCATCGCGGTGGCCACTGACGCCTTATTGCGGCTGAATCAAGCTTGCGCGGAGCGCGTCCGCGGCTCCAATGGCGAAGCCTCCGCGGAGAAAATTCGGCGCGAAAGCGGCCTTCCGCGTTTCATGGCGATTGACGAAGCGCAGGATTTAGACTTCTTGCAGCTGCTCTACCTGCGCGCGCTCGCTCTCAATGGCGTGAGCCTGTTTCTTGTGGGCGATCCTCGCCAAACTCTTTACGAGTTCCGCCAGGCTGTTTCCGACTTGCCGTTTCGCGAAGATTTTTTGCGCGATTTTATGGCCGGCTCGGGCGTCAAAACATCGGTGAGCCAGTATCCCCTGCGCACCAACTATCGTTGCCGCGCCGAAATCATCGATGCCGCCGAGCAGCTGTCCGATCGACTCGTGGCTTACTCCATTTTGCGAAATCAAGCGTCAGGAGCCGATAGCCCTCTTCATCTGCGGATCATTTCGGACCCTCCGGCCGTCCAGCCCGGCTTGCCGCATGACGCGCCCGAGTTAAAAACGGAAAAAAACGCTCGCGCCGTGCAAGTGATTCAAGGCGAAGGTTTTTCTGAAGACTTTTTCAAAGAGCAAGAAGAGGCCTTTTCGCTTCCGTCCGCCCCAGGCGTCGGCGCCAGAGCCCTGGGCGCCTTGGCTCGCCTGCCCGAGCAGAAAGCCAAAGCGGCCGCGCCCGCAGCCCCCAAGCGCAAGATCGCCAACAAAAAAACGCCCTTTTTCGCTCTGGGTGGCGGAAAAAACCAGGCAAAAATCGCACAAACGCTGGCGCGCCTTTATGACCATGCGCGAGAAGGCGATAAGGTGGCCATTTTGGCGCGCCAAGGCCTTTCCCGCGCGGAAATCAAAGCAATCGAGGCTTTGATCTGCAAGGAGCGCCCGGACGCGAAAGCTCGCTTGCGGCTCTGCGCGATCAATCCGCCAAAAAACAGCGCGCTCAGCGAGCTAGATTATTGGTCGACCAGCAACAGTTTGGCCCACGAGACGCCTTTTTCCCACTTGTTGGTGGCCGCTGCGGTGTGTTTTTTCTTTTCTTTTGATTCCGCCGCAAGCAAGCAGATTGATGAGAAAGACTTTCCTGCGCTTCTGAGCGTGTTTGCCCGCAGCGCCAGTGTTGTCGAATGCGAGCCCGCCAGCTCGGCCGCCACTCTTGGGAGCATTCAGTTGTCTCTCGGCCAGTTTTTTGACGCGGTGCAAATTGATGCCGCTCGTTTTTTCCCGGACATCGACGTCGACCTCTTTCGAGAACAATTCCCCAGCCTTGTCCCGATTTTCTGCGATTTTGTTCTTCGCGTTTTGAACCAATACGGAAAGGAGGTGATTCGCCGAAAATTCCCCAAGGGCGGCGGGGGCGCTCGGGTGCCCTGCCGGTTTTACAGCGTTGCGGTGGATCCAAAGAAAAATTCCGCCGAGCGCGCGATTTTGCCTCTGCGGGAGACCAAGGGGTATTTCAGCGCGATGTGGCGAGCCATTTCCTCCACGCCGTTTGATTTGAACGCGCGCTCAACGGTCCTTGTCGCCGCCGGCCTCACGCCAGAGTCGCTCACCCCGAACTCGCGCTTGAACAATTTGGTCGAAGAGTTGGATTTCTTTGCCCAGCAGGCAGAGTTTTTTAACATCCAAGGCCCCCGCGAGACCCTCTTGAAAGAAAATCGCGCAGAGCTCATCCGTGAGCGTGAGCGCGGATACGCCGAGTTTGCTCGTCTTTGGAAACGAAAAACCCGCTCCTATTTGCGAGCCATGGCGCAAGCCATGGGCAAGCTGGTGCGTGAAAACCCTGACGCTCCGGAAATCACCTGGCTGCTGGCCGCAGCGCAAGAACCCTTCATGGAAGCCCGTCGCAATGCGCGCGTCTCCATTTATCCGCCGCTCGAAGACAGCAAGAAAAAAACATATGGAGGGCTTTTTGAGGATCTTCGCGACGGCATCGCAAATGACGTCCAAACGGCAAAAAAATGCCGCGAAAACCACTTTGACCCAGATACGGCCCTTATCGAGCTGTCCACCGTTCACTCAGCCAAAGGCCTCGAATGGGATCATGTTCTCTTTTTGTTCCCCTTGCCCAATGGGCAGGACGCAAACAGCAGCTTCAAGTCCTTTCGCGACGCGTTGTATGTGGCGATCACCCGAGCCAAACGCACGCTGACCATCGTCGCCAAAGCTCCAGCGGCCAACGCGCCCCCCATGGCCAAAGACACATCAGGCAAGGTGGCTGCTGGCGTTTTCTGGCGTTGGGCCACTGAGAAGGGTTATTTTGACCGCGAACTCGATTGGGCCGACTTGTCTTCTGGCGAAAAAAAGCCTGAGCGCGCGCCTGCTTCCTATGAGATTTTCGACGAAACCTCTCACAGCGAGCTTGAGCGATCGCAAGCATGCGGAATGCGCCATTATCAGGAAAATCTTCTGGGGTGGAGCAGCATGTCGCCGCTGACAGATCCGTCCTACTCGTTTTTCTTCCACAGCTGCATGTCCTCCATTTGCGCCTCGATTGCGGGTCAACGACCGCCCTTCGAAATGGATCTCGTTCCAGGCATCGCGAGCGCGGCCATGAAAATTCACAAAGACAAAGTTTCGGAGGATGTCGCGGCCAAACGCTTGATTGCTGAGTGCGCCGAACAAATTGGCGAGCTCATGGAGACGATGGTTCCGCTCTATTTGATGGGAGATCCGAGCCAACGCCATCTTTTGCGCGATCACTACGCGCAGGCCTTCGCCCGGCACTTGGCGGCCATTGCGTGCCACTCTGAGCTCTTCCACGTTCTTGACGAAGCGTCTCGGCGGCCCGATTGGAGCGTGCGCATCGAAAAAACTTCACGATCATTGTTGCGGCACGCAGGCTTTTTGGACGCCTCCGATGATGAGAGCCAGGACAAAGAAAGCTCAACCGATCGCGCAAAAACGGCTTGGCTGCCCATTTTGGGGATACCCGACATTTGCGTGCAAGGCCCGGATTTTTCTTACGTGGGGGACTACAAAACGGTTCCCGCCGTGGACGAAGACGCGTCGGCTGAAGACGAAGCCCTTTTTGAGCGTCGAATGTCGGCAAAGACTCGCCAGCAAATCAACTATTACCAAGGGCTTTTGCGCGAAGGCGCTTTGCGTGGCGCCGCCTGGGGAGGGGCGGGCCCCCGCCTCAACCCCGAAGGCCAAAACCGTCGCATCGCAGAGGTGATGTATGTCGCCGACGCCACGGTTTTTGATTTGGAGAAAATTCCTGGCGAGTGCCGCCAGCTCCCCCATATCGGCGGCGGAGACGGATCGGGTTTTCGGGCCAAACACGCCGCTCAACATGCGAAGATCGTTTGCTCCGAGCGGTTCGACAACGAAGTTTTTGACTCAACGGCGGACGAGGTGCGCGCTCTGCGCTCTCGCTACCGCTCCGCGACGGTTCGCCCCATTGGCATGTTTGTTTCTCGGCCCATTTCCGGTGGAACGGAAGTTGAGCTGGAAATCACCGCCGAGGAGTGCAAGCGTTGCCCCAGCGGTGTCCATTGCGCTTTGAACAAATCGTTTTTGGTGGAGGAGGGCCCATGAATTGAGTGAATTTAACCGCTTTGGCGCGGCCAAATTCAACTCATTTTTTGGCCGCGCGGTCCCCACGGCGAAAGCCGCTCCGTTTTTCTCCTTTTTGAGGTTCGACATGAAAACCAACAGTATCCAGCTCGTCGCGTTCCAATTTCAGCCGACGGCGGCCTTTTTGGCGTTGCCCACTGCTCCCATTGCTTCGCAATTGGAAGCCTTTGTTGACGATGGTCTTTTCGATTCAGCAGACGCTCAGCGTGATTTGGCGCTGAAATCGATGACCTATGGTGAGTTTTTGGCCATTTTTGGCGCCGGAAGCAAAGCGGATCGCCAAAAAATGAGCCGCGCTTTCAACTTTTTGCTTTCTCAGGAGCCGCTCGCCAGCGCTCTTCATTGGGAGCCGCCTTTTGGCGTTCGCGTTTCAGACCCCGAATGCGTGGCCAAAGGCGCTCACCGCGACTTCATGGCCGCGAGGTTCTGCCAATTCAAGGTTGACCGCGTGTTGGGCAATGGAGAAATTCACGTGAACGCGCATGTCAAAAACCGCGCGTTTTTCTCGAAGCCCTTGCTCAGCGATGTTTGGGGCCGTTTTTTCGCAAAACACGCCCGAAAGGTGTGGGTCCAGGCGATCGACACCCAGCTCAAACGCCGTTGCGTGATCCATGCGGCGCAAACGGTGAATCTGTGCGACTCCATGTCCTCCGCCAAAAACGCGTTGAAATGGGGCGAAAGCTTGATGAATCGCAAGCGCATTTCTCCGCAACGCTGGGATGAAGCAAAAAAGAACTTTGCCGACTCGCTCTCCATGAGCGCAAGCTCCGTGATTTCTCCGTTCGGCCCGAGCAGGGAGGACGTCGCACACTGCGGATACAATTTGAACAACGCCAAGCGCTACTGGTTGTCTTTGAACAATCTGGAGTTGGTCGCCAGCACGCAGCTGCAAGGGTTTGTGCAGGATTTTTCGCGCCATAATCCGCCCGCCGAGCTGGAAGACGCCGCAAAGATTTGCGCCGAGGGATTCGCCCTCATCAAAGAAGGCATGAGCGAAAAGGCCAAGGTCCACGCTGATTTGGGGCAGGCCCTCTCTCAATGGCTGACACCGCTTGCGCCGCGCCCGGCGATCAGCGTGTCTTTCGACGAAATCCAAATGGAAAATTCAAAGCGTCGCGATCAAAAATTCTTTAAGCCCGTGGCCGCCGCTCAGGCTGCTGACGCGGCCTGGATGGGCGTCAAAGTCATTTTGGCTTATCCGGATGATGGCAAGACTGATTTGGACGAAAGCTTGAAGAAATATTTCATCGGAAAAACGGCTCAAATTCGCAGAGCGGGATTCGACGTTGAAATGATAGCCTACGATCTGCCAACTCTTAAAGCCGATCCGGCCAGCGTCGCTGATCTGATTTGCCAAAAAGGCGGCGATTTCCCGAACGTCGTGGTGGCTTGGCGTGGAAAAGCGAACAGCCTTTTGCGCCACCGGCCGCTCGAGCTCGAGCTGTTGAAGCGCAATGCGGCCGTTCAGCATCTTCATGATGGCGGCCAACACGCTAATGCGAACAAAGTGGGCAACCTGATTCAAGCCATGCTTGAGAAGTTCATTTCCGGCGCTCGTTTGCCAGCCCCCTCTCTTGAACACTTTGATCTGAGCCTTGGGCTGGATGTCTCGCGTCTGCACGGGTTGGATATGCCTTCGTTTCCTGTTTCTGTGTCCGCGGATGGCTCGCCTCGCGTGTGGATGCCCGCAAACCTTGACTCTGTGGCCAAAGAAAAACGCTCTGAAGACGAAATTGTCGCGGCCATTCGCGAAGCGGCGCAATCTTTGCCCGCGGATGCTCCGAAGCGCGTGCTTTTCCTGCGCGACGGCTACGCGCAGGAAGACTACGACGCGATCGCCCGTCGGCTGCCCGACGTGGAATTGACCGTCGTTTCTGTGCGCAAAAACCTTTTGAACGCTCATTCGCCTGATTTTCCGGAAGGCATTTTCAGCGCGGTTTACGCCGACCACGACGACGCGCGATTCCTTTTTGGCGTCAATGCGCGCCTTGGCGAGCACGCGAGCATTCAATCCTTGCACATGGCCGAAATTGTCCGCGATCCGCAAAAGCTGGATCACTGGGCGATCGCCCAAGAGTTGATCGCATTGTGCCGCCAAAACAGGACGACCGAGTTCAATGTGGCCGGCCTGCCGTTCCCGATCGCCTACGCCGATCGAGCGGCGCGCGACACGCGGGAGCTTATGCAGGATTTGTCGCTGCGCAAGCACGTGCGCGAAGCCTACGCCCCGGAAGTCGATCAGGCAGGCGATGAAAACGCCTTCATTTACGAAACCTTGCGCCGGCATGTGACGGCGCGTCCCAACGGCTACGCCTTCGCGGTGTGACCTTCGGCAGGAAAGCGGGAGATGTTGTGTGGTTGCGACTCACGGCCTTAATTTGGCCACTCCCGCTTGTTTGAACGCTGCGTTGCGTTGGTTCGCCAAAATCGATTTCACCTCTTTTTTCTGGAGCCTTTTTATGAAATCTTGTGTCATCGACGGCATTCGGGTCTCCGCGCACTCTTTTGCGCAACGCCAGCCTGATCAAGATCGGGCCAAACCGTTCTGCAAATGCCCGTTTTGTCGCGAAGAGGTGACTCCGCACGCGATGTTGACCGCGCGAGATGGCCGAGAAAAGAGCAGCGCTCCGACAATGGCTCCGCATTTTGCCCACAAACCAGCTGCGCAAGGAGACCCCGAGTGCTTCCTGCGCGACTCTGGCGATCGCTATCTCAATCTGCCTGCGGGCCTTTACGATCCGGGCTCCAGAGAGCGAGTGCGCGCTCAATTTTTCAAAAGAGCCAATTTGGAGTTCGCCTACAGCTTTTTGTTAAAGGCCATTGGCGAAAAACCGTCTCCGCAAGCAGGGCGCGCTCTTCCTTTGGCCGAATTTCATCGCTGCGTTTGCATGGCTGACGGGATGGATTTGTGGAGCCTCAAACGCATGGCGCCTTGGAAAGCGACGATGCTGATGGCCACCTTTTTTCCTCACATAGACGATCAAACGCAACAACCGTGTCGCTGGGTCATTGATCGCCAAATGCAAGAACACGCGCCGTGGCCTTCTCTGCTGCAAAAACGCTTTGCGAAGCCTGACGGATCCCCGGGCGCCATCGTTGTGGAAAATTTGAGCGCGAATGGGGCCGAAGGGGGAACGGTTCAAATACAAACAACGGAAAGGGATTTTTGGGAATATTTTTCCGACACCCTGGACAACGTGCCGTTTGATTACCACGAAAAAATAGCTCCGGAGTTGCTGAAAATTGGCTCTGGCGAATGGCCGCCGAGCGTCAAGGGTCGGTTTCAGCCGCGCAGAGGAATTCGCTGATCGCGTGCATGGCAAACACAAGGGCGCATTCAGGCCGGCTGCATACGAAAGTTGAGCGCAGGAGAAAGAAAAAATCTGAGTAAAATCAAACAACGGCGCACCGGCGGAGGTTTGTGTTGAATGTGGAACTCAAAGCCAACAAGGGGAGTGTCTGGGCGCAAGCCACAAAATCGATGAGGTGGGAAACCTTGGGGCGCGAGCCCTAAGACACCGGCCATCTGACTGAACCCTGGTCCGATTCTCGTCATGCGCGTGGGGGCGCCAACCCTTTTGCAGAGAACATCCGACCAGCGGGTGGAGCTCGTAGCGCCAAGAAGCATCGTGCCTGCGATAATAAATAGAGGGAACGCCGGCGTTGTGCCGTGAACAGTGGCGGCGTCAAAATCCCTCACTCATCAAATTAACCAGGGTTGCCTTGGGTCTTCATCAGGATACTTATGCCGCAAACACTCAGCGCCGCAGACATTGCCACAATCGTCAACACTTTTCTTGAAAAAGCCAGCCGTCTCAGCTTGAAAAACTATGACAACGACGTCCTGCTGATCAAGGAATGGGCGGCTAGTGCCCGTGAAGAGTTGCGAGGGGTCGACATCGAACATCCGGATCTGGACGCAAAAACTTTGGTGTTGATGAAGGTGCTTGCTGCCGGCAAGCAGGAGGATGAGCGAATTTTTGGACTTGCTTTGATGGCGCACAATGCCGCCCGCACTGGCGGGAATCTTGCAGCCCAGTCCGCATTATTTATCCATTTGTCAAGTCCCGCCGGGTTTGCGTTGGCTCACGAGCCAGACTCAACGTGGGAAAAGCTGCCCCCAGATGTGCGCCTGGCAATGGCGGATCTTGCCGTTGAAATATTCGGGCGCGATGTAACAAAGGACGGCATTCGGGATGCGGTCCTTTCGCTCAAAACAGAAAAGATCGCCGGCGTGGTTGCTTACGTTGTGTCGGGCCGAATGGAGGGCGATGTATTGCATTGGCAAAACATGGAGTCCTTGCCAGGACACAACCGGCCGTCTCTCGCAGAATACCTCCGAGGTGCGATAGGTTTTTCTTGCACGGACACAGTCTTGAGGGCGGGACAAACCATTGTGGATGGAAAACGCGAAATCAGCGTCGATGTGCGCTGCGGAACTCCATCAAGCAACGACAGCATAGCCCCGGGAAATCGCCCAGATCGCCTTGTTGTAACCCCCAATGAGCAAGGAGGAGCCAAAAGAGTGACCATGGCGTTGGCGTTTTCAGGAACCGATACATCCGGGCAGTATTTCGGAGATTACCTGGAGGCCCTAGACGCGCTAACCGCCGCAGACTCGAACACGCCTTTTGCCGGAGCAGTGCTCAACTTTATCTACGTCCATGCAGGAAATTTTATTGCATCAGGGCAGGAGTCTGGAAATGGCGTAAAAATATCAAAAGCCCTTGATGGCGCCCCGCTTGAGGAGCGGCAAGATCTTGCAACACTTGCTCTGCTGTCGACCCCGCTTCAATTTAAAAGCAAAAAATTTTTTACTGGTTTTTTTCGCTTTAACCCCTTGGTGCTGGGAACATCCACATTGCGTTGGTTTCATTTCGTTGAGCAATTAGCAGACAGCGATCTCACGCCGGATCAAAAGCGTCGAGAGGCCTTGATTTGGATGATTGGCCGCTTCGCTAGCGGGCTGAGAGCGGTGGATTTTGCCACCGATAAAACAAGCTACGTTGATGGCGGTATCCAGCAGCAAGTAAATTCTGCTTTGGAAAAAGCGAGCCTATTGCTCCGCAGCCTGCCAGGTCTAGGAGGCGATGTGCTGACAAAAAAAGACTATGCAGATATCGTGGCGCCTTTTGCGCAAAAGGTTTCTGATTTGGTGTCAAAGCTAAACGAAAATATTTCCGGTCGGAATGTCGAATCTGTTCTCGACGTGGCTCATGAGGTCGCGTTTGAGTTCTTGAGGAAAAACAGCTTTGCGGCGTTCAAGGAAAAAAGCGAAAATCAACTGCAGAAAAAAAGCTACAAACCAATCCTTGTCTCATGCAAGGTCGATCCGCGTGTTTTTGGGCGATTTCATTCGATTGATCAAGCAACCACACGCCGCGCCAATGAGATTGCCTCGTATTTTGGTATTAATGGCGCGCTGGCACAGGAACGTTTGACGCAAAGGCGTCGCAGCATTCTACGGCTACTCAAAGAATACAAGAAAATCAATCCGAACGCCTCGGAAAGAACGCTTATTGCCAACAGACAAACAGTTGAACGGGTAGCCGCCACCATTGCCAATGACGAAATCTGGGGAGAGGTTGTGCGTGGGAACCCGACGCCAAGCGTAATAGACAAAGATGGGTTTTGCGAACTGTCCCCCGCAGACCAAGAAGAGAGATGGGCTAGCGCACGAAATGAAAATGGCTCTCGGTTGCGCGCATTCAAGCCAGTCGATCGGTTTTCAGATCAGCAGAAGAAATTATTCCTGTCCCGCCAGGAAGGCATTGCGTCAATTGTCACTGCGGCCCAATCTGCATCAAAGAAGATGAACGAAGGGCACGTCAATTGGAAAAACTTAACGACAACCCTCACAAAAATAGCCGGCGTGGCCCCTGATATGCTCTGGCAGCTACTCTTGCCGGAGGCGAGCGGGCAAAAGAGTCCCGTGGGGCCAGAAGCGCTGACAAAATATAATCCAGGGCTGCTTGATTTAGCTTTGGTTGAACAAAAATCCTGGTTGGTTGATTGGCAAAAAAAACGCATCCCCCAAACAATGAAACGACGAGTTGCGATGGTTCTGGATGGGTTGGAATCGTCAACGCCTCGGCGACGCAAACCGTAACATTGGCGCGTATCGATAGCGCCCAGGCCAGGGCTTCGCATGGGTTGGTCTTTTGTCCGTGATCATCATCCTCTCATTTTGGCTGCGGGGCGCTTCCTGCTTGCGAAATTATTAGTTGACGTCGACGTTCGCGCCAAGGCGCGCGGTGTCGGGCCATTGCGCGCAGGGCTGGCCCATTTTGTTGGCAACTGCCGCGTCGCCAGGAATCGCCCCAAGCATTTGAGCCGTCGCGTAGGCGGATGAGGATTCGCCGGCCGACGCAAGCCAAAAGCCCCATCCCGTCAAGCAACTCGAAGCCTATTTGAAATTCTTTTTGGCGGCTCTTTTATGGACTGCGTCGTCAAGGCCGCTGCCAGGCGCCGTGGGGGGGAAAGTCGCTCCGTGAAAAACGGGGCGGCTTTTTTGTCATTGCGCCGCCGGCGCTCGATGGCAAGCTTAGAGCGAACGGATTTTGCGTCCCGAAGGGGCGGGCCGGTCATTGGGCAAGCCGGTCGGGCCAGGAGGCGTGGCGGATTGCGGAAAGGGGTTTTCGCCGCCACGCGCCCCGGCCAGGGCGATGTCAGCCCACATCGAAATGTGATCCAGATTGGCCAGCAGCGACCCCGTGGACAGCGCCTCGTGGAGGATTTTGTCCAACCGCGCTTTTTCCTCTTCGCGAATTTCACGAGCGGCCGAGAAGTCCTGATCGCTCACCCCTTCAATGCGAAGGCGCAGCGTCGAGGGATGCTTGTCCAGCCAAGGCTTCAAAAATGGCTCTTTCCCCAAATTCGACCACGCAGTCCCCAAAACGCCGGCAGGCGTCAGCTCAGCCAAGCGACGAACCGCGACGCCCAACAAGGCCAAAGACGGCGAATCAGCCGACACGGCCACCTGGCGTCCAGAACTGGGCGTGACTGGAAGGCCCTTTTCTCCGCCCACCAACGGTGTGATCCAGGATGCGGCTTCGTGGGCCAACGCCAGCGACGCCGCCAGCAAAGAGACGGGTTCGACAAAAGGGGCGAGAGGCAGCAAAGAGCCCGCGGCGAATGAGCCGCCTTTAGAATTATCCTTGG
>Ga0209888_1000792_pt1 | contig 12375 bp, 13 predicted proteins | sample OrgsoiDNA_201059_FD_185807 | JGI IMG/M metagenome (GOLD analysis project Ga0209888, IMG submission 185807) | Permafrost soil microbial communities from the Arctic, to analyse light accelerated degradation of dissolved organic matter (DOM) -... | ecosystem: Environmental > Terrestrial > Soil >...
CTCCTTAACCGTTACCTGAACCAGGATGGTCAAGGCGTCAGTGGCAGCACGGCCAAGGCCAAGAGCTATCACGATTGGGGCCAGGGCTTCCAGTTCGACTTCAAGTCCGGCTACACCGAAGGCACCATCGGCCTGGGCCTCGACCTGCAGGCGTTCTACGGCCTGCAACTCGATTCGGGCGGTGACCTGGACGACAAGACCCACCAGGGTCGCTACCCCGGCAGTATGTTCCCGTTGGACAACGGCAAGTCCGTCGACCAGTTCGGCGTGATCAGCCCGACGTTCAAGGCGCGCTTCCTCAAGGATGAACTGCGCGTCGGTACTCTGTACCAAAACAACCCGATGCTGGCCAACACCGACGGCCGCCTGTATCGCCAGACCAACACCGGTGCGCAACTGGTGTCCAAGGACCTGGATAACTTCACCTTCACCGTCGGCGATATCACCCAGACCAAGATCCGCAACGAAACCGGCGACACCGGCATGATCACCGCCGGCGGTACCAAGAAGAGCGATCGCTTCCTCTACGGCGGTGCCGACTACGCCGGTATCCCGGGCACCACCCTGAGCGCCTGGTACTCGAACCTGTCGGACTACTACCAACAGGCCTTCCTCGGTGCCAAGCGCCATGACGCCCTGCCTGTCGGCGCCATCGACAGCGACTTCCGCGCCTACCGCAGCCTGGGTACCGGCGGCAACGCCGATGGCGACAGCCAGTACTCGGCCGCCGGCTACTACGGCAACGGCCTGACCAAGGGCCGGATCAACCAGTCGACCATCAGCCTGATGGAAAGCTACAGCCTGTCCGGCCACACCGTTGGCCTGGGCGTGCAGAAGAACAGCGGCAACAGCGACTTCCCGTACCTGGACTCCGGCCTGAACAGCGGTGCCGAACTCCAGGGCCCGGGTTCGGGCGCCGACACCCCGGCACTGACCAACATGCAATTGAACAAATTCCAGCACGCGGGTGAGCGCAGCTGGCTGGCACAGTACAAATATGACTTCGCCCAGTTGGGTGTGGACGGTCTGGTGTTCGCCACCACCTATGTCCATGGCGACCAGATTCGTACCCCGGCCGATCCGAATGCCAAGGAATGGGAACGCGATATCTCCCTGGCCTACAACGTCCCTACCGGTAAGCTGAAAGGCCTCGGCGTGCGCTGGCAGAATGCCCATGCAAGCCCGGACATCACCGGCCAGACGATCCAGGACGAAAACCGCTTCTACGTGAGTTATGTGATCCCGATCTGGTAAGAAACCGGTCCTTGTAGGAGCAGAGCTTGCTCGCGAAGAGGCCCTCGAGGCCGCCAAAAGCTTCGCGGGCAAGCTCCGCTCCCACATCAGGTGATGTGGCGTATTCAATAATCCAGGTTGCTTATCAACCCACTCGATCCATCAATCCCCGGAACAGCCACTGCCCCAGGTCTTGTACTTGTATTCCTTGATCTCCCCGGTAGGGGTCTTGTAGGTCATCTTCGCGTCGACAATGCCACAGGCATAAGGATCGGAGTCCACGCGGATAACTTGCGCAATGTCTTTTCTGTCCAGGGCAAAGGTCTGGGCACTGAAAAGGACAGCCGCAACGGCCAAGCACTTCGTATAGATATTCATGGTAATGACTCGATATGAGAAATAGGGAATAACCCGCCGCTCTGGGCAGACTGCACCTGCGCAGGCTCTCAATCGATCATTATCTCTGGATTAAGGAAATCGCAGAGCTTATTAACTAATAGTTTATAAATACCTTAACACTTAATCAATTGAATTCTATCTAGCGCCCGCCACTGCTTCCACCCACTGGAAAGATGACTAAATATTCATGAAACATGATTTTTTCTAACGGACAGCGCTGATCTCACCGAGCAACGGTGGGCTGTACTGCACCCTTTTCAGCAAAATCCAAATTTCTTCTTGATCCTGTCCACTGAATTACTCGCAAAGCAGCTGGCTGGGGGCGAAGGTGGGGTGTAATCACCTATTTCTTCATTCGGCAGCTCTGGATACTCTTCATCGACAACAAGTTGATTTGTGAAATGCTCTTCACCTAACTCCTCATTAAATGCTGACGCTAAGTCGCGCACAGGCTGAGAGTGTGCCTGAGAAGTAAACCCTCCGACAAAACAGACCGTAACAACCCATAAAAATGACACGAGTACTTTTCGCCCATACAACACAGGCCCAACCGCGACACCATCAGCCACCACGTCAACCGTTAACAGGTCATTGAACACCCCGTTCATATCAATCTCCTCGAAAACCCATGAGCAATACTTAAAACCATTTTCATCAATCAGACTGCCCCCAAACCCTCCGACTGCCTACTGTCAGAAATGACAGTTCGTCTAGCCGCTCGTCTGAAATGCCCGTCCGCTCTTCATCTGGCAGACCCACTCCGAAACGACGAGCGGTAATACGAACTGTCATTTCTGACAGTAGGCGTCCCGCGGATTAAGGCTCAGTCTTTTTCCAACAGGTATGGAGCCTGGCGAGACCTCATGAGGATACGTTCATGAAACTGAATAAACCGTCCATCACCGGCGCCTTCAATATCGTCATTTTCTGTCTGGCCCTCACCGGACTCAGCGCCACAGCCCAGGCGGCCCTGGTGGATGAAGGCAGCGCCGGCGGCAACAATTGCACGCCCGCCTCGGTCAGTGATGCCGGCGTGGAGGTCGGCACCTGCACGAACAGCAGCACCAACACCAGCGTCGCCTATATCGCCGCGACCTCGGGCAGCGAAGTGGACCTGGCGCCCCTGGTGACCGGTTATGCCTGCATGGCCGGGGCCATCAACCATGTGGCCCTGGCCAGCGCCATCGTCGTCGGCCGTTGCCAGAACGCCAACGGCGTCTGGAACGCCGTCACCTGGCAGGCCGGCAGCCCGAGCACCACCCCACGGCAGCTCGCGCCCCTGACCGGCTTGCTCGGCCTGGGCGCGGACGTGCGCACCAGTGCCAACGCCGTCAACCTGGCCGGTATCGTCGTTGGCGACAGCATCAGCGGCAACGGCACCCATACTCCGGTCTACTGGCCGGCCGGCAGTACCAGCGCCGTGGAACTGGCCGGCGTGCGGATTCTGCTGGGCCTGCTGTCCACCGACCCGATCAATTGCGCCGTCAGCGATATCAGCGATGCCACCCCGGCCGTCGTCCTGGCCAACTGCCCATCGGGCGCCAGCGGTCTGGGCAAACCCATTTCGCTGGTCTGGACCTCCCCGAGCAGTAACGCAATCACCGTCGCCCTGCCCGCCGGGGCCAGATATTGTGGCGTCGGCCAGGTCAATGTCCTCGGCAATATCGTCGGCGATTGCACCTTTGCCACCAGCACCCACCAAACGACCTTCTGGTCGAGTGTCAGCGCCACTCCAACCGTCATGAGCTCGGTCGCGGTCGGAGGCATCTCCCAGGTCAGTACCCACAACGGCGCCGTCGACATGAACGCCTCCGGGCATATCGCCTGCAATTTCAGAAACAGCAGCGGTGAAACCGAGGCCTGCTTCTGGAATCCGGGCACTACCACTGGTGTCGCCCTGGCTCCGATCAGCGGCGCTATCCGTGACGCCGCGCGGGCCATCGGCAACAACGACACGGTGCTGGTCAACAGCGAGACCGCCACCGGCAGTCTGCACCAGAGTCATGTCCTGGCCGGCAGCACGACGGTCACCGACGACAGCACGCTGGCCGGCGGGGTCAACAGCGCCGGCACCGCCTTGTCGCCGGATGGGCACACCGCCGCGGGTGTCAGCGAAACCACCGGCGAAGTCACCGATGCCGATATGGAGGCCCTGTAACTCAACAATGCCTGCTCCGACCCGACCAACGGTCAGCAGAACTGTCATTTCTGACAGTAGCCGCCCGGGCGCTTCGAGGTCAGGCTGTTCCCAAAGGCATGGAGCCTGGAGAGAGCACCATGAACGCCCTGATGTCCCATGACCTGGGCAGGCTTGCCGTCGACTGGCTGGTCGACGCCGGCCGCCTGAAGCCCGCCGATCTCGACCGGGCCCAGCAGCTGCAGGATGGCGGTGCACGGCAGGATTCGACCGAGTTGCTGACGCGCCTGGGCCTGGTTTCGGAACAGGATCTGGCCCAGGCCTGGTCGACCCTGCTCGGCGCGCCCCTGCTGGCGCTGGCGAGTGCGCCCGATCTGCTGGAAAACCCGCCCGAGCTGGCGCCGCGTTTTCTCAAACAGCATTGCCTGGTGCCGCTGTCGGCGCCCGACACTGAGTTGCACGTGCTGATCGCCAACCCGAACCAGCCCCATGCCCTGCACGCGCTGGAATACGCCTGCCAATGCCCGGTGCGCCTGTCCATCGGCTTGCGCAGCGATATCGAGCAACTGATCGAGCGCTACTACGGCCAAGGCCGCACGGCGATGGGAACGCTGATCGAGAACCTGGAAGACGACAGCGGCAACCAGAAGACCGATATCGAACACCTCAAGGACCTCGCCTCGGAAGCGCCGGTGATCCGCCTGGTCAACCTGCTGCTGCAACGGGCGGTCGAGCAGCGCGCGTCGGATATTCATATCGAACCCTTCGAGAACCAGCTCAATGTCCGCTACCGGGTCGATGGCGTGCTGCACCTGGCCGAGGCCCCGCCGGTGAGCTCCTCGGCGGCGGTGATCTCGCGGATCAAGATCATGGCGCGCCTGGATATCGCCGAACGCCGCCTGCCCCAGGACGGCCGGATCATGCTGCGGGTGCAGGGCAAGGAACTGGACCTGCGGGTGTCCACCGTGCCCACCAGCTTCGGCGAGTCGGTGGTCATGCGCCTGCTCGACCGCCAGACCGTGTCTTTCGATTTTCCCAGCCTGGGTTTCGACGGCGCCCGCCTCGAGGCCTTTCTCGACGTGCTCGAACGGCCCCACGGCATCCTGCTGGTCACCGGCCCCACCGGCTCGGGCAAGACCACCACGCTGTACACCGCGCTCGCCCGGCTGAACACCGCCGAACGCAAGATCATCACCGTCGAGGACCCGGTGGAATACCAACTGGAGGGGATCAACCAGATCCAGGTCAAACCGGCCATCGGCCTGGACTTCGCCGGGGTGCTGCGTTCCATCGTGCGCCAGGACCCGGACGTGATCATGATCGGCGAAATGCGCGACCTGGAAACCTGCCGGATCGCCATCCAGTCCTCACTGACCGGCCACCTGGTGCTCTCGACCCTGCACACCAACAGCGCCGCCGCGAGCATCACCCGCCTGCTGGACATGGGGGTCGAAAGCTACCTGATCGCCTCGACGGTCAACGGCATTCTCGCCCAGCGCCTGGTACGCCGGCTGGCCCCGGAATGGCGGGAAAGCTTCGAAGCGCCAGCGGAACTGGTGGCCGAGCACCAGTTGGAGCGCTTTACCGACGAACGCCCGATCCGCCTCTATCGCCCACGACTGGATGCCCCCGGCAATGGTTATCGCGGGCGCAGCGCCCTCAGCGAGCTGCTGGTGATGAACGAGCCCCTGCGCTCGCTGCTGATGCGCCATGCCGACGCCGCGACGCTGGAGCAGGCCGCCCGGGCCAATGGCCTGCGCACCCTCTATGAAGATGGCTTGCGCCAGGCCCTGGCCGGGATCACCAGCCTGGAAGAGGTGCTGCGCGTCACGCGCGGCGACTGAGCATGGAACATTACCGTTATCGCGCCCTGGACCCCACCGGCAGCACCGTCAGCGGCGCCCTCGACGCCGAGGGCGAAGACGGCGCCGCCAGCCAGTTGCAGGAACGCGGCCTGCTGGTATTGCAGCTGGAACCGGCAGCGGCCGGCAGCGCACCGGGCGGCGGCTGGTTCAATCGCCCGCCGCTGAATGCCGACGAACTGGAGCGCCTCACCCAGCAGCTCGCCACGCTGCTCGACGCCGGCCAACCGCTGGAGCGGGCCTTGAACACCCTGGTCCGTCAGCCGAGCAAACCCCAGGCCAGGCGCCTGCTCGAGCGCATCCGCGACCGGGTCAAGGGCGGCCAGCCGTTGTCGGCGGCGATGGCCCTGGAAGGCCCGCCGTTCACGCCGTTGTACCTCAGTCTGGTCCGAGCCGGGGAAGCCGGCGGCGCGCAGGGCGAGACCCTCGGGCAACTGGCGGCCTACCTGGAACGGACGCAGAAAGTCCGCGGCGAAGTGGTCAATGCGCTGATCTACCCGGCCTTCCTGCTGGTCGGCGTGCTCGGCTCGCTGGTCCTGCTGCTGGCCTATGTGGTGCCGCAATTCGTGCCGATCTTCAGCGGCCTCGGCGTGCCCGTGCCACTGATCACCGAAGCGATCCTCGCCCTCGGCCAGTTCCTCGGCAACTACATCCTCTACCTGCTCGCGGCCATGGCCGTGCTGGTCGGCTGGCTGGCCCGGCGCCTGCGCACGCCGCAAGGCCGCCTGCAATGGGATCGCCTGATGTTGCAGGCCTGGGTGATCGGACCGCTGCTGCTGCGCCTGGAAACCGCGCGCCTGGCCCATACCCTCGGCACCCTGCTGAGCCAGGGCGTGGCGCTGATCAGCGCCTTCGATATCGCCCGCCAGGTCTGCCGCAACCAGGTGGTCCGCGACGCGGTGGACCAGACCATCGTCCGGGTCAAGGACGGCAGCCGGCTGTCGGCAGCCATGCAAACCACCGCGACCTTTCCGGAACTGGCGCTACAGATGATCCAGGTCGGCGAGGAGTCCGGGCAACTCGACCGCCTGCTGCTCAAGGTCGCGAGCATTTTCGACGCCGAGGCCAAGCGCCATATCGACCGCTTGCTCGCCGCCCTGGTGCCGACCCTGACCCTGGTGATGGCCGCCCTGGTCGGGCTGATCATGCTAGCCATCATGCTGCCGCTGATGAGCCTGACCAATAACCTCTGAAAGGAAGCCGCCATGATCGCCAGTCGCTCGCTGCGTTACCGCCACCAAGGTTTCACCCTGCTGGAAATGCTCGCGGTGATCGTTCTTCTCGGCGTGGTCGCGACCATTGTCGTGCGCCAGGTCGGGGCCAATGTCGACAAGGGCAAGTACGGTGCCGGCAAGGCGCAGCTGGCCAGCCTGTCGATGAAAATCGAGGGGTACGCCCTGGATGTCGGGACCCCGCCCAGGGACCTGGTCGACCTGACCACCGCGCCCGCCAATGTGCATAACTGGAACGGACCTTATGCCAAACCCAGCGACCTGCTGGACCCTTACGGCCATCCCTTCGGCTACCGCTATCCCGGCGCCCACGGGCCCTTCGACCTGATCTTCTACGGCAAGGACGGGCAACCCGGCGGCGACGGCTACAACACCGATGTGGGCAACTGGGAATAGCCATGACCAAACCGCGCGGTGCCCGGGCCTTCACCCTGCTGGAAATGCTGGTGGTGATCCTGATCATTTCGGTCGGTGCCAGCCTGCTCGCCCACAGTGTCGCCGGCGGCCTGGACAACGCCCGTGACCGCCAGGCCAAGCGCGAGCTGAGCCTGGCGCTGCGCAACGTGCGCAGCCAGGCGGTGCTGACCAGCCAGCCGGCCGCCCTGCACTTCGACCTGATCCGCAACAGCTATCGGGCCGAGGGCCAGGCCGAGCATCTGCTGCCCGCCGGCATGCACCTGCGCCTGACCACCGCCGCCGAGCTGTCGTCGTCCCGCGATGGGGTGATCGAGTTCTACCCCGACGGCGGTTCCAGTGGCGGCAATGTCTATCTGGAGCGCGGCCCGAATCATGGGCGGGTGGATGTCGCCTGGCTGACCGGCAAGGTCAGTTGGCAGGACGGTGCCAGCCCATGAAAACACCGGGCCAAGGTGGTTTCACCCTTCTGGAAATGCTCGCGGCGGTGGTCCTGCTGAGCATCGGCTTCGCCGTCTACCTGAATGCCATGGGCACCACGACCCGGGCCCTGCTGCACGACGAACAGAGCACGCGCATGGCGCTGCTGGCCAAGACCCTGTTCGACGACCAGAGCCGCAAATTGCTCAAGCCAGGGCATTGGCAGGGCGACCTGGCCCAGGTGCAATGGCAACTGACCGCCACCGCGCAGCCTGCTACCCCGCAACCTGGCACCCCGCAGGTGGACCTCTACCGACTGGAACTGGTGCTGGAACAGGGCCGTCGCGAGGAACACTTCGTCACCTGGCGCGCCCAGGGCGCCACGCCAGGAGTCATGCCGGGAGCCACGCCATGAAACAGCGGCTGCGGGGGTTCACCTTGCTGGAAGTGCTGGTTGCCCTGAGCCTGCTCGGGTTGTTGATGGTGCTGATCGCCTCGGCCCTGACCGCCAGCAACCGCACCCAGGAACTCGGCGAACGCTATTCCAATCGCCTGGACGAAGTCCGTTCGGCCCAGGACTTCCTCAGGAGCGCCGCGCAACAGGCCTATCCGGCGGTGTTTCTACGGGATACGAACAACACCGCCGAGGTGTTCAACGGCGAAGCACAGCAGATGCGCTTCGTCGCCCCGCTACCAGCGCGCCTTTCTGGAGGTCTGCAACTGCACGCGTTCTCCCTGGTGGACAACCGCCACGGTTCAAAGGACCTGCAAGTGGCGTTCTTCCAGTTCGACGCCCGGGGCCTGCATGCCTGGGGCGAACCGCAGATCCTGCTGCCCAATCTGGACAGTTGGCAGTTGAGCTACCGTGGCCTGGACCCACGTTCGCAGCCCACCGACTGGCTGCCGCGCTGGCCCTGGCCGGAGCGCTTGCCACTGGCGATACGCGTCGAATTGCAGGCCCACGGCCCGATCCCCTGGCCGCCGCTGGTGGTCGTCATCCGCTTGAGCCTGGGCCTCGATGAAGCCCAGGTCTCGCGATGAACGGCCAACGTGGGGCCGCCCTGGTCCTGGCGCTCTGGGCCTTGGCGTTGCTGAGCCTGATGATGGCCGTGGTGGTCGGCACGGTGCGCCTGGAAAACCGCCAGAGCGCCTATGCGCTGCAACACGCCCGCGCCCTGCTCGCCGCCGAGTCCGGCCTGGCGCTGGTGGTGCAGAGCCTGGCGGCCAAGGTCCCGGGGATGATCGCCGACGGCCGCGCCTATCACCTGACCGTCGAAGACGCGCAACTGACCGTCGAGCTGCGCAGCGAGCGCGGCAAGCTCGACCTCAATCAGGTCAGCCCCGAAGCATTCAACCAGGTGCTGGGGTATCTGGGCGCCAGCCCCGGCCAAAGCCGCAAACTGACCCAGGAGCTGCTGGCTCGCCGCAGCGGCAACGACCCGCTACGCACCCTCGAGCAACTTCAGGGGTTCGCCGCCATGGACCGAACGCTCTATGGGCAACTGGCACCGAACCTGACGATCTGGACCGGCCTGCCCCAGCCGGACCCGACCTATGCCACCGCTCCCCTGCGGGCCGCGCTCAAGCTGTCGGCGCCGCTGGTCGAAAGCCCGGCCGGCCCGATCTACAGCGCACAGATACAGGCGATGCTGGTGGCGCCTTTTACCGCGAACCTGAACGTGACCTTCCTTCTCAACCCACAAGCCGAGGGCACGCAACTCTATCGCGTGCTGCGGTGGCAGGAATGAAGGCACTCCAAGGGCCATGGCTCGGCCCACTGCAAACCACCACGGCGCAGCTCGCTCAACACTGGCGGGCCTCCCGGCTGCCGGTGTTCCTGCGCTGGTGGCGCCGGGAACTGATCGCCTGCCTGCCCCGGCGCTGGCGCGAGCGCCTGGAATCGTCGAACCAGGAGCACCTGCTGCACTGGCACGAAGGCGCACTGCATGACACCGCCGAATACGCCGACTCGGCTGCAACAGCCCCGACCCGACGCCAGGTCCTGCTGATGCCCTGCGAACAGGTCCTGCTCAGCCGCGTGCGACTGCCCCTCGCCGCCGCCGCTCAGGCCCACGCGGCGCTGGCCTTCGAGATGGACAAGTACACGCCGTTCAAGGCCGCCCAGGTCTATTTCGATACGCTGCGTGACCCGCACGAAGACCGCACCCGCCCGATGTTCGAACTGACCCTGGTGGTCGCCCTGCGCGAACGGATCGACGCGATCCTCGATGAAGCCGCGCGCAACGGCCAGCGCATCGATGCCATCGACGCGCTGGATCGTGACGGCGCGCGCTTGCATGTCAACCTGCTGCCGACCCAGCGCCGCCCCCAGGAGCGGCATCCGACCCGGCGGCTACGGCTCAGGCTGATATGGCTCGGTGCGGGCCTGTTGCTGCTCGCCATGCTGATGTGGGTGCATAACCGCCAGCTTGCGCTGGAGAGCATGAACGCCGAGGTCGCCGCGCTGCGCAACGACACCCGGCAGATTCAGGGGCTGCGCCAGCAGCTCAACGAGCTGCTCGACACCGGGCGCTACGTGCAAACGCAAAAGACCCTGGCCCTATCCAGAACCGCGCTGCTGCAGGAGCTGACCGCCTGCATCCCCGCCGACACCTGGCTGGAGCAGCTGGATCTCGATGCCCAGGGCACCCTGACCCTCAGCGCGCAAAGCAGCCAGGCCAGCGACCTGATCGGCAAAATGAAGACCTGCACGGACCTGCGCAACCTGCAATTCCAGGGGGTGATTCAAGCCGACGCCAGCACCGGCCAGGACCGACTCAACCTGACCGCCCACCTGGGTTCCCGGGAGGAGCGCCATGCCCTTGCGCCTGACACGCCGTGACCAACGCGGGGCGGCCTTGCTGCTGGCCGCACTGGGGCTGATCGCGGCCTACTTTATCGGTATCCATTGGTGGTTCACCGCCCCCTTGCAGTCCATCAGCGAGGACATGGACACCCTGCGCGCCCAGCGCCAACGCTACCAGGCGCTGGAACTCCAGCGCCCGGTTCTCGAAGCGCAACTGGCGCAAGCCCGCAACGCGCCGAGCAACAATGACAGCCTGCTGCCGGACGCCGATACCGGCGCGGCCACCGCCCTGCTGATGCAACTGGTGGCGACAAAACTCCAGGCCCTGGCCCCCGAGGGCGGGGACTGCAGCATGACCAATCGCATGCCGATCCCGGTCGTCGACAGCGCGCCGTACCGCCAGGTCAAGGTCAGCCTCAACCTCGACTGCGCCATCGAACCCCTGGCAAACCTGCTCTATGAGCTGGAACACCAGCCGGTGGCGCTGTTTGTCGAAACCCTGAGTATTCGCCGCAACCCCGTGCCGGCCCCCGACGCCAACCACCGCCTGGCGGTGCAACTGCAAATCGGCGCCTACCTGAACAACCCACCGGAGAAGACTCCCCCGGTCAGGAAAGGAGAGCCCGCGACATGAAAACTCCGGGCAGACCGACGTTTTGGCTGGGCGTCTGCGTGGCGGCTCTGGCAGCGCTGTGCCTCGCCCTGTTCGAGGGCCTGGGCGCGGGCATCGAGTGGTCCCCCGAGCTCGCCCATACCCCGCCGACCTCGCCTGGCACGCCGACCACGGTCGAAGCCACCCCGGCGCTGGCGACCTATGCCGAGATCTGGGGCCGTTCGCTGTTCAACCGCGACCGCAAGCCCGACCCGGTGACCAGCAACGAACGCGACACGCAATCACTTGCCGGCTTTTCACTGAATGGCATCGCCGTCTCCCCGGCCTTGCGCAAGGCGCTGTTCAAGACCCGGGAGGGCAAGAGCCTAAGCATCGCAGAAGGCGAAACCTTGCCCAATGGCTGGCGCATCGAGCGGATCACCGCGCAAACCGTCTCCCTGAGTTTCAAGTCCACCCAGCAGGAACTGAGCCTACCCGTTTTGAAACTGCCGGCCAGTGCCGTGCATTAAGACCACCTCGGTGCCCCGCACCGCAGGTGCCGTAAGGACCGTACAAGGATGAACCACTGTGATCGAACGCGCCGTCTACCCCTGCCTCATCAGTGTCATCCTGCTCTCGGGTTGCATCGCGCCGGTGAACAATGATGCTCTGCATGACGACCAACTGCTGCGCGACGGCCTGTCCGGCACCGGGTCGGATCGCCTGCCCCTGGTGCCGACCCGGCCCTCCGTTGGCGTGACTGCCGCGTCCCCGGCGGCGCCGAGCTCGGGGTCACAGATCATCCGCGGCAGCCAGAGCCTGGTGGCGCGCGGCAGCACCCCGCCCAAGCCGTCGACGGCACCCCAGGGCAATGACGGCACGCTGTTCAATTTTGCCGGCGTGCCGATCCAGGCGGTGGTCAATACCATCCTCGGCGACGTGCTCAAGGAGAACTACAGCATCGGCCAGGGCGTGACTGGCGAGGTGACCTTCTCGACCTCCAAGCCGGTGGACAAGGCCCAGGCCTTTTCCATTCTCGAAACCCTGCTGTCCTGGACCAACAACGCGATCATCCGCCAGGGCGAGCGCTACCTGATCCTCCCGGCCAACCAGGCGGTCGCCGGCCAGCTCACGCCCCGGCAGTCGATCCCGGAACCGGGCAGCGGCCTGACCGCGCGCTTTTTCGTGCTGGAGTACATCTCGCCGCTGGAAATGCAGAAGCTGCTCAAGCCGTTTGCCCGGGAGAGTGCCTTCCTCGCCGTCGACACCTCGCGCAATGT